>OEKS01000260.1_pt1 | contig 9602 bp, 11 predicted proteins | sample 1503251 | NCBI WGS metagenome assembly OEKS01 (sample SAMEA104379576, study PRJEB20068) | metagenome | isolation source: 1998 | reverse complement strand
TCCGTCCGCGCCGGACCCGCTCCAGCTCGATTCCGCCGCGGCGGTAAGGCGGTTCGCGGCGGCCATCCGGATTCCCACTGTGTCGGAGGAGGACTCGGCGCAGCGCGGGCCTCGGCAGTTCGCGGCACTGCACCAGCTCTTCGATTCCGGGTTCCCGGACCTCCGGAGCCGGCTGACCCGGGAGACGGTCAACCGCTACAGCCTGCTCTACAGCTGGCCGGGCACGGACTCGGGTGTCGCCGCCGTGCTCCTGGCCGCGCACCAGGACGTGGTCCCTGCCGATCCGGCGCACTGGTCGCACGCGCCGTTCTCGGGCGACATCGCGGAGGGATACGTCTGGGGTCGAGGGACGCTGGACGACAAGGCCGCCGTGCTGGGTATTCTGGAGGCCGTGAACGCCCTTGCCGCGGAAGGATTTCGTCCCCGGCGCACGGTGTTTCTCGCGTTCGGCCATGATGAGGAGCTGGGCGGAGACGCGGGAGCGGCGGCGATCGCCGCGTTGCTTCGCACGCGGCATGTCGCGCTCGAGGCCGTAGTCGACGAGGGCGGAGCGATCCTCCAAGGAGTAGTCCCCGGTGTCGCCGCGCCGGTGGCGACCGTGGGCGTGGCGGAGAAGGGGACCGTGACACTGGCGCTCACCGCGCACGGCGCCGGCGGCCACTCGTCGATGCCGCCGCGCCGAACCGTGATCGGTCATCTGAGCCGGGCGATCGACCGGCTCGAGCGCGACCAATTCCCGGCCCGGCTCGACGGGGCCAGTCTTGGCTTGTTCGAGGCCGTGGGTCCGGAAATGGCGTGGCCCTATCGCGTGCTGTTCGCCAATCTCTGGTTGTTCCGCCCGGGCGTCCTTCGCGCTCTCACCTCGGCGCCCTCGACCGCCGCGGCGGTCCGGACCACGTTAGCTCCGACGATGCTCCACGCCGGCATCAAGGAGAACGTGCTCGCACCCGCCGCGCGGGCGCTGGTGAATCTGCGCATCCTTCCCGGCGAGACCGTGGCGAGCGTCGCCGAGCGCGTTCGCCGGGTGGTGGACGACTCCACGGTGACGGTGTCCGTCGTTGGCCGGGGCGATGACCCGTCTCCGGTCTCGCCGACGGACACCGCACCGTACCGCGCGCTGGTGGCCGCGATCGGTCAGATCTACCCGAGCGCGATCCCCGCACCCTTTCTGGTCGTGGGCGCAACCGATGCCCGCCACTACGCGGGGCTCACCCGGAACGTGTACCGCTTCGCCCCGCTGCCGCTGACCGGCGCCGATCTCGATCGTTTCCACGGAGTGGACGAGCGGATCGCGGTCGCGGATTATCTGCGCGCGGTCCGCTGGTACGCTCAGGTCATCCGCCAACTCGCCCGGTGACCGGCGTCGTTGACCGGTCTCCCACCCATCCGCATATTCCGCCGGCGAGAAACGGGATCTAATTGGTCGGTAAAACGCTGTTCGCAGAGGAGCGCATCTCATGGCTTTCACCCTTCCCCCCTTGCCGTACGCCTACAATGCGCTGGAGCCGCACATCGACGAGCAGACGATGCGGATCCATCACGACAAGCACCACGGCACCTACGTGACCAACCTGAACGCGGCGCTGGAGGCCCACGCCGACCTCCAGCAGAAATCGGTGGAGGCTCTCCTGCAGGGCGTAAACAGCCTCCCCGAGGCGATCCGTACGCCGGTCCGCAACAACGGCGGCGGTCACGCCAATCACACCTTCTTCTGGGAAATCCTCCAGCCTGGCGGGGCCAAGGAGCCGACCGGCGCGCTCGCGGACGCGATCAGCAAGACGTTCGGCGGCTTTGCCGGGTTCAAGGAACAGTTCACCAAGGCGTGCATCGGGCGCTTCGGGAGCGGGTGGGGGTGGCTCACGCTCGACAAGAGCGGCAAGCTGGCCATCGAGAGCACACCCAACCAGGACAGCCCGATCATGGACGGCAAGACGCCGGTGCTGGGGTGCGACGTGTGGGAGCACGCCTACTATCTCAAGTACCAGAACCGCCGCGCGGACTACCTGGCCGCGTGGTGGAACGTGGTCAACTGGACCGAGGTGGGGCGCCGCTACCAGAAGTAAGAAGAGAGTTGTATGCCTCTCCCCGCCCTCGGCTCCCCGGCCCCGGATTTCACCCTGCCGTCGACGTCGGGCACCGACGTCACGCTCTCGCGGCTCCGGGGCCGCAACGTGCTGCTGGCGTTCTTCCCCCTCGCCTTCACCGGTGTCTGCACCACCGAGATGTGCGCATTCTCCACCGACTACAGCCAGTTCCAGAGCGCGAACACCGAGGTGCTCCCGATCAGCGTGGACTCGATCCCGACGCTCAGGGAGTTCAAGGTCAAGGAGCGGCTCACGCTAGACCTGCTGAGCGATTTCAAGCGGGACGTGAGCCGCACCTACGGCACCCTCCTGGAGGATAGGTTCTTCTCCAACCGCGCCTACGTGCTGATCGATCGAGGTGGCGCGGTGCGCTGGACGTTCGCGGAAGCCACGCCCGGGACGAGACGGGAGAACGGCGAACTGCTGAAGGCAATAGAAGAACTGCGTGAACGGTGACCGTTCACGCAGTTACCGGTATCTTACAGCCCATCATGCCCAGAACTCCCCGCTTCCGCCCCGCGGCGGTCGCGTGCGCGCTCGTCATTGGCGCGTGCCACATCGAGGACCATACTCCCACCGGCTCCAGGAGCGACGACGAGGCGATTCAGCGCGTTATCGCCGAGTACATGCGGGCCCTCTCTGCCCGAGACTGGCCTGCCGTGCGCAACCTGTTCTGGACCGAGGCGACCTACGAAGTGGTTCTGCCAACCCGGAACCTGGTGGTACCGATCGATTCGGCCCGGCCGCGGCTCCTGCCATCGGGTGAGCCGGGGGACGGTCGGACCCTCGATGTGCGGATTCTTCGGGCGGACACCCGTCAGGAAGGCGATCTCGCCGCGACCTGGCTGGTGAGCCGGCACCGGCTCGCGTCGCCCGCCGGGGTCGTGCTCGAGTCGGACTGGACCGAGCACGTCGTCCTGCGTCGCATCGGGGGCGAGTGGCGCATCCTCTCCATCGCGCTCGCGAGCGGAGCGCGACGCCGCTCGTGAGCGCGACACCGGCCCCCCCCATGTCCCCTCCGCCGCGCGACCCGGTCCTCTCGCTCTTCGGAGCGGTCGCGAAACTGCTCAACAGCGGCCTCGGATTCGAGGCCACCGTCAATGCCGTCACCGAGGCTTTGCGCACCGGATTGCCCGCGCGACGCGTCGCACTCTGGTTGCGAGAGCCCACCGGCGCGGCATTCCGAGCCGTGGTGTCGCCCCCTGGCGACCTGCCCGCGGTCGCCTCCTTGGAGCGGCTGGCCGCCCCGGATGACCAGACGGTCCGGGTGCAGCTCGTCCAGGAAGGCCAGTGCGTGGGGTTGCTCGAGGCAAGCTTCGAGACCGGAGGCCGCGACGACGCCGTCCTGGCCGTGCTCGCCGACCTGCTGGCGCCGTTCGTCGGCGCGGCGGAGCTGTCGGCTGACCTGGCGCACGAGGTCGCCGTGCAGTCGCGCGAGATCGACGAGCAGCGCCGGTTCATCAGCCTGATCATCGACAGCTTGCCCGTGGGCCTCTACGTGGTGGATCGCGAGTATCGGATCCAGATCTGGAACCGCAAGCGGGAGACCGGGACGCAGGGGCTCCGGCGGGCCGAGGTGGTAGGCCGCCCGGCGTTCGAGGTGCTGAGCCGCCAGCCGCGGGATCGGTTGCGCGCGGCGTTCGACCGCGTGTTCGACACCGGCGAGATCGCCCAGGACGAGCTGGAGGTCGGGCTGGGGGACGAGCAGCGGATGTACCGGATCACGCGGATCCCGATGCGGCTCGAGGGCGACGCCATCACCCACGTGATCACGGTGGGGGAGGACGTCACCGAGCAGCGGCTCACCGAGCGGCGCATCCTCCAGAGCGAGAAGCTCGCGGCCATCGGCCATCTGGCCGCCGGCGTCATGCACGAGATCAACAACCCGCTGGCGACGATCGGCGCCTGCGTGGCGGCCATGGAGGGGCGGCTCTCCGATCCCGGCAGCCCGCCCGCCGACGCGCTCCGGGACTATCTCCAGATCGTCGACAAGGAAGTGGAGCGCTGCACCCAGATCGTGAACGGCCTGCTCGACTTCAGCCGGCCCAAGGGCAAGGCGAAGCAACCGGTCCAGCTCAACACGGTAATCGAAGACGCGCTCTTCCTGCTCAAGCACCACCAGCGGTTCGGGCAGCTGGTGCTGACCCGCGAGCTCGACCCCAAGCTTCCCACCACGACTGCCAACCCGGAGCAGCTGATTCAGGTGCTCATGGCGCTGATGCTCAACGCGCTGGACGCGATGGAGCAGGGCGGACGGCTGACCATCCGCAGTGGACGCAGCCGGGTGCGACCGGACGAGGTGTTCGTGGAGGTGGAGGACACCGGAGTCGGCATCCCGCGATCCCACCAGCAGCTCATTTTCGAGCCCTTCTTCACCACCAAGCCTCCCGGCCGGGGCACCGGCCTGGGCCTCTCGATCAGCTACGGAATCGTGCAGGAGCACGGCGGCCGGATCGAGCTGGAGAGTCAGCCGGGAGACGGGGCGAGATTTCGGGTGGCGTTACCAGCAAGTGAGAAGTAAGAAGTGAGAAGGAGGAGCTGAGCGGTTTGAAGATCTTGGTCATCGAGGACGACCGCACCGTCGGCCAGTACGTCAAGCGCGGGCTCGACGAGCATCTCTATCACGCCGACCTGGTAGATGACGGATTGGAAGGGCTGCGGCTCGCATCGGGCGGACAGTACGATCTGGTCGTGCTCGACCTGCGGTTGCCGGGGATGACCGGGGTCGAGGTGCTGCGCACGCTGCGTGACCGGGGCATCACGACACCCATCCTGGTGCTGACGGCGCAGGATTCGGTGGACTGGAAGGTGCAGGCTCTCCGGATGGGTGCCGACGACTACGTCACCAAGCCGTTCGCCTTCGAAGAGCTGCTGGCCCGGGTCGAAGCGCTCGGCCGGCGGCCCAAAGAGCTCCGCACGCCGGTGCTCCGGATAGCCGACCTCGAGCTCGACACCGCCACCCGCGAGGTCCGGCGCGCCGGCCAGCTGATCGAGCTCACCCCCAAGGAATACACGGTGCTCGAGTACCTGATGCGACACGCGGGTCGGGTGATGTCCCGGACCCTGATCACCGAGTACGCCTGGGACTATCACTTCGACCCCGGAACCAACATCGTCGATGTGGTCATCAACCGGCTGCGCAAGAAGGTCGACTCGGGCCATGCCGAAAAGTTGGTGCACACCGTGCGCGGCGTGGGCTACGTCGTGAGGGGCTGAGATGGCCACCATCCGGCGGCGGCTCGCGTTCTGGTACACCGTCGCCCTCGGGCTGACTGTCGTCACGTTCGGCGGCGCGCTGTACGTCATCAGGGGCCAATCGAGCCTGCGTGAGCTGGACCGGCGGCTGGCGCTCGAATCCGATCTGGCCAACCGCTGGCTGGTCGAGTCGTATCGAGTGCTGGGAAGTCTGGTGAGCGGGGTAGCGGGACCATCGCTCGACCCCGGCATCAGCGCGTATCTCGAGGCGTTCCGGGATTATCTCATCGTCGCCGACACCGGCCGCAGGGTGGTAGCGCTCTCCGGCGTCACTCGCTCCCTGTCGGCGGCCGACCTGGAGGGGTTGTCGGCGCCGCTCCGGACTCTACCGGGCCGGCGGGCGTCCGGGACGATCGACGTGCCCGGGCCGCTCGGCCCGGTCCGCTATCTCGCGACCCGGGTCGATTCGGCCGGCCCCGGGATCGGCGGGCTGCTCGTCGCCACGCCGACCGAGGACCTCGCTTTCGGTCCGTCCGCCTTGCTACGGTCGATGCTGCTCATCGCGCCCATCGTGCTGCTCTGCTCGGCCGCGCTGGGATGGTGGCTCGCCGGCACCAGCCTGCAGCCGCTGCTCGGCATCATGGACGAGCTCGAGGCGATCACGGATGGGCGCAGCCTGCACCGCCGCCTCGCTGTTCCGCTGTCGCAGGACGAGATCTCCCGACTCGTGGTGAAGCTGAACGGCATGCTCGCCCGGCTGGAGCAGAGCTTCGCCAGCCTCCGCCGCTTCACGGCCGATGCCAGTCACGAGCTCAAGACGCCGCTCATGGTCCTGCGTGCGGGGGTCGAGCGCGGCCTCACCCATCCCCAGACGCCGCGAGACGTGCTGCAGTCGCTCGACGAGACGCTTGGGCAGATCAACCAGATGACCGAGATGGTCGATAACCTGCTCACCCTCGCGCGCGCGGACGAGGGCCGGGCGCCGCTCGCGCTGGAGCAGTCCGACTTGCGGGAGCTGGTTGCGGACGTCTCCGAGACCGCGGGGATGCTGGGCGAGGACGCGCAGATCCGGGTAACCACCGAGATCCCGAGCGGGCCGGTGCTGCTACCGGTCGATCCACACCGGATCCGTGAGCTGCTGCTCAACCTGGTCACCAACGCGATCAAGTACACCCCCGCGGGCGGCACCGTCGGCTTGAGCCTGAGCGAGGAGAACGGCGTGGTCACATTGGTCGTGAGCGACACCGGCGTCGGCATCGCGCCGGGTGATCTGCCGCACATCTTCGACCGCTTCTGGCGCGCGGACCCCGCTCGCTCCCGCACCGGTGAGCGGGCCGGCACCGGCCTCGGGCTCGCGATCACCAAGTGGATCGCGGAGGCCCACGGCGGCAGCATCACCGTGCACAGCCGCCCGGGGCGCGGTACCATCTTCACCGTTCACCTGCCCCGGAACGGACGCGTGTCGGCCGAGTCCAGTCGGTCGAATCCGCTTGATCCATCCTTACTGAGCGACTAGCTCAGAGTGACACTCGAGCCCTGTGATCGGGCTCACAATGCGTCGTTTCACCTCCGGCACCGGACTGTGGCCGAGGACTAATCCGGTTGTCATCGAAATGTCATCTTTGGTCAACTGGCGCGCCATCCGTCACGTGGTACATTCTCGGCCTCGTTAGAGACAAGCGAGGAGGGCAACCGCGTGTTCGATAACCTGATCGAATCCAAGGCGAAGCCGCAGCGCACCGCCGGCCAGACGATAATGTCGGTCGGCCTTCACGGACTGCTGATCTTCGCCGCCGTACGGGCGACCCAGAGCGTCGCCGAGAGCACCAAGAACAAACCGGTGGACACCACCATGGTGTTCCTCAAGCCGCCTCCACCGGCTCCGCCTCCGCCGCCCCCGCCGGAGGTCGTCGTTGCTCAGAATCCGCCGCCGAAGGGTTTCCAGACGGTGGTGGCTCCGACCGACATCCCCAAAGACATCCCGCCCATCGATCTCAAGCAGAAGGCCTTCGATCCGAAGGACTTCACCGGGAAGGGCGTGGAAGGCGGTGTTGCGAGCGGCGTGGTGGGCGGCACCGGGCCGGTCGACGTCAAAGCGCAGGTCTTCACCGAGGCCGAGCTGGACGATCCCGCCCAGCCGATCTCACAGCCGACACCGCGTTATCCGCCGGTCATGCAGAGCGCCGGCATCGCGGGCCGGGTCGAGCTCCAGTACATCGTGGATACCACGGGTCACGCCGAGTCGGCTTCGCTCAAGGTTCTCAAGTCGACCCACCAGGCGTTCGAGGAGCCGGCGAAGGAAACGATTCAGAAGTCCGTCTTCAAGCCGGCGCGCTTCCGCGGCCGGCCCGTGCGCCAGCTGGTCCAGCAGGCGGTTACGTTCAAGCCCGGTCAATAGCCGGGTTCACTTAGGGGAGGCAACCACCAGATGAGCGTTGATCTTCTTCACCTCTGGGCCCAGATGGGCGTGTTCGCCAAGGGCATCGTCGTCGTCATGGCGATCATGTCCATCTATTCGCTGACCATCGTGCTGACCAAGTTCGTGCAGATCAAGCGGAGCGAGCGCGAGACCCGCAAGTTCGCGCCGCAGTTCTCTCGCGCCATCCAGGAGGAAAACCTGGACCAGGCGATCTCGCTGGCCGAGAAGAACAAGAAGAGCCACGTCTCGCGGGTGCTGGGCGAGGCGCTGCTCGAGGTGAAGCCGCTGCTGCGCGACCGGGCCACCATCACGGCGGCCGACATCAACTCGGCCGAGCGCGCCGTCGAGCGCCAGATGCTGATCCTCCTGGCCGACTTCAAGCGCGGCCTCGGCGTGCTGGGCACGGTCGGGTCTACCGCGCCGTTCGTCGGCCTGCTGGGCACGACCATGGGTATCGTGAATGCCTTCGTGGGCATGGCGGCGCAGGGCGCGTCCGGCGGCCTCGCGGGCATCTCGGCCGGTATCGCGGAAGCGCTGATCACGACCGCGTTCGGTCTGCTCGTGGCCATTCCGGCGGTGTGGGCGTACAACTATTTCACCACCAAGATCGAGAACCTGACGGTGGAGATGACCTACACCTCGAAAGAGCTCATCGACTACCTCATCAAGAGCGTCGGAAGCGAGTTCGGGCGGTCGATCTTCACCAAGGAATTCCAGGCCCAAAAGGCGGTGACCAGCAGTGGCCATATCCACGGGTAGTTCCGGCAGCGGGGTCACCTCCGTCAAGTCGGACATCAACGTCACGCCGATGATCGACGTGATGCTGGTGCTCCTGATCATCTTCATGATCGTGACGCCGCTGATCGCGGCGGGCTTCAAGGCCACCCTGCCCAAGGGCAAGAACCTCGATTCCCGCCCGGAAGGCGACAACGAGGTGGTTCTCGGTATCGATGAGTACGGGAAGTACTTCCTGAACGGGCGGTCGATCGCCGACGCGGCTTTGCCCGACCAGCTGCGCGCGATCTTCGCCAGCCGGACCGAGGACAAGATTCTGTACTTCAAGGCCGATCACAACCTCAAGTACGCCAGGATCCAGGACGCAATGGAGATGGCGCGTGGCGCCGGCGTCCGGGTCATGGCGGCCATCACGGAGCCGGTCGCGGGCGGTCTGTTTCAGGAGGCCGAGGTCGATCGCGCCAAGAAGGAGAAAAAGTGATATGGCGATGAGTGCGGGCAACTCGGGAGGGGTGAACTCGGACATCAACGTCACCCCGATGATCGACGTCCTGCTGGTGCTGCTGATCATCTTCATGATCACGCAGCCCCTCGCCCGGAAGGCGCTCGACATCCAGGTGCCGCCGCCCAATTCGACCCAGGTAAACACGGCGGCCAACAATCAGATCGTCCTCGAGCTGGCCGATGACGGCAGCTACGCCATCAACTCGCAGCCGGTGCCGAAGGGGCAGCTGGACGCCCAGATCCACGCGGTGTTCGACAACCGCCCGGCCAAGCTCCTGTTCATCAAGACCGGCCCGAACCGCCTCTACCAGGATGTAGTGGATGCGATGGACGTGGCACGGGGTGCCGGGGTGCAGATCATCGGTTTCACTCCGAAGGAAGCGAAGTAGCAGACTGAAGCGTGTCCCGCTGTGCCGACGGCCGCCGGACCTCCGGCGGCCGTCGGTGTAATTTTTCCCAAGATGCGTCCCCCGGATCCCCCCAGGCTCGAGCTCCCGCTGCCCCCCCTCCGCGCTGGTGGTGCGCTGGCGGTGACACTGCTCCTGCATCTCCTGGTGGTCTGGTTTCTCCTCTCCGGCATCCCGCGGAGATGGGATCGCCTCGCGACCGCGGGGCCGATCACCGTGTCCAAACAGGGCGGCGGCGGCGGTGGCAGGGAGCACGGC
>OEKS01000001.1_pt1 | contig 9775 bp, 17 predicted proteins | sample 1503251 | NCBI WGS metagenome assembly OEKS01 (sample SAMEA104379576, study PRJEB20068) | metagenome | isolation source: 1998 | reverse complement strand
CTCGCACGGGGTTGCCCCCGGCGGATTTTGAGTCCGACGGCCTGGCCCTCCATTCTGCGACCACGCTACACCACGAACAGTCAAACGACGGAGATTGAGCGGGTTACCGTGCTCAAGGCCGGGAATCTACTCAGGCATGGTGTAGGATGGCTGGCGGTGGGATAGGTACAAGATGGCTACAAGCCCGCCGTGGCCGTATGCTAGAGGCTCTAGCGGAGGTGCATTCACAAAATTCCCGAGACTAGCCATGCCAGCAAGAGGCAGGGCCGGCATATCTGGATGGTTCAGCAGGCAGCCGGTAGGTGTTCGCAACGGGACAATTATCGGCGTGCTTACGCTGGTCGGTATGGTCATCGCAGCACTGATCACTCGCTACCCCGCTGCCCACACCTCACGCGAGGATTCTGTCCTCGTGCGGGTCATCGACACCGCACTGGTTGATTCTCTTGCGATCCAGAGCGTTCTCGTAGCCGGAAAGCCAGATCGCTTCCGTCTTGAGTTGATTGTGTGGAATCCCAGCATCACCGACGCAATCGCGACCCATCTACAGATAACCTCCTCAGCTACAGCCGACGTCGTGTGTAAGGGCACCTTCAATCGCTTCGTGCTTTCAGATCACCTCCAACTCTATTCCCAAGGCGGTGGTCGCGCCCGGGTGTCCACTTCGGTGACACCGACCACGGGGGAACTTGCGACCTATTCAATTCCGGTCACCGGTGAGTTGTTTGCTGGCTGTGGCCAGCAGCGACTCACGCTTGCCTTCGACGCGTCGGTTCCATTGACCGCACACGCGCACACGAGCATCTACATGGACATACCGCGCAAACTTCAGGTTTCGCAGAGCCGCAGCGGCGCGAGCGACCCCCTAATGTCAGTCAAAATCGTGTCGCCCGACTTGCTGGCGCGTGACTTTCAGAAGTTGTATGCGCAGACGTTCGGTGCGCGGACAGATCGTGAGCTACGCGTCCAGATCGCCACCGACCGCGACACTTTGCGTTTCACAAAGCGCACAATAACGGAGGCACGCGAGCTTCCTCAGCCTTTCCCAAGATAGTGAAGTCAATGATCGGTACGAAGAAAGAGGGGGCCAAATGTGGGCGATCTCCGGTCGCGTCACCAGGGTCGTGCTCGTCGCCGCTGGCGCTGCGGTGCTTTCCGCGCTCGCCGCGTGGCCCTTTCGCTACGTCCCGGTCCCGTCGAGCCCGACCGCGCCCGGCGTGCAGGTCGTCTGGGATCGCTGGGCGCACCGCTACTGCGTCGCGCACATCGTGCGATTCGGCAGCCCGACCGGCCCCTACCGCTTCACGCCACTGGATTGCCTATCAGCGACCGGCGGGAAGCACCTCTCTGCCGACGAGCTCGAGGCCGGCTACCAGGCGACCCTCGACGCGGGCCACCCCAGCCCGCCCTAGGCCGTCAGCAGTTCCCGGGTCCGCGCCGTGGAGCGATTCCACCGCGACCGGATGGCGGCAAAGTACGAGCAGGTCTATGGCCGGGTGATCTCCAAGCAAGCGTGCGGCTAAGTAGTGAGCTACGAGGGGGGGTCGCCGATGCGGTCGGCATCCTGCACGGCCGCGTTGTAACCCTGCTGCGCCGCAATCCAGACCCAGGTGAAGAGGCCCGTGGCCACGGGACCGGAGCCCAGGACAATCGCTAATCTGCAGAGTTGGTCAGCAGGGTGTACAACCAAAATGCCGCCTGCGATAGCCAGGGTCGCTGAGAACAAGACAAAAGTGGTGTTGCGAGCGACAAGGAGTCGCAACCTGCGGCGGGCGAACTCATCCCTAGCCTCAGGCGATTTCCATATCCACTTTTGGGCGCGATCCCATGCAGATGGATCAGGAGGTTCACCGAACAGCACCCAAAATCGTGGCCGCAACTCATGTGAGTTGAATGACGTCCACGTCACCAGGCGCTCCGTGGCTCCCGCAAGCCCTTCCACTACGAGCCCCACAAGTACGATTGCGACCAAGGCGAGCAGCGCATAGACCGCGAAAACCGCGATACCCCAGTCCTGCTCAGGTCGAAGCAGAGAAGGCACGAAGGACGGAGCACCAGAGATGAGGACGTAACCAACCCAGATTGCGACGATCCCTTCGAGGCCGGCAAGCAGCACGTTCGGCTCGAACGTACCCAGCGGAGTCTTGAGTGCTTCGAGTGGTGCGTCGCTCATGGGAGGATCATAGCAGCAGTAGCAGAGACTCTGGAAATGTGGAACCCCGAAAACCCGCCACCAGCCCGAGCTCGTGAGGTGACCAGCGGCAAGCAAAGCGCAAGTCCTTCGCCTTACCGCCAAACAGCCGACTGATTCTTAGTCGGCTGTTTGCTGTCGTCCGCAACATTACAAAACGATTACAGCGGGACATTATGTCGCTTTGCCATATAGGGTTGACGACCAGAATGAAAGACAAGGTGAAGCGGTACAACGACTTGACGCTGGTTGGGCACGGAAGGTGCCTCCCCTCGCCTTCCGAAGCAGTAGCCCAATAACTCAACAGGAGACGCGACATGGGATTGCTCACGCGAAAGTCGAAGGCCGAGCCCCACGAGGACATCGAGGCCCCGGTCCCGGTCCTCTGCGAACGGGACCAGGTGGTGCGTGACTGCGAAGCCGAGCTGGCGCAGATCAAGGCCGAAGAAGTCGCGCTCAATGCGCGGCAGGTCAAGGCGACCGAGGCCGCAAGCGTAGCTCAGAAGGAACTCGTCGCCGTCCGGGGCGCGCTGATGGCGCACAACTCGAAGGCGACTGCCACCAGCGAAGCGCAGAGCAAAATCCTCCTGCGGTCAGCGGTCAAGGCGGTTCCCGAACTCGCTTCGGCGGAAGCGGCGCTCATGTCGGTCGAGAGGATCGACAGCGACCCGCACCGCCGGGTGCTGGCTGGCCGTGCGCTCCGGCGGCTCCGAGACGGCGGCCTCAGGTTGCGCGAGGCCGAACTGAAGGCGCTCGTGCACCAGGTCTCCGAAGACCTGGGCCTGGGAGTCTGAGGTTCTATGACCCCGCCAGCGCGCCGTTCCCTGAAAAGGGGCACCGGGGTCCAGTTTCGGAAATCGGGCTTACCTGGGGCCGTTTCCCAGATTCGCCCTATTGAAAATCAACAACTTGCAAGCGGCCAAAAGCAGTCCCGAGAGTACGTCGTCCAGGCGTGGGACCCGGATGGCGGGGCCGGGCGGGTGCTCAGGACGACGAACCCCGACGAGGCGGCTCGGGTCTACGTCCAGACCCGTGACGAATGCCGCGGTCGTGGGCTCATGGTCACGCTGTCGTATCAGGGAGGGCCGGAGGCGTTGGCGCGCTCCGGCTACCGTCACCGTCTCGCGCCGCAAAGGAGAACCCCGTGAACATCGACCAACTCCGAAAGAGAGCCCTGGCAGCTATCACCCTCCACGCCTTCTGCCGTAGTTGTGGCGAGGTCTTCCCCTATGGAGAAATCGGGGAGATTGGCGACGACCCGCCGATTGAATGCCGGTGTGGTCGGTCTGATTTGTTCGTCCACACGCTGGACGAGAACGGCCAGCCCCAGGAGTACGACCCCGAGGGGGCCGACGACGACAGCGAACCCAACCCCAACGAGATGTCAGCCGACAGCTACAAGCGCGTCAGCGGCCGACTGGAGGACCTATGAAACCCGGTACGAGGCTGCCGGAAGACCCGACCAAACGCACGCGAGAGGTCGTCACCCAGGAGCCGATCCCCTACATCTCGAATGTCCCGAGAGGCCCGAAGCGCAGGGACAACCTTGCCACGCGAACCGCGAAAGGCGACGCCGCGGACACAACGGCGTGGGCCGCGCTCGCGAAGAGGAAGGAGAAGGAGTGTCGGCGCATTGAGGAGAAGGTCTTCCGGGGGATGCTGGCCCGCATCGAAGCCTCGCCGACCACCCCGATCACCTGGGAGGGTGACACCCCGGTAGCGGTTGTGGATGCGCTCACGTTTCGCGGCGTCCGTGAAGGCGGCCGTCTCGCGAAGCTCGGCGTCACGCGGCCCCAGGACGGGCGCTTGGCCGTGATCGAGAGCCACCCGTTAGATGAAATCTGGCACTCGGTCGGGATCGAGGCCCAGGAGCGGTATCGACAGAGCGTCTACAAGCAACTGGCCGTCGTCCTCACGGCGGACTGAAAATGAATGAGCGCCAGTGGCTTCAGGACTTCGTGGCCCGAGACCCGGAACTCGCCGAGGCCGACGTGCGGCAAGCGTTGGGCGAGCCGGACGCGGTGATCGTCCGCGGACTGGTGTACGTGGGGAGCCGGCGAATCTCGCGCTCGATGCTGTACCAGCTCGTGACCTGGCTCCGGGTATTGCAGGCGTCGCGACTGAAAGGTTTGCCGAGGGTGACCGTGGGTGATCTCAGTCGGCCGTCAAGTTGGATTCATCGGTGGAGAACGTGACCATGGGCAAGGCGAGCAAGCGCCGGAATCAAGCAGAGCGGCGCATCACCGTGCGGGCGCATCGGGGATGCATTGTCGTCCTGGGACACGTAATCCGCCCGCGCCACACCATGCTCATGTGGATTTTTCTGGATCGGCCAGACGCAAGGCGGCGCTTCATACCGACGAAGGCGGACCCGGTGCTCGACACCGAGCGCCAAGAAATCCTCGCAGCGGTCGTCAGACATTGGGGCCTCTCGCCCCAAGAAACCGACGACCTTCGCGCTGCGCTCGACGCGGTTGGCGACGACGTAAAGGTGCAGAGATCGGCATGGCAGAGCGCGTGTCGATCTGCTACGGATGGAAGACGCACCGCGGTTACACCGACGCGGCGAGGTAGTGATCGACGTTTCGAGTAAGTGGTACACGGTCGCGGCGCCGTCCCCGGCCCCCTGGGGACGGAAAGGGCCTACGGGGGGCGGAGCCCGGAGCGACCACTGAATAGCAAGCGCACCCATGGAGCCACACAAGTGAGCGAACCTTCACCGATTGGGCAGGTCGAGACACCGCGCCGTCGCCATCGTCGCACCAGCGACCGGCCGGTGTTCGAGCGCCCGTGCAGGCCGCTCGGAAAAGACTGGCGGTGGACCTGGGCTATCGTGCGCGGGTCCGCCCTGCTTCCACACGGCGCCAAGCTCGTCTATCAAATCCACGTCGAGCTTGACCGGCCAGGGCCGGGCAACCCAGGGGGCTGCTGGCTCACGGAGGAAGCCCTCGCCCAACAGATCGGCGCGGCCAGGGGCCATGCTGGCCGGCTGCGGCGCCTGTTAGTCGAGGTCGGGCTCTTGAAGCAGGTCACCATCGGCCGGCGCTCGCGCTGGTTCCCGACCCTGCCGCCCGGCGTCCAGAACGTGGGGCTGGACCTTAACGCAGCGACCAACGGCCAACGCACAGACTGGATTCAGGCGGCGGTCGGTCGCCTCGATGCCGTTCTAGTCGCCGTCCTGGGCGAGGCATCCGATGGGGGCGCGTGCCGCGAAATTCGAGGCACGGTGCCGCGAAATTCGAGGCACGGTGCCGCTCAGGAGGGGGGGCTCATGCCTCGCCCAGGACACTATGAAGGGGCTCAAGTCGTTGTCGGGACTCACCAAAGTTTTGTAACGCCGACACCTGAGCATTACACGCAGCTAGACACGAAACGTGACACGCTAGGCGTTTCGCCGCTTCGCGGCTCTCCGCCGAGCCCTGACACGGGGTCTCACGACCCGAGGGAGGAGCAGGTCACGCGGGCGCCGGAGGCGCCCGGCGGAGGGCCGGCGGTGGCCGTTCTGGGCGGGCATCCAGCTCCGCCGGCGTCCGAGGGCTCTCCGGGGACGGCTGCGCCGTCCCGTGTCGAAGGTGAAAGGTCCCCGGCAGATCGTTTCCGAGCGATGACGCTTCAGGCCAAGGCCCTTGCGGCCGAGATCGAGAAAAAGGAGAGAGTATCGTGATTGCCATGCGATCTAACATCGGCCAGGTCGCGAATCGGCTAGGCCCCCATGACTGACGACGAACTCACCGTCTTGGTCGCTGGAATGTTGATGGCGGCCGAAGGGGCGGACGAGACCGGCGCCTTTGCGGCCGGCGAGTGCGTGCATGTGGCCCGCGTCTTGGTGAACCATGTCTTGCACCTCACCCCGACCGACGACCAGCCCGACCCAGGGCTCAACTGAGGAGACACAACCATGGTCCGCATGAACCTCGACCTGCGCGGCGCCTCGCGCCTCTTCGACAGATTCCGGCGGGACTTCCCCGCGGTGGTCGCGGCGAGCACCAACGACACGGTGAAGGACGTTCGGCTCGCCGTCATCGCTAATCAGGTGCAGGACGGCCTGGCCGGCAGAAGGCCCAGCTTTCTGCGGGCCGCCCTGCGAATCAGTTTCGCGACGCCAGCCCACCCGACGTCCAGCCTCTACGTGGACATCGCGAAGCAAAAGTTTGTCTTCTCCGACAAGATGTTGGCCCAGCTCATCAAGGGTGGCCTGCGCCCCACGCGCCACGGCATCTCAGCGGTGCCCCTCGGTGCTCGACCCCACAAAAGCGATGTCACGAGCCCGTCCATGTGGCCCTCCTCGATCCTGTCGAGGTTCCCGAAGGCCGCGTTCGTGTTGAGGAAGGGCTCGCGATACGCGGGCGGCCCGTTGTTGCCCGGTGATTTGATTGTCTTGAGGAAATCGAAGCGCGCCCGCAAGCGCCGCGCTGCTCGGGGCGAGGTCTCTACCGTCCCAGGGCACGACCGCGACCTCGTGCTCCTATGGCTCGTGCCCCGGAGACCCGTGCAACTGAAAACTAGAACCTGGAATCCTCTGCCGACGATTCACGCGGCTGCTGCTCGCTTCCCCGAACACTTTGCTCGTCGTGCCCGTGCCGCCGGCTGGCGGTAACACTCACTGAAAGGAATCGACCAATGAGGACGTCCAACAGAGGACTCGAAGACCTACTCGCAGCAGAAAAGGCCACCCGCAAGGACCACTTCGCCCCGCCGGCCGATGACCTCCAGCTCGCCACGGCCTGCCCAGGGTGCGGGAGCCCGCTCTATCTCCACGTCGCCCGAGAGGTTTACTGTCGTGCGCCCGGCTGCACGCTCTGGCCGGCGCTCTACCAGAAGCCATTGACGAGGAGAGGGTCCGACCATGGCGTCGAATAAGGCCGACTTCAACCCCGAGCAGTTGGTGAGCGTCCAGCAGTTCGCCACGTTCTGGAACCTCTCCGTCGTCCACGTCCGGCGCTTGGGTGCGGAAGGGAAGATTCCGACCGTGCGACAGGGCTCTCGCGTCCTCCATCCCCTCGGTGCAGCCTCCAGGGCCTACCGTGAGCTGTCCATCGAGCCGAGTGACACGAAGGCGCGGCGCTTCGAGCGGGACGAACGGCTCGCCAGCCTCAGAGAGAAGAAGATCGAGGCCGATCTTTCCATTGCGTCGGCGCGTTGGCTTCCCCGGACGCTATACCATAGGGCGCTCCGTCGCCTGGAGCAGCGGATCGTGAGGGCGCTCGACAACGCGGTGAACTCCATCACAATTCTGCTCGCCAACTATTCGGGCCAGGGTCCGAACTGGAGTCAGCACTTCATCGAGGCTTCGAGCGTCGTCAATCAGCTACGCATGTTGATGCAGACCGATCACCGAAAACTCGACGCGTTCGGGCTTCAGGCCGCGCCGTTCGAGTTCGGGCTGCTCGATGGGGCCGACCCTGACGCAGAGCAGGACGAGGACGAGATCGAGGCCGTCCCGTGAGGTCTCGTTGTCGTTATCATCGGTTTTCTGGCGAGTTCCTAATTAGTCGTTTGTCGCAGCGTCGGGTACCCGCGCAGCAGGGGCCAGGGAGGACCCAAAGAAAGATCAGATTTGTGATCTGCGCTTCCGGGCGCCTGACAACACTCACCCTCAGAGAGCCCACGCCCCGCCATGCACACGTCGATAGGGCCTAGGGTAAGGGACAGACTGTCTCTTGACACCGTTCCTCCCGCGCACCATTCTGTGCGTACGCACAATCCCGTGCGTAGCAAACGGAGCGACCGATGGCAACAGCACAGCAAGTCCGGGCCGCGCTCACCGCATGGGGCGGCTCACTGTCGAGCCTGGCCGAACGGCTGGGCACGTCACACAGCACGCTCTCCCGTATCCGGGACGGCGCCTGGCCCGCATCACCTGAGCTGGTGGCGGGACTGGTTCGGGAGTTGGAACGCAAGGCCAAGGAGTGCAGCACAGCCGCCAAGGCGCTTCGCAGGGCCGCACGATGACCCGGCGCCTGCTCTACGTCGTCGCGCTGCTGGTGCTGGCGCTCGACTTCGGCTTCCAGCTTGCCAGTCCAGAGGACGGACAGCTACACGCAGAGGGGGGCGAAGAGGCCCACCACCTACTCCATCGAGGGACCGAGCCAATGGGTGAATGGACCGAGCGAACCCTGAAAGACGGGATCACCTTCATGCACGCGCAGATCGACGCGATTGCGGTGGAGCTGGGCGTCGGTGGTAGCGGCGGACTGCTCACCACCGAGGACGCGGCGAAGCGGCTGGGTGTCACGGTGGATTGGCTATATCGCAACTGGAAGAAGATTCCTAGTGCCGTCAAGCTGGGTCGGCGCAGCTTGCGCTTCGATCCGGCTGGACTCGACCGCTACCTGGCATCTCAACGACGGAGGACACGATGAGGGCGCGGAAGGAGGTCTATGGCAGAGGTAGGACCTACCAGCGAAACGGCATCTGGTGGATCGCCTTCTCGCATCGAGGCAAGCGGTATGCGGAGTCGGCCGGCCGGGATGCCACCCAGGCGGATGCCGTGCGGTTACTCAAGCGGCGCCTGGGCGAAGCGGTGAACGGCCAGGTGCAGGGATCGAAGGCCGAGAAGGTGACGGTGGACGATCTCCTGGCGCTCGTGATAACGGACTACGAGCTGAAGGGGCGCCGTTCCGCCCGGCGCATGATACAGGCTCAGGCCCGGCTCCTCGAAGAGTTTGACGCCCATGCGGCCCTCGACGTGAACGCGGGCCGGCTCGATGACTATATCGCCCTGCGCCAGCGGGACGGGGCGGCGCTCGCCACGATCAAATACGAGCTGTCGATCTTGCGCCGTGCGTTCACCCTGGCCGTGCGGCGCCAGATGTTGCCCTACCGGCCGGCGTTCCCCACGTTGAAGACTGCCAACGCGAGAAGCGGGTTCTTCGAGGACGAGGACTATCAGAAGGTCCGGGCCGCGCTTCCCGAGCCCATCGGGAACGCCATCGCGTTCGCGTTCTTGACCGGGTGGAGGGTGCCGAGCGAGGTATTGAAGCTGACGTGGAACCGGGTGGACTTCACCGCCGGAGTTGTGCGACTCGACACCGGGACCACCAAGAACGGCAGGGCCAGGGTCTTTCCCTTCGACACCCTCCCGGCGCTGGTGGACGTGCTCAGGCGCCAGCGGCTCTACACCGACGCCCACGAGGCCCTGACGGGCCGCAAGATTGAACTGGTGTTCCATCGCGAGGGACGGAAGATCGTGGACTACCGAGACGCCTGGGCAGCCGCGTGCAAGGCTGCTGGGTGTGTCGGGCGGATTCCCCACGATCTTCGCAGGACGGCCGCCCGGAACCTGCTCCGCGCTGGCGTGGCGGATACCTGGGCGATGAGGCTGATGGGTCACGAGACCCGCTCGATCTTCGACCGCTACGCGATCAGCAACGAGGTTGATCTACGGGAGGCTGTCACCAAGCTGGCCGAGAGCCGGGAAAAGATGGGGACAAGATAGATACAAACGACGTTGCCTTCGCCTCCCAGAAACACCGAAGCGCCGCGAGCAAACTGCTTACGGCGCTTCGTGATGCCCGAGGCGAGAGTCGAACTCGCACGGCCTCTCAGCCGGCGGATTTTGAGTCCGCTGCGTCTGCCATTCCG
>OEKS01000846.1_pt1 | contig 9823 bp, 9 predicted proteins | sample 1503251 | NCBI WGS metagenome assembly OEKS01 (sample SAMEA104379576, study PRJEB20068) | metagenome | isolation source: 1998 | reverse complement strand
GGGCTGCGGGTTGGGCTGGGCGCTGGGTGATTGGTACGGCGTGCAGGAGGTGTCGCACGGGGGCGGCACGCCGCAGGTCTGCGCCCTGCTCTACCTGCTGCCGGCCAAGAGGTTCGTCGTGGCGGTCATGATGAACCTGGAATCGGTGCCCGATCGTGGAGATCTCGCCGGCGATCTTGCCAAAGCGGTGCTGGGAGCCAACGCGCCGCACCGCTGAATGCATGGCCTAGCGGCGGCTGGGCACAGAAGTAGCTTCTCCGGCATGACCTCCCCGGCCCTGCTTCGCTGGCAGAAGACCTTACTGCCATTGATGGCCGCGGTATTGATCGGCCTCACCGTCGTTTTCGTCGGCGTGAGCCTCCTCGAGTACGGGCGGCTCTCGAAGGTGCTCAGCGAATCTCACGCGATCCAGATCGACTCCCTCCTCGGCGACCGTCCGGCTGGAACCGTCGCCGGGACGGCGACCGACGCCTTCCGCTCCCGGGCGCTGATCGGCCTCGAGGCGCACGCCATGGAGCACCGCTATCGGCAGGTAAATCTGGTGATGCTGACCCGGGCATGGACCCGCTACATGGGCTTCGTGACCGGCATGGTGCTCGCCATGGTCGGTGCTGTCTTCATTCTGGGAAAGCTCCAGGAGAGCGTGTCGAAGTTCGAGGCCGGGCAGGGCGAGCACGGTCGGGTGGCTTTTGAAAGCGCGTCGCCGGGACTCTTCCTGGCCTTTTTCGGGACGATCCTCATGGCGCTCGCCATCTGGCTCACGGTAGACGTGACGTCCCGCGATGCAGCGGTGTACGTGACTCCACTCATGACGATCCCAAGCCCGCCGGCCACGGCCCGCGGCGATTCGGCGGCGGGCGACGCCTTCATCCTGCAATCCAAGCCGCTCATCCCCAAACCGACGCCCTAGCACTACCGGAGGCATACGCCGAGGTTGCCCCTATATGTCCGTCACTCCGCCGCGTCGTGCGTTCCCCGCCGGCGCGTTATTGGCGGCCCTTTTCGCGCCGCCCCCGCTGGCCGCCCAGCAGTCCCTCGATTCGTTGACCGCTCTCTGGCGCGCCAAGCAGTACGAGCAAGTCGTCAGGCCCCTCATCGTCATGCAGGATTCGGTACGCGGCGAGACGCTGCTCCGCGTGCAGTACATGATTGCGACCAGCCTGTGCCGCAGCGGACGGGTGGATTATCGCACCAAGGGCGTCGAGTTCTTCGACGCCTTGATTCAGCAGTACGGACCTCGGCTCGACGCGGATTTCCGCACTGCGGTTCAGGGCGAGAGGCAGAAGTGCGCTCAGACGGAGGCCCGCAACGACGCTGGGACGGCGCCGGCACCAGTCGCATACTACGCGGGTCCGTCGTACGCCGAGATCTCGGTCGCGGGCGGAAAGATGGGATACTTTGGCTGCCCCGGTGAGCCGACCCAGGGGCGCGGTCGATTCCGGTCCGTCTCGAGCCCGGGGAAGATCGGCTTGGGCGGCCGAGTCTTTCGGCTGGCCGAGGCCCAGCAGGCGCGCGACAATGTCCTGCGCCTGCTGAAGGGGGTCCCCGGCGGCGCGGTGTTCGCGGCCGACACCGTCGGCCAGTTCGTGGTCGCGAGTCTCGCGAGCCAGCCGGCGTCGTGGCGGCGGGACGCAGGCGAGCTGCTGACCCGCCAGATGGAGTTCTTCGAGCGCCGGTTCGGCATGCGGCGGCCCGACTCGGTCCTAACGCTCTATCTCGTTCCCAACGAAGAGACGATGGGCCGGGTGGCCGCGACGCTGCACGGGCTGACGCCGCCGTATCAGGCCCTGGGCTATTCGGTGCTCACCGACTTGAGCATGGTCATCCGAACCACGGGACCGCTGGGATCGGCGCTGCACGAGAACACGCACCTGATGTTGAAGCTCAATCTTCCCGACGCCCCTCCCTGGTTCGACGAGGGGTTGGCGTCGCTCTACGAGGTGTCGAAGTTCGCGGGAGACGAGTTGCGCGGGACGCCCAACTGGCGGGGCCAGATCCTGGCTGAGTTCGGATACCGCGACGGCCGCGGTCCTTCTTCGGAACAACTGCTCGACATGCCGTACGAAGCGTTTCACCTGGCGGACGAGTTCGAGCAGGCGGTTCATTACGCCCACGCGCGATATCTGGTGTTGTTCGTGCAGGAGCGGGAGAAGCTCCCGGCGCTCCTCGAAGCCCTGCGGAACCGCCGCACCATCGACTTCGCGGCGAAGACGGACGACGTGGTGGTCCGACGCCCGGGGAAAGGGGCGGATCTGGCCACGACGGCCGCCGTCCTCGGGATGGCCCCGCGCGAGGTGGAACCGGCGTTTCGCGCCTGGTTGGTTACCGTGTTGCCGACCAACAGGCAGTGCCGGTGAGCTGATTCGGGTAGAATGCACGACGCCGCGGGGGCCGGCGGACCGAGGGTCGCCGCGCTTACCCTCCGGGCCTTGGCCCCGCCAGCGTAACCCACACTCCGCAGCCACTTTCCTAGCCGGCCAGGCGCCGATCGGAGGGCCTCCCAGTCCGCGGCCGGCGTGCATGGCTCTTGCTCGGTCATCGCACTGATGATCCGCGCCCGCGCCAGTGCCATGGTCCAGACCACCCGCCTCACGCTGCGAATCGCCCGCGCTCGGCAGCGAGAGCGCGATGCCCTGATCCGCGCGGGCGAACGGCTCGCGGCATTGGGGCACCGCCCGCCGGCAGGCGCCTGCCAGCCACCGCTGGGCGAGATCCAGCGGCTTCGCGCCGGCCTCGACGCGCATGCCGCGGCGCTCTCGGGGTCGCTCGACGCCGACCGAAGGGACTATCTCGCAGTGGCAACGTGGATGCGTCCGGTCGTAATCGTGCGCGGCGTTTGTGCCCGCGCCGTGCTGCGGCACTGCGTGGCGCGCAAGCGGCGCGATCTTGTCCCGCTCTACCAGCAGCTCGCGGCGGCGGCCCTGACGGAACCGGGCGGCGCGTCAGGCGGCCTGCTGCTGTCGCCTTCCCTGACCGACGCCGTGCGGAGCGCCCGGAGCGAGCAGGCGAGCCTGATCGCAGAGCGCACCCGACTGCTCGAGCCGTTCGGCGGCAGTGCGTATCCCGCATGGGTCGGAGTCGTGGTCGAGGAGGTAGTGGCGTTCGGGCGCGCTCTCGTGACGCAGCTCCGCGGCCAGATGATTCCGCGCGCGTCGGCCCTTGCGGGGCTGGCCGCCGGCTGGTGGGTGACTCGCACGTTCACGACCTCCCGGCCTCGGTCGCTGCTGCGCTCGCTGGGCATCGGGAGCGGAGGGACCCACGTCGTCAGCAGCGACACCTATCAGAGCATGCGCTTCTGGCTTCCCCTCCTGGCCGCCGCGATTTGTGCCTACCTGGGGGACCGCCTCGCGCGCTGGATCCAGCAGCGCTACCACCCTCGCGCCGAGCCCATAACAGAACTTTCCGTAACCACGTAGATTCCTGCACCACCCGCCACCAGGCACCGTTTGGCCGATCTCCGCGAGCAGCTCGAACCCGGGTTGAGGGGCAGCTACGCCATCGAGCGCGAGCTCGGCCGCGGCGGAATGGCCACGGTCTTCCTCGCGCAGGACTTGAAGCACAAGCGCCCGGTCGCCCTCAAGGTCCTGCTCCCCGAGCTGGCCGCGTCACTCGGCGCGGAGCGGTTCCACCGCGAGATCGAGATCGCGGCCCGGCTCCAGCATCCCCATATCCTCACGGTACTCGACTCGGGTGAAGTCGCGGGCCAGCTCTGGTTCACCATGCCCTACGTCGAGGGCCAGAGCCTTCGCGACCGGCTCCGGCGGGACCAGCAGCTGCCGGTGGAAGACGCGCTCCGGATCACCCGCGAAGCCGCCGCCGCGCTCGATTACGCCCACGAGCACGGCGTGGTTCACCGTGACATCAAGCCGGAGAACATCCTGCTCACCAAGCGGGGTGAGGTGCTGGTGGCTGACTTCGGAATCGCCCGCGCGCTGGGCGCCGGAGACTCGCTCACCCAGACCGGGCTCGCCATGGGGACGCCGGCGTACATGAGCCCGGAGCAGGCCGCGGGCGGCGCGGTGGACGGGCGAAGCGACATCTACAGTCTCGGCTGCGTGCTGTACGAAATGCTCGCGGGCGAAGCGCCCTACACCGGGCCCACGCCGCAGGCCATCGTCGCCAAGCGCTTCGTGGATCCGGTGCCAAGCGTGCGCCGAGTGCGGCCGACCGTGCCTGAGGCGGCCGACCTTGCGCTGCAGCGCGCGCTCGCGCGGGTGCCGGCGGACCGGTTCTCGAGCGCGTACGAGTTCGCCCAGGCGCTCCAGCAGATCGCGACGACGCCGACCGCGATGCCGACGGTCGCGACGCCGCTGCCCACGCCCACGGCCTCCGCCACCGGAGCGCCGGGCGTGGCGCCGGCGCGCGGGGGGCGCCGGATGCCCGTGGCCGCGATCACCCTTGGGCTCGGATTCGTGCTCGGCCTCGGCGTGCTGTTCGCGTGGCGGCGGTCGCATGCCGGACCGGCCGAGGCCGCCGGGCCGAAGGTGCTCGCCGTGCTCCCGTTCGAGAACCTGGGCGACTCTTCCGAGGCCTACTTCGCCGACGGCGTCACCGACGAAGTGCGCAGCAAGCTCTCGCAGCTTCCGGGCATGGAGGTCATCGCCCGGGGCAGCTCCAACCTTTATCGCCACACCACCAAGTCGCCCCAGGAGATCGCGCGGGAGCTGGGAGCCGACTACCTGCTCACCGCCACGGTGCGGTGGGAGAAGCAGGCCGATGGAGCGAGCCGTGTGCGAGTGATCCCGGAGCTGGTGGACGCCGGACCCGGCCACGCACCCCGCACGCGCTGGGGCCAGCAGTTCGATGCCTCGCTCACGGACGTGTTCAAGGTGCAGGCGCAAATCGCCGGCGACGTGGCCCAGGCGCTGGACGTAGCACTGGGCGACAGCGCCCGGAAGCAGCTGGCCGCCAGGCCGACTCAGAATCTCCAGGCGTACGACGCCTTCCTTCGGGGCGAGCAGCTCATCATCACCGAAGGCAAGACCGACGCCGCGTCGGCTCGCCTCGCTACGGCTGCCTACCGTGAGGCAGTGCAGCGCGACCCGAATTTCGCCCTCGCCTGGGCCCGGCTCGCGCGGGCCGAGGGGCTCCGCTTCGGTGCCGGCGATGCAAGCGACAGCGTGCTCCAGGGCGCGCGCGGGGCGGCCGAGCGCGCCGTCGCGCTCGCGCCGGACCGGGCCGAGTCCCATTACGCCATCGGCTTCATCAAGGGCAACATCGATGGGGACCAGCACGGAGCGGTCGATGCGCTGGAACGTGCCTGGAGGCTCGCGCCCCGCGATCCGGACGTCCTCAGCATGCTGGGGAGCTTCCTCGACGGGCTCGGCCGCACCGACGAGGCGGTGGCGCGGTACGCGGAAGCTGCGAAGCTCGATCCGCGTTCGGTGCTGGTGGCGCGCCGTTACGCCAGCGTTCTCCTCAATCAGCGCCGCTTCGCCGAGGCGGATTCGGTCGCGAGTGCCGGGCTCCGCATCGCGCCCGATAACTCGGACCTCATCGCCCATGCCCTCGCGTCGCGCCTGGCCCGCGGAGATGCCTCGGGCGCGCGGACCGCGTTGCGTCAAGCGCTTCAGCATGTCGAGCCCAGCCGGTTCATCGCGGCCCAGCCCTGGTTCGTCTGGCTGGACGATTCGCTCCAGGCGCTCGCGCTCCGCCTGCCGGCAACTGCCTATGCCGACGACCGGGCGCAGGGTCTGGGGGGCCGGTCGCTCGTGCGGTGGAATGCCGGACGGTACGACGCCGCCAGGGCCGACGCCGATTCCGCGCGCGGGCTCTTCGAGGCGCAGGTCGCCCGGCGTCCGGACGACTTCTTTGCGCATTACGGCCTTGCCATCGCAGCCGGCGGTGCCGGTCGGAAAGCCGAAGCGTTGGCGGAGGCCGAGCGGGTCCGCGCGATGTATCGTCCCGAGCCGGGGAGCCCGGGATGGACGAATTGGGTATTCCTCCGGGTTCAGGTTGACCTCGGCCTGGGCAACACGGCCGGCGCGGTCGCCTGGGCGGACTCGCTGGTGCATCTGCCGGGGCCGACCACGCGAGCCTGGCTCAAGCTCGACCCGCTCTTCGCACCGCTGCGTAGCGATCCCGCGTTTCAGCGACTGGTGGCCGGAAATTAGGCGGAACTCGTGACCATCGACCCGACGGCCGCCGCCGTCGCCCGAGTCTCCCGCCGCCTGATCCCGTTTCTCTTCCTTCTATATATCCTCAACTTCCTCGACCGGGTGAACGTCGGGTTCGCCGCGCTCGAGATGAACCAGGATCTCGGCTTCGGGCCGGCGATCTATGGGTTCGGCGCCGGCGTGTTCTTTCTCGGCTATTGCCTCTTCGAGGTCCCGAGCAATCTGGTGCTGTACCGGGCCGGCGCGCGGCTCTGGATCGCGCGCATCATGGTGACTTGGGGACTCGCCGCGTCCGCGATGATGCTGGTTCACACACCGTGGAGCTTCTACCTGCTGCGGTTCCTACTTGGCGTGGCGGAGGCGGGATTCTTCCCGGGCATCATTTTCTATCTCACCTATTGGTACCCCGCGCGCGAGCGGGCGCGGGCCTACGCCTGGTTCCTCGCGGCGATCCCCATCTGCGGCGTAGTCGGTGGACCGATCTCCGGCGCGCTGCTCGGGCTCGACGGCGTGCTTGGCCTACAAGGCTGGCAGTGGCTGTTCCTGCTCGAAGGCATTCCATCCGTAGTGGTGGGATTACTGGTGCTGGTACTCCTGCCCGATCGCCCGCGCGATGCGCGCTGGCTTCCGCCGGTAGAAAGGACCGCGCTCGACGCCGCACTCGAAGCGGAGGGAGCGCACGCCGCGGCCGGGCACGGCGTGAGCTTGCGAAAGACGCTCGCCAATCCGGTCGTCTGGTGGCTCGGCGCAACCTACTTCCTGCTGATCATGGGCCTCTATGGGTTCGCGCTCTGGTTGCCGCAGCTCATCAAGGCGACCGGCGAGTTCACCAACTTCGAGGTCGGGATCATCACGGCGATCCCGTACGCGGTTGCGGCAGTGGGGATGGTGCTGGTCGGCCGGCGATCCGATCGCACCGGCGAGCGGCATCTCCACCTGGCCCTGCCGGCACTCGCCGGCGCCGTGGGCTTCATCGCGGTGACGCGGATCGGATCGACCGGCCCGCTGGTGGCGGCGCTGTCGCTCACTGCCTTCGGCGTGCTCGGGTGGCTGGGCCCGTTCTGGTCGCTCCCCACCGCGTTTCTCAAGGAGCAGGCGGCGGCGGGCGGGATCGCGTTGATCAACTCGATGGGCGCCGTGGGCGGGTTCGTGGGCCCCTACCTGATCGGAGAGACGAAGCAGCAGACCGGAAGCTTCACGCCCGGGCTCCTGATTCTCGCGCTGTCACTCGTGGGAGGGGTGGTGATCGTACTAGGGCTCAGGCGGACGGGGCTGAACCGCAGGGCCATCGCGCCTGCGTGACCGCAGCGGCGTCGCAGCCAATCGCGATGCATATTGGGGAGAGACCACGATAGGGTAATTGCTCATGGCCAACATCAATGACTGCATACCGGGCCGCCGCGCTCGAATCGTCGGGAGCAGCGTGGCCCGCGTAACCGGCAAAACCGGCACGATCGTCGAGGTGTCCCGCATCCGCCGCCCTGCCACCGGCCCTCTGCAGGACAGCATCACCGTGGACGTGCCCGGCCACGGCGAAGTCGTGCTGAGCCCAGCCGAGCTCGAGGTCCTGGCAGACTGACCCACCGTTCGCCACCCGCGTGACGCGATCCGCCGTCTGGGCCACGGCCCTGGCCTTCTCGGCCGGTCTCGCCGCATGTGCCGGCGGCGCCGCGCAAGGTCCCGCGCCCGTTGCCCGTTGCGAGGTCGGCGATTCGACGATGGTCCGCGACGTCCTCTACTTCGGGCGCAACCGGCCCACCGGCGGCACGGTGAGCGACGCCGAGTGGCAAGCGTTCCTGAACGAGGTCGTGACACCGCGCTTTCCCGCCGGCCTCACCGTCATCAGCGCGACCGGCCAGTGGCGGGGCCAGAGCGGCTCGGTCGAGCAGGAGCAGTCCGAGATCATGACCCTGTTCCACGCGGGCGACCAAGCCGCTCGACGTGGAGTCGCGGAGGTCATGGCCGAGTACAAGCGACGCTTTCAGCAGGAAGCCGTGCTGCGGGAGCGAACGCCCACCTGCACCCGCTTCGGGGCCGGAGAAACGCATGAAGGAACGCCCAACCCGCACGACGATGCCAACCGTGCCGCCGTGAAGGCCCGCGGGAGCGAGGAGCTCGATCTCGCGGCCTGGCGCTACGGGGACGGAAGAAGCTGATGGATAAGCTGCTCAAGGGCCTTCGCCTGCACGCCTAGTTGGGGCTGAGCACGACCTTCACGCACTCGTCCTCTTTGTTGAGAAAGAGATCGAACGCTTCCGGCGCCTGGTCGAGCCGCATGCGATGCGTGATGACGAAGCTCGGGTCGACATCGCCCTTCTGAATCCGCTGGAGTAGCGGCTTGAGATACCGGTGCACGTGCGCCTGGCCGCTCTTGATCGTGAGCCCCCGGTTCATCACCGCGCCCATCGGGAACTTGTCGATGAACCCGCCGTACACCCCGATCACCGACACCGTGCCGCCGTTCCGACACGACATGATCGCCTGCCGGAGCGCTGCCGCCCGGTCGGTCTCCAACCTGGCCGCCTGCTTGGCCTTGTCGTAGAGCCCGAGCGGTCCGGGAAAATGTGCCTCCATTCCGACGGCGTCGATGCACGCGTCGGGGCCCCTGCCCCCGGTCATGACCTCCAGCGCCTCCCGCACGTCGGTCTCGGCGTAATTGATGCTCGCCGCGCCGACCCGCTCGCGCGCCATCCGAAGCCGGTAGGGAAACCGGTCGATTGCGATCACCCGCTCGGCGCCGAGCAGGAAGGCGCTCTTCATCGCCAGCAGCCCGACCGGTCCGGCACCCCAGACCGCAATGGTGTCGCCCGGCTTGATCCCGCACATCTCGGCACCCATCCAGCCGGTCGGGAAGATGTCGGACAGAAAGAGCACCTGCTCGTCGCTCAGTCCCGCGGGCACCTTGAGCGGGCCCACGTCGGCGAACGGAACCCGCACGTACTCGGCCTGCCCTCCCGCGTAGCCGCCGAGCATATGCGAATAGCCGAACAGGCCGGCTGGCGAGTGTCCCCAGAGCTTTTCCGCCATCCAGGCGTTGGGATTGGTATTCTCGCACAGCGAATACAGCTCCTTCCGGCACGCGCCACAGGCGCCGCAAGCGATCGGAAACGGCACCACGACCCGATCGCCGACTTTCAGCTTCTTCACTCCGAGCCCCACTTCGACCACTTCGCCCATGAACTCGTGGCCGATGACGTCGCCCTTCTCCATGGTGGGGACGTAGCCATTGTAGAGGTGCAGGTCGGAGCCGCAGATCGCGGTCGCCGTGACCCGCACGATCGCGTCGCGCAGGTTGAGAATTCGCGGCTCGGGAACGTCCATCACCTCGACCCGCTTCCGCCCCATCCAGCAGTTGGCTCGCATCGTTCGCCTCCCTACGGGATGCCGGCCTCGATGGCAAAGGCGTCGCCGCTCGGCCGCGCCGGGTGGCGGCCCCGGTGAATGCTTGCATCCGAGTGAACCACTTCGCCGGTCTCCAGTATCTGTTTGAATGCCCGCAGATCCGCCTCGATCTGCTGCTCCGGCGCTTCGCCGAAGAGGCGGGCAATCACCCGGCCCGCAGCTCCGGCGGGGGGGAAGTACGACAGGTCCACCACGACCTCGGTACCGCGCCCACCAGGAGCGGGAGCGAACGAGACCGATCCGGCATTCTCGACATCGCCACCTTCGAGCGACTGCCAGCTGATCCGTTGGTTGGGGACGTCTTC
>OEKS01000708.1_pt1 | contig 9826 bp, 7 predicted proteins | sample 1503251 | NCBI WGS metagenome assembly OEKS01 (sample SAMEA104379576, study PRJEB20068) | metagenome | isolation source: 1998 | reverse complement strand
GTCGTCCGCGACAATCACCTCGAGCTCGATGCCGGCCGGCGTTTGTGCCCGCACGGCGGAAACGACGCGCCCGATGAGCCCAGCTTCATTGTGCGCGGGGATGACGACCGAAATGCGACGGCGTATAGTGGCGCTAGGAGGTGGGACGGTCGGAGGCACGCGGGGCCACTCCCTCGCAGATCCCGGCAACCGAGTCGACGAAGCGTTGCCACCCGAGCCGTTGGGCGGCGTAGGCGCTGGCTGCCGCCGCCAGCCGAGCCGCGGCGTCAGGATGGGTGAGGAGGTCTGCGATGGCGCGGCCGAAGGCGGCAGGCGAAGGCTGGGTAAGAACCGCACGGGTCTCGTCCAGCACCGCCCGATGCGCCGGCAGATCCGTCGCGACGATCGGGCGACCCGCCGCCAGGTATCCGAAGATCTTGAGCGGAAGGTTGTCGCCGTAGGTGCGCGGCGAAACCAGCACGTCCGCCATTGCGAGGTAGGCCGGGACCTGCTCGCGGGGCTTTCGGTCAATGACCCGCACCGCATCAGTGAGTCCGCGCTCCATGACCTCCCGCCGGAACGCGTCGGCCTGATCGTCTTCGCCGCCGAGGAGCACTAGGATCGCGGTCGGTACCGTCGCGCGCACGATCGACAGCGCCTCCAGCAGGAGCGGCAACCCTTGGTAGGGCTCGAACGTGCCGGCGTACACGATGATGCGCGCGTCCGGCGGGAAGGCGAGCTCGGACCGAAGCCGCGCCGCGGCCGCTCCTGTGTCAGGGGCCGCGACCTCCATCGGGAAGGTCCATTCGTACGCCGGCGTGCGCGGCGCCGCCGCTGCCACCCGTGGCAGGAGGCCGGCGCTGCTCACCACGGCATCGACCCGACGGAGGACCCAGCGCTCGCACGCGGCCAGCGCCCGCTGAACCAATCGCGTGCGAAACGGACGGTGGGTCACCATCTGCTCGGGCAGGCTGGACTGCATGTCGTAGATGACGGGAACCTGGTAGCGACGCCCAAGGATGGCGGCCGGGAAGGCAGCTTCTTCCACCGCATGAATGCAGGCGTAACGCTGCCGTGCCAGCCGGCGCCACAACGCGAAGACGAGGGTCAGGTCGAGCAGCAACTTGCGAATGGAGAACCCGACGGGCACCCTGCGGATGCCGAATGGGTTGGGCGCCCGGATGACGGACAAGCCTCCAATTTCGACCGGCCGACCGATGGGATACGTCAGCAGATCCACCTCGTAGCGGAGCTGGCTGAGGGCCTGGAGCACGCTGTAGACGGCGATCGGTGTGCCGCGGTCCTGGTAAAACGGCTGTGGCGCAACGACCAGGATCCGTCCAGCGCCGCCGCGGCGAGCGGCCGCGCTCGCCCCGGGGTCTTCCACCTGGGACGCCACAGAACCCACGCCGTGGGCCGGCCCCCTGCCCCAGGGACCCAACAGGTGGTCGGGCGGCTCGGCTGCTGTAAGCTCGCTCATCACACTTTCAGTCGTGGCCCGGGCGCGCGAGGGGAGGGTTCGGAACGCGCCAATCGGCCCGGGTGCCTGCGGCCTGCGACCGGCCGCGACAGTGCGCGGCTGGAGGTGGCAAGTTCCGTGCCCACATGCAATTGCTCCACTTTCCAATCATTTCCCCCCCAGGCCCGATGCGCCGTGACGTGGCACCGACGCCGCACCGTGCCGGTTCGCGCACTCACACACGGGTCCCGTCGGCGCAAGTGAATCCCGGAGGTGCGCCTCGCATGAGCGGCGAGCCGCCGGACCGGGATCACACGGTAATGGATCGGTGGAAAAAAGACGGTCTATGTTACCGCGCCCGCGGCGACCGCGCCATTGCAGGCGCCCGGTTCACCGGGCTTTGGCGAGAAGACTGGGAAGGATTCGCTCCAAGGCCACCCCGCGAGAGGCCTTGAGCACGATTAGCTCGTCCCCGCGCAGCCGCTCGCCGACCAGAGGCGCGATCGCGACCGCGTCTGGCGCGGTGATCAGGCGGTCGCCCAGGCGAGCGACCCAGGGCTCGACGGCGGGCACGAACTGCCCCACGACCGCGAGCAGATCCGGATCGAGATCGACCAGCGCGCGAGCGACCTCGGCATGCAGTCGGTCGGCATCCGCGCCCAGCTCCCGCATGGTCCCGGCGACGAACACCAGCCGCCGGCCGTGGCGCAGGTCGCGCGCAGTCTCGATGGCCGCCTGAAACGACTGCGGATTGGCGTTGTAGCTGTCGTTGAGGATCGTCAGCCGCCCGTGCTGCTTCAGCTCGGTGCGGCCCCCCGGCAGGGTGAACGTCGCCAGCGCCGCCGCAACCGCGGGGCCATCGAGCCCGAGCTCGCGGGCCATCGTCCAGACGAGCATCGCATTCTCCGCGAGATGGCGCCCCGGGTACGGCAGTGTGAACGCCACCCCCTCGATCTCGACCTTCGCCCGCCCCAGGTCGTCGGTGCTCACCCGATCGGGAACCCGTTCCGCCCGGTCGAGCCCCGCGGAGATCACGCGATGGGCCAGCCGGCGCGCGCCTTCCGCCAGCGCAGGCGGCTTGGTACCGACCACGGCCAGCGGCACGCCCCGCGCGAGCGAGAGTTTCTCGGAGAGCACGCCAGCCAGCGAGCCGAACCCTTCCAGGTGTCCAGCCGTGGCGTTGGTCACGATGGTTGCGGTTGGCTCGATGATCTCGCGATAGCGCACCATCTCGCCGGGGACGTTGGCGCCGGCCTCTACCACCAGAGCCTCGGCATCGGCCGGAGCCTCGAGGATCGTGGCCGGGACTCCGACCAGATTGTTCAGATTCTCCCGGGTCGCATGGGTGCTCCACCGGGTACGAAGGGCCGCGGCCAGCATCTCCTTGGTGCTGGTTTTTCCGTTGGTGCCGGTCACCGCGATCACCGGCCCCGGGATCGCCTTCCGCCGAGCGTGGGCCAGCATCCCGTAGGCGCGGAGGGTGTCGTCCACCTCGAGCAGCATCAGTCCCGCCATCGGGGCCGTGCCGCGCTGGACCGCCGCCGCGACCGCGCCACGGGCGGCCGCCGCGCTCAGGTGATCATGCCCATCGAAGCGCTCGCCTTTGAGTGCGACGAACAGGGCACCAGGCCGGAGCGTCCGCGTGTCAGTCGAGATTTCGCTGAAGACCACCGGAGTAACACCGGCAGGTGGCGCTAACCCCTGCGCAATGCGAACCTCCGCCTCAGACCACGGAGGGGACCCGACCGCCACCTTTTCACTTTTCACTTTTCCCTTTTCACGTAGTCGGTGACAATCTCCCTCTCGTCGAACGCCAGCCTCTCCGTCCCCACCACCTGGTAGGTCTCGTGCCCCTTGCCGGCGAGGAGGATCGTGTCGTCCGACCGGGCCTCGTCCAGCACGCGGTGGATGGCCGCGAGCCGATCGGTGACCCGGAGATGCGCCGCACTGCCCATCCCGCGCTCGATCTCGTCGATGATCGTGTCGGGATCTTCAGTGCGCGGGTTGTCGGAGGTGACCACGGCGAGGTCGGCCCGCTCCACCGCGATCCGACCCATGATCGGCCGCTTGCCCCGGTCCCTGTCTCCTCCGCACCCGAAGACCACCAGCACCCGTCCGCGGGTGAGGGGGCGGAGCGTCGCCAGGGCGCGCTCGAGCGCGTCCGGGGTATGCGCGTAGTCCCGGAGCACCACGCAGGGCCGGTCACTCAGCTTTTCCATCCTGCCAGGCACCTGGGGCGCGTCCGCCAGGCGAGCGACCACGCCGGAGAGACCCTCGTCCAAAGCCAGCGCGCAGGCTGACGCGGCGAGCGCGTTGGAGACGTTGAAGTCGCCGAGCAGTGGCAGCATCACGGCGGCCGTCCCGAAGCGACCGGAGATGATGAATCGGCTGCCCCGAGCGTCGAGCGTGAGCTCTGTCGCGCGCACGTCCGCCGTTGGATGCAGCCCGAAGGTGACCCGGCGTCCCCGGCTCGGCAGGGCGGCCCAGGCGTCGTCGTCCAGGTTCACCACCTCGACGCCGGTGGTGCCGAGCAGCGTGCTCAGCTTGAGCTTGGCGGCGAGGTACGATTCCATCGTGCCGTGATAATCCAGGTGATCGCGGGTGACGTTGGTGAACACACCCGCCGCCAGGGTGAGCCCGTCGAGCCGCCCCTGGTCGAGACTGTGCGACGACGCCTCCATCACAACGTCGGTGACCCGGCGCGCGGCGAGCGCGGCGAGAGTTGCCTGCAAGTCGATGGGGCCGGGGGTGGTGAGCGAGCCCGCCGTCGATGCGACGCTCGCTCCCGCACCATCGAGCGCGCCGATCGTTCCTATGCTACCCGCGGTCCCGCGCGCGTTGAGCAGGTGGCGGATCAGCGCGGCCGTCGTGGTCTTGCCGTTGGTGCCGGTCACGCCGACGATGCGGAGCCTGCGTCCGGGGTGATCGTACCACGCGGCGCCCAGCGCGATCGCCGCGCGGCGGCTATCGCCCACGACGGCCTGCGGCACCCGAGCGTGATCGACCTCGGCCTCCACCACCAGGGCGGCCGCACCTCGCCGCACGGCGTCGGGCACGAAGCGATGCCCGTCCACCTGCGACCCCCGCACCGCCACGTAGACGGCCCCCGGCACCACGGCGCGGCTGTCGCTGGTGAGCGCGGAGAGCGCGGGCGACTCGTCGGTGGCCGAGACCAGGAGCCCGGCCCGGCGGAGCTCGTCGAGTACCTCGCGCCAGGTCACGCTCACGGCGAGTTCCCGGCCCACACCGTGACGGTGGAGCCGGCCTTGGCCTCGTCACCCGCGACTGGCGCGGTTCGCACGATCCGCCCGACCCCGCGAAGGTCCACCCGGAACCCGCGCCGATGCAGCACCAGCGCCGCCTGTCGCACGGTGGCGCCCTGGACATCCGGCACCTGGAAGGATTTCACGGTGGAGTCGGTCTGGGTCGGTGGCCAGGCGAGCACCACGGGCAAGGCCCCAGGCGTCGGCGCGGGGCCGTCGCTGGTGGATTCCGCCACCTCCGAGGGCGCGAGGCGCGAACGATCGATCGCGACCCGGTGCGACGCGAGCGCCTGCTGGAGCATGCTCTTGGTCATCGGAGCGGCGGTGAGCCCGCCGTAGTAGCTGCCCTTCGGATTGTCGATCTTCACGATGATCACGAGCTGGGGGTGGTCCGCCGGAAACAGGGCCGCGAACGAGGCCGTGTATTCGCCGTGCACGTAGCGCCCGTGCTCGAAGCGGACCGCCGTCCCGGTCTTGCCGAGCAGCGCGTAATTGGCGAGCTGGGCCCGCTCGCCCGTGCCGCCTTCGCCGACCACGCCCGCGAGGAACGCGCGCAACCGGGTCGCGATCTCCGGACTGATCGCCCGACGGATCGGCTCCGGCTGATGCCGGTACACGCGAACGCCGTCCGGCCGGTGGATCTCGCGCACCAGGGTCGGCGCGAGCAGGACACCATCGTTGGCGATCGCGCCGTAGGCCGCGGCCAGCTGCACCGGTGTCACCCCGAACTCATACCCCATCGCCACGCTCGCGCGGGTGTACATCGGCTGCCACTGATCGGGCCGGGCCAGCCGGCCCCGCGATTCGGAGGGAAACTCGACACCCGTGGGGCTTCCAAACCCGAAGTCGCGCAGCACGCTATACTGCTCTTCGGGTGCGAGGCGCTGGGCAAACTTCGACATCGCGATGTTGCTGGACACCTGGATGGCCTGCGCCAGCGTGAGAGACCCGTTCACCTTGTGCGCATCGGTGATCCGGCGGGTTTTGCCCCGCTGGTTGACGGGCATCAGCCACTCGCCGTTTTCGCCGCTCACAGTCGCAGTGCTGTCCACCCGATTGTACGTGAGCAGCGCGGCAGCGGTGAAGAGCTTGGCGGTGGAGCCGGGCTCGAACGGATCGGTGATGGTGGAGGCCGCAGCGAGGCCGCCCGTGCGCCGCGATGCGAGCGCCAGCAGCTCACCGGTGGCGGGGTCCAGGAACACGACGTCACCACCTTCGGCTCGCATCTCCCGCAGCGCGTCCTCCAGCCCGCGCTCCGCGATCTCCTGCAGCTCCCCATCGAGCGTGAGCCAGACGTCGTGCCCGGCCACCGGGTCCCGCACCAGACGGGAGGGCGAGTCGTACCGCCGGCCGCCGCGGTCCTTGAGCAGCACCGCCTCGCCGGGCACACCGGTGAGGACCGAGTCGAGCGCGAGCTCCAGGCCCGACGCCCCCACCGGCTTGTCGGACGAGAGCCCACCGATGATCGGCCGCGCGAGGTCACCCGCCGGATAGAACCGCAGGAACTCGCCGGTGAGATGGATCCCGCTGACCCCGCGAAGCCGCTGCACCTGAGTCGCGGAGAACGGGCCGTGCCAGTAGGCCCATTTCTTCCGTCCGAGGTCGCGGGCGACGGCCTCGGCCGACAGGCTCAACTGGGTGCTGAGCAAGCGCACGGCGGCGCGGCGATCGGCCAGCTCGTTCGGCGCGACCCCGACGTGATAGAACTCCTGGGTGATCGCGAGCGGGACGCTGTTTCGATCAAAGAGGGTGCCCCGACGGGCCGGCAGGACGGCCCGCTCGGTGCGCTGTGCCTCGGCCTCGCGGGACCAGCGGGAGCCCTGGAAGAGCTGGAGCTGCGCCGCGCGCAGCACGATCGCCGCGATGCCGGCGGCAATGCAGAACTGGATCGCGACGATGCGGGCTTCCGGTCTCGCCATCAGCGCTTGGGGCTGGCCGGCCCAGGGGGCACGGGGAACAGGATGAATTCGTCGTCGGCCGGAAGGTGGAGGCCGAGGTCGTGCTCGGCCCGGGGCACCAGCACCTGACGCCCCGAGGCTTCCCGAATCCGGCGCTCGAGATCGGCCCGGCGTGCCTCGAGCCCCGTCCGTTGCTCCCGCAGATCACGCAGCCGGCGTGCGACCTTGAACGCCGCCGTCTGCCGGGCAACCACCGCGACGGCGACGAGGAGAAACAACAGCAGCCAAAGCAACAGCCAGTGCCTGCCTTTAACCCTCATCACCCACTCGGAAGAGGCGCAACTTGGCGCTGCGCGCGCGGGGGTTGTCGGCGATCTCCGCGGAGTCCGGTAGAATCGCCTTCCGGGGCTCGGCCCTTCCCAGAGACCGGCCGCGACAGGTGCATACCGGCTGTCGCGGGGGGCACACGCAACGCTTGCTCCACTCCTGGAATGCGCGCTTGACCGTGCGGTCCTCGCCCGAATGATAGCTGATCACGGCCAACAGCCCGCCCGGCACCAGCGCATCACGCATCGCGGGCAGGGCGCGCTCCAGCTCGCCCAGCTCGTCGTTGACCGCGATGCGGATGCCCTGGAAGATCCGGGCGAAATCGGCGGGTCCGGCTTGAGGCCCACGCACGGCCCGAATCGCGTTGACCAGATCGTCGCTCACTACGAATGGGTGCCGGGCTCGTCGTCGGACGATCTCCCTGGCCAGCCGCCGGGCCTTGGTCTCGTCCGCCCAGTCGCGGAAGATCTGTTCCAGCCGCCTCTCGTCCGCCTGGTTGAGCAGCTCCGCCGCGGCCGGGCCCTCCCCGCCCATCCGCATGTCGAGCGGCACGCCGGGACGGAAGCTGAAGCCACGCGCGTCCTCGTCGAGCTGATGCGACGATACGCCCAGATCGAGGAGCACGAGATCCGGCCGAAACTCGGCGATAGCGGCCAGCGCCGCGTCGGAGCCGTACGATGCCGTCAGATAATGCATCCCGACCTCGCCCAGGCGCTCGCGGGCGGCGGCGATCGCGTCCGGGTCCCGATCGATTCCGAGCACAGACGCCCCGGCTGCGCGAAGCGCACCGGCGTGGCCGCCGTCCCCCAGGGTGGCGTCCACCGCGCGGGTGGGCCGGCCGACGGCCTCGAGCAGGGCGCCGAGCAGGACGGGTGTGTGATAGGTGGTGGTCATGGATGTGAGCGTCAGCCCGTGCGATGCCGGAAAAACAACACCCCGTCCGGACGGACAGGGTGTTGAGCGGATCGAGCGGGGCTGACGGGGCTCGAACCCGCGACCTCCGCAGTGACAGTGCGGCACTCTAACCAAGCTGAGCTACAGCCCCTCTCCGACGGCGGGAGAATATAGGCAGCCCACCGGCACCGAGGAAGCCCCTATCTCTTCTTGCAGTAGGCCTTGATCATCGACGCTGCACGCGGCTTGTACTTCGCGATGATGCCGAGATTGCGGGTGGCCACCTCGGGATTGGCACTCTGACCTGCTGTGAATGCCTTCTCCGCCTCCTCGAGCAGCGCGCTTTCCTGGTTGGCCAGGTCGCACGACTTGCCCTTTTCGGCCTTGGGGTCCACCTGCGGCACCTGGAGCAGGGTCGCGAGACCCAGCAGATAGTTCGACGCTGGGTACACCTTGCCCTGCGGGTTCGCGGTCGCCACCGCCGAGCGGAGCAGCTCGGCAGCCCCGGCGTAGTCCTGAGTCGGCTCCTGGAGCAGCGGCGCCGCCGCCTGATAGAGCAGCGCCGCCGCGTTTTCCTTGGCCTGAGAGTCCCCCTTCTCCGCCGCGAGCTGCACCAGGGGGACGGCGTCTTTGGGACGTTTGTTGTTGATCAACGTCTGCGCCAGCTCGAGCGCGGGCGTAACGTCCTTCGGGTTGGCCTGAATCAGGCGCTGCGTCACCGCCATGCTGCTGTCCAGCTGCCCGGAGAGGCTGTACGCCTTGGCGAGCGCCTGGAGCAGGGTCACGTTGTCGGGGAACTTTTTGTTGCCGGCTCGGGCCCACTTGATCAGGCGCTGCGTATCCGGTTGCTGCTGCGCCGCCACCGTGATTTTGGTGAAGAAGAGCGTATCGGCCCTGGTCGAGTCGACCGCGTAATACTGCTCGAGCGCGTCGACGGCGCACTTGAAGTCGCTCAGGAACAGGCAGGCGTTGCTCTTCAGATCGTAGAAGTCGGCGTTGTAGGGATCGTTCTTGATGCCCGAATCCGCGATCTCCCGCGCGATGTCGGGCTTGTTGGCGTTGAGGAAGTACTTGAACGCCTGCTCCCGCAGCTTCTGATTGGTCGGGGCGACCTTCAGCATCTCGCGAAAGACCAACAGCACGTTGGCCGTGTCGTTCTGCGCCTGATAGAGCTCAGCCAGGTTGGCCCACGCGTTGATGCTCAGCGGATCGGCCTTGGCCGCGGCCTGGAAGTGCTTGATCGCCTCTTTGGCGTCCTTCTTGGCGAGGGCGACCTGCCCCAGGCAGTACTCCGCGAGGCCGTTGCCCGGGTACTGCTTGAGCGCCTTGTTCGCCGCCTCGGCGGCCTTGTCGGGCTTGGCCGAGCGCTGATCGATGCAGGCCTTGGCGTCGGCCAGCGACTTGTACGCGGGCTGGAGCTGATCGGCCACCCGGCCGCCGAGATCGGTGAGACTCGCCCCGCCCTGCTGAACGGAGACGACGCTGCCGGCCTCGTCGTTGACCCCGGCGAGACGGGCCTGAACGACGTACTGCGAGCCCCCTGCCTTGCTCATCGACGACGACCCCAGCACCCGGGCCTGGACGCTCTTGGCGAGGGTAGACGCCAGAGATGGGCTCAGGATCGCATTGGGTGGATAGCCGTACTGCTTCAAAGCCTCGTTCATCTGCTCTTGCGTCAGCACGTTGTAATCGCCTTCCGCAATCTTCGTCATCCGGTCCCGGATGCCGGCCCCGACCTGGACGGCCGCGGCCGAGTCGGCGGCAGCAGTGACGTAGGGATTGGCGACCATGAGGCGCGGCAGCGCCGCGACGACCTGCTCCCGGGGGCGACGTGGAACCTGGCCGCCCGCCGGTGTCGCGAGGGCGGCCGCAAGCACGGTGACGACGCCGAGACGAACCAGCGACATGCACGTCCTCCGAAAGGAAATCAGATGGGTCCAACAACCGTCGCCCGCGCGAGCTGCGCCGGGCGCCATGGGCGAAGAGGGATTCGAACCCCCGACTTC
>OEKS01000665.1_pt1 | contig 9870 bp, 9 predicted proteins | sample 1503251 | NCBI WGS metagenome assembly OEKS01 (sample SAMEA104379576, study PRJEB20068) | metagenome | isolation source: 1998 | reverse complement strand
CCGTTCACCGTTCACCGTTCACGCTGTATCTTCTCCCCCATGTCCGTTCCCGGCCACCCCAACCTCACGATCCTCTCCCACCCTCTCATTCAGCACAAGCTGACGCTGCTCCGCGACAAGCGCACCAGCACCCGCGATTTCAAGCAGCTCGTCAGTGAGATCGCCATGCTGATGGCGTACGAGGTGACCAAGGATCTACCCACCCAGCCGGTGGAGATCGACACTCCGCTCGAGCGGATGACCGGCCGTCAGGTCGCCGGGAAGAAGCTCACCCTGGTCCCGATCCTGCGCGCCGGGCTGGGCATGGTGGACGGCGTCGCGCAGCTGGTGCCGTCGGCCCGGGTAGGACACATCGGTCTCTCCCGCGATGAGGCCACGCTGCGACCGACGGATTACTACTTCAAGATTCCCGCAGAAGAAGAGGCGCGCGACTTCTTCGTGCTCGACCCGATGCTGGCCACCGGCGGCTCCGGCGTGGCTGCCGTCAAAGCCCTGAAGGAAGCGGGCGCGCGCCGTATTCGTTTCTTGTGCCTGGTCGCCGCGCCCGAAGGGGTCCGCGCGATGGAGCGCGCCCATCCCGACGTCCCGGTCTTCGCCGCCGCGCTCGATCGCGGGCTCAATTATCGCGGATTCATCCTGCCCGGGCTCGGCGACGCGGGCGATCGCCTCTTCGGAACCCGATAGCCACGATGGCCGGCATCCGACTGACCTTCTGGGGAGCCGCGGGGCAAGTCACCGGATCGATGCATCTCCTCGAGGCGGCCGGTGCGCGCGTCCTGCTGGACGGCGGGCTCTTTCAGGGGCACCGCGCTCAGGCGCACGACCTCAATACCAATCTGCTGTTCGACGCCCGTCGGGTCGACGCCATCATTCTGAGCCACGCACACATCGATCACAGCGGCCGGCTTCCTCTGCTGGTTCGCCGGGGCTTTCACGGCCCGGTCTACGCCACCCCTGCGACGCGTGACCTATCGGCGGTGATGCTGCTCGACGCCGCTCATATCCAGGAAAAGGACTTCGAGTTTCTCGAGCACAGGGGGAAAGCCGGTCCGTTGAGCGATCCGCTCTACAACCGGGCGGACGCCGTCGCGGTTCAGGAGCTCATGATTGGCCTCCCGTACCGACGCCTGTTCCATCTTCGGAAGCACCTCTCGGTCGAGTTCACCGATGCGGGCCACATCCTGGGATCCGCCTCCGTCGACCTCCGGGTAGCCGACCCGGCCCCTCATCGCCTGGTGTTCTCGGGTGACATCGGGCGGGCGGGGCTCCCGATCGTTCGGAATCCCGCGCCGCCCGAGGGCCCGATCGACACCCTGGTGGTGGAATCCACCTACGCCGATCGGTCGCACGGTTCGGTGGCGGACGCGGAGCACCAGCTCGGCGAATTGATCACCCGGGTCGCGGCTCGCGGCGGCAAGCTCCTGGTTCCCGCCTTTGCATTGGGGCGGACCCAGGAGCTCGTCTATGCGATCCACCGGCTGTGGCTGGCAAGGGCCATCCCGGAGATCCCCATTTACGTGGACAGCCCCCTGGCCGTGGATGTGACCGCCGTCTTCCGCTTGCACCCGGAGATCTTCGATGCCACCGAGGCCCTGGTGAGCGATGGAGCGCCGATCTTCGACTTTCCGCTGGTGCGGTACGTGAAGGACGTTGCCGACTCGAAGGCATTGAACGGGCTCGCCGGCCCGGCAGTGCTCGTCGCCGCGTCGGGAATGGCGGAGTCAGGCCGCATCCTGCACCACCTAGCGAATCACGCCGGCGACCACCGGAACTGCATTCTCTTCGTCGGTTTCCAGGCCGAGGGCACTCTGGGCCGCCGGATTCAGGACGGGGCCGACGTGATCAAGGTCTTTGGCCAGGAACACGAGCGCCGCGCGGAGGTGGTTTCCCTGAGCGGCTACTCGGCGCACGCCGATCGAACCGAGCTCCGGGACTGGGTGCGGCGGCTCGGCGGGCCGATCCGCCGCGCCTTCGTCGTGCATGGCGAGCCGCCCGGTCTCGAAGCCATGGCAGCCATCCTTCGTGAGGAGGGGGTGCACGAGGTCGTCATCCCCAAGCATGGCGACAGCTTCGAGCTCTGAGGTCGTGCGGCAACGCGGCAAACGGAGACTGGTCTGGCGGGTGGTGGCGGTCGTCGGTGCCCTGGCCGGAATGACGTACACCGTCGCTTTTGTCCTGGTGTTGATCGTCTCCCAAATGGATGAGCGACGCGAGGCCGACGCGATCGTCGTACTGGGCGCCGCCCAATACAACGGCTGGCCCTCGCCGGTCCTCCGAGCCCGGCTCGATCATGGACTGGCGCTGTACCGCGAGGGACTCGCGCCGGCCATCGTCGTCACGGGTGGCGTCGGCCGCGGCGACAAGGAAAGCGAGGCGATGGTGGCCCGCCGGTACCTCCTGGCCCACCACGTCCCCGATTCCGCCGTGGTCGTGCAACCGCAGGGCCGGTCCACCCAGGCCTCCATGACGGCGGTCGCCACGTGGCTCGGCGCGCGAGGCCGGCACACCGCGATTCTGGTGAGCGACCCGTTTCACATGTTCCGCCTCCGGCTCGAAGCTCGGCGCACTGGCCTGGCCGCGTATACTTCCCCCACCGAAACCAGCCCGATTTCGAGCAATCCGGTCCTCGAGCTGGAATACCTCGCGGCGGAAGCGGTGAAGGTGCCGGTCGCCTGGGTCCGCAGCCTCGAGCCCTTCCACTAAGCGCGCTTCCCTCTCACCTCTTACTTCTTACCTCTCACTGTCGTCATGAGCCTCGTCTCCTCCCGCCGCATTTACACCGGCCGCGTGCTGAATCTCGATCTCGACGCCGTCCGTTTCCCCGACGGCTCCGTGGGTGAGCTCGAGATGATCCGCCATCCGGGCGCGGCTGCCGTGGTCCCCTTCGTGGACCAGCCGGGAGCCTCCGACCCGACGGTGCTCCTGATCCGGCAGTTCCGCCATGCGGCCGACGGCTACGTCTGGGAAATTCCGGCGGGTCGGCTCGATCCGGGCGAGAGCCCAGAGGCGTGCGCGCGGCGCGAGCTCGAGGAAGAGGCGGGCGTCACGGCGCACCGGCTAGAGCGGCTGACGACGATCTACACCACGCCGGGCTTCACCGACGAGCGCATCCACCTCTTCCTCGCCAGCGGGCTCACGTCGGGAACCGAGCGCCGGGAGCCGGATGAATTCGTGGAGGTTCACCAGATGCGCTGGTCCCAGGTTCTCGGCCTCATCCAGCGAGGCGAAATCATCGACGCCAAGACCCTGGCGACACTGATGTTCGTGCAATGCTTCCGGCGAAACAGCTGACCCGCGAGTGGCCGCGTCTGCCTCTGGCTCGCGCGCTGCCGCCGGGCTATCCTCCTGAATGCCGCCCCAGACGTTCGATGCGCTGCTCCGCTCCGTGAAGCGGGGGGATGTGGCCCCTGCCTATTACCTCCATGGATCCGAGGATCTCCTCAAGGAGGAAGTGGTCCGCGCGGTGGTGGACCGCGTGCTGGACCCGGGCCTGCGCGATTTCAACCTCGACCAGCGATCCGCGGCACAGGCTGATGCCGAGGAGGTCTACTCCCTCTGCCGGACCCCCGCGATGATGGCGGACCGCCGGGTGGTGGTGCTGCGCGACGTCGAGGCTTGGAAGCGGAAGACCAAGGCGCGGAGTGCGGCCCTGGAGTATCTGGCCAAGCCGTCGCCCGACAGCGTCCTGCTGCTGGTGCAGGGCGCCGGCGACGAGAAGGAGGACAAGGACCTGGCTCGGCTCGCGCTGAGCGTCGCCTGCGACCCGTTGCCGCCGGACCGGGCGGCCCGCTGGGTCGCTCGTCGCGCCAAGCAGCTCGGGATCGAGGTGGAGGGCGCGGCAGCCGATGCGCTAGTGCGTGCCGTCGGCAACGACCTCGGTGCGCTGGCCACGGAGCTCGAGAAGCTCTCGGCGGTGAGCGCGGACGGGCCGATCGCCGCTGATCGAGTGGCCGAGCTGGTCGGCATTCGACAGGGTGAGACGATGTTCGACTGGCGCGATGCCGTGTTCGACGGCGACGCGGCGCGCGCGGCGCGCCTGGTCGAGCCGGTGCTGGACCAGGCGGGCGCGAGCGGCGTGAAGCTGCTCTCGCTGATCGGAGCTACGCTGACCGGGGTTGGCGTGGCCCGCGGCGCCTACGATCGCAACGTGCGCGGTCCCCGGCTGGAGAATGCAATCCTCCAGCAGTTGTATCGGGCTCGACCGGGGGGGCTGCTGCTGAACTACAAGGACGAAGCCAAGCGGTGGGCTCGCTGGGCCGCGGATTGGTCCCCGGCCCGGATTCGCCGCGCGCTCCGTGATGCACTTGCCGCTGACACGGCCCTCAAGAACACCACCATCTCGGACGAACGAGGCCTGCTGGTGGATCTCGTGCTGCGGATCGGCGTCGCGACGCCGGAGCCGGTGTGACGCGGCGGCGGCGGTCGAGCGCGGTCGTGCTCGCGCTCGCCCTGTTCGGCGCGCCCCTCGGTCCACTGCAGGCCCAGACCGACCCGCGCCTTGCTCAGGGCGTGCGCCTCGCGCAGGAAGGCCTCGGCGACTCCGCCCGCGGCGTCATCGAGCGGGTCCTGTCCGCCACCGACCCCGCGGACACCCTGTACCCGCAGGCCCTCTATGCCCGCGCCATGGTCTCGGCCAACCCCAAGGACATGCGCCGCGATCTTCAGCGGGTGGCCGTCGAGTACTCGAGCTCGAGCTGGGCCGATGACGCGTTGCTGCGCCTGGCCCAGCTCGATTATGCAACCGGAGAGCTCGACGCCGCGACCCGCGACCTGGAGCGGCTCCGACTCGATTACCCGAGCTCCCCGTTGTTCGCCCAAGCCTCGTTCTGGGCCGCCCGGGCCTACGTCGATCTCCGCAAGCCCGGGTCCGCGTGTCGCTGGCTGGCCGAGGGACTGCCCCGAGTGGGCGGCGACATCGAGCTGCGCAACCAGCTCGGCTACTACAACCAGCGCTGCGCAGGGGTCGTGCTCGATACGGCGACGCTCGCGGGGCGATCCGACTCGATCAAGCTCGCGGGTAACACCGATTCGACCAAGCCGGCCGCAAACGCTTCGGCGCCTGACACAACGGGCCGTGGACGGAGCGACTCCGTATCGGGTGGTACGCCGGCAGCCACGCCGGCCGACTCAGCCCGGCCCGCGCAGCCGGCCGCTCCAGCACCGGCCCCCGCTGCGTTCCGAATCCAGGTCGCCGCAGTCAATACTCGCCCTGCCGCCGACAGCATCGCGAAGCGGGTGAAGGCGGCGGGGTTCGACCCGGTCGTGGCGGCCGAGAAGGGCTTGTTCAAGGTCCGCGTCGGGCGCTATGCGACGAGGGCAGAGGCGCAGGCCGCGCTTCCCCGCGTCCGGTCCCGCCTCGGCGGCTCGCCTTTCGTGGTGGCCCAGCCATGACCGGCCGGGTGGCCGAGGGCGCGACTCCGCTGCTTCAGCAGTACCGGGAGATCAAGTCCCGGCACCCGGGCGCTATCCTGTTCTTCCGAATGGGCGACTTCTACGAAATGCTTTTCGAAGACGCCCAGCTCGGCTCCCGCCTGCTCAACATCACGCTCACCTCGCGCGGCGATGGCGTTCCGCTGGCCGGCGTGCCGGTCAAGGCCGCGGCCGACTACCTCAAGCAACTGGTCGCCGCCGGGCAGCGAGTGGCCATCTGCGAGCAGGTGGAGGATCCGCGCCTTGCCAAGGGGCTGGTCCGGCGCGAAGTGGTCGAGACGGTAACGCCTGGCGCCCTGCTGGTGGACGGCTGGATTCCCGGCAGTCGGAACAACTGGATGGTCGCGGTGACAGGGCGGCGCGACGTGGTCGGTCTCGCCGCCATCGACCTCAGCACTGGCGAGTTCGTGCTGGAGACACTCACCGCCGCAGCCCTGGACGAAGCTCTGGCTCGGCTCAGTCCCGCCGAGTTGGTGAGTCCGTCGGGATCGGACGGTTACGACCCGGGCGGCGGGCTGCTCGTCACTCATCGTGAGCCGTGGGAGTTCGATCCCGACCTTGCGCGCGACGAGCTGCCGCGCCGGTTCGGGCTCAGCTCGGTTGACGGACTGGGGCTCGAGGCCTCGGATGCTCCAGCCGTGGGCGCCGCCGGCGCCCTGCTCCGCTACCTGGGCGAGCTTCAACCTGGCGGGCTCCCGCACCTGACCCGCCCGGTTGTCCGCCGGAGCGACCAGTATCTCTGGATTGACGAGATGACCCGCCGGAACCTCGAGCTGGTCGAGCCGCTCCGGCCGGGGACGCGGGATGCGACGCTGCTCGAGGCGATCGACCGAACCCTGACGCCGATGGGCGCCCGGTTGCTCCGGGTCTGGCTGCTGTCGCCGCTCCGCGATCCCAAAGCGATTGAGCGGCGGCTCGATGCCGTCGAGGTGATGACCCGCGATGGCCGAGGCCGCGGCCGCCTCCGAGAGGCGCTGGATGGCGTTCGCGATCTCGAGCGACTCGCCGGACGGGCAGCCGCGGGTCGGGCGACCCCGCGCGAGCTGGGAGCGCTGCGCGATTCCTTCGGTCGGCTTCCAGACGTGCTCGAGGGACTCTCCGCCCTGTCGGACCGAGATCGAAGCGCCGCGCTCGGCGAGCTGGAGGCCCAATTCGACCTCCTGACCGACCTCGCGGGAGAGCTGAGCGCAGCACTGGAGGAGCGGCCGCCCGCGTTGCTCGCCGATGGTGGCGTCATCCGGGTGGGCTACGATGCGGAGCTGGACCAGCTTCGAGACCTGCGCGACGGGGGCAAGCAGTACATCGCCACGCTCCAGCAGCGGGAGCGCGAGCGCACCGGCATCTCGTCGCTCAAGGTGGGCTTCAACAAGGTGTTCGGCTACTACCTGGAGATTACCAACGCCCATGCGGCAAGGGTGCCCGCCGACTATGAGCGGCGCCAGACTCTCGCCAGCGCCGAGCGATACGTCACGCCCGAGCTCAAGAGCTACGAGGCCAAGGTACTGGGCGCGGAAGACCGGATCGCAGCCCGCGAGGCCGAGTTGTTCTCCGCGCTGCGCGATCGGGTGGGCAGCGCGATCGTGCGGGTACAGCACACTGCGCGCGCGCTGTCTCAGCTCGATGTCTGGAGCGCCTTGGGTGAGGCCGCGGTCCAGCACCGTTACGTACGGCCCGAGGTGAACGAGGGCTTTGGCCTGGCGCTTCGTCAGAGCCGCCACCCCGTCATCGAGCGCCTGATCCCGCGGGAACAGTTCATCCCCAACGACGTCCGGTTTGCCGAATCGGAGCGTGTCCTGCTCGTGACCGGGCCCAATATGGCCGGCAAGTCGACCATCCTGCGGCAGATCGGCCTCTGCGTCGTGCTGGCCCAGATGGGAAGCTTCGTTCCCGCCGACGCCGCTCGGATCGGCGTAGTCGACCGCCTGTTCACCCGGGTCGGGGCCAGCGACAACCTCGCACGGGGCCAGTCCACCTTCATGGTGGAGATGAGCGAGACCAGCGCGATCCTCCATAACGCGACGGCCCGGAGCCTGGTCTTGCTGGACGAGATCGGCCGCGGCACCTCGACGTATGACGGGGTGGCCATCGCCTGGGCGGTGACCGAGCATCTCCACGATCGGGTCGGCTGCAAGACCATGTTTGCGACCCACTATCACGAGCTCATGCAGCTGCCGGAGCGGCTGGAGCACGCGCGAAACCTGAACGTGGCGGTCCGGGAGAGCGGTGATGCCGTCGTCTTCCTGCATCGGCTCGAGGCCGGCGGCACTGATCGCTCCTACGGCATCCATGTCGCCGGTCTGGCGGGGTTGCCCGGGCGGGTGGTCGGTCGGGCAAAGGAGATCCTCGCCACCCTGGAGGGGGAGCATCGGATGGTTCCAGGGCCGCCGCCGCCGCCGGCCGACCCGGGGCAGCTGATGCTGTTTTCCGGAGAGAGCGGGCCTCACCCGCTGGTGGAGGAAATTCGCGGGCTCGATCTCGACAGCATGACGCCGCTCGAGGCACTGAACTGGCTGGCCGAGCTCCAGCGGCGGGCGGAGGAGCGATGAAGCGAGCACGGTCCGCCCTCGCGTTGGCCGCCGCCTTGTTCCTGCCGGCCTGGTGCACCAAGACCGACGACGCAAGCATTCGACTGCCGAGCGAGCGGCCGGGGTCGGCCCCGGCGCCCGACGGCCCACCCGTCGCGCTCAACGCGGAATCGCCGGTCGGGTATCCGGCGGACCTGTTGGCGCAGGGCGCGGAAGGTATCGTTGTGCTCCATCTGTTCGTGGACGCCAAAGGCGCTGCCGTCAGCGAGTCGACCCGGGTAGCCGAATCCAGCGGCTACCCCGCCTTCGACTCGGCCGCTATCGCAGCGGTGCCCCAACTCCACTACGCGCCCGCGATGCACGCGGGGATCCCGGTGGCGACGGCGTTTCTCCAGCCGATCCAATTCCGCAACCCGCAGGGGAGAAGGTAGGAGTATGGAGCCCCAGCACCTCACCCCCTACGACTCGGTGCTCGACACGATCGGGTGGACACCGCTCATCCGCCTGGCTCGGCTGGGCGCCGGCGTCCGTACCCCGATCTACGCCAAGGCCGAGCACAAGAACCCGGGCGGCTCGGTGAAGGACCGCATTGGTCTCGCCATCATCGAAGACGCCGAGGCCCAGGGCCGCCTCAAGGCGGGCGGCACCATCGTCGAGGCGACCAGCGGCAACACCGGCATCGGACTCGCGATGGCGGCCGCGATAAAGGGGTATCGCTGCGTGTTCACCATGCCGGACAAGATGTCGCAGGAAAAAGTCCGGATGCTCAAGGCGTACGGCGCGGAGGTCGTGGTCACTCCCACGGCCGTTCCGCCCGATCACCCGGACCACTACCGGATGAAGGCCCAGCAGATCGTTCGGGAGACCCCCGGCGCGATCCTCGCCGACCAGTACTTCAATCCCGTGAACCCCGATGTGCACTATCGCAAGACCGGTCCTGAGATTTGGACGCAGACCAGCGGCCGGATCAGCCACCTCGTTGTGGCCGCCGGTACCGGCGGGACGATCAGCGGGGCCGCCAAGTTCCTCAAGGAGAAGAACCCGAAGATCCGGGTCGTCTCGGGTGATCCGGAGGGGTCGGTCTATACCAGCTACGCGAAAACGGGAGAACCCAAAGGCGGGGCGCCCTACAAAGTGGAGGGCATCGGCGGCGACGCGATCCCCGCGAACATCTGGTTCGATTTCATCGACGAGTTCCGCACGGTGAGCGACCGGACCGCGATGCTCATGACCCGGCGCCTGGCGCGGGAAGAAGGCATCCTGGTGGGGAGCTCATCCGGCGTCAACGTCGCTCTGGCGCTCGATGTCGCACGCGAGGTCGACGATCCGGCCGCGGTCATCGTGACCGTGCTCTGCGATACGGGCGAGCGCTATCTCTCCAAGGTGTTCAACGATGAGTGGATGCGGGAAAACCAGCTGCTCGACTCCCCGCGCACGACGGTAGAGCAGCTGCTCGGCCGGCGTCCGAGCGGCTCCCCGCCGCTCGTCAGCGTCGCGCCGGCGGCGATGGTGCGGCAGGCGCTCAACTTGATGAATACCTGGGACGTGAGCCAGATCCCGGTGGTGGACAACGGCGAGCCGATCGGAACCCTGCTCGAGAGCACCCTGATGACTCGCGCGCTGGCCCAGCCCTCGCTCCTGGATCGACCGGTGCGCGAGGTGATGGACGCCCCGCTGCCGGTGGTCGATGCCCACTTCCCGACCGATCGCCTGGGCCCCATGCTCACCCGGGAAAGCCCGGCGGCACTGGTGCGGAAAGAAGGCAAGTTGGTCGGAATCGTCAGCAGGTATGATGTACTACAGCAGCTCATAGGAGCCAGGTAGCGGCGTGAACGGTAAACGGTAAGCGGTAAACGGGAGCTCCCCGGTACCCCGAGATCCCCGTTCACCGTTTACCGTTCACCGTTCACGCTTT
>OEKS01000052.1_pt1 | contig 10025 bp, 8 predicted proteins | sample 1503251 | NCBI WGS metagenome assembly OEKS01 (sample SAMEA104379576, study PRJEB20068) | metagenome | isolation source: 1998 | reverse complement strand
GAACGCGGTGGCCAACTCCTGCTTGGTGACGTCGAGCAGATGGATCCGGAGATCGTCGGAGGTTTCCAGGTTCGAGATCACCCAGTGCGCGGCTCGCCACGCCGACTCGAGCGCCTGAAAATCGGGATGGTGGAGGAGGCGGCGCATGTGTGTGGTGAGCGTATGGTCGATCGCTGCTACGAAGTGGGACGCCTGCGGATCCACGGCCGGCACGATGTGCGGCTCGACGAGTCGTTGAATGAGCGCCGAGATGGCGGCGGTAGGGGTCGGTGCCGCCGGCGCGCTTCGCCGGCCGAGTAGGCGGTCGAGCAGCGCGGGGTCCGACTCCTGCGCGGCGGCGTCGACGGTGGCGGGCAGCGGGTCGGCCGTCACTCGTCGCAGCTCTGCGACCGTGGCTGCGGAGGTATTGGCATCCAGTAGCCGCCCGCGGAGCTGCCGCAACGCTGCGACGGCGGGTACCCGCTCGACGAGCGAGTCGGGATGAAACCCATCCAAGTCGCGGAGCTCGACCAGGGTGTGCGTGGTGGCCCCGTCGTCTGCCGGCAAAAGAACGCTCGGCGCCCAACGGCGGAAGAGGTCCTCGAAGTTGTCGACGTCGACCGACTCGGGTCGCCGCTCGCCCAGAGGTGGTCTGGGTCTCGTGCCGTAGCCGGTGAAATCGGCCAACAGCAGGATGCGCATCCCCGGTCGGTCCCCGCTCGCCCGGCGATGTCGCACCGGCCGCCCGACCCGGACATCGAAACGCAATTCTCCGGCCATTGGTTCCTCGCCTTCTCCCGGCCGGCCGGGAGTCATCAGTACGCGAGCTGCGGCTCCAGTTCGCGCTGCGTGCGACGGACGCGCTCACTCGGGTTCCGCATCGCAATGGTCGCAGACTTCGGCGGAAGTCGGGCGACGAGGTCCCGCAGCGCGTTCACGCCGCGGGTGTACCCGCGATCGGTGTGGGAGCGCAAGAAATCGTCGGGGCGAACGGCCTGGCGCCGATCGCTTCCGCGAGTCGCGCCGTGCCGTATCGGTGACGTACCCTTGACCGTCGTTGTTGACCTGTGATTTCTGATGCGCGCGTGCTCAGACAGGCACGCGGCCCGTCACGACGCTGGCCGTCCCTAGAGGGCGGGAGGTAGTCACGGGCGGCGGGCCGACGAACGAGAGTGGCGGTGCGACGGACCTTCGATGACCGGGATTGACGTTGAGGCGCTCATGCTGCCGCTGCCGGGAGACGACCCGTGTGGCCCCCCTCTCGAGTACGACCCCTCCTTCCAGGCCATGGAACGGGCTGCGGAGGGTAAGCCCGAACGCCAAATGGGGGCGACGATCGTCCCAGCCGAGGATCCCGACTGGAAGTCCGTGCAATCGCTCGCAACCGAGGTGCTCGCGCGGTCGAAGGATCTGCGGGCGGCCGTCTTCTTGGCGCGTGCGGCCCTCCGTACCGAGGGGCTCGACGGGTTCGCGGCGGGGCTGACCGTAGTGCGGCGGTTCATGGAAGCCTACTGGGACGGCGTTCACCCGCGTCTCGATCCCGAGGACAACAATGATCCGACGTTCCGCATGAACGTCCTCGATTCGCTGGCGAGCCTCGACGCCACCGTGCGGGCCCTTCGCGAGACGCCGGTGGTCAGCTCCCGGGCGCTCGGGCGCTTCACGCTGCGAGACATCGAGATCGTTTCCGGGGCGATCCCCCTTCCGGCCGGCTACCCGGGTGAACCCCCGACCCCCGACCGGATCAGCGGGGCGCTCGCGGACGCCAGCCTCGAAGATCTCGCGGCGACAGCCGAGGCGATCGCGACGGCTTTGGCACAGGTCGAAGGTATCGATGCCTTTCTGGCCGTTCAGCTGACTGCCGGATCGCAGGCCGACATGGAGCCGCTGCGGCGATGCCTCAAGTCGATGCACCGGCCGCTCAGCGACGTACTGGCCAGTCGCGGGGTGAGCCAGGGTGGCGATGAGGGGGGGGCGGAGCAGGCCTCGGCCGGGGCGCCGGCCCCGCCCGGATCGATCAACAGCTGGGACGACGTCGAGCGGGGTCTCGATCGCATCTGCGAGTTCTACCGCCTCTCCCAGCCCGCCAGTCCGGTGCCGCTCCTGCTGCAACGGGCTCGGAGCATGGTGCGCATGGACTTCATGCAGCTCCTCGAAGAATTGGCGCCCGCGGGGATGCCCGAGGCGGAGAGGGTTCTCCGCTCGCCCAAGAGGTGAAGCCCCACTTGTCAGCGATGATCGAAAGACGCTAGACCGCCAGACGTTCAACGCAACCTGACGCGGAGTCATGTGGCCAACGAGCGGCTCGGACGCCGTCGCGTGGCCACGGAGGATACACATGGCAAAGGCGAGCAGTCAGAAATTCATCGCGAAGAATCGGGCGCCGCGGGTGCAGATCGAATATGACGTCGAGGTGTACGGCTCCCAAAAGAAGGTGCAGCTACCCTTCGTGATGGGAGTGATGTCCGATCTCTCCGGCAAGTCGACCGAGCCGCTCCCGGCGGTCGGCGACCGGAAGTTCCTCGAGATCGACGTCGACAACTTCGACAGTCGCATGAAGGCAATGAAGCCGCGTGTAGCGTTCGCCGTACCGAATGCCATCACCGGCGAGGGCAACATGATGGTGGACATCACCTTCGACAGCATGGACGACTTCTCGCCGGCAGCCGTGGCGCAGCGGGTGGGCTCGCTCAAGACGCTGTTGGAGGCCCGGACGCAGCTCGCGAACCTCGTCACCTACATGGATGGCAAAGAGGGGGCCGAGGATCTCATTCGCAAGGCGCTCAACGATCCGGCGCTCCTCCAGACACTGGCTTCCGCCCCGAAACCCGATTCGGGTTCAGACAAGGAGTAATACGGCAATGGCAGAGACCGAACGCACAGGCCAGGCGGAAGCCCAAACCGGCACGCTCGGGGTCAGCGAGTTCTCGTCGCTGCTCGAGAAGGAATTCAAGCCCAAGTCCGATCGCGCCCGCGAAGCGGTGCAGAGCGCGGTGGCCACGCTGGCCGAACAGGCGCTGCGGGAGACCACCGTCATCTCCGACGATGTCGTGGAGACCATCAAGGCGATCATCGGTGAGATCGACTTGAAGTTGTCCATGCAGGTGAACCTCATCCTGCACCACCCCGAGTTCAAGGAGCTCGAGGGCGCGTGGCGGGGGTTGAGCCACCTCGTGAACAATACCCAGACCGACGAGATGCTGAAGATCCGGGTGATGAACCTCTCGAAGAAGGATCTCGGCAAGACCCTCAAGAAGTTCAAGGGCACGGCGTGGGATCAGAGCCCGCTCTTCAAGAAGATGTATGAAGAAGAGTACGGCCAGTTCGGCGGCGAGCCGTATGGGTGTCTGGTCGGCGACTATCACTTCGATCACTCGGCGCCGGACGTCGAGATCCTGGCTGGCATGGCGCAAATCGCGGCGGCGGCCCACGCCCCGTTCCTGGCTGCAGCGGCGCCGACCGTCATGCAGATGGAATCGTGGCAAGAGCTCGCCAATCCACGCGACCTCACCAAGATCTTTTCGACCCCTGACTACGCGGCCTGGCGGTCGCTGCGTCAATCCGAAGACTCGCGCTACCTCGGCCTCACGATGCCCCGGTTCCTGGCCCGCCAGCCATACGGAAAAAACAACCCTGTCGAGGAGTTTGCCTTCGAGGAAGACACCGAGGGCGCGGATTCGAGCAAGTTCTGCTGGGCCAACTCGGCGTATGCGATGGCCGTCAACATCAACCAGGCCTTCAAGGAATACGGGTGGTGTACGCAGATCCGCGGCATCGAGTCGGGTGGGCTGGTGACCGACCTGCCGACGCACACTTTTCCCACCGACGACGGTGGGGTCGACATGAAGTGCCCGACCGAAATCGCCATCAGCGACCGGCGCGAGGCCGAGCTCGCGAAGTCGGGCTTCATGCCGCTGGTCCATCGCAAGAACTCCGATCTCGCGGCCTTCATCGGCGCCCAGTCCCTCCAGCAGCCTGCCGAGTACGAAGACCCCGATGCGACCGCCAATGCGCGGCTGGCGGCGCGCTTGCCGTACCTCTTCGCCACCTGCCGGTTCGCGCACTACTTGAAGTGCATCGTGCGCGACAAGATCGGCTCGTTCGCCGAGAAGGACGACATGCAGAAGTGGCTCAGCAACTGGATCATCCAGTATGTGGAGCCGAATCCGGCAGTGGCGACCGACATCCAGAAGGCGCGCAAGCCGTTGGCGGGGGCCGAGGTCGTGGTGGAGGAGATCGCCGACGATCCCGGCTACTACACCTCGAAGTTCTATCTCCGGCCACACTATCAGCTCGAGGGTCTGACGGTGTCCCTCCGCCTGACCTCGAAGCTGCCGTCCGCGAAGAAGTAGGGCCGGGTTTTCTCGCGGACCTCCTGGGGCTCGGTGCCACCGGCGCCGATTGTTGTTCGATGCACGGTATTTGAGAAGGAGAGCAATCTATGACGATGTTGTTGAAGTTGGGTGCGATCAACGGGGAATGCAAGCGAGACGGCTACGACAAGTGGATCGAGGTCGATTCGCTGCAGTTCGGCGTCGGTCGGGGCATTTCGTCGGCCAGCGGTGCGACGAGCCGCCAGGCGAGTGAGCCCTCGGTGTCGGAGGTCGTGTTCACCAAGAGCATGACCATCGATTCGGGCGATCTGTTCTTTCAGAGCCTGTGTGGCACGGGTGTGAAGGCGGAGTTCCACGTCATCAACACCAACAGCAAGACCAACAAGCCCTACTTCACGGTGACGCTAGAGGATACGATGATCAGCGGTTACTCGGTCAGCTCCGGCGGTGACCGTCCCACGGAATCGATCTCGCTGAATTTTACCAAGATCGCGTTCAAGTACGATCAGTACGACGGAGACACCGTGGTCGCCTCGGGTACGGAGAAGAAGTGGAGCTTGACGACGTCGAAAGAGTACTAGGGTCGCATGGCGCGAGACCCCGAGCAGGCCGTGAACGACAGCGTTGTGTCGCCTGGAGCGGGTGAGGTTGCGTGAATCTTTCCGAGCAGTTGAAGACTGGGCGGTTGGACGATGTCCTGACGGACCTGCAACGCCAGATCCGGGCCGCACCAGCCGAGGCCAAGCTGCGTATCTTCCTGTCGCAGCTCCTGGTGGTGATGGGCCAATGGGAGCGGGCCCTGACCCAGCTGCGGGTGGCTGCCGAGCTCGATGCGGGAGCGATCCCGATGGCCCGCACGTACGAGGCGGCCATTCGCTGTGAGACGTTGCGGGAGCAGGTGTTTGCCGGACAGCGGGGTCCGCTCGTGTTCGGCGACCCTGAGCCGTGGATCGCGCTCGCGCTCCAGGCGCTGGTGCGATCGGGTGGCGGCGATCACACCGCCGCGGCGCGGCTTCGGGAGGACGCCTGGGCGGACGCCCCGGCAGTCTCGGGCCGGGTCGACGGGCGCCCATTCGAGTGGTTGTGCGATGCGGACTCCCGTCTGGGGCCTCTGCTCGAGGGCATCGTCAATGGGAAGTACTATTGGATCCCGTTGCACCGGATCGCTCGGCTGGCGATCGAGCCGCCAACGGACTTGCGCGATCTGGTCTGGATGCCGGTGCATTTCACGTGGACGAATGGCGGCGAGGCGGTGGGGCTCGTCCCCACGCGCTACCCCGGCTCCGAAGGGAGTGACGACGCCGACATCCGGATGGCGCGCAAGACGGAATGGACCGAGGTGGCAGCGGGATCGGGAGCGTTCCACGGTCTCGGCCAGCGCATCTTCGCCACCGACGGCGATGAATGTGCGCTCATGGATATCCGTACCATAGCGTTCGATCCGGTCGACCTTGGTGGCGACGCCAAGAGCGGCGCAGCGAGTGCCTGAGCTCACACAAGCCGAGCGCCTGCAGCCCTCTCTGCTCGACCGGCTGACCGACAACGAGCCCGGGAAGGCGATGGAGTCTCGTGCGCAACGGGTCTTGTCGTTGCAGAAGCTCCGCGAAGGCGTGATCCGCGACCTGGTGTGGCTCCTCAACACCACGAGGCTGGATGCGTCGTCCGACCTCTCGGCGTACCCCGAGGTGAAGCGGTCCGTGGTCAACTTCGGCATCGGGGGCATTGCCGGCGTGACCGCCTCGAGCATCGATCGCGAGACGCTGGCGCGCCAAGTACGCGACGCGATCGGCGTCTTCGAGCCTCGGCTCAAGAAGGGGACCGTTCAGGTCCGGGTGACGGTGGCCGAGGCCGGGATGGCGCACAACACGCTTTCCTTCGAGATCGAAGGCGATCTGTGGGCGGGTGCGACACCGATGCGCCTGTTCCTGAAGACGGAGCTCGATCTCGAGGATGGGACCGTCATGGTGGTGGATGCGGTGAGAGGGGGGAGCTAGTGGATCCCCGACTGCTACGCCACTACAACACCGAGCTCGGCTTCATGCGCGAGATGGGCGTCGAATTCGCGCGTGAGTTCCCGAAGATCGCCGGCCGGCTCGGGCTCGAGGGATTCGAGTGCGCCGACCCCTACGTGGAACGGTTGCTCGAAGGCTTCAGCCTTCTCGCGGCTCGGGTGCAGCTGAAGCTCGAAGCGCAGTTTCCTCGCTTCACCGAACACCTCCTCGAGATGGTGTACCCCAACTACCTCGCTCCCATCCCGTCGATCGCGGTGGTGCAGTTGTCGCCCGATGCTGCGGGTGGGACGCCGCCCGAGGGCCTCTCCGTACCACGAGACACGGTGTTGCGGAGTCGCCTCGGCAAGGGCGAGCAGACGGCGTGCGAGTATCGCACGGCCCACGATCTCCAGTTGTGGCCCGTGATGTTGACCGAGGCCGAGTACGTACCGACGGCCGGTGCGCTCGGCGCATTGCAGGTGCCGGATCTTCCGGGCGCGCAGGCCGGGGTTCGCATCCGCCTGCGGACGATGGGCGAGCTCGGCTTCGCGAAGATCCCGCTCGATCGACTGGTCCTGTTCCTGCGCGGTGCCGAGGGGCTTCCCGGGCGCCTCTACGAGCAGCTGATCGCCAATCGGGTTGCGGTGGTGGTTCGTCCCGTGGCGCGGCAAGTGCCGTGGCAGGAGATCCTCGCGGCCACGTGCGTCCGCCCGCTCGGCCTCAGGGACGAGGAGGCGATCTTGCCGCTCACTCGCTGGGGGTTCCAGGGCTATCGGCTGCTGCAAGAGTATTTCGCCTGTCCGGAGCGGTTCTTGTTCGTCGAGATCGGTGAGTTGGCACGCGCGGTGACGCGATGCGAGGGCGAGGAGCTCGAGGTGATCGTGGTGCTGGACCGGCGCGACAACTCGCTGGAACGCGTCGTCGACGTCGCGAGCATCGCGCTCCATTGCACGCCGGCGGTGAACCTGTTCCGACGCCGCGCGGATCGCATCCAGATCGACGATCGCGCCGCCGAATACCAGGTGATCCCCGATCGCACGCGGCCACGAGACTACGAAGTCCACAGCGTCTTGCAGGCAACCGGGTACGATGCCAGTGGAAAGCAGACCCGCGAGTTCTGGCCCTTCTACTCGCTCCACGACCGCCCGGCCTCCGCCGAGGACACCACCTATTTCACGGTTCGCCGGGAGCCGAGGGTGCTCGGCGGGCGCGAGCGCCGCGATGGCGCACGCTCACGGTACGTCGGCAGCGAATCGTTCCTGTCGCTGGTCGATCCGTGGGAGGGCCCATATCAGGGCGACATCCGCCAACTGGCAGTCACCACCTTGTGCACCAATCGCGATCTCCCACTCCACATGGCGGTGGGGCAAGGAGTGACGGATTTCACCTTGGAGGCCGGCCTGCCGGTCGAGAGCGTGCGGTGCGTGGTCGGGCCGACACGGCCGGGCGCCACCGTCGCACGCGGCGAGATGGCATGGCGTCTGGTGAGCCAGTTGGCGCTCAACTACCTGTCCCTGGTGGAGGCGCCCGACGGGCAGGGTGCGACCGCCGTGCGAGAGCTGCTTCGCCTGTATGGCGAGACCACGGACGTGAGCGTCGAGCGGCAGATCGAGGGGGTCCGTTCGGTCACCGGCAAGCAGATCGTCGACCGCGTGCCGGGGCCCGGGCCGATGACCTTCGCTCGCGGCGTCGAAGTGACGATCACGTGCGACGACGCCGCCTTTCATGGCGTCGGTGTGTTCGTCCTCGCGACGGTGCTGGAGGAGTTCTTCGCGCGGTACGTCACCATGAATTCTTTCACGGAGACGGTGCTCCGTACCGTGGAGCGCGGCGAGGTCATGAGATGGCCAGCACGAATCGGCCGGCGGAACGCAATCTGAACTGGCTGCAGGGGGTTGCCGCGGCGCCCTATCGCTACTCCTTGTTCGGGGTGCTGCGGCGGCTCGAACACGGTCGCGCCGGGGCGCGTCGTTTCGGCGAATCCGTGCGCCCCGGCGAGGAGCCTCTGCGATTGGGGCAGGCCCCATCCATGGCCTTCGCTCCAGCGGAGATCGCGGCCTTCGTGGCGGCGACGGAGGGGCGCCCGGCGCGGCTCGAGCTTCACGGGCTCGGTCTTCTGGGCCCGCATGGGGCGTTGCCTCTGCACCTCACGGAATACGTCCGCAACCGTCTCCAGAACATGGCGGATCCGACCTTCAGTCGGTTTCTCGACATGTTCCATCACCGGATGATGTCCTTGCTCTACCGGGCCTGGGCCAATGCGGAGCCGACGGCATCGTACGACCGAGGCGAGGACGACCGGTTCGCCGTGTACGTCGGGTCGTTGTTCGGCATCGGGTTTCCATCGCTGCGCAAGCGGGATGCGTGGCCCGACGCCGCCAAGCTCCATCATGCGGGCCGGCTGGTCGTGCAGACCCGCTGCCCGGGGCCGCTCCGGCAGATGCTGACCGACTACTTCGAGGTGCCGACGCGGGTCGAAGAGTTCATCGGCGAATGGCTGCAGGTGCCGTCCCGTCAATGCTGGCGCCTCGGCGAATCGCCGGGGACCGGGACCTTGGGGGTCTCAGCCACCGCGGGTGACGAAGTGTGGAGCAGGAGCCACCGTTTCCGCGTGATCGTCGGCCCGCTGCGGCTGGAGGAATTCCGTGCGTTCCTGCCACCTGGGGAAACGCTCGCCCGCTTGGTCGCCTTGGTGCGCAACTACATCGGGGACGAGTTGCAATGGGATCTCAACCTGATCCTCAAGAAGGACGAAGTGCCACCGTTCCGTCTCGGCGAGGAAGGGGAGCTGGGTATGACCTCCTGGCTGACGACGGACTCCCGCACGAGCGATGCCACGGATGCCGTGATCGATCCGTCGGATGCATCGCGTGCCAGCGAACACGAAGGGCACGCGGCCGTGCCTGGGGCTCATTGAATCCGTGACGATGCGACCTAGCGCATACCGTCACTCACGCCTCCATTGCGGAGAAAGACTCGAGGGAATTCATGGCTGAAATCAGTCGCGTTGCACTGTTCGGCAAGCTCAATCCGCTCGCGTACCGTGGCATCGAGAGCGCCACCACGTTCTGCAAGCTGCGCGGCAACCCGTACGTCGAGCTGGTCCACTGGCTGCACCAGATCTTGCAGCTCCAGGACTCCGATATTCATCGGGCGATCCGCCACTTCCAGATCGATCCGGCGCGCTTGGCGAAAGACGTCACCGAGACGCTCGACCGTCTGCCGCGCGGTTCGACGTCGATCTCGGACCTGTCCTCGCACGTCGAGGAAGCCGTCGAGCGGGGTTGGGTCATGGGGACCTTGATGTTCCAGGATCCCCAGGTGCGCACGGGGTACCTGGTGATCGGTATCCTGAAGACACCGAGCCTCCGGAACGCGCTGCTCGGCATCTCGCGCGAGTTCGAGAAGATCAAGCTCGACGCCATGACCGACCAGTTCGACAAGATCGCGGGTGCCTCACCCGAAGCGCAGATGCATGCCAACGACGGCAGCAACATGTCGGGAGCGGGGGCGCCGGGCGTGGGCGACGGTGGAACGGCGCCGGCCCAGATGGGCAAGCAGGAGGCGTTGCGTCGCTTCACGGTCGACCTGACCGAACAGGCACGGTCCGGAAAAATGGATCCGATCGTCGGCCGTGACGACGAAGTTCGCCAGATCATCGACATCCTCATGCGGCGTCGACAGAACAACCCGATCCTCACCGGCGAAGCCGGGGTCGGCA
>OEKS01000182.1_pt2 | contig 10078 bp, 10 predicted proteins | sample 1503251 | NCBI WGS metagenome assembly OEKS01 (sample SAMEA104379576, study PRJEB20068) | metagenome | isolation source: 1998 | reverse complement strand
GGTGGCCGCCGCACCCAGGTCTTTGGGCGGCTCGTACATCTTCCCAGCCTCGAGCCGGATGACAGCGCGTATGTGAGGGCGGGCGAGACGTTGCTTCTCACCGGCGCCGCCGACCCGAGCGGGCGCGCCCGGATTTACATGGTGCGGCGGCTGGGATGGGGGCGCGGTCCCCGGGGAACGCTGGTCGGTGAGGTGAGTCCCGACTACCTCTGGGGGACCCGCGATCAGACGATGCCATCGGCAACGACCGAGATGGCCGTCTTGGACGAGGCCGGCCAGCCGCTCGTCGGTCGGGCACCGCTTCCAGCCGCGGGATCCGACAGCTTGCGCGATCTGGCGCGCCACTCCGCTTCGGGGAGCTTCGCGTCTCTCATCAACGAGCGGGAGTATCTCTCGACCTACCAGCCGGTCGTGATCCAGGATGCGTTCGGCGCTCAGAACTGGACGCTCGTGCTCAGCGAGGCCCAGGCGACTATGCTGGGCCCGATGACCGATTTCACCAACACCTTCGTGCTGATCATCGGCGGCTGCACGCTGGTCGTGCTGGTTCTGAGCGTGAGCCAGATTCGACGCAGCCTGTTCCCCCTCGGGGAGCTCCAGGCCGGGACCCGCCGCATCGCGAATCAGGACTTCGATGGTCGGGTGGCCGTCACCAGCCGGGACGAGTTCGCCGAGCTGGCGCTGTCGTTCAACGCCATGGCCGCCCAGCTTGGCCGCCAGTTCAAGGCGCTCGCCACCGCCGCCGAAATCGACCGAACGGTCCTGTCCGCCACTGACGCCTCGACCATCGTCGATGCCGTGCTGGCGCGCATCGGCGACGTGTATCCGTGCGCCGCCGCGAGCGTGACGCTGCTGCCTCCCGACCGGGCATCCAGCGCGGTGAGCTGGGTCCAGCATTACCGGCCCGGCGCGGCGCGTGAGTGCGTGCGGGTGGAGATGAGCGCCACGGAGCTGCAGCAGCTCGCCGAGGCGCCGGACGTGCTCGAGGTCGCGGCTGGCGGGCAGCTCTGCGAGCTGCTCGCGCCGTTCGTCGCCCGCGGCGTGACCGCGTTCGTCGTGCTGCCCCTTTCGGCCCAAGGCCAGCTCTCCGGGGTCCTGGCCCTCGGCGCGCTCCCCGACGTGGCGACGACGGCGGATGACCTGCTCCAGGCACGGCGGCTCGCCGACCAGGTCGCGGTCGCGCTCTCCAATGCGCGGATGATCGAGCAGGTCCGAGCGCTCGCCTACTACGATAGCCTGACCGGCCTTCTCAACCGACTCTCGTACAAGGACCGGCTCGCGCGGGCGCTGTCCGAAGCGAGCCGCGACCGGCGCCAGCTCGCGGTGTTTTTCGTGGACCTCGACAACTTCGGGCGGATCAACGATACGCTGGGACACGAGCTGGGAGATCAGCTCCTGCGTCAGGTCGCCGGGCGCCTGTGGGCCTGCTGCGGCCAGACGGCGGTAGAACGGGGTGCCCACCCTGACGCGAAGGGGCCGGAAGTGGCTCGACTGGGAGGCGACGAGTTCACGCTCCTGTTGGCCGACCTCCAGGACGGCGAGGATGCGGCCGCGCTGGCCCGGGCTATCCTGTCCGCCTTCGCCCCGTCGATCCAGCTCGGGGCGCACGAGATCTTCGTCACCGCGAGCATCGGGATCGCCGTGTACCCGGCCGATGGCGACGACGTGGAAACGCTGCTGGCCCACGCCGACACCGCGATGTACGAGGCGAAGAAGCAGGGGGGGAACGGCTACCAGGCGTTCGCTCGCACGATGAACGCGTCGGCGCTCCAACGCCTGACGCTGGAGAGCGACCTGCGGCGCGCGCTGGAGCGGGAAGAGCTGGTCCTCCATTATCAGCCCATCGTGGGCGTCGCGACGGGCGCGATTTCGGGTGCGGAAGCGCTGGTCCGTTGGCAGCATCCAACGTTGGGACTGTTGCTTCCCTCGGAGTTCATCCCCATCGCCGAGGAAAACGGGCTCATCGTCGCGCTCGGCGAATGGGTGCTGCGCACCGCATGTGCCCAGAACCGCGCCTGGCAGGATGCCGGGCTCCCGGCCGTTCGGGTGACGGTCAACCTCTCCAGCCGACAGATCCGCCAGGGTTCGCTGGCCGCGACTGTGAGCGACGCGCTCAAGGCCGCGGGGCTCGACGCTGCGTGGCTCGGCTTGGAGCTCACGGAAAGCGTACTCATGGAGCGGCAACACGAAGCTGTGACCGCGCTGCATCGGTTGCGCGCGATGGGGGTTCACCTCTCCATCGACGACTTCGGCACCGGCTACTCGTCGTTGAGCTACCTCAAGCATTTCCCGGTCGACGCCCTCAAGATCGACCGCGCCTTCGTGCGCGACCTCATGAGCGTGCCGGACGACGCGGCGATCACCGCCGCCGTCATCGCGATGGCCCATGCGCTCGAGCTCAGCGTCGTGGCCGAGGGGGTCGAGACGCACGAGCACCTCGCCTTCTTGAAGGGACAGGGCTGCGACGAGGTACAGGGACATCTACTGGGTCGGGCGGTGCCGGCTGAACGCTTTGCCGAGTGGCTTGCCCGTGGCCGCAAGGCTGGGCGGCTCGGGACGATGACGGCCCGGGTCGGGCGGGCCAGCTAGACGGCCGGAGGCGTCCCCCGTTGGGCGACGATGTCCTCGAGGCGCCCCAGCTCCGTACTCCCCAGCACCACCACCTTCAGACCCCGCGGCGCCACTTCGTGAAAGCAGGGGTCCACCAGCGCCTCCAGTGGCCCGGCCACCGGCTTGAGCAGGACCAGCAGGTCCGCGTCGAGCGCGCCGGCGATGAAGGCGGCGATGCTGTCGCTGGTGATCTCCCAGCGATGCGGCAGGACGTCGGCCGCGAGCATCCAGCGGTATGGCGCGAGCACCGGTACCTGACCAGCCGCGAACGCCTGCCCGATCTCGGCGAGATCGTGCACCACGATGCCCTGGGGCAGCGCGCAGGTGATGGCGTAGGCGTATTGGTCCATCGCGAGAATCGCCATCCAGTGGGCCGCCGCCTGCGAGAGCGTGAGCTCGCTCTCGGCCGCCCGCACGGCGTCGGCCAGCGCGCCGCCGCCCGGCACCACCAGCAACGGACGATATCGCGCCGCGCGGCTGACGGCCGCTCCGGCGGCAACGAGGCCGCCGGCCACCCGGCCCAGGCCTCCGCCCAGCTTCACGACGACCAATCCGTTCACCCGCCCACCCTCGCGAGCGCTTGCTCCAGCAGCGTGGCGACCGCAGTCGCCGGCGCTGCCACCGCGGCCGCCTCCCCCATCCGATCAGCCAGCCGCGTGACCGAAAGGCCGGCTTGCTGCCCAGCGCGGCTGGCGATGAAATCGCCGAGCCCGGTAACCACCGCCGTCGTGATCGCGGCGTGCCGGGCATGCACTCGGCCGATCGCTTCCACCACCAAGGCCGTCTGGGCGGCCGCGATGGCTCGAGCAATGGCATCGACGTCGGTATCGGACACCAGCGCGCGGTCCCCGCAGACCACCCGGGCAAGGCGCTCCCCCGCAAAGTCTCTGGAGGCCGGTCGTCCGTCCGGCGTGGGAACGGTGTAGTGCTCGGGACTCAAAGCGCCCAACCAGACGTGCACGTCGCCCATGAGCGCGAACCCTTCGGTCGAGACGCCGGCCATTCCACCACGGAAGGGCACGCGGTGGACGACGGCTTCGACCGGAGTCCGCAGTGCGCCGGTGTAGAGCAGCTCGCCGCTCGCGAGCCGGTCTGGGTCCGTCCGGCCCGTCGCCACGACCTCCCCGCGTACGATCGGGATGATGTCGGCCGTCGTCGATCCGATGTCGACGAGCAGGCAGGTCTCGACGACCTGGGCAACCAGCCGCGCAGTCGCGAGCCAGTTTGCGGCGGCGATCTCGAGCGGGTGCGCGCGAGCCGCCGCGGGAAGATGGAAGGCGCCGTCAGTGCCGAAGACGTGCACCCGTGCGCTCCCGAAGCACCCCTCGACCGCATCGAGCACGAACTCGACCCCCTCGCGCTTGGTGCGGAAGAACTGTGACAGCTCGGCCGTCATCGTAACCGCGTGGTGGTCGTCTGGATCGCTCCCCAGCGCACCGGCAATCGCGGCCAACGTGGGGCCTAATCGCCTCGGCGCGCGTTGAAGCTCGAACGGCTCGAGCGCTACCCTGGGGGGTCCGCCGGGGATCAGCCGGGCCGCCTTGATGTTGACGCCGCCGATGTCCCAGCCCATGATGCTTGCCATCACCTACGACCTCATGGGTGGGACATGGAGATCATTCCGGTTCTGGACGTGACGCAGGGCGTTGCGGTGCATGCGCAGGGCCGGGTGCGGTCGGAGTACGCCCCGGTCAAGTCGGTCCTGGCCCCGGATGCTCCCGGGGATCCGGTGGCGCTGGCCCGCGCCTACCTCGAGGTCCTCGGCGCCCACGCGTGCTACGTGGCGGATCTCGATGCCATCCAGGGAGGGCCGATCCAGCGGGGCCTGATCCGCGATTTGGCCGAGTTCCAGACCGGGTTCACCGGTGAGCTCCTGGTGGATGCGGCCGCGGGCGATCGCGACGGCGCGTTGGAGGTCATGTCGGCGGGTGCCTCGGACGTGGTCGTGGGACTCGAGACGCTGCGCTCGTTCGGCGACCTGGCCGACGTAGCCGAAGCGGTCGGCCCGAATGCCGTGGTGTTCAGTCTGGATCTCCAGCTCGGGTCGCCGATTCTTCACCCCCTCATGGAAGATGCGGCGGGCGCTACCCCGGACGCGCTGAGCCTCGCGGCCCAGGCCGCCGACGCCGGCGTCGGGGCAATCCTCGTGCTCGACCTGGGTCGGGTGGGAACCGGAACCGGCGTGGATCTCGGATTGCTCGAGGCCTTGCGCCGACGGCACCCGGCGGTCCGGCTCTTCGCTGGCGGAGGCGTGCTCACGCGAAAGGACCTGGAGCGAATGGAAGAGGCGGGGTGCGACGCGGCTCTCGTGGCGAGCGCCATCCACGCCGGGCGCATCACGGCGGAAGACGTCGCCGCGCTCCGCCACGTGGCTGCCCTGGGTCAGTCGGGGGCCAGCGACTCGCGATAGGTCGCCGACTGTCCGTAGTTCTCCTCGACCTCCAGCTCGAGCAGGGTCAGGTGGCGGTGCCCCTCCTTCTCGAGCTGCTCCCGTACCGAGCGGCCCAGGTACTGCGCCAGCATCTCCGCGGTGGTGTTCGCGATCGGCAACAAGGCGCAGTCGCTTCGGGGGAACACGTACGTCGGCTCGCCGAAATAGTCGACCGCGAGCTGGCTGCCGGCGTCCCGGAAGCTCAGCTTCTGATTCAACGTGGGGAGTAGCACCTTGTGGTCGATCTGGTCGACCAGGTTCCGCACGATCCGCTTCAGAATGCTGAAGTCCAGGACGAACAGGCACTCGGAATCGACCGCGCCCTCGACAGCTACCCCGACCCGGTAGTTGTGGCCGTGAAGGGATTCGCACTGATGGCCGCGGAAGGTGATGAAATGAGCCGAGGCGAACACCAGGTAGTCCTTGCTCACCTCGACCCGAAACTTACTCTGCACGGGCACGCTCTCTCTCTGAGTGCCAGCCATCCTCCAAAATAACCACGCAGATCGCCGCCGCGGTGAGGTCGGCCGTGGTACCGGGGTTTCGGGTATTCCGATCGTCCCTGAGCTCGGCGTCGAAGGCGGCCAAGGCGAGTCGGCCAGCCGGCGTGCCTGCCCCGCCCGTGCGCTTCACCTCGCCAGCGCGCCGCATGATTGCCTCGGCGGCCGCTTGTCCCAGCTTGCGAACGACGTGGCTGTCCGGAATCTCGGCGAGGAGCTCGAGGTATGCCTGGACGATCGCGTGACTCCAGCCGAGTCCCCCGCGCAGCGCCTCACGCAACGCCGGAGCACCCCGCTCGAACGTAATCGCAAAGTTGGTGACGTACTCTCGCGCGATACTGTCCCGGTCGGCCGCCAGTGCCATCGCATCACGCAGCGGGATGGTAGGCATGGTGGCGACATCTTGCGCTTCGGTCGAGCCGAGACCAGTAGGCGCTGCAAGACGAATGGCCTCATAGACCAATGCCGCGTCTGCCACAGTCGTCTCGTCGAGAACCTCGCCCACTCGCGCGCGCAGCTCGCCCGGTCGCTGTGCCGCCCGGCAAAGCGGCGCCAGCAGCAGCACCATGCCCAGGTTGGTATTGGCCCGGGTGAACCGGCGCGTCGAGGAGATCGCGGCGTAGATGGTGGCGCCGACCGGGACACTCCCGGCGCACGCCATCGCCGGCCCGATCGCGATGGCGCTCGCCAGAAAGTCGTCGTAACTCGTGTCGTGGAAGGGGTGCCCCGGCGAAACGTTGCCCGGCTTAGGGGCGCTGGCCTCGAGCAGGCAGGCCAGCTGGGCCGCTTCACCCACGTCCGCCGGCGTCACACCAGGCTCTCGGCTGGCTCGCGGACCAGGTGCTCGACCAACGCGGCTGCTATGTCGAGGCCGGTCGCGGCTTGAAGCCCTTGCCAGCCGGGGATGCCGTTCACCTCGAGCACGTACACCGAGCCGTCCGTGGCCGGCAGGAGATCCACCCCGGCGTAGGTTGCGCCCACCACCTCGGCGGCTCGAACCGCGAGCTCGGCCCACGCTGGCGGCAGCGCGAGCGGCCGGGCTTCGGCTCCCTGGGCGATATTGGTCCGCCAGCCCGGAGCTCGCCGCTCCATCGCGGCGACCACCCGCCCACCGACCACGAATGCCCGCACGTCTCGGCCGCCGTGCGCGATGGTCCGCTGCAGGTAGAACACGCCCCGGATCGTGTCGATGGCTCGGAAGACGCGGAAGGCCGTCTCCTCGTCGGTCACCCGGACCATGCCGAGCCCCATCGACCCGAACAGCGGCTTGACGATGACGTCTCCGCCGAGTCGCTCTCTGGCCTCGTAGGCGGTCTCGAGCGACTCGCAGACGACGGTCGCCGGGGTCGGCAGGCCGTGGCGTTCCAGCGTCGTAGAAGTCCAGAACTTGTCCACCGTCCGCTCGATGACACGGGCCGAGTTCACGATCCGGGTCCCGCGTTCCTCGAGGGCGTGAAGTACATCCACCCGGAAGATGATCTGCTCCAGCGACCCGTTCGGGATGATGCGGGCGAGAACCAGGTCGGCGTCGGTCAGGGCGGCTGTCCCGCTGTGCACGGTGGTGCCGCCCCGGATGGTGGCGACCAGGTCCTCGTAGCGCGCGAGCGCGGCCGTGTGGCCGCGCTCGGTGAGGACCCGGAGCAGCTGGTCCGTGTGCCAGCCGGATCGCGAAGCGAGAATGACGACGCGCATGGCCTCCCTGTTACTTCTGCTCGCCGATCATGCCGACGAGCCCTCCGGTCGCGAAGTTCTTGAAGTCGTCACCCACCTTCTTGAACGCCTCCGTCTTGGTCCCTTTCTTGAGCGCGTCCATCGATGGGAAGCAGAGCTCGGCCTGGCGGTACTCGGCCGCCGCGCTGCCGTCCAAGTTGGAGTCGAACCTGGTGAGATCGGCGCGGACGAACCCGATCTCGGCTTGCCCATCGCCCACGATCTTGATATGGGTGGGGTAGTAACTCTCGAACGCGGCCGGGTCCTTGGGCGTGTGGTAGATCACCGTCACCAGCGCGGGGCACGCAGTGTCGCTCTTATCGCCGGTTTCGGTCGCGAGCAGCCCCACCAGTCCGCCACTCGCGAAATTCTTGAAATCGTCGCCCACCTTCTTGAAGCCCTCCGTCGCCATCCCCTTCTTCGCCGCCTCCACGCTGGGGAAGTAGAGCTCGGCCTGGCGATAGAACGCGGGCTTCTTACCATCCAGCGAGCTGGTGAACTTTGTGAGCTCGGCCTTGGTGAAGCCGATCTCGGACTTAGCGTCGCCCACGATCTTGAGATGGGTGGGATAGTACTTCTCGAACGCCGTTGGGCTCTTCGGCCACTTGTAGAGCACCGTCACGATCGCTTGGTGCTCGGGCGGCGGCGCCGGAGCGGCGGCGGGCACCGTCGTAGTGTCGGCGGCGGCGGGCTTATCGGCCGGCCTGGAACAGGCAGCTGCCGCGACCAACGACAAGAGGACGAACGAGGGCATGCGGGTCATGAGGAGCTCCGGAGAGGGCTGTGCTACGACAGACACGATTGCGCCAGCACGTCGGGATTCAACGCGCCTGCGCGGAACGTACGTCCAGTAGTCGCATTGGTGAGCCATACCTCCGCCGGACTGAATAGCAGAGGATCGATCTTGTAAAAGTCGCCGCCATACCGCTGGAAAATGTCGTAGAAGGGGGTGCCATAGTCGCGGGACGACGACGCGGGCACCCGTTCGACCAGCGCCGAGAGCTCGTCGTCCTCCGCCCGGACCGTGTAGCGCGCACGGCCGCCATAAAGAATGCAGTCGTTGGTCCGGCCGATGCCGCGGATGTCATTCTTCGCGACCGGTGCCACCGGCGCGGTGCCGATGCCGCTCACGATCTTGCGGACGTCGAAGCCTAGCGTCTCCATCTTGTGAAGTCCGGTTTCCAGAATCCGCGCGGAGATCTGGACTCCTCCGGCCAGGCTCGCGGTTGGCGCAATGACAAACGTCAGCTGCGCGGGCGTGAGGCCCGCCTTGCCCGCGACCCACGCGGCGACCACGTCCGTAGGAAGCGTGCGGCCCTCCAGCACCAGCACTCCGCGCTCGGCCGTCTCGGCGTAGGCCAGCTTGGCAAACAGCTCCTTTTCGACCCGGGCGTGCGCCCGGAGCGGACCCGAGCCCATGGCAAAGAACTTGTCCACCGAGATCGCCCATCCGGCGTATTGCGACGCCATGCAGGACACCGCCGGGTGGTCGGTCCAGACCGTCACCCCGGGCCAGCTCTCGGTCCCGATGGTCAGCGGGGTGTAGGTGATGGTGCCGAGCCCTCCCATACAGATCTCCGAGAGGGCGAGCCCGGCATCGAGGCCTCCCGGCACCTCGACGCCGGCGTCGATGATTCGGGCACCGGTGCTCAGCCGGTGAACTCGCACCCGAAGCGCGGCGGCGTGCTCTTCCATGCCGTCCGCAATTGCGGCGGCGAGCGCGTTGAGGTTTGGTGGCGTCAGTTCCTGGTCCATGCGAGAATCTCTCCCGCGCCCAGCTCGGCGAGGTCGCCACTGTAGCGTCGATAGGAGCCTGTGAGGTGGTCGGTCGTGACCGGCAGGCGACGATCCCGCAAATGACGGAGCAGCAAGCTCAGGTACTGCGGGCTGTAGGTGCACGCGTAGCGGTAGGTTGCCGGCGGTGTGACGGAGCCCAGCGCCACCACCGTGCCCCGCTTCGACCACTGACCCGGGTTGGGGCCCACCGCGCCGAAGACCACGACCGTGCCCGCAATGGTGGCGCGGCCCGTTCCCTCGCCCGCGTCGCCCACGATCGCGACCAGGCCGCGCCGCATGCCGCTGCCGGCCTCCGGGCCCGCGGAACCCCGCACGATCAGCTCGCCGCCCGTCATGCCTCGCTTTGCGCCGAGCGGCGCACCCCCGGATCGGGGTCCGGCATTGCCGCCGATGTCGAGTGTGCCGCCGGCCATCTCGAGGCCGGCGCCCCAGCCGGCGTTGCCGGTGACCGTGATGCGCCCGCTCTTCATTCGCGCGCCGACGCGGGGTCCCACATTCCCCTCGATCAGGAGCTCGCCGCCGTCCAGGCTGGTCCCGAGACCTTCGACCATTGAAAGGTCGCCGACCACCCGAAGCCGGTTGGAGCGCTCGCCGCTCACGGCGAACACATCCCCCAGGGCGACCGCACCCGTTCCCTCCACCCGCAACATCAGTCGTGCGATGTCCCCGGCCGCAAGTTCGCCCCACCCGCCCGGTGCGAGCGACGACGCATCCACCGGCCCGTTGGGCTTGGCGCGCAGCGTCAGAAGGATCTCGTCGCTCATGCCGTTGCCCCGTCGCTCATGATCTTGCGCAAATGGAAATGGTGAGGCCCCAGCTTTCCCGCGTAGTTGCCCGCGCTGATCGAGACGACGTCGTCCCGGCAGGCCGCGTCGATTCCGACCTTCATGGCCCGAGAGATCGCCGGCGCATCCAGGCCGTTGATCACGATCTCGAGCACGGAGTTCACTCCCTCGGTGAGATCGGTCTTCGTGATGGCCCGGAGAGTGGGGCAGAAGGCGTCGTTGGTCGACGCGATCATCGTCTTCGA
>OEKS01000120.1_pt1 | contig 10229 bp, 16 predicted proteins | sample 1503251 | NCBI WGS metagenome assembly OEKS01 (sample SAMEA104379576, study PRJEB20068) | metagenome | isolation source: 1998 | reverse complement strand
ACCGTTTACCGTTCACGCTACTCTTGCTGGCGTCTCACCCCTGAACGGCCACCCCAGCTCTCGCAACAGGGCAAGCGCCAGATCGTCTCGCGTGGCCGACGTCACGATCGTGATGTCCATCCCGTGAATCCTTTCGACCTTGTCGAAATCGATCTCGGGGAAGATCATCTGCTCCTTGATCCCGAACGTGTAGTTGCCCCGGCCGTCAAAGCTCCGGTTCGGCAGCCCGCGGAAGTCGCGGATGCGGGGGACCGCGAGCGTGATGAAGCGGTCGAGAAACTCGTACATCCGGGCGCCGCGGAGCGTCACGGTGACGCCGACCGGCACGCCGGCCCGGATACCGAAGTTGGCGATCGCCTTCTTGGCCCGCGTAATGACGGCGTGCTGGCCGGTGATCACCGCCAGCTCCTCGGCTGCGGCCTCGAGTGACTTGGGGTTCTTGCTCGCGTCGCCCATGCCCACGTTGAGCACGACCTTGGTCAGGGCAGGCACCTGATGCCGGTTGCCCAGCCCGAACGCCTTCTGGAGCCGGGGCCGCACCGCCTGCTCGTAGTGCACCTGAAGCCGCGGCTTGCCCTCGCTGGCCTTGGGCGCCGGATCGGTCGCCCCGGCCGCCGCCTTCTCCTTGCCCCGTCCACCGCCACCGCCGCCCGCCGGCTTCTTGGCCGCATCCTTCTTGGACGCCTTCTCGGCCTTCGGCTTTTCCGCTTTTTCTTCCTTTTCGTCGGCCATCGTCAACGGGTCCTCGGGATCGGCTGGTCCGACTTGACCGCGATCCGCTCCAGGGTTCCGTCCTTGTCCTTCCGCCGCCGGATGCGGGTGGGCTCTCCGCTCTTTGGATCCAGCAGCATCGCTTTCGAATGGTGGATCGGGGCCGCGAAGGTCACGATCCCGCCCTCGGCGGTCGGCGTCGCGCGGCGATGCCGCTTCACCAGGTTCACGCCCTCGATCACGATCCGGCCGGTCTTGGGAATGACGCGGAGCACCCGTCCGCGCTTCCCTTTGTCGTCGCCCGAGACCACCTGCACCGTGTCACCCTTGGTGATGTGTAGCTTTTGCCGCACCGGCGGCGCGTGGCGCACTCGCTTCGCCTTCTTGTAGACCAACGGCTTCATGCTAGAGCACCTCCGGCGCGAGCGAGACGATCTTCATGTAACGCTTCTCGCGCAACTCGCGCGCAACCGGTCCGAAAATGCGGGTGGCCCGGGGCTCGCCGGCGTCGTTGATCAGCACGGCGGCGTTTTCGTCGAAGCGGATATAGGAGCCGTCCTTGCGACGGACTTCCTTGGCCGTGCGCACGATGACCGCCTTGGCGACGTCGCCCTTCTTCACCTGCCCAGTCGGGATCGCGTCCTTGATCGCCACCACGACCTGATCGCCCAGCCCGGCGTAGCGCCGCTTGCTGCCGCCGAGGACGCGGATCACCAGCGCCCGACGGGCTCCCGAGTTGTCGGCGATGCGGAGGATGGATTCCTGTTGAACCATAGGGTCCTCTACTTGGCCCGCTGGACGATCTCGACCACCCGCCACCGCACCGTCTTGGCGATGGGCCGGGTCTCCATGATGCGCACCGTATCGCCGACCTTGGCGTCGTGCTCGTTCCGCGCCTTCACGTTCTTGGTGCGGGTCACCTGCTTGCCATACACCGCGTGGGCGTAGCGGCGGGTCAGCGACACCACCACCGTCTTCGCCATCTTGTCGCTGGTTACCACACCCTGGCGAACCTTGCGCCGCCCGCGGACTGTCGTCTCGGCCATTGCCCTCACCCTTGCGCCTGGCCTGCGCGCTCGCGCAGGACCGTCTGGATCCGCGCGATGTCGCGCCGGATCGCCCGGAACCGCATCGGATTCTCGATCGACTCGGTGGCGGACCGGAACCGGAGGCGGAATCGCTCCTCGGTCAGCTCCCGCAATTGGGTTTCGAGATCGTCGGTCGACTTCTCCCGCAGCTCGGTCGGCTTCACCTCAGCCCTCCTCGCGCTTGATGACCCGGGTTCGGACCGGCAGCTTGGCCGATGCCAGCCCCAGCGCCTTCTTGGCCAGGTCTTCGGGGATGCCCTCGAGCTCGAACAGCACCCGGCCCGGCTTGACCACGGCGACCCACCCTTCCGGGTTGCCCTTGCCTTTGCCCATGCGAGTCTCGGCCGGCTTCTTCGTGATCGGCTTATCCGGGAAGATCCGGATCCACACCTTGCCGCCGCGCTTCATCTCACGGGTCATCGCCACCCGGCTCGCTTCGATCTGCCGGTTGGTGATCCAACCCGGCTCGAGGCTCATGAGCCCGTACTCGCCGAAGGAAACGGTGCTCCCCCGATGGGCGATGCCCTTGGTGCGGCCCTTGAACATCTTGCGGAACTTGATCCGCTTCGGCGCGAGCATCCGTCAGGCCCCCGTACTGTAGGTCCGGCCGGCCACGTCCTCGACGACCTCGCCCTTGAAGATCCAGACCTTGATGCCGATGGTGCCGTAGGTCGTCTTGGCCGTGCTGGTGGCGTAGTCGACGTCGGCCCGCAGCGTGTGGAGCGGCACCCGCCCCTCGCGATAGCCCTCGGTCCGCGCAATCTCGGCCCCGCCGAGGCGGCCCGATACCCGGATCTTGATCCCCTGGGCGCCCATCCGCATGGCGCTCTGGACCGCGCGCTTCATCGCGCGGCGGAACGAGATGCGCTGCTCGAGCTGGTGGGCGATGTTGTCCCCCACGAGCTGGGACGCGAGCTCCGGCCGTTTGATCTCCTCGACGTTGATCGCGGCTTCCTTGCCGGTGAGCTGAGCCAGCTCGTCACGCAGCTTGTCCACCTCGGCGCCCCGCTTGCCGATCACCACGCCCGGCCTGCCGGTGTGCACCGTGACCGTGACCTTGCCCGGCCGCCGATCGATGTGGATCTCGGCGATCGCCGCGTGGCCGAGCCGGCTCTTGAGGTACTTCCGGATTAGCTCGTCTTCCTTGAGCAGCTTCGGCATGTCCTTGGTGGCGAACCAGCGGGACTGCCACGGCTTGACGATGCCGAGCCGGAGGCCAACCGGGTGCGTCTTCTGACCCATTACTCGTTCTCCTTCGCCGCGACGTGAATCTCGACGTGGCTGGTCCGCTTGCGGATCGGCGTCGCCCGGCCCTGGGCCGCGGCGGTGAACCGCTTGAGCGGCTGCCCGCCGTTCACGATCGCCTTGGTCACCATCAGCGTGTCGGGATCGAACCGCTCGTTGTCCTTGAGCGCCGACTGCTCCGCGTTGGCCACGGCCGACCGCAGAGTCTTGGCGATCTGCTTGGCCGCGAGCCGCTTGTTGAACTTGAGAATGGCGTACGCCTCATTCACATCCTTGCCCCGGATGAGATCGATCACGAGCCGCATCTTTCGGGGAGACTGGCGCACTCCCCGCTGGATCGCGCGTCCGCTCATGGTTACTCCGGCTTGGCCTTCTTGTCCGCCACCAGCTTTCCGCTGTGTCCGCGGAAGAGCCGCGTCGGCGCGAACTCGCCGAGCTTGTGGCCGACCATGTTCTCGGTCACGTACACCGGGACGAACTTGTTCCCGTTGTGCACCGCGAAGGTGTGCCCCACGAACTCGGGCAGGATCGTGCTCGCCCGGCTCCAGGTCTTCACCACCCGCTTTTCGTTCCGGCTGTTCAGGATCTGGACCTTGGTAAGCAAGGCCTCCTGAACGAACGGACCTTTCTTGACGCTCCGTGCCATGCGCGACGGCTCCTATTGCGTTGCCTTGCCCCGCTTGCGTCCCCGAACGATGTGCTTGGTCGATGCCTTCTTCCGATGCCGCGTCTTGCGCCCTTCGGGCTTGCCCCAGGGCGACGTCGGCGGCCGACCGCCCGAGCTCTTCCCTTCGCCGCCGCCCAGCGGGTGATCCACCGGGTTCTTGGCGACCCCGCGCACCCGCGGTCGCCGGCCCAGCCAGCGGCTCTTGCCCGCCTTGCCGACGGAGAGCAGCTCGTGCTCGGCGTTGCCGACTTCACCGATGGTCGCAAGGCAGCGCCCGTGTACCAGGCGCATCTCGCTGGACCGGAGCCGGAGCGTCACGTAGTCGCCTTCCTTCGCGACGACCTGGGCGCTCGAGCCGGCGGTCCGGGCCAGCTGGCCGCCCTTTCCGATCTTGAGCTCGACGTTGTGGACCGACGTGCCCAGCGGCACTTCGCTCAACGGGACTGCATTGCCGGTGCGGATATCCGACCCGGGACCCGAGACCACAGCGTCGCCTACCGCCAGGCCCTTCGGGTGCAGGATGTACCGCTTCTCGCCGTCGGCGTAGACGACGAGCGCGATCCGGGCACTCCGGTTGGGATCGTACTCGACCGCGCTGACGCGTCCGGGAATCCCGAACTTGTTCCGCTTGAAGTCGATCCGCCGGTACATCTTCTTGTGCGCGCCGCCCTTGTAGCGTGCGGTCACGTGGCCCTGGTTGTTGCGCCCGCCGGTCCGCTGCTTCGGCTCGAGCAGCGACTTCTCGGGCGTCATCCGGGTGATCTCGTCGAAGCCGGAGACCGAGCGGAAACGGGTGGCCGCGGTCATCGGCCGAAACTGTCGGATACTCATCTCAGCCCTCGAACACGGCGATCGAGTCGCCTTCCTTGAGGGTGACGATCGCCTTCTTCCACCGGGCGGTCGTGCCGCGGGTGCGGCCCCGCACCACTTCGTGCCGCCGCATCTGCATGGTGCGCACCGCGGTCACCGTGACCCCGAAGAGCTGCTGCAACGCCTCGCGGATCTCCCGCTTGTTAGCGTCGGGGTGCACCTCGAAGGTGTAGACCTTCGCCTCCTGATAGGCGGCCGAGCTCTTCTCGGTCACGACCGGGCGGACGATGGTCTGATGAAGCGCCGGCATCGACTAGTCCCCCTTTTTCTTCTTGGGAGCGGCCTTCTTGGACCCGCCCCTGGCGGAAGATTTCTTGGCCTTGGTCTTGGGGGCAGCCTTCGCTTTAGGCGCGGTCTTCGCTTTGGGCGTCTTTTTGGCGGCCGGGGCCGCGGCCTTTTTCGTCGCGCGCTTCTTCGGGCGAACCGCCTCGACCGGGGCCTCGGGCTCCGAGGTATCAGGCTCGGGGATCACGCCGGTGATCGCGCCCTCTTCGACCACGACCGCGTCGCACCAGAGGACGTCGTAGGCCGAGGCATCGGCGTAGCGCATGACCTCGACGTTGGGGAGGTTGCGCCCGCTCAGGTACGCGTTCGGATTGTGGGCCGCCGTGAGCACGAGGACTTTCCGCTCCGCCACACCCAGTTTGCCCAGGAGCTCGGCCAGCTGCTTGGTCTTGGGTGCCCGAAAGGCCAACTGCTCGATCACGTGAAGTCCCGACTCCCGCGCCCGCGCGTTGAGCGCCGAGCGGCGGGCGAGCTGCTTCACCTTGCGCGGAATCTCAGTGGTGTAGTCGCGCGGATGCGGCCCGAACACGATGCCGCCGCCCCGCCAGTGCGGCGCCCGGGTCGAGCCCTGGCGAGCGCGTCCGGTGCCCTTCTGCTTCCAGGGCTTCTGGTTGCCACCCGACACGAAGCTGCGAGTCTTCGTCTGGTGGGTGCCCTGACGCTGATTGTTCAGGAACGCCCGCACGGCCTGGTGCATCGCGTGCTCGTGCACAGTCCCGTCGAAGTAGTCGGCCGGGAGCGCGAACAGGCTCTCACGCCGGGCGCCGGCCGCGGAGTAGTGCGGGGCCTCAATCATGGCGGCTCCGTCCTCCCTGCTTGGCGACGGTTACGATGCCGTTCCTGGCGCCGGGTATCGCGCCCCGCACAAAGAGCAGGTTGCGTTCGGCGTCCACCTTCACCACCCGGAGCCCGAGCTCCGTGTGGCGTTCGGCGCCCTGATGACCCGGCATCTTCTTGCCTTTGATGACGCGCGACGGATCAGTCCCCGGACTGATTGATCCCGGCTTCCGGTGCCGGGTGTTGCCATGGGAGGCCGGGCCGCCGCCGAAGCCGTGGCGGTGGACCACGCCCTGGAATCCGCGGCCTTTGGTGGTGCCGGTCACCTTCACCAGCTCGCCGGCGGTGAAGATATCGACCTTCACCTGCGAGCCGGGCGCCGGTGCCTCGCCGCCGTTCACCGGGAAGACGCGCAGCACCCGGGGCGCGGCGTCCAGGCCGGCCTTCTTGGCGTGGCCCAGCTCTGCCTTGGTGGTCGTCTTTTCCCGACGGGCGCCGAAGCCGAGCTGCACGTCTCCGTCACGCACCTGGACGACGTGGCAGGGCCCTGCCTCGATCACCGTCACCGGCACCGCGGTGCCGTCGTCGGTGAACACCCGGGTCATGCCGAGCTTGCGGCCGATCAATCCTGTGGTCATGGCTACTCGACCTTGATCTCCACGTCCACGCCCGCCGGGAGATCCAGCTTGGTGAGCGCGTCCATCGTCTGGGGCCGCGAGTCATTGATGTCGAGCAGGCGCTTGTGGGTGCGCAACTCGAACTGCTCCCGGCTCTTCTTGTCGATGTGCGGGCTCCGGAGCACGGTCCACCGCTCGGTCTTCACCGGCAGCGGGATCGGGCCGGACACCTGCGCGCCGGTCTTTTCCGCCGTGCGGACGATGTCGGCCGCGGCCTGATCCAGGACCTGGTGGTCGAAGGCCTTGAGGCGGATGCGGATTCGTTGAGCCATTGGCTGCTCCCGTCTACTTCAGGATCTTGGTCACCACACCGGCTCCCACCGTCCGCCCGCCCTCACGGATTGCGAACCGCAGGCCCTCGTCCATCGCGATCGGCGTGATCAGCTCGATCGTCATCTGGATGTTGTCGCCCGGCATCACCATCTCGACGCCCGCGGGCAGCTCGACCGACCCGGTCACGTCCGTCGTCCGGAAGTAGAACTGCGGCCGGTAGCCCTTGAAGAACGGGGTGTGGCGCCCGCCCTCTTCCTTGGTGAGGACGTAGACCTCGGCCTCGAACTTGGTGTGCGGGGTGATGCTGCCCGGCTTGGCCAGCACCATGCCGCGCTCGATGTCGGTCTTCTCCACGCCGCGGAGCAACAGGCCGACGTTGTCGCCCGCCTCGCCCCAATCGAGCGACTTGCGGAACGTCTCGACGCTCGTGACCACCGTCTTCTTCTCAGCGCCGAAGCCCACCAGCTGGACCTCTTCGCCGCCCTTGATCTTGCCGCGCTCGACCCGGCCGGTGGCGACCGTGCCACGGCCGGTGATCGAGAAGACGTCTTCCACCGGCATGATGAAGGGCTTATCCACCTCGCGCACCGGCTCCGGAATGAAGGTGTCGAGCGCGTTGTAGAGCTCCTCGATCTTGCCGACCCAATCCTTGTCACCCTCGATCGCCTTCGACGCGGCGCCCCGGATGACCGGGGTGTCGTCGCCGGGGAACTCGTACTGGCTCAGGAGCTCCCGGACCTCGAGCTCGACCAGGTCGAGCAGCTCGGCATCGTCGACCAGGTCGCACTTGTTCAGGAACACCACGATCGACGGCACGTTCACCTGGCGGGCCAGGAGAATGTGCTCGCGGGTCTGGGGCATCGGTCCGTCGGTGGCGCTCACCACCAGGATGGCCCCGTCCATCTGCGCGGCACCGGTGATCATGTTCTTCACGTAATCGGCGTGGCCCGGGCAGTCCACGTGGGCGTAGTGGCGCTTGGGCGTCTCGTATTCCACGTGGCTGGTCGCGATCGTGAGGATCTTGCTCGCGTCGCGTCGTCCCTGCGCCTCGGAGGCCTTCGCCACCTCGTCATACGAGACGTACTTTGTCCCCCACCCCTTGTCCGCCGACACCTTTGTCAGCGCCGCGGTCAAGGTGGTCTTGCCGTGGTCCACGTGTCCGATGGTACCGACGTTGACGTGGGGCTTCTTGCGCTCGAATTTGGCCTTGGCCATGGTCGTGCTCCGAGTGGTTTACGCCTTCTGCTTCGAAATGATCGCTTCCGCGATGTTCTTCGGGACTTCCTCGTAATGATCGAACTGCATCGAGTACACCGCGCGGCCCTGGGTCATGCTGCGGAGCTGCGTGGAATACCCGAACATCTCGCCCAGCGGGACGTCCGCGGCCACGACTTGCGCGTCCCCGCGCTGAGTCATGCCGCCGATCTTGCCGCGCCGGCTGGAGAGGTCGCCAATGACGTCGCCCAGGAAATCGGACGGGGTGACGACCTCGACCTCCATGACCGGCTCGAGCAGGACCGGATGCGCCAGTCGGGCTGCCTCCTTGACCGCCATCGAGCCGGCGATCTTGAATGCCATCTCCGAGCTGTCCACGTCGTGGTAGCTGCCGAAGACGAGCGACGCCTTGACGTCGACCAGAGGATGGCCGGCCAGCACCCCGCCCTCCAGCGCCTCCCGGATTCCCGCTTCGACCGGTTTGATGAATTCCCGGGGAATCACCCCGCCGACGATCTTGTCCTCGAACATGAAGCCGGACCCAGCCGGCGCCGGCTCGAGGTCGATGACGACATGACCGTACTGGCCCTTGCCGCCGGACTGGCGAATGAACTTCCCCTCGACGTTCGCGACCTTCTTGCGGATGGTCTCCCGATACGCCACCTGCGGGCGGCCGACGTTGGCCTCGACCTTGAACTCCCGCTTCATCCGCTCGACGATGATCTCGAGGTGCAACTCGCCCATCCCGGCAATGATGGTCTGACCGGTTTCCTGGTCGCTCCGAATCCGGAACGTGGGATCTTCCTCGGCCAGCTTCTGCATCGCGATCGCGAGCTTGTCCTGGTCGGCCTTGGTCTTGGGCTCGATCGCGACGTCGATGACCGGATTGGGGAACTTCATCGCCTCGAGAATGACCGGCTTGCCCTCGTCGGCCAGCGTGTCGCCGGTGCGGGTTTCCTTGAGGCCGATCGCCGCCGCGATGTCGCCCGCCAGGACCTCCTCGATCTCGTCCCGCTTGTTGGCGTGCATCTGAAGCAGCCGGCCGATCCGCTCCCGCTTGTCCTTGGTGCTGTTGTAGACGTAGCTCCCGGCCTTGAGCGAGCCGGAGTAGACCCGGAAGTACGTCAGCCGCCCCACGTAGGGGTCGGTCATGATCTTGAACGCGAGCGCCGAGAACGGCTCGGCGTCCGAGGCGCAACGCTCGACGTGGGTGTCGTCGTGCAGCGGCAGGTGTCCCTGCACCGCCGGGATGTCCATCGGACTCGGCAGATAGTCGATCACCGCGTCGAGCAAAGCCTGCACGCCCTTGTTCTTGAACGAGGCGCCGCACAGCACCGGCACGAAGCCGTGCTTGATGGTCGCGCTGCGAATGGCCCGCTGGATCTCTTCGACCGAGAGCTCTTCGCCGCCGAGATACTTCTCGAGCAGATCGTCCTCGTGCTCGACGGCAGCTTCGACCAGCTCGTGCCGAGCTTGCTCGACCTTGTCCCGGTACGACTCGGGCACCGGCATCTCGGTGAAGGTCTTGCCCAGCGTCTCTTCGTCGAACACGACCTCGACCCGGCGCAGCAGGTCGATGTGCCCGGTGAACAGCTCACCCGAGCCCACCGGGAGCTGAATGGGAAACGCCTTCTTGGTCAGCCGATCGCGGATCATGCTGAGGCAGCGATCGAAATCGGCGCCGACCCGGTCCATCTTGTTGGCGAAGATCATCCGGGGCACGCCGTAGCGGTCGGCCTGACGCCAGACGGTCTCGGTCTGAGGCTCGACCCCGGCAACGGCATCGAGCAGCGTCACGGCGCCGTCGAGCACGCGGAGCGAGCGCTCCACCTCGACGGTGAAGTCCACGTGACCGGGCGTGTCGATGATGTTGATCCGGTTCTGGACGCCGTTCCGGATCCAGAAGGTGGTGGTGGCAGCGGAGGTAATGGTGATGCCCCGCTCCTGCTCCTGCTCCATCCAGTCCATGGTGGCCGCGCCCTCATGGACCTCGCCGATCTTGTAGTTCTTCCCCGTGTAATAGAGGATGCGCTCGGTCGTAGTCGTCTTCCCGGCATCGATGTGCGCCATGATGCCGATGTTGCGATAGCGCTCGAGCGGGGTTTGGCGTGCCATGGACTCGGTCTCAGTCAGCCGGGGCTCAACGGCGCCCCAATACAATTTCAGCGAAAAAGCGGGGCGACCGATCCGGACATATGTCCGGAGGTATCGCTCCGCGCGCATCAGGGCTCGCGCCCTGGATGAGGGACCCTCAGGGACCCTACGCGTTGTCGTCGGAGGACCAGAGGTGGCGGTTGGTGCCCGTCACGTGACCCGATGTTTTTCCGGGGATCCGGGGAGCCTCAAAAGGCCCAAAATCCCGCAGCCGTGCAAAGATAGCGGCCAAAGGCAGGATGTCAACAGCAAGCGGGAGGGAGCGGG
>OEKS01000817.1_pt1 | contig 10266 bp, 9 predicted proteins | sample 1503251 | NCBI WGS metagenome assembly OEKS01 (sample SAMEA104379576, study PRJEB20068) | metagenome | isolation source: 1998 | reverse complement strand
GACTGAGACGCCTTCACCGAGGCTCCCGACCACCGCCTCACTCGCGCTGGTGCTGAGCGCACCGCCGCCGATCGGGACCGCGCCCACTCCACCCGAAAGCCCGAATAATGCGCCGGACAGGCCACCGCCGGCCCAGTTCTCGCTAAAGTTCGAGACGCCGGACCACAGCGATTGCAGCGTATTCGGATTGATCGAGGTGAGGTTGACGTTGAGGCCACCACCACTCGTCGTTGCCCCAGGCGTGCCCGTGGCCGCGCCGCCGGATGTTCCGGCTCCTCCTCCCGAGAGGCCCTGGATCACCGCCGCGAGGCCGCCGGTTGTCGCGCTGCCGCCTCCACTGCCGCCGAGCGCCGCCAGCGCCACGCTCGCAAACTCCTTGACGAGGGACGAGGCCAGGAAGTCGGAGATCGCGCGGAGCATCGAGTTGAGGAAGCTCTTGAACACGTCGCCGATCGTCTTGAGGTTGCCCGTGAAGATGTTGAAGAAGAGATCCGAGAACGCCGTCGTCATGTTGCGCGCCGTCGACTGCGCGAGCGTCGTGAGCGAGGCCCAGAACTCGTTGGCCTGCGTGAGCGCCAGGGCGAATTGCGTCTTAAAAAACCCGGCGGTGTCGCCGATGGCGCGCTGCTCCTGGCCGAGGAGCTGAAGGCGGAGATCGGTGGCCGTCTGCTCGGCCGTGTTCCGCAGGGTCAGGCTCGCGACCCGCTCCTGAAGCTCCTGCTGGTCGTTCGTGATCCGCGCGTCCGTCTCGCCCTTCGCGGCCAAGATGCGGAGCTTCGATTCCGCGATCATCTTCTGCGTGATGAGCCCTTCCTGGATGCCGCGATTGCCGCTGTATTCCTTGATGAGCACGTCGAGCGTGTCGATGGTCTGCCGGAGCGCCGTGATCTGGCTCGCGGACGTGGCGAGGATCAGCGTCTTCTGCTCCTGGACGGCCTGGCGCCACGCGGCGGTCTCCGCCTCCACCTCGGTCCGCGTCTGGTCCGTGTAGGCCTTGAGGTTCGCGATCCGGATGCGCGTGAGCTCGTCATCGTAGGTGCGCTCGGCGGTGGCGCGATCCTTCGCGAGCGTGATGACCTGCGCGTTGAAGTCGTTCTCGGTGATCAGGTTGGCCTTCAGGTCCGACGCGGCGCGGTCGAACCGCTGATCCAGCAGCGCGGTCGTCGCGGCAAAGGTCTGCCGCGCCACCGCGAGCTCGGCCGCGCCGACCCGTTCGGCCACGGTGGCGAGATCGTCGCTCGAACCTTCGAGGAGCGCGCGCCGCTCGTCAAGCTCGCGCTTGAGGCCAGCGAGCGTCAGATCCGTGGCGGCCTCGCGCGCGGCGAGCTGGAGCGCGAGATTCCGCTTGATCGCCTCGGTTGCCTGCCGCTCGGCCACGTCGCGCTCGGTGAGGAGGGCCAGATCCAGACGGAGGCGCGCGTCGTTCACATCCTTGGTGAGCGCGATCTTCTGGAACTCGTTGAGCTTGGTATTGGCGAGGGCCTGCTGCAAGATCAGGAGCTGCTCGGCCGCGCCGGCGGTTTCGATGGCCGCCGCGCCGCGCGCCGCCTCCTCGTCCGAGACGAGGCGCGCGGCGTTCTGCGCCTTGACCACCGCGACTTGCTGCGCGGTGCTGCGCTGCACGGCCTGCACGCGCTGGTCGAGCTGCGCGTGGAACTGCTGGACGTCGAGCTGCTGCATGGCCTCGCGCAGGGCCAGGAGCGCATGCTGCGCCTCGGGGATCCCCTTCGAGGCCAGCGGCTCGAGGGCGCGGGCCGCCTGATCGAGGGCCGCGCGATAGGCCGCGATGCCGATCGCCCCCACATCGAAGTTCACCTTGACGGCCTGGAGGGCGACGTCCAGCGACTGCATGGCCGTGGCCATCTGCTGCACGGCGGTAATGTCGCCGGCGAGCCCCGCGGTCGCCTGCGCGATTGACGGGAAGAGTCCGCCGAGGGCGGGTGCGGGGAGGCCGGCGGATTGTCTCGCTTGCTCCGGCGTGGGGCTGGGCGGCCCGAGCGTCGGCGGGGGCGCGCCGACGAACAGGTGCTTGACCGATTCCCACCACGACTGAAGCCACGACTTCTCCCGTCCCGGCTTCGCGAGCTCCTCGCGGAGCCGACGGGACTCCCCAACGGCATTGGCCATGCCTTGCGTGATCCGCGCGAGCCACGAGAGCACCGGCGGGCCCACTTCGTTGACGAAGCCTCGCCAGGCCACCGAGAGCGCGCCGACGGACTTCGTGTACTCCTGCGCCGCCGCCATGGCCTCTTTCACCGACCCCGAGAGCTCGGCCGACGTGGCGCGGGCCTGCGCGAACGCCGCCGCCGTCTGTTGGAAGATCGGCAGCTCGGCCAGCGCGCTGCGTCCGAAGATGCTCATGAGCGCCGCGCTCTGAGAGGACTCGTCCCCCATCGCCGCGATGCGATCGCGCAGTTCCAGGAAGACCTCGCCCACCGGGCGGGCCTTGCCGGCGCTATCAGTCGCCGCAATCCCGAGCAGCTTGAGCCCGTTGCTGTTGGCGTCCATCTGCGCGCCGAGGCGGAACATGGCCTGCATGACATGCTCGCTGCTAAAGCCGAGCAGCGTGTAGGTATCGGCAAGATTCGCCGCCGCGTCGGCGGACAAGCCGCTCACCGCCTGGAGGTTGCGCAGTTGCTGGAACTGCTCCGTGAGCGAGGAGGTGATCGCCTTGACGGAGAGCCCGAGCGCCACGAACCCGGCCGCCGCCATGCCCAGCGGGCTCGCAAGCGCCGCCGTCGCCTCGCCGAGGATGCCGGTCTGCACGCCCGCGCGCTGGGCCAGCGCCGTCAGATCGCCGAGGGAGACCGCATAGTCCTTCGTCACCTTCGTGACGTCGCCGCCGATCCCCTTGCCGAGCTTCTGGATCTGGTCCGCGAGATCCTTCAGGCCGGAGAAGGCCGACTGCGAGGCCTTCTGAAGCGCCTGGAGATCGGACACATCGAAGGTGAGCTTTCCCTCGATCGTGTTCGCCATCAGGCCTCATCCTCGAGGTGACGCGGGCGCTTGGGACGACGGGATCCCGCCGAGGCCTTCAGCCGCCCGCGCAGCCGGGCCGCCGCCGCCTTACGGCCGAGCAGCTCGCCGAGCAGGTCCCACATGCTCACGGGGTCGTTGGGGAAGTTGCCGGTCGCGTTCATGAGGTGCGCGACGGCCCACGCGAGCTGCTCGGCCCGGTGCGCTTCCCGACGCTGGGCGGCGGCGAGGAGACGCGCGTGCTGGGCCGGGGAGAGCCGATCGACCTGCCACGGCCACGCCCGGAGCCACTCATAGGCCGCGTCCTCCGCGTCGGTGACGTAGCGGTCAACCTCGGCCGCTACGCCTCCGTAGGGTGGCCGTTCTGCTCCGCCTTCTCGGTGCGGATGATCCCGCTCTCGCGCAGGCCGTCGAGCACGAGGCTCACGAGATCGGCGGGGCGCTTGCCGGCGTCGAGGAACTCCTGGATGATGTCATCCGCGCGCTCGGGATGGTTGAGCAGATCGCGGTCGTGGTTCCGGAGCCCGACCCACGTGAAGGCCGAGAGCGCGAAGGGGTCCATGCGGCTCAGCCGCGTCAGCATGGAGGTGTCGGTGTTGCCGCCGTCGCCGAACAGGGGCGCGCCCCCGAGCATGCGCGACAGCTCCTTCAGGTCGGCGTACCGGAAGCTCATCCGGCGGGGCCGGTCGAGCGTCGTCACTTCGATGTACTTCGCCATGGTGCTCCCCCTTTGGGATGGCAATTCGGGCCGCCCGTCGGGGACGAGAGAAGCGCTAGCCGACGATTCGCGATTGCCCCGGGAGGGACGCCCGGCTCCCCGCGCCCGTGGCGGCCGTGGTCACGCTCACGAGCTTGATGACGAGGTGTCGTGCCGTGTGAGATTTCCCGCCGAGCGGAAGTCGAACGCCGTGACGAGCAGGTCGCCTACCTTGCCCTTGAGGGGCGTGTGCGTGAACAGCGTCACGGGTCCCGTGTACTCCGGATTGCCGGGCCCGCGGGCCGCGTCGAACACGCGGACGCGGATCGTCCCGGCGGCGCCGTCGCTGTCGAGCTCGTCGAAGAAGGTGGCGTCGATGTTGAGGCCGTCGCTGCTCGAGTCGTAGTCCTGGAGCAGGTTGCCCTTGACGCTCCAGTCGCGCAGACCCTTCTTACGCGCCATCGCGGTATGGCCCATGCGCGTGGCATCGAGCTCCTTGCGCGTCATGGTGAGGTCGGCATCCTGCACGTACTTCGTGAAATCGATCTCGCTGCCTCCGCTCGGGGTGAAGGCCACCACGCCCAACTGGACAATTTCGCCGTCATGCACGTTCATCGCGTCTCCTCCTGCTCCGGATCGGGAATGCCAAAGGTCGGCGTCCAGTCCCCCTCGCTCGCCGGCCGCGGGGCGCCCCGGTACGCCATCTCCGCGTGGCCGAGCTGGTAGGCGACTTCTGCCGCCGCGCCGTCCAGATTGTTCCAGCGGCGCTTGAGGACCGTCTTCATGTAGTCGAGCTTGGCCGAGCGCTGACGCAGCGCGAGGAGGGCCGCGGGCGGCTGGGGGAGGACGTCGAACCCATACAGGGCGGTGGTCGCACAGAGGGCCGAACCCTCGGCGAGCGTGATCTGCACGCCGCGGCCGCGGGCGACGCCGAGCCAGTATTCGAGGTTCGGGCGCTGCGCCTCGTATTCGCGCGTGCCCGCGCAATCGACGCCCCAGATGCCGATCTCCTCGAAGCCGGTCGCCAGGCCCCAGAGCAGCATGAGCGCCATGGAGCTCTGCGGGCGATACCAGACGGCCCGGGGGCCGAGCGGGGCGGCCCACGACGAGACCGCCTCGATCGGATAGCGCACGGAGTGGGGAATGTCGTCGTGGCGCTCGACCATCAGGACCGGGACCGGACAGGCGCGAAGCCAGCCGGGGTAGTCTTCGCCACGTCGTCGGTCGTCCGCGTCATCCCAGTCCGCCCGGTCGCGATGGAGCTCGAACCAGAGATCCGCCCGGGGCAACACGGTGTAGAGATGATTGAGTCCGGCGATGAGCCAGGCGGGGTCCTCGAAGGGCGCCTCCCGCCAGTGCGGGGCAAAGCCGACAATCGCCAGGCGCTTGCGCGCGGGCGCGGGCATCTCAAGCCGCCCGGCCTCCGCGTCGGCGATGGTGATCCGCGCGGCGGCCGGATGCGTGAGCCATTCGGCGGAGGACATCAGAGCGCCTCCTCGACGATCAGGCTGATTTCGACGTAGTGCACGAACACCCCCGCGAACAGGCGCGGCTCAAGAATGCGGACCTGGGGATGCTGCACGCGATTCGCGTAGCCGGAAAGCCGGGCTGTTTGCTCCAGCCGCAAGGCGGCGCGGACGAGCTCGACGAGATCCTGAAACGTCTTTTCGCTCGCGGCGTCGTTGTCCACGCCCTGATAGCCCCGGATCACCATCAGGTGCGCGGACCAGTCGTCTTTCATCGTGAGGTGATCTTCGCGCGTGCTCTCGCGGGTGATCGTCCAGCCCCGCAGGAGCGCGCCCGACTTGAAAAACGCGGCAAAGTCCTCGTCCCGCGTCGTGTAGGGCTCCCAGTCATTGACGACGCCGACGTTGGCCACCGTCTTGATCCTCGTCGCCAGGGCCGTGCGCAGGTGGCTAAGCGCCATCAGACCGACCCGCTTTCCGTGTTCAAAAGTTGAACAATCCGATCCCCGAGCTCCTGGAAGCGCCGCTGCGCGATCGGTTCGAGCTGGGTCATGGCCCGCTCGAACATGTGCGCGCCTTGCGTGCCGCGCAGACCGATCTTTCGCGAGACGAGAAACGCCACCGACGCCGCCTCGCCGGGCGGCACCTGGAGTTTCCGCGTCACCCAGAGCTGAATCGGCCCGATCGGCGGATAGCGACCCGGGTGACGCCCGACTTCCACGATCGGCGCATAGAACACGCTGCTGGCGATGAGCGCCTCGCGGCGGGCGGGCACGCCCCGCACCTCGGAGAAGATCGAGCCGCGCAGGCCGCCCCCGCCGGAGGAGATGCCATGCGGCGCGCCCTCGACCACGAGCCGCTGCCCCAGCGCGGCGAGTTCGTGCAGCGCGGCCTGCACCTCCGTGTCGAAGCGGGCGGCGATCTGCGGGTCCGTGAACAACGGCCCCGTGCCGCGGATCTGGATCTCGAAGGCGGGGCTCATCGGAACACGCGCGCGTGATAGAAGCGGTCGCCAATCCCGGGGCCGAGGTCGACGTCTTGATCCCGCGTCACGCTCGCCGCGTAGATCCCGTCGGACGGCACGCCGAGGTGCTCGTTGAACTCGCGCTCGAGGTCCTTGGCCTGCGCTTGGTAGACCGCCGGCCGGTCTCGGTAGACGACGGCCGCAGCGGTGATCGTGGGGTCGGAGGTCTGCGCGTAGTAGCTCGCGAGCTCGCGGCAGCCGAGCGAGGCGGCATAGGCGCAGGCGGCGCCGCGGTCGAGGACGGGGATCGTGTCGACGCTGCTGCTCACGGTGTGCGGCACCGTATAGGCGAGATAGGCGTGGGCGCCGGCCGGCAGCGTCACCGTCAGGAGACGCACGCGGAGCGCGCTCGTCGAGGGATCGCGATCGGTGTCGTCCACCTGGTAGTCCTGCGTGTCGTCCAGGTACTGTGGCTCCTGCTTGCCGACGGGATACTCAATCGACAGCGCGCGCGAGAACCCCGGCACGTAGTCGGACGGGAGCGCGAACACGACGGCGTGGCCGTCGCCGGTGAGCGTCGCGATCTTCGCCAGCGGGCGCAGCCGCGAGTAGCGCGCGACGGCCTGCGCGATCGCGCGGTCGAGCTGATCCTGCGTGACCTTGCCCGCGGTGTCGCGGAGCTTGTCCTGCGTGAGCGTGCGCCAGTCCGCGAGGGCCATTTAGCTCTCGTAATGCCCGCCGGTGCCGATGGCGCCGGCGAGAATCCCTGCCAGCAGCACCACGACGAGGATCAGGCCGAGCGTCATCGCGCCGGCTCCGCCGTGGCGAGGCCAAGAATCACGAGGGCCGGCGCCGCGACCTGTGCCACGTGGAACGGGAACATGCCGAGCGACACGATCGCGAGAGCCACGAGCGCGCCGCCGGAGTGACCGGCGACGGCGTCCCGATGATGCCAGCACCAGCCCGCGAGGAGACCGAGCCCGACCAGGCCGAACTCGAAGGCGAGCTGGACGAGCTCGTTGTGCGCCTTGCGGAAGTGCTCGGTCGGATAGACGCCCGCCCGCACCTGGGCGCCGGGCACCGCCTCCCACCACGAGCCCGGGCCGAACCCGAGCCAGCGGGCCTCGCGCCACCACCACCCGAGCGCCAGACGCCAGACCCTCACGCGGGCCCCCAGCGAATCCCAGGAGCTGCGCCAGAGCACGAGGGCCCCAGCGGCGGCGAGGGCGAGACCGAGGACGCGGGAGCGCCTGACGACGAGCCCCGCGCCGAGGGCCAGCATCGCGAGCTTGGCCTTGGCGAGCCAGAGACCCAGCGCGAACACCGGCAGGAGCCAGAGCGGCGCCAGCGGGCCCACGAGGGCGAGCAAGGACCCGAGCCAGATCGGATGCCCCATGGTGCCGGGGATCCGCCCGTCGGTCAGGGGCCGCCCGGCCCACGCCGGATCGACGCCCACGGATTGCGCGCATTGGTAGGCGACCTGGCCCACTGCGAGCGCGAGCACGCCGAGCCGGAGCCCCCCGCGATGGCGGCGCGGGAGGCGACGCACCCAGACGAGGGCGACAGCGCCGAGCGCAATCAGCACCACGACCGACACCGGATGCACCACCGGATCAGTCCAGAGCGCCGCGAGCGCGGCATAGGCGACGAAGGCGCCGAGCCAGCCATCCGTCCGCGCGACCCACGCGCCCAGCCCTGCGCAGGCCACGAGGACGAAGAGCTGACCCGGCGCGTCGGGATCGCGGGGAAGGAGTGGCGACTGCCGGAAGGCGACGAGCCACGGCAGCGCACAGGCCGCAATCCCGATCAGCCACGCGGGCACGAGGCGAAGCGCCATCAGTTGCGCCGCTGGTACCAGATGACCACCGAGATGTTGTCGAGCGTCGGGTTCGATCCGCCCGTGATCACGAGGTCGCAGATGACCACCGTGTCCTTCGCGATCGACTGATAGGCACTCACCAGCACGGCCTCGATGACGGTGCCGGCTGTGCCGGAGAGATCCATCGCGTCCGTAAAGGCGTTGGTCGCGCCGTTCTTGCAGGTCAGCGTGCTCGTCCCCTGCGTGCCCCCCTTGGCCTGCGTGATCGCACTGACATAGAGCACGCGCGCCGTGTAGGGCATGCGGAACTGGATAATGCCGGCCTTCGAGGCGGTGTACTGGCCGGAGAGATGGAAGCTCGCCGGGTAGACCGGCGTGCCCACGCCCGGCATGGCGGGGGAGCCGGCGAAGGCGGGGAGGGGCGCGAGGAGCGCGAGGCCAACGGCGAGGGCGATGAGTCGTCGCATGGTGGCCTCCTTAGCCGCCGGAGACGACGTTTTTGCAGGCGCCGCGGTAGTCAAGAATATCACCTCCGTACTCCAATCTCCCTTTGTACTGAATCCGGTCCCCCACGAACATCTGCCCGACCGTCGGCTGATCCGCGAGGAAGAACTCGGGCTCCTCACGGCCCTGGAGGAAGTCGACCTGGATCGACTCGCGGCCACTGACGCCGGGCGCGATATGGACGCCCCAGTCGGTCGTGTCCGTGAACAGCGGATTGCAGTTGATCCGCTCCCCGTTCTGCCCGAAGAAGTACTGCACCGGATTCGTCTCCGTCGTGGAGAAGCGATCGGCGAGGTTCAACCGGCGCGCGACCCCGAAGAGCGCCTGTGGCACGTCGAGCCAGAGACTCGTGAGCGGCGGCATCCCGAGCTTCTCGCCCGAGCCCTGCTCCGTCATCTCCGCAAGCTGGACGACCTTGGCGAGCACTTCCGCCGCGCCGGCCGCGTCCGCGCTCAGCGCCGTGCTGCCGGTGTTCGACGTGGTGCGCGCGTAGAACCACGCCGTCGAGTCGACGTCGTAGGTGCTGTTGGCGATCCAGAAGTTCCACACGAACTTCGCGAGCGTGCGGCGGAAGGCGCGGCCTAGGCGTCCGACGAGCTGCGAGACCGCGCGCAGATCGTCGTTGATGATCGTCTTGCGGGTGATCGTGAGCAGGTTGCCCTTCTGAATCACCGCATACGTCACTTTCGCGTCCGACGGCGCCGTGATCTCGACGTAGTCCGCACTCTCCGGGTCGACCGTCGCGATGTCCGGGAAGTAATCGAGGATCACCACTTCCTTGTTGCGGAAGTCGACGGCCGAGCCATAACTGGCGATCACGCGCTCGTTGTACTGGGGCTCCGCGTAGTCCATCAGCAGCCGGCGATAGAGCGTGTTGCCAAGGATGTTGGCCCACGTCGAGGACTCGATCGCCTCCGACACGCGCCCGCGGCTCATCAGGCCAGAGACGTCCTCGTCGCCGGTCAACTGCACGTAGGCGTGCCGCAGCGAGCGGAACTTCAATCCCGGGTCCTTCGCCGCGTCGTAGGACGGCTTGAGGCTCTCCCGCACCCGGGCCAGCGTGTCGGGATTCAGGAACGGCGCGTTTTCCATCGCGCGGTCGAAGCTCGTCTTCTCCACGCCGAAGAGGCGATCGAGCGCGGCCTGGGCCTTGTCGAGCGGCGCCGCGATGACCACCGCGGCGGCGCCGACGCCCCGCGGATCCCCCGACGGCGAGAGCTTCGCGAGGTACTCGGCCTCCTCGCGCACGGCCGCCTGCACTTCCGCCGCCTCGGCCACGCGGCCGACGAAGCGGGCCTTGATCCGCTCCTTGGCGAGATCGGGCAACGCCGAGCCTGTGAGCGCCTCGCTGACGCGCGCCGTGGTGTCGCGCAGCGCCAGCTCGCGCTTCCACTCGGGGTCGGCGGGCGGGTCGGCCGTCTTGGCCTCCGCCTTCGGCGCCGGCGGGGTCCACGCCTCGCGGGCCAGCCCGAGCAGCTCGTCGTCGGTCAACTTCTCCGGGTCCTTGCCCTCGAGCAGAGCGGCCTTGGCTTCGCGAATCCGGGCGATCAACGCTGCGCGCATGGGATCCTCCTTCGGCGAATGGTCGCCGGCCACGGGGCCGGCGGTCGCGCGCAACAGCCGGCCGTCGGCTGAGGGCGAATGGACGATGTCGACGCTGAAGAGCTTCTTCACGGTCTTGACGAACCGGGCCGCCGCCTCGCGCACGCGGCCGGGGATGTAGTCGCACAACGTATCGACGCTGAGCCCGACGCGATAGCCCGCCGTGTGGCGCTCGAGCAGGGGCCCGCGCATGTCCTCGCGGACGTGCACGCGGGCATACACGCCGTCGTCCTCGATC
>OEKS01000137.1_pt1 | contig 10333 bp, 19 predicted proteins | sample 1503251 | NCBI WGS metagenome assembly OEKS01 (sample SAMEA104379576, study PRJEB20068) | metagenome | isolation source: 1998 | reverse complement strand
TCGTGGCAATGGGGCATCTGCTTCGGCTCCTCCGGCACTGGCCCGCCGAAATCGCGGGCCGGATGGTGCCCCCCTGGATCTCGATCGTTGCGCTAGTGCTGGCAGCCTGCCTCACGCTCTGGGCGGTGCGCCTACTCCGAACGCTGCGCCCTACCTGAGCAGCATGAAATGGTGCGCAGCCGACCCATGTGAGGAGACCTCATTGAGCGGAGCTCCGATCCTTCGCGTCGCGCATGACGGCGATGACGGGACCTGGCAGTTTCTTTGCGGACCACGGAAGATCCGGCTGACGCTCGCGTTATCGGCCTCGGCCGGATGTATGCACATGATGCCAGCCTCAGGGACATTGCGGATTTGCCGGAGCGACACTCTATGAGCCATCACCGCCGCGGCTTTGGTCGCTCCCCGTTCGTCCTCGGTCTGCTTTCCAGCTTGGCGTGCACCCAGGCCCCTCGAACGGTGGAGATCCACGCCAAAGACTATGCGTTCGTGGCCCCGGCGACGCTTCCCGCTGGGAAGGCGACGTTCCGTTTCATCAACGACGGTAGCGTCCTCCATGAAGTTCAGCTCTTCCAGTTCCGGAAGGGCACGAGGCCCGACGCTGCGGCAACGCTGTTGGCAGCCGGCCCGCTTCCCGACAGCGTCTATCAGGGTTCCGGCGCCGTTCTCATCACGTCCCCGGGAACAGCCGCTCGTGAGCAGGTCATCATACCTTTGGCGCACGGCGAGGTTTATGGCCTGCTGTGTGAATTCCGGAATGCCGACTCCCTGCCGCGCCATTCCGCGATGGGTATGTGGGCCGTCCTCCGAGTCGAGTGAATTGCAGCGAGCAACCGGCGCGCCTGCCACCTGAAGCGGGGTTCGTTAGGGCGGACCACCACTACAATGTCAGGAGATACAATGGATGTGAGGACTGCCGAAGCAGTAGAGATCGATCAGCTGGCAAGGATCTGGTACGATGGTTGGCATGATGCTCATGCGCAGATCGTGCCCGCGGAACTGGCCCGACTCCGCAGCCTCGCGAGTTTTAGACCCCGGCTCGAGGCAGCCCTTCCGAATATCCGAGTGGTGGGTCAGTCTGGCTCCCCCGTTGGATTTTGTGTCGTAAGGGGCGCCGAACTCTACCAACTTTTCGTCTCGGCACAGTCCCGTGGTTCGGGCATCGCGGCGGCGCTGCTTGCCGACGCGGAGGCTCGGCTGGCCGAGAGCGGCGTCGAAACCGCCTGGCTCGCATGCGCGATCGGAAATCACCGCGCCGCAAGATTCTATGAAAAGTGGGGATGGCGTCGGGTTGGGATCGTGGTGAACGACGCGGAGACTGCAAACGGAACGTTTCCACTGGAAGTGTGGCGTTATGAAAAGTCTTTGACGGGCCCAGCCTAAGGCGACACCCGTCCTTCCCGGACATACCTTACTTTTCTGGGTCATGGCACGCTGTCGCTACCCAATACTGTTGCTCGCCGCCGTCGGCCCTGTCGCCGCATCACTCCCTGCTCAGGCCGGTCACCCCCCTGGTCCCGAAGCACCATCCGCGAAGATCGCCGTGTTTACAGCCGCCCTCTATAACGACCAGGCCAATCTCCGTGAGGCAACCGATTCCGCGCAGGCCGCGATTGCCACGGAGGTGCTCCGGGCTCGCCTCCGGGAGCGGCTCGGCGACCAGGTGCTCCCTTTCGCGGCGATTGACTCGCTGCAACGCACGCCGGCGGCGCTGTCCCTCGCCGGGGGCGTCCCGTGCAACGTCCGGGTGGCGTGTGCACTGAGTGTGGGGCTAGCGCTGGGGGCCCGCTGGATCGTCCTGACCAAAGTCAGCAAGACCAGCAACCTCATCTGGCTTCTCTCCGGTCAGTTGATCCGTGTCGCCACTGGGTCCATCATCCTGGACGACTCGACCGAACTGAAGGGAGAGCCGGGCCGGATGGCCCGGACAGGAACGCGGATTTTCGCGGATCGGGTCGTGCGTACCGTTCAGCAGGGCGGCTATACGACCAACTTCCCCCAGTAGGAGGAATGAGTGCCTGCCGATCTAGCGCCCGCCGACCGAGCCGCGCTCGAGAGCATTGTCCGCCAGCTCGAGGCCGCCTGGAACGCCATGGATGGCTCGGCGTTCGCTGCCCCCTTCGCCGCCGAGGCCGACTTCGTCACCATTCGCGGCGAGCACTTTCGCGGACAGGCCGCGATCGCCGCGGGCCATGCGGCGATCTTCCGGACCATCTACGCCGGGAGCACGAACCACTGCACCGTCGAAGGGGCGCGTCTGCTGGGCCCCGGGGTCGCCCTGGTCCGCGTCCACTCCATGCTGGATGCCCCCCAAGGTCCGCTCGCGGGGCGCCACGGGGCCCGTTTCTCTTTGGTCCTGACGAAGGAGGGCGGCGGGTGGGAGATCGCCGCGTTGCACAACACTCTGGAGGCTGCGCCGGGGCCCCCTCGCTGACGGCGCAGCGTCGTTAGGCAGCGCAGGCGAGTCTCAGGCCTAAACGAGGAGGGCCACATGGACCCGGGCGTGTTTCTGGTCCCCGTCGGAGGCATGGTGACCGTTATCGCGGCCATTTATATCGCGGTAGCCAAGATCATTCGTCTCCGTGCCACTCTTCGGGAATCACCATCAGCCGACGTCACTGCGCGACTCGAGGCACTTGAACGTGGTGTCGAGGGCCTCCAACAGGAGCTAGCAGAAACACAGGAACGGCTCGATTTTGCAGAGCGTCTCCTCACCAAGCCATCGGAAGAGCGGCGCATTGGGGGCTAGAGATGACAAACGGGCGCACTCCTTACATCCTCACGCTGGTCGTTGTTGCCCTGACGGCCGCGACGGTTCTGCTGGTTCAGCCTTACTCGGTACCGTCGCCCTGGCAGTCCTACGTGCAGCCGGCCCGCCAGTATCTTCAGGCCGCGCTCAGGGGTGATTCCGCCGCCCTGGCGCGGCAATCGGTTTCCGGAGCCCCGGTCGCGTGGGTCCTGCATGCCGCGCGCACCGCGCCTGAGACTCTGGCTATCTGGGCCGCGGTACTCCGCCCGGCGACCGGAAGGCATTGGGGCGACACCACTGATGTCGTGTTCGAGACCTCGACCGAGGCCTGTGAGTTCCGGCCGATCTTGATGCGCTTCGTGCGCACCGATGGAGCCGCTCGCGTCCTCACGGCGACCTCACGGTGCTTCCGGGCTCCCTAGGGAGCCCCGACTGGATGGAGTCACGACGTGACGACGGCACCCTCACCGGGTTCAGTTCCACCAGGCATGGTGCGGCTGCCGGTCGCCGACTCCGTGGCGGCTGCGGTCGCGCGCTTGGAAGCGGCGCTTTCGGCCCGCGAACTCCGAGTCTTCGCTCGCATCGACTTCGCCGCCGATGCGGCGGCGGCGGGCTTGGCCATGCCGCCGGCGCAGCTTCTGGTCTTCGGTCAACCGCGCGGGGGCACGCCGCTCATGGTCGAGGCACCCACCGTGGCTTTGGACCTCCCGCTCAAGATCCTGGTGTACGAGGACGCCAGGGGAGCAGTTTGGGTGGGTTACAACACGCCCGAGTACCTCGGCGAGCGCCACAACGTACCGAGTGGCTTGCTCGCGAACATCGGTGCCGTGCGCGGACTGGCCGGTATTGCGGCCGGCACCGCATAATCACCGCGGGCGCCGACGATCGTCCGTGGACCAAACCGGAGGTCCGATGCCGGATCAACCTCTCTTCGAACGCATCGATACGGTGATCCTTCGCGTCCGCGACTACGAAGCCGCGGCTGACTGGTATGCGGAAAGCCTGGGCCTCCGCGCCATCCACACCGATCCCGTGGAAGGGCTGGTGGTCCTACCGTTCGATGGGCACAGTCTCACTTTGTGGCAGCTGAAACCCGGGGAAACACTTCCGCCGCAGGGCACCTGTGTCCCGTTTCCGATCTTCGTGGCGGCGGACGTCGCGGCCCTACACGCCGAGCTCCAGAGCCGCGGAGTCGCGGTCGAGAGCATCCGTAACGCTGGCGGCGTGCCCTTCTTCAGTTTTTGGGACCTGGACGGCAACCGCCTGGAAGCGTGTCAAGCGTTGGTCGGCAGCGGTGCCACGCGCCCTGGCGCCTAATCACGTGCCCGCCCGCACAGCCTAGCTGCACCAAGGAGTGTTCTGATGGCCTCCGTCATTGAATCGATCACAGGGGAGTACCAGCGCTACAAGGCCCTTGCGGAGGGCGCGCTCTCCCAGCTGACTGACGACCAACTGGTGGCACCAGCAGCTGGCGGAGGGAATTCGATCGCCACAATTTGTTGGCACCTCGGTGGCAACCTCCGCTCCCGCTTCACCGATTTCCTCACGAGTGACGGCGAGAAGCCTTGGCGCAGGCGCGAGGAGGAGTTCCAGGCGAGGTCAGTCACCATGCCCGACTTGCTGATGCATTGGGAGTCGGGCTGGAGCACCCTCTTCGCGACACTCGCCGCTCTTCGTGATGCCGATCTGAGCCGCACCGTCACGATTCGTGGCCAGGCTCTTCGAGTGGACGAAGCATTACACAGATCCCTGGCGCACACGAGCTACCATGTAGGCCAAGTCGTTTATGCCGCCCGCGCTCTTCGGGGCACCGCATGGCGCTTCTTGAGCATACCGCCAGGGCAATCCGAGGCCTTTAACGCCGCGCCGCGCCTGCAGGAACCGGCCGCGCAGGCAGCCTGGATGCGCCGGAGCGGCGGACCGTAGAATTTGGAATGCGCGGGGTGCGGGGGATCGATGCCCAAGACGGTCTATCAGGTAGTTCAGTTGCCGGCGACGCCCAGCGCGCTCTATTCCATGTATCTCGATCCCGTGCAGCACGCGGCCTTCACGGGCGGCGGCGCCGTCCGAATCGCTCCGATGCCGGGGACGGAATGGTCGGCCTTTGACGGCCGGATCCACGGGCGGGTCCTCGGCCTCACGCCCGATCACGAGATCGTCCAAAGCTGGCGCAGCTTCGAATGGCAGGTCGACGATCCCGACTCGACCCTGATTCTGACATTCTGGCCGGAGGGGACTGGCACCCGGGTGGAGCTCACGCAGGAGAACGTCCCCGATCGCCTGTACGAGAACCTGGTGGTCGGGTGGCCGAACCGATATTGGAATCCCTGGCGGGCGTACCTGGAACGAGCGGCCTAGCCAGTGATCAGGCCAGGTCGCGATGCTATCAGTCTCGAGCATTCCACAGCTGAGGGACTCTCGTGGCAAGTCAGGCTGATGTCCGCCGCATTGCCCTATCGTTACCCGCGACCGAGGAGGCGCCCAACCACTTCGCCTTCTCCGTTCGCAACATTGCGCCTTCCGCTGGTCCTTAGTCTTGCTCGAGCCTTCCCGGAGGTCCACATGCAGTACCTGTTCCTCGCCGGTCGTGTGCTCTACGGGGGATTCTTCCTGCTTGCTGGGATCGATCATTTTCGTTACGTGCACATGATGACGCCCTACGCGGGCGCCAAAGGGATTCCAGCCCCCCGCCTGGGGGTCCTCGGTTCTGGGTCGCTCATCATTCTCGGCGGCCTGAGCGTGCTTCTGGGAGTCTGGCCGACCTACGGAGTCCTTTTGCTGACGGTCTTCCTCGTGCCGACATCGATCCTGATGCACAACTACTGGGCAGCGACCGATCCGACGAGCCGCCTAGTGGATCTGACCAACTTCAAGAAGAACATTGCGCTCCTTGGTGCCGCGTGGATGCTGTTGTTCATCCCGCAGCCGTGGCCCTTGAGCCTGAAGTGGTGAGCCCTTGGCCGCTTCGGCCGCCTCGGCAGATCTAGGTTGTGAGCTTGCGCTTTTGTGCCTCGCTCGCCAAGGCGGCGGCGCCCTTGCTCGTGAGCACCTACGCCGCTGCCTGCGCCCAGCGAGTCGATTCCAACTCCCCAACCGCGACTCGGCATCAGGCAGGTCGGGCAGAGACACTTCGGACGATCGTCGAAAGATTCCGCTCCGAAAGCCGGTTTCCCGGCGCCGTCGCCGGGGCCTGGTTCGCTGACGGCTCCTCGGTAGTCGTCGCCGTTGGACTCGCGGATCGGGATCTTCGGTTGCCGATGACGGATCGAGCCTTGCTGCACGCCGGCAGTGTCGGCAAGACGTTCTTCGCGGCGCTGGTGCTCCAGCTCGTGGGTGAAGGGCGCGTCGGGCTCGACGACCGGGTCAGCCGATATCTCGGCGCGGAATCGTGGTACGCGACGATCCCCAACAGCGAGACCATCACGGTACGGATGCTGCTCAACCACACCAGCGGTATCCCCGAGTACGGCAGCGACTTCATGGCGTCGCTCATCAGGGATCCCGGGCACGTGCGTTCGCCGCTGGATGCCGTAAAATCCGTCGCCGGCGCCAGAGCTGCCTTCCCCGCAGGAACGGCGTTCGGGTACTCGGACGTCAACTACCAGTTGTTGCAGTTGTTGGCGGAGCGAGTGACCGGAAGACCTGCGTACGTCGAGATTAGGCGCCGGCTGCTCGAGCCGCATCGCCTTTCGAGCGTCGTACCCGCGGATCGCAAGGCGATTCCGAAGCTGGTACAGGGCTACGCCGGAGAAGGCAACTTCATGGGATTTGACGCCGTCTTGAACGACGGTCATCTCATCCTCGACCCGTCCTTTGAGGGCGGTGGCGGCGGATTCGTCACCAATGCCGGCGACCTCGCGCGGTGGATGCCGCTCTTCGTGGAAGGCAAGGCCTTCCCTGCCCGCCTCCTTCCCGACGTGCTGCGCGGCGTTCCGGCCGGACACCTCGACGTCGGCAGGGACGCGCTGTCCGGACTAGGCGTCGAGATCGTCCAGACACCGCTGGGGCGTGCCTACGGACACGGCGGTTTCTTCCCCGGCTATCTGTCGCTCGTGCTTTGGTACCCCGAGGTGGGTATCGCGCTGGCGATTCAGGTGAACTCGTCTGCGAGCGACGCCCTCTCGCGGCCACTGCGCGACGTGCTCCACGAAGCAGCTCGAGCGCTCGCCGACGAGGGACGACGGTGATCCCGGAAGTTGGACTCTCAACATCGCCAGAAGTACCTTGGTCCCGACGGCCCCTCCCGAACCTCGAGCCGCAAGCTCGAAAGGAGCATAACCATGGGTAAGATCGTCGAGTGTGCCAAGATCGATCCCTCGTCCGGATGCACCCATGTCGTGCGTGGGAAGACCGACGAGGAGGTCCTGAGAAACGCCATGGAACATGCGAAGCAGCACGGGATCCGGGAGGCGACCCCGGAGCTGATGGCCAAGGTGAAGGCGGCGATCCGCGACGAGCGGTGAGAATGCCCAGACTCAGCCAGGAAGTTCCGGGTCCGCCGACATGCACGTTCTGCGGCTCCGTCGAGTCCGACCGCTACGTCGGGGGCTACGGCAACCACATCTGCCGGGAGTGTATTGCCCAGCCAGCGATCAGTGAGCCACCGCCGCCCGATGCGATTTGCGCTCTTTGCAGAGAGCCAGCTCAGGGTCTTCGTGGCTCGCTCCGCACCCGCGTGTCGCCGGTGACGTCCAAGCGGGGAGCGGTCCTTTGCAGCGAGTGCCAGCGACTGGCGGAAGAGATTATGGCCGAGGACGCGGCCTCTCCCTGAGCTGAGCCGCTGCTTATCTCGGACCGACATATGCCAGACCTCCCCGTTGCATGTCTGCTGACAGCACCCGAGTTGCGCGAGCGGCGCCAGACCGTGCTGGCCGATTTCCGGGCCGCTCAGCTCGAGGCGCGCGAGCTCGCCGACGCGACCGGTGAGGGCTACGCCTTCCGATTCGTGGCCAGCGCCAGTCGACTCGCCGCGCTCGCCGAGTTGATCGAGTTGGAGCGCCAATGCTGTCCGTTCCTCAGCTTCCGCTTGACGGTTGAGCCGGCGGACGGGCCCCTCTGGCTTGCGCTCACCGGCCCGACCGGGACCCGCGAGTTGCTCGCCCGTGAGTTGGGCCTGGTGCGTATTCCACATACATCGGCGGGCTCCCCGTGAGTCGTCTCCGCGAGGTTGCCTGGTTTCTCCTGGCTGCCGCGGGCGAACTGGTGGGCTGCTACGCCGTCTGGGCCGTCGTGCGGCTGGGGCGTCCGGTCTGGTGGGTCCTTGCCGGAGCCGTCAGCTTGGCAACGTTTGCCTGGGCCCTCACCCGGGTGGAGAGCACCTTCGCGGGTCGCACTTTCGCCGCCTATGGGGGCGTCTACGTGCTTGGCGCGCTGGCATGGCTCGTCGTGCTCGATGGCGCGCGACCGACCCGATGGGATCTCGCGGGCATCGCCTTGTGTGTGGCCGGCACCCTGGTCATCCTCGCGGGACCACGCTGAATGACATCCATTCCGCCGCTGAAGCGGACTTGTTGGCCCCCACTGGAATCGCAGGTGTAGCTTTAGAACAGTCCCTGGATGATCCGACCCTGGCCGATGTGATTCATTTGCGACCCCGGCATCCGCCCATGACCGATCGACGATACAATGACGAAGAGGTCGCGGCTATCTTCCTGACAGCCGCCGAAGGCCCGCAGGCTCCTCCGCACCACGTTGCCCGCAATGATGGTTTGACGCTCACGGATCTCCAGGAGATTGGGCGCGAAGTTGGCATTCCCCCGGACGCGATCGCCCAAGCGGCTCAGTCCTTGGATCTGCGCGGCCGCGCGGTGTCACGGAGCTTTCTCGGACTGCCGATAGGGATCGAACGCACGATCGAGCTCAACGGGCGGCTCACCGAGGAAGAGTGGCAGCACCTCGTGGTTGAGTTACGCGAGGTCTTTCGCGCTCGAGGATCCGTGACGTCCTATGGGTCCCTGCGCCAGTGGACCAACGGGAACCTGCAGGCCCTCCTCGAACCGACTGCAACCGGCCATAGCCTTCGCCTCGGAACCCTCAACGGCAACGCCCGCGCCTCAATGACCGCTGGCCTTGCTACCGTTGGCGTTGCGGCAGCCGTTGCGATCGCGACCGCCGTCGCTGGTGACCTTGGCGGAGCCATGCCGGGGATTTCGTTTCTACTGCTTGCTGGACTTGGCATGTTCGCCAACGGCGCACTCCGACTACCCGGTTGGGCGCGGTTGCGCGCGCGTCAAATGGAAGCGATCCTGGCGCGACGCGCCGTTGCAGCGGGTCCACCGGCCCCCCAGCTACCGCCCATCCCGCGGGATTGATGGTCCGGCCAAACCTCGTGCGGCAGCACCAAAGGCCAGCTGAGAAGGACCCCTTGAAGGCGCGGAGGTAAGATGTCGAAGCGGGAAGACAAGCGAATCGCCGATTTGGCCAGGAAGAACGCGGCCAAGATCAAGCCCTCCCGGGCCGAGCAGAGCGCCCAGTTTGACCCGACCTTGCGCAAGAAGTCGCCGGAAGAAGACGAAGAGACGAAACGGCTGTTCAAGGACATGAAACGCCGCGAGTTCTGAAGCTATGCTCCGTGTTCGTCGGCCACTACGGCGTTAGCTTCGCCGCCAAGAGCGGCGACGATTCCATTCCCCTCTGGGTCTTGTTCGTCGCGGTCCAGCTGCTCGACGTGGTGTGGGCGCCGCTTGTTCTCCTCGGGGTCGAACGGGTTCGCATTGTCCCTGGCATTACCGCCACGAACCCCCTCGACCTCTACTACATGCCCTACACCCACAGCCTTCCGGCTGCGGTCCTCTGGTCTGCCGCCGCCGGCGTCGCGTACCGACTCCTCGCCCGCCCGCTCAGCCGGGCCGCCAGCCTGCTCATCGGACTGGCCGTTTTCTCCCACTGGGTGCTCGACCTCGTCGTCCATCGCCCTGATCTGCCGCTGTACGACGATACCGCCAAGGTCGGGCTCGGGTTGTGGAACCGGCCAGCCTTGGCTTTCGCCCTCGAGGCTACCTTGTTGCTCGGCGGTATCGCTCTCTACCTGCGCCACCGGCCAGGCCGCCGGGGGCTGGTAGTGCTGTTTGGACTGGCCATGCTGGCGGTCCAAGCCTATGTCTTTTTTGGTCCGCCACCGGCGTCGGGCGCTGCGGTGGCTGCCACCGCGTTGGGGTCGTACGCCGTCTTCGCGCTGATCAGCTGGTGGCTCGCGGATCGCAGCCCCAGTACGGGAAATCACGCCTAGAACAACGCGCAGGCCCGTGCGGTCAGCCGAGACTCTCTTGCGGCGGCGGGCTGAGATCGGGCACTGGATCGAGCTCCTCCAGGCCACACCAGTTGAGCAGGCCGGAAAGATCAGCCGCGTGTTCCATCGTGTCCACCATGAGCTCGATGCGTCCGTTGGTGACGACAGGAATCACGCGAAGGTGGTTGCGCCCAGGGCGCCGCAGCCGGCGACCGCTGGTACGCCACGGCCCATGAGCCGCCGAGATTTCAACGCCTTCGCGCTTCGCGCGGTCCGCGAGCACGTAGGCAGCGGTGGGTTGGTACCGCCGCCGCTGGGGCCGCATATCCAGGCGGGACTGCTGTTGGGCGGACATG
>OEKS01000859.1_pt5 | contig 10508 bp, 6 predicted proteins | sample 1503251 | NCBI WGS metagenome assembly OEKS01 (sample SAMEA104379576, study PRJEB20068) | metagenome | isolation source: 1998 | reverse complement strand
CCCGGCGGAGTGGCGGTCAAGCCGATGGCGGGAGCCCCTGCCAGAGGGTTAGCTCGAGTGCTCAAGCGGACTCCTCGAGGTCGGAGAAAGGACCGCCGAATTCCCCAGGAGCGCCCCTTTTGGGGCTGCGGCACGCCCGTCCGGGAACGTGGGGCCTCCGGCTTAGGTGGTTGCGGTCACTGGGGATACACGCCGAAGGTAGCAATGTGGGAAACTTGTGCAAATCATATGCACACAGGAGCTTACGCTAAGCTATTGATATTTCGTGCGTTAGCCATTATATTCGCCGACTGATTCTGATGCGCCCCCCTTCCTGGGGTCCCGCCCTTCGGGCCCTGCTCCCATAGGAGGTTCCTCGAGTGAGTGTGAAGCCACGTGCCAAGCGTCGCGCGGTGCGCCCGGCCCAGATCGCTCGCGCTGTGGACGAAGGCAGGGAAAGTCTCGACCTCTATCTCGATGAGATCAGCCGAGTCCCGCTGCTGAACCGGGACGAGGAGATGGAGCTCGCGCGCAAGGCGTTCAAGGGCAGTATCGCCGCGCAGGAACGGCTCGCCCGCCACAATGTGCGGTTCGTCGTGTCCGTGGCCAAGAAGTTCCAGAATCGCGGGGTCCCCCTCGTCGATCTGATCGGTGAGGGCAACCTCGGCCTCATGACCGCCGCCCGGAAGTTCGACCCGGACCGCGGGGTCAAGTTCATCTCGTACGCCGTCTGGTGGATTCGCCAGGCCGTCCAGGCCGCCATCGCCCGTCACGGGCGGCCGGTTCGCGTCCCCCTCAACCGCACTGCCGACCTGAGTCGGTTGGGCCGGACCACCACGCTGCTCAAGGACCGGCTCGGCCGGATGCCGACGACCGAAGAGCTCGCCCGCGCCACCGGGCTCACCGTCGAGGCGGTGCGAAGCCTGAGCGCGCTCAACTCCGAGGCGGTGCGGCTCGACCACCCCACTCGCGACGGGGAGGGCAACGAGCGGATCGAGCGCTTTTCCACGGGCGAGCAGGAGAGCACCGACACCTCCGCCCTGGCCAACAGCCAGACGCGGGACATCGAGCTGGCGCTTGCTTCCCTGCCGCCGCGCGATGCCAAGGTTCTCCGGCTGTACTTCGGTCTCGATGACGGCAACAGCCGCACGCTCGAGGAGATCGGGCGGATGATGGGGGTCACCCGGGAGCGCATCCGCCAGCTCCGCGACCGCGCGCTCCTGCGGCTCCGCGAGGGTGAAACCGGCGACCGGCTGCGGGATCTCGTCGCCTAGCTCGCCAGCATCCCAAGGCTCAGAAGCCCTCCGGAGACCGGAGGGCTTCTTTGTTTGCACCGCAGAGGCGCAGAGGGCGCGCAGAAACAGCAATTGTGGTGGGTGGTCCGACCAGCATCGGATGCCAATCCAGCAGGCTCACATCAATAGCCCTTCTCTGCGTCCTCTGCGCCTCTGGGGTGAATCAAATCAGACTTTCAATCCTTCTCGTAAGAACTGACGCAGGACCCGCTGCAGGATACCCCCGTGCTGGTAATACTCGAGCTCGACCCGCGAGTTGAGCCGAACGACGGCGGGGAAGCTCGTCTTCTTGCCGGACTGGTCGGTCGCGGTGACCTGCACCCGGCCGCCCGGGGTCAGCCCGGTTGCGATGCCAGTGATGTCGAACGTTTCGTGACCGGTTAGCCCCAGGCTCTCGCGAGTCGTCCCCGGCTCGTACGCAAGCGGCAGCACCCCCATCCCCACCAGGTTGCTCCGATGGATCCGCTCGTAGCTCTCGGCGATCACCGCCTTGACGCCGAGCAGCGCCGGGCCCTTGGCTGCCCAATCGCGGCTCGAGCCGGTCCCGTATTCCTTCCCGGTCAGGATGATCAGCGGGGTTCGATCCGCGACGTACCGCATGGCGGCATCATAGATCGAGACCACCTCGCCGCTCGGAAAGTGGACGGTCCAGTTGCCTTCCTTGTCGGGGACCAGCGCGTTCTTTATGCGCACGTTGCCGAAGGTGCCCCGCATCATCACTTCGTGATTGCCGCGGCGAGCCCCGAAGGTGTTCCAGTCCACCTGCTCGACTCCATGCTCCCGGAGGTAGCGCGCGGCCGGGCCGTTCTTGGGAATGGAGCCCGCCGGTGAGATGTGGTCCGTCGTCACCGAGTCGCCCAAGACGGCGAGAACACGGGCACCGCGGATGTCGTTGAGCGGGCCCGGCTCCGGCGGCAGGTTCTGGAAGAACGGCGGCTCCTGCACGTAGGTGCTCTTGGAGTCCCACGCGTACCGACTGCCTTCGGGTACCGGCAGCGCGCGCCACACCTCGTCGCCCTCGAACACCGACGCGTATCGCTCCCGGAACAACGCGGGCTTGAGTGACGCGGCCATGGCGTCGGCGATCTCTTTGGGCGCTGGCCAGATGTCCCGCAGATACACCGGCTTTCCGTCTTTTCCCGTTCCCAGAGGGGCCTGGTCGAGGTCGATATCCACCTGCCCCGCGAGGGCGAACGCCACCACCAGCATGGGGGACGCCAGGTAGTTGGCCCGAACCTGGGGATGGACCCGCGCCTCGAAATTCCGGTTGCCCGAGAGCACGGCGGCGGTCACCAGGGCGTGCTCATCGATGGCCTGCGCGATGGGCTCGGGGAGGGGGCCCGAGTTGCCGATGCACGTGGTGCAGCCGTAGCCCACGACGTTGAAGCGTAGCTGCTCGAGGTAGGGCAGGAGCCCCGAGCCCTTGAGATATTCGGTGACGACCCGCGATCCCGGCGCCATGCTGGTTTTGACCCAGGGCTGGGTGCGGAGGCCACGCTCCACCGCTTTCTTGGCCAGCAAGCCCGCGCCGATCATCACGGAGGGATTCGAGGTGTTGGTGCAGCTGGTGATGGCCGCGATCACCACCGAGCCGTCGTGGAGGTCGCAGGGCTCGCCGTTCAGGAGCGGCTGGGCCACGGCGGGGCCTTCCTCGACCAGCGTCACGGTCCCGCCGCCGCCCTCGTTCACCCAGCGCGAGTAGTTTGCCTGGGCTACTTCGTGCCGCGCCGCCGGCGCCGCCGGGGTGAGCAGCTCGGGCAGTGACATCTGGAAGTTCCGCTTGAGCGAGCTCAGCGGCACCATGTCCTGCGGACGCCGCGGCCCGGCGAGTGCGGGTACCACGCTCGAGAGGTCGAGCGTCAGCGAATCGGTGAAGACCGGATCCGGCGTGGCGTCGGTCCGGAAGAGGCCCTGCTCCTTCGAGTAGCGCTCCACCCGCTCGACGACGCTCGGGTCCCGGCCGGTGCGCTCGAGATAACGGAGAGTCTCCGCGTCTATCGGGAAGAAGCCCATGGTCGCGCCGTACTCCGGCGCCATGTTGGCGATGGTCGCGCGGTCGGCGAGCCCGAGGGCGGAGAGTCCGGGACCGTAGAACTCGACGAACTTGTCCACCACGCCCTTCTTCCGGAGCAGCTGGGTAACGGTAAGCACCAAGTCGGTTGCCGTCGTGCCCAGCGGCAGCTCGCCCACCAGCTTCATCCCGATGACATCGGGGATCAGCATGAAGTAGGGCTGCCCCAGCATCACGGCCTCGGCCTCGATTCCGCCGACACCCCAGCCCAGCACGCCCAGTCCGTTGATCATGGTCGTATGGGAATCGGTCCCTACCAGCGTGTCGGGGTATGCCGTGAGCTCGCCAAATTGCGGCCGGAGCTGCACGGCCGGGGCGAGATACTCGAGATTCACCTGGTGAACGATGCCGGTCCCCGGCGGGACCACGCTGAAATTCCGGAACGCCCGCTGGGCAAACTTGAGCAGCTGGTAGCGCTCGCGGTTCCGCTCGAACTCGAGCTCCACGTTGCGCTGAAACGCGTCACCCGTCCCGTAGTAGTCGACTTGGACCGAGTGATCGATCACGAGATCGCAGGGCACGACCGGGTTGATGAGGTCCGGGTCGCCCTTCATCCGCGCCATCGCGTCGCGCATGGCCACGAGATCGACGACGCACGGCACGCCGGTGAAGTCCTGGAGCACCACGCGGGCCGGCATGAACGGGATCTCGCTTCGCTGGCCGGGTGCGGCGGTCCAGCCGCCGAGCTCACGGACATGTTGTTCGGTGACCACGCCGTGGCCTGCGTGGCGCAGCGCATTCTCCAGCAGCACGCGGATCGAGAAGGGAAGCCGGTCGAGATCGGCCAGGCCCAGGCGAGCAAGCTCGGCCAGGCGATACACGGTCGCGCGCTCCGAGCCCAACTGGAGGCTGCCGCGGGTTCCGAAGGGATTAGCGGGAGGGGTCATCGGATCCGGGTCGCGGGTAGACGGGTCGAGGAGAGAGAATGTATGATGGCGACTGCGCATTATCCATTGGTGACCATGCCCCTCCCGCCCATTCCCCACGCCATCACTCGAGAGCCCGGCGGTGTCCGTATCGATTGGGACGAGGCGGGTCACAGCTGGCTGTATCCGGCACGGCTGCTTCGCCTGGCGTGTCCTTGCGCGGGATGCGTCGAAGAGATGAGCGGGCGGCCCCTCTTGAATCCCTCGTCCATCCCGAACGACGTGGCTCCCGAATCGTTGGCACTGGTCGGGTCCTACGGCCTTCGGATCCGGTGGAGCGACGGACATGACACCGGGATTTACACCTTCGATCAGCTGCTTGGTCTCTGCGGCTGTCCCCGATGCCGCCCGGCTTGAGGGACTGGTAAACGGCCGCACCCGGAAGTAACGTAGGCACTTCCCTGCCGGATAGTTTCTTTCGCGAGGTCGGCTATGATCGTAGGCCGGCGGTACTGGATTCTGATCTGGTACGGGATCCTGCTGCTTGGCGTGTTGGGGTTGATAGCCTCCGTCCACTGGGGCCGGCGAACCCACTGGCGAAACGTGGACGAGGTGTTGCGGGCCACCGGTACCATTCTGGTATCGATCGGCATGCTCATCCTGCTGTATCCCCTGCATTGGTCGTATGCGGGTCTCCTGGGTGAACTGCTCCTTGCGGTGGCGCTGGTGTGCTTCGTCACGGCGTTCATTCTGGGACGTCAAGCCGAACGCGAGCGCCAGCAGCGCCGTTCAGGCGAAACGTTGCGCCCCCGCGAATGACTCTTGCGTCGCCTGGAACACCGCACCACTGTACAGATGGGCCGCGGGGCGCGGCGTCCGGAGCTTGGGTTCCGGGCCGTCCTCCGGAGCAGTCTGCCCGGGGCGACGCCGATCCTTCCTGCAACCGGGGAGGGAAGGGCCATGGCTCGGTCCGAGCTTTCGAGAGGCGACGAGGGCACCTACGTTGGGGCAATCGGTGCCGGCTGCGTCGCCTTATGGTTTTTTGTCACCGACCTGATCGAGGGTCACCCGCTCAGGACGCCCAGTGTTCTTGGGCAAGTGCTGCTGTTCGGTAGCGGGAAACCGGACGTCACGCAGGTCCAGTTCGCGGCGGTCATCGCGTATACCGCGGTTCACTTCGCCGCCTTCCTTGCGTTCGGAATCGGCCTGGTTGCCCTGATTCGGTGGGCAGCACGGGAATCGGTCGTCCGCTACGCCGTTCTCCAGGTGTTCCTGGTGTTCGAGGTGTTCTTCTACGGCCTCCTGTCGCTTGCCTCACAAGCGACACGCCAGTTGTTCCCCTTCTGGACCGTGCTCGGCGCCAATACGTTCGCGGCGGTGGCGATGGGGTATTTCCTCTATCGACAGCATCCGGAGTTTCGGCGGCTGCTCCGCGAGGTGCCGTTGGGAGCAGCGCCGGTCAAGTAAGAGCGTGAAAAGCGAACAGTGAAAAGTGAAAAGGGGACTCCGGGCTACTTCGGAGCTCCCTTTTCACTTTTTACTTTTCACTGGTTTACTTTGCTTCCGTCTCCCTGCCGGCCGGGTCGCCTGCGCACCGTACTCGCCCCTCTCCTCTGCCTGCTCGCCCTCAATCCCGTTTCGCTCGTCGCCCAACTGGAGCCTCCGTCCACCGGTGGAGTCGTGGTACTGGACCACGAGCTCCGGATGTTGGGACACTACAAACGGGTCCTGGTGATTGGCGCGCACCCGGACGACGAGGATACTGAGCTGCTCACGATCCTGGTCCGTGGCGAGGGTGCCGAGGCTGCCTATCTGTCGCTCAATCGGGGCGAGGGTGGACAGAACGCCATCGGCCCCGAGCTGGGCGAGCCCCTCGGCCTGCTGCGGACCGAGGAGCTGTTGGCGGCGCGCCGGCTCGATGGTGCGCGGCAGTTCTTCACCAGGGCGTACGACTTCGGGTTCTCCAAGACTCAGGAAGAGACCTGGACTCACTGGCCGCGCGACTCCGTCCTCGAGGACGTCGTGCGCATCGTGCGGCGGTTCCGGCCCCAGATCGTGGTGTCCATCTTCAGCGGCACGCCGCGGGATGGTCATGGCCAGCATCAGGCCGCGGGTTGGGCGGCCCAGGAGGCGTTCAGGCTCGCGGGTGATCCGACCCGCTTTCCCCAGCTTGCCCGCGAGGGCCTGGCGCCCTGGACGCCGCTCAAGCTCTATCGCAGCACTCGATTCGACAGCGCGGCAACGACCCTCCTGCTGCAGGGCGGCATGCTCGATTCAGCCGTCGGAAAGTCCTATCACCAGATCGCGATGGAGGGCCGAAGCCTGCACCGTTCGCAGGATATGGGGCAGCTCCAGCGAATCGGCCCATCCGTGGTCCGGCTTGCGCTGCTTCAGGATCGAACCGGGCGCGGCGGAGCCGGTCTCTGGTCCGGAATCGACACCACCCTCGCGGGCCTCGCCGCCGCCGGGAAGAGCGGAGACCGCGAACCCGCGCCGTGGGACTCGTTGTCAAGGGCGATCGAGGAGTTCCGCCGTACCGGCCAGCCCGCGTTGGCCGGAACGCTCGATCGTTTCGCCGCGTCGCTCCCGGAGACGCGAACGCAAGGCTCGACCCGGATTGCGTTGGCCAGCGCAGAAGCGTGGGATCAGCTCACCCGGATCCAGCACGCTATTCAGCTGGCGTCGGCTGTCGTCTGCGATGCCGTCGCCGACGACCAACGGGTGGTGCCCGGGCAGGTGCTGCATATCGCGGCTTCGTGCTGGAACGCGGGGTCGCGGCCGGTATCGGTGCCGCTGGTCGTCGTTCGGGGCAGCCCAACGTGGCCCGGCGTTCGGGAGTCGCGGGACGGCACCTCACTCGCGCCCGGCGCGGTGGCCAACTGGACGTTCGATGTCGCCATTCCGGATACGGCGACGCCAAGTCATCCGTACTTTCTCGCGCAGCCCCGCAACAGTGACCTGTACGTGTGGCCTTCGGGGCCGAGTGGGTTGCTCGGGGATCCGTTCGAGGAGCCCCTGCTCACCGCCGAGTTCGGGAGCGATGTCGAGCCGCGCGAGGTGACCTTCCGGTTTCGCGACCAGACGTCGGGCGAGGTCCGTCGGCCGGTGACAGTGGTGCCGCGGGTCGACGTGAAGGTGGACCCCGACACCCTCGTGTGGCCGGCAAGCGCCGCCGGGGCGGCGGCTCGCAAGTTTACGGTCACGCTCCTGCATGGCTCGCGTGACACGACAACGGGAACCGTGCGGCTGCGCGCACCGGCCGGGTGGACCGTGTCGGACGGCCGCCGGTTCACCTTGACGCGAGAAGACGAGACCCAATCGTTCGTTTTCGACGTCCGGCCGCCGGCGGGCGTGCGGCCTGGTACGGTCACGCTGCGAGCCGAGGCCGAGAGCGCCGGCGGGCCGTACGATGTCGGCGTGTTCCCGGTGGACTACCCACACATTCGTCCGCGCGGGTTTACCCGCCCAGCCGAGGCCGTGCTCCATGTTGCCCCGCTGGCGTTGCCCCGGCTGGCACGGGTCGGCTACGTCCGCGGGGCGGCGGATCGAGTGCCCGAAGCGCTTCTAAGCGTCGGTGTGCCGGTGACGCTGCTCGACGCGGGCGCGCTCGAGCGCAGCGACCTCTCTCGCTACGATGCGATCGTGATCGGGAGCCGAGCCTACGAGACCGAGCCGGCGCTCCCGCGCTACAACGGACGCCTGCTCGACTATGTCCGTCGCGGTGGGCTTTTGCTGGTGCAGTACCAGCAGTACGCCTTCTTCTCCGGCGGCTACGCGCCGTACCCGATGACGGTCGCCGGACAGGCCCTCCGCCTCGAGCCGGTTGCTCGCACCGGCACCGGTGCCACGACGACTCCACCGCGGCCGGCCACTGCGCCGATCAGCCACGAGCGCGTCACCGACGAGAACGCCCCCGTCCAGGTGCTCCGGCCGACCGATCCCGTGTTCCGCACGCCCAACCGGATTGGGCCGGACGACTGGAAGGGTTGGGTGCAGGAGCGTGGGCTCTATTTCGCCCACAGTTGGGATCAGGCCTACCATCCGCTGCTCGAGACCCACGATCCCGGCGAGGGTCGGCTGGAGGGGGGGCTGCTGGTGGCTCGCGCCGGGAAAGGCACGTACGTCTACACCGGTCTGAGCTTCTTCCGACAGCTTCCGGCCGGCGTGCCGGGCGCGTACCGGCTATTCGCCAATCTGCTTGCGCTTGCCGGGCCGGCATCCCGGTGAGGCCGGGAAACAGCATTCACCGCAGAGGCGCAGAGAACACAGGGAACGAATCTAGTTGTTTCTTCTCCGTGTTCTCTGCGTCTCTGCGGTGCAATTGGCGTGGTGTGGGGCGGCTCGCCGTGGCGGGAGTTGTGCTGGTCGGGTGCGGACACGACGACCGCACCCCGCTGCTGCTCTATTCGCCCCACGGCCGGGACCAGCTCACGCTGCTCGAGCACGAGTTCGAGCGCCGCCATCCCGACGTCGACGTGCGCTGGCTCGACATGGGAAGCCAGGAGATCCTGGACCGGCTGCGGTTCGAACGGGTCAACCCGCAGGCCGACGTCTGGTTCGGCGGCCCCACTACGCTCTTTGATCGCGGTGTCGAGGACTCACTGCTTGCGCCGTACCGGCCGGCGTGGGCCGATCACGTCGGCCCTGAAGGCGTGGGACCCGGCGATCTATACTATCCGGTCTATCGCACACCGGCCGTCATCGTCTTCAACGCGCGGGCCGTGTCGCGCTCGGACGCGCCCCAGGACTGGGATGAGGTTCTCGCGCCGCGCTGGCGCGACGAGGTCCTCATTCGCGACCCGATTGCGAGCGGCACCATGCGCGCCATCTGGGGTCTGATCTTGGTGCGAAGCATTCGGACGACGGGTGACACGGCTGCCGGCATGGCGTGGCTTCGGCGGCTCGATCACCAGACCCGCACGTACGCCCTGAACCCGGCCGTGCTCGATGCCAAGCTCGCTCGCCAGGAAGGGCTCGTGACGCTGTGGGATCTTCCCGACGTCCTGATCAGCCGCTCCAAGGGCATGCCCTTCGACTACGTGTTTCCCCGAAGCGGCACCGTGGTGATCGATGATGCCATCGGGCTGGTCCGGGGCTGCCGCCATCCCGCGGCCGCCAAGGCGTTCATCGATTTCGTGGGCAGCGTGGAGGCCCAGCTCCTCGCGGCTCGACGGGTGTATCGGCTGCCGGCGCGGCGAGACCTGCCTCCCGATTCGGTTCCGCCGTGGGTGGCGGAGGTCGAGCGCAACATGGTCGTGGCCCAGATGGACTGGCAGCTTCTCGCGCGTGACGGGGCTGCGTGGATGAGCTACTGGGACCGGCACGTTCGCGGGACGGGGCGGCGGTGACCGCGTTTCTGCGGTTGGACCAGTTGACCAAGGAGTTCGGCGGCACTGCCGCCGTCAACTGCCTCTCGCTCGCGATTACCCGCGGAGAGATCCTGGCGCTCCTGGGCCCGAGCGGCAGCGGCAAGACGACCACGCTGCGGCTCCTTGCCGGTTTCGAGACGCCGGACCACGGCGCCGTGGTGGTGGACGGGACCGACGTGACGCGCGAGCCCCCGGTCGCCCGCCGGTTCGGCATGGTCTTCCAGCACTACGCGCTGTTCCCGCACCTCGACGTGGGCGAGAACGTCGCGTTCGGGTTGGAGTCGCTGGGGGTGACGGGATCCGAGCTTCCCCAACGGGTCGGTCGAGCACTCGAGCTGGTGGATCTGGCCGGCTTCGAGCGCCGCCGCATCGCCGAGCTCTCCGGCGGGCAACAGCAGCGGGTCGCTCTCGCCCGCGCCATTGCCCCGGAGCCCCGCGTCCTGCTGCTCGACGAGCCGCTCTCCAATCTCGATCCGCTGCTGCGGGAGCGGACCCGCCGCGAGCTGCACGATCTGATTCGTCGCATCGGCATCACCACCGTGCTGGTGACTCACGAGCAGGAGGAGGCATTCGAGCTGGGCGACCGGGTTGCGGTGCTGCGCGAGGGCCGGCTCGAGCAGGTCGGCACGCCGGACGAGCTCTACGCCCAGCCTGCCAATCCGTTCGTGGCCGGGTTCGTCGGTCGGGCGTCGACCCTCGAAGGCGTGGTCGTTGAGCGGATCGCAGGTGGGACTCGGATTCGGGTGGAGGGGGTGGACTGGGGTGTCGCGACTGACGCTGGCGTGCAGCGCGAGCTCGGCCCCGGGCAACGGGTCCTGGTCCTGGTCCGGCCCGAGGCGCTCTGGATGGCTCGGCCCGAGCCGGGATCACTGGCGGCCACCGTGCGGGAGCGCCGCTTTGCCGGTGCAACCTCGCTGTTCACGGTCGA
>OEKS01000079.1_pt1 | contig 10676 bp, 9 predicted proteins | sample 1503251 | NCBI WGS metagenome assembly OEKS01 (sample SAMEA104379576, study PRJEB20068) | metagenome | isolation source: 1998 | reverse complement strand
TTCCAGCGGACTGAAGATGCTGGCCGGAGACTCGAAGGTGGCCAGCGTGTGGGCGTAGTTGAGGTAAGCCGAGTGCCCACCCGGGAAGAGGTACCGCGTGTTCAGCTCGATCCCCTTCCGTCGAGTCTTGTCGAGGTTGATGAAAAAACCCGCGAAAGTGCTCCCCTGCGGGGTGTTGGGATTCGGGGTCACGAAAATGTCGTTCGAGACGTTGGTGTAATAGGCCGAGAGGCCTGCATATACCCGCTGCGATGCGTAAGTGACGCCAGCCTCGAACGTGCTGGCCTTCACCGGCTTGAGAGGCGGGTCATCCCCCAGCGCGAATGGCAGGGGGCAGGCCCGCTCAGCGTCCGAGCAGGCGTTCTCGATCACCGCCGGGGCCCGAAAGCTCAGCCCCCACGACCCGTAGGCGGAGACGCCGCGGCCAAGGTCGACGTTTACTCCGACCCGCGGATTCACCTGGTTGTAGACGCCGGTGGTGTCGAGGCTCGGGTCTTGGAGGTCGTGGAACGGAATCTCCACGTGATCGTAGCGCACGCCGGTCGATAGCGTGGTCCGTCCGATGGTGAGGTCGGCCAGGGCAAAGGGCGCAACGTCCCACACCGGCGATCGCGCCTCGGTGGTCAGCAAGCGTGGTCCGCCCAACTTTGTCGAATCCGTGAACAGCTGGATGTTTGCCCGGTTGATGCTGCCGTCCACCCCACCCCGAAGACTGATGGCTGCATTCGACCCCACCGGAGTGGCCCATCGATAGTCCAGCGTGTAGCCGAAACTGTTGTTGCTTGCGCTGCCGAATGCGTCGGGGTCGTCCGCCTGGTTGACGTTGAAGCGTTCCGCCCGGTGGTGCCGAAAGAAGGTGATGAACGATCCGCGGCCGGGGCCGAGCTGGGCATAGCCCGCGACCGAGGTCTGGATCTGCCAGAGGTTCTCGTAGTCGCCGGGAGTGAAGTTGGAGTCCGGGTTGACGTCGAAGACGGATTCAGGGAGGGAGCCCGCGGTCTGGGCTCGGGATTTGGCGTACAGCGCCTGGAAGCGGATGCCCGACTGCTGCCCCAGCTTTCCAAGGTTGAGAAATCCGTTGTACTCCTTGGCCCCCGTCTGCTGGCGCCAGCCATCTTCCCGGTTGTACATGCCGCCCACGTAATAATCGATGCCGCCGGGCGTCAGCCCCGAGATGCTTCCCTCTCCCCGGAAGGTGTCGAAGCTGCCCCCGGAAAGCTCGATGCTTCCGCCCAGCGGTCCCTCGCCGCGTGCGGTCACCAGGTTGACGGCCCCGCCAAGGGAATTGCGGCCGAGCAGCGACCCATTCCCCTGCAGCACCTCGATCCGTTTGATGTGCTCCATCGGAAGCAGGTCGAAGTTGACCTGGGAGGCGTCTACCTCGTTCATCCGCACGCCATCGAGGAATACCGATACGCCTTGGGGAACACCCACCACGGGCGAGGCGTAGAACCCGCGCGACGAGAGGGTCAGCTTGTACGAGCTGCCCAGGTCGTCATAGGCGGAGATGCCGGCCTGCTGCTGCAATACGTCCGAAAGCAACCGCGGCTCGTAGGCATCCACTTCGCGCCCCGTCAGGATGGTGATGCGCGCCGGGATCCCCGATCCGATGGACGGGCTCGCGGCTGGCCGGATGCTGCCAACCACCTCGATGGGTGGGAGCGTTCGCGCAGTGTCCCGCTTCGTGGTGTCGGGCGTTGCCGCGGGCGCACCGGGCTGCTGTGCGGCCAGTGGGCCGGCGACCGCCGCGAGCGCGACAATCCAGGCAAGAAGGGGCACGCCTCTGGCAGGCATCGGTCGAACGCTCCCGCGTCGGTGGTGGAAAGCACGCCGAATAGATACGCACGAGGGGGGCTAGCGTCACGGACCAGCAACGCGCGGGGTTCCACCGTTCACGGCCCACGGCTATGCTCATCACGTTCGCCGCCCAGCCCCCCCGCAAGCGATGGTAAGTAGTGGCATTCTGGCACCCGTCCCCAAACCTTGACGACAACGCCCGCCGCCGCGGGCTCCGCGCGTTCGAGGCCGACGGGATCTGCTCGCAGGTTCGCGATTCGTTCCTGACCGGCCCGCTCCTGGTCGCGTACGCGCTCTTGCTTGGCGCATCGCATACCGCCGTGGGCATCCTCGCCGCCCTCGGCCCTGCTACGCAGATTCTCCAAGTACCGGCGCTGGCACTGATCGAGCGCTGGCGCGCGCGCAAAGCCATCTGCTGGTGGGCCGCGCTGATTGGCCGACTGAGCCTGGCCGGCATGCTCCTGCTGCCCTGGCTGTCGCCTGCCGGCGCGCGCATTCCCGCCCTGTTCGGCCTCCTCCTCGTCGCGGCCTCGCTGGCTACGATCTCAGGGGCCGCGTGGAATCCGTGGATCCGCGATCTCCTGCCGGAGGACGCACGCAATCGAGCCATGGCCCGCCGCATGGCGCTCGCCACCGGCGTCGGCGCAGCGCTGACATTGGCCGCAGGGCTCACCGTGGACGAGCTCCCATCGCGACTGGGCTCGGTGCGTTCGGGATACGTCGTCGTTATTGGCATCGGAGTGCTGGCGGGGCTGCTGGGTCTCATCCCCCTTGGGATGATCCCGGAGCCACTCATGGAGCCGTCCACCCGCCGCCCATGGCGCGATGTCCTCGGCGGCCCGCTTCGTAACCGTGAGTTGCGCGGGCTCATAGCCTTCCTGTCCACCTGGACGTTCGCGATCAACCTGTCCACGCCGTTCTTTGCCGTGTACCTGATACGCCGGCTCGCTCTGCCGATCGCGGCGGTTCTGGCCTTCACGGTCCTGAGCCAGGCAACCACCGCAGTCATGCTACGCGCCTGGGGCGCGGTCGCGGATCGGTTCTCGACCCTCGCGGTGCTCCGCCTCTCGTGCCTCGGGTTCTTGCTCGCCGTTGCCGGCTGGCCTATCGTCGGCGTCCTGGACCAGCCATGGCTGGTCGTGACGGTCCTTGCGGTGATACACCTCGTGGCCGGTTTTGCCACGGCCGGAGTCAATCTGTGTACCGCCACTGTGGCGATGGAGGTGGCGCCGCGCGGCGAGTCGGCCGGTTATTTCGCCACCAATGCGATGATCTCCGGCGTTGCGGCAGCGCTCGCGCCGATCGTGGCGGGCGTTTCGGCCGACTGGCTGGAGACCCAGCGGCTCTCCGTAACGGTGGCCTGGAGCTCGACCTTGCGCGAAAGTCCCGGTATCGCGCTCCGGCCACTGGACCTTCATGGACTCGACTTCCTGTTCGTCGCCACCGTGCTGGTCGGGCTCTATGCCGTGCACCGCATTCTGGCCGTGGTCGAGCGAGAGCCGCCGGACCGGCGCGTCGTGGTCGCCGCGCTCGCTGACGAAGTGTGGGAGCGGATGTCGCACCCGCTCCGGGCCATTACCACGGTGCCCGGCGTGCGCGACGTGGTCTATTTCCCGTTCTCGCTGCTGGGCAGGCTACTGCCGGAACGCCGGCGGGCGGCCGGCGGCGGTCCGGCGCGGGGGAGGCGGGAGGGAGATCGAACGGCCGGGAGCTAGCTCAGAACGCACTCAATCCGGTGATCGCCTGACCCAGGATGAGCGAATGCATGTCGTGGGTGCCTTCGTAGGTATACACCGACTCCAGGTTCGCCAGGTGCCGCATGGAGTGATACTCGACCAGGATCCCGTTGGCTCCGAGCAAACGGCGGGCTTCGCGGGCGCACTCGCAGGCCATGCTCACGTTGTTTCGCTTCGCGAGGGATACCTGCTCGGCAGTCATGCTTCCGGCGTCCTTGAGCCGACCGAGCTGTAGCGACAGAAGCTGGGCCTTGGTGATCTCGGTCAGCATCTCCACCAGCCGGACCTGTTGAATCTGGGTCTGTGCGATCGGCTTCCCGAACATCACCCGAGCTTTGGCGTAGCTGACTGCCTCGTCGTAGCACGCCATGGCAGCGCCGATTGCCCCCCACGCGATCCCGTAGCGCGCCTGCGTGAGACACATGAGCGGGCTCTTGAGCCCTCCCGACCCCGGCAGGACGGCATCCTTGGGCAGCCGCACCTCGTCCAGGTGGATCTCGCTGGTGTCGGAGGCGCGGAGCGAGAGCTTCCCTTTTTGATCCTTGGCGGTGAAGCCCCTGACATTGGTGGGAACTATGAACCCACGGATGGATCTGGCATCATCGACCGCGCCGGTCTTGGCCCAGATGACCGCGACGGTGGCCTGGGACCCGTTCGTGATCCACATCTTCGTGCCGTTCAGCACCCAGCCATCGCCGGCCTCCCGGGCCGTCGTGATCATGCCCGCAGGGTTCGAGCCGAAATCGGGCTCGGTGAGGCCGAAGCATCCGATCTCCTGCCCCGCCGCGAGCCGCGGCAACCAGCGCCGCTTCTGATCCTCGCTCCCGAACGCGAAGATCGGATACATGACCAGCGAGCCCTGCACCGATGCAAATGAGCGGATGCCGCTGTCGCCCCGCTCCAGCTCCTGCATGATGAGCCCGTAGGCGACGTTGTCGAGTCCCGCGCAACCGTAGTCTTCCGGCAGGTTTGCCCCGAAGAGTCCCAGCTCGGCCATCCCCGGAATCAGCTCGCGGGGGAACCGCCCGGCGATATAGCAGTCGCCGATGACCGGCATCAGACGGTCGTCCACCCAGGCCCGGACGGTATCGCGCACGGCGCGCTCCTCTTCCGAGAGCAGCGAGTCGAGCCCGTAGAAGTCGACTCCGGTGAACCGGCCCCTGGCCGCCGCGGTAGCCATGAGTCAGCGAAGCCGCTTCTTCGGCGGTAGCTCGGAGGTTTCACGCGCGGCGGAACGCACGCGCCGGTCCGCCGGGGCTGGGCTGCGTCCGAGCGCGCGACGTGCCGCCGGAAGGACGCCGACCTCGCGGGCCTTTTCCCGGAAGGTGGGGCCGTGATCGATGGAGCGCCCCGTCTCCGCCTGCCACTGGTGGACCATCTCGTGCAGCACGGTGTGCTCGACCTCGCGCCAGGGATGCTCGGCGAGGTGACGGCGGCTCAGCGCGATCTCGATCGGCTTGCCCGTGCGCAGGTCGACGCTGACCTCGCCGAGTCGGGTCCGCATCCGCCCGGACAGCCGAATCGGAATCTCGCCCAGGGTGCTGCCGAAGTAGGTCCGGTTGAGCTCCCGGTGCAGCTGGCGGAGCCGGTGCAACAGCGCAATGTCGCCGGGTCGGGGCCGCTCGGTGGTCGAGCGATCGCGCGGCCGGGGCGCGTACAGCTCGACCGGGAAGGCGAGGAATACCTGCTCGGCGCGGCGACGCTCGACTCGCGATGCCCGCGGATCGAGGAATCGCACGATCGCGGAGAGGACGCGATCGCCCGCGAACACGTATCCCCGGTGAAGCCGCAGCATGAGCCGTTCGTTCAGGCTGACCATCACGGTGCGATTGGTGTGGGTCCTGACCGCGCTGACCTGGCGGAGGCCGAGCAATCGAAGCCGGCGGGCCAGCACCTCGTCAGGGCCCGAAAGAAGCGAGATCGATCCCATCTATACACCTCCCGCGGTCGAGACCACGGGCTCCGGAGCCACCTGGCGGGCAAAGCTGAACCGGTCCGACTGGACGAACCGCTGGTCAGCCGGCTCCCAGCGATAATGCTGCACGTGTACCACGGAAGACTCGATCTGCACCAGGTTGAAGATCGAGGGCCGCCCCCCGCGGGAGCGCAGGCTGGGGGTTCCGCTGGTGCTGACCGTCGGGCCACCCTCGACCTGGCCCGCGCCCTCCTGGTGGTCGTGCCCGCACAGCACGACATCAGCGCCGGTCTCGATCAGGCGACGATGCGCCGAGCGCCACCGGGCGAGCCCCATGCGCCGCGAGAGGGCGCCCGGAAGAATGTTATGGTGCATCACCAGGACGCGCGCTGCGTCGGCCGAGGCCCGGGCAAAGATCCGTTGCACCCGCCTGGTCTCCGAGCGGGGCAGATGTCCCTTCACGGCGACGTCCCGCAGGTTCCAGGTGAGGGAGCCTAGAGCCACGCCATAGCTGCTCAAAGCGCCTGCGATCACCACTCCCGGCAGCTCGAGCACCGGCGTGAGCTCCCTGAAGTACTGAAGATACTTGGCGTACTTGACCCGCTGACCACGAAGGCCGAACGGACTCATCCACCACTCGATGTCGTGGTTCCCGGGGATCACCAGCGTGGGAGCGTGCGCTCCCATCCGCCCGACAAAGACCTTGGCCCGCTGGAACTCGCCATGCCGGGCCCGCTGCGTGAGATCACCCGACACGACGATCGCCTGCACCGGCAACGTGGGCACGAAGGTCTCGAGCGCCTCGACCTGAGGCAGGTCGGCCAGCCCACCGAAGTGCAGATCTGAAAGATGGACCAGCGAGACGTGTGTCACCAGACGGCGCGAATGCGATAGGTGAGCGCCTTCTCGCCTCGTGGCGGAACCGCGACCCGGAAGCGGACGAGCGTGGCCGAAACCTTCTCCGCCGGTACCGAGCTCGAGAGGACCGACCATTCGCCGCCGCGCTCTTCCCGGACCTCGATGGTGACCGCGGAGTCGGTGGCATTCGCCAGCGTCACGCGGTAGTCGGCAGTCGCGACGGTACGCCACCCACCGGTCCGGGTGCTGTCGCGCTTGGTGGCGTAGGCCGTCTGGATGCGACGCGCGGTCAGATCGAACGCTGTTCCGGCCGAGACCCGGATATCCTCCCCGGCGGCGGTGTGGCCGATGCCGTCCTCGCCCACCAGTTGGAGCCGCCCGGCGCTGTCCGGCTGAAACAGTCGAACCACTCCGCCGGGAATCGGGCGCTCGCCGAATTCGGTCTTCCGGCCATGCTTCAAGGTGTAGCCCACCTCGACTGGAACCTGGTTCTCGTCGCCCTGCTGGGGAATGAATCCGTAGTACGGCAACTGCCCGCGCACGACATAGGCCCGCTCGTACGGAACGGCGCTGGGCTCGAACAGCGCGATCGACGTCGTGGTGCCTGGCGTGATCGTCGTGCGCCCAGGCAGGGTGTAGACGTGGAATTCTCCGACCCGCTCCTGTGGGACCACCATCTCCTGGAGCGCGACCTTCCCCATCGCCTCCCGATTCATGTACGGGCGCGGCGCCTGCGGTCCGCCGCGGTTCACGTTACCCGCGAGCAGCTGGATCTCGGCGTCCTCGGCGCGGAGCGTCTCGGACGTGACCACAGCAGAGCCGGTCACCCGCGCCGTGCGCCCGAGAATCGCGTGGTAGCTCGCCTGCCACTGGGCGCCGCCGGTGAAGTAGCCGAGGCGGAGCTCCTTCTTGGCCGCGTCGCTGCGCACCGAGATCTGGGAAACGATGCCTGGCAGCACCAGGTCTTCCGGGAACATCGGCTGACCTGGCCGTCCGAACATGACCCGCCCATCGGCGAGGCGAAACCGCTCGGGATCGACCCCCGCCACCGTGGCGGAGAGTGTGTCCCGCCCGATCCGAAACAGAATCGGCCGCCCTACCGCACGCCGGATCGCGGCGGTTTCGGGGTCGGCGCCATCGTAGCGGGCTTCGGCGATCGCGACTCCGGAGTCGAGCGCAAAGAGGGTCGAAGGGTCGAGCGGACCAAGCGCCAGCCGCTGGTCCGACGTGCCCTTGGGCACCGCGAGCGGGACGGTGCGGCGGACCAGCACCCGTCCGTCGTTATAGATCGTGAGGCTGGTCGCCTGGGCCGACAGCGGGAGGGACAGCCCGCCCCACAACGCCGCGGCAATCGCAAGGGATTTCACTTGGACAGGAACTCCATGGCGAGTCGGGTCGCGATCCGGCGGACGATGATATAGGTCGCGAGTACCGCGACGGCCGCGTAGACGCGCAGGCTGGTCGTCGCCGGCACCCGAAACACCACGTAGAGCGCCATCAGAGCGGTTGCCCCCAGGGCTATACGCCTCGAGACCCGGCGTGCGCGCGCTTCCCGCTCCCAGCGGCACTCGGGGCACAGCTCGGTCCAGGCAAGTCCCGGTACTCGCTTTCCGCATTTGGCGCAGGGAACCTCAGGCAACCCGCTTAGCGACCGCATCGCCGAACTCCTGCGTGCTCGCCGTGCCGCCGAGGTCGCGGGTTCGCACCTGGTGCCTGACGATCACCTGCTCGATCGCATCGCGAACCCGCTGGGCCCGGTCGATCTCGCCGATATGGTCGAGCATCATGGCCCCGGCCAGTATCTGGGCCGAAGGGTTTGCGACGCCTTTGCCCGCGATGTCGGGCGCGCTGCCGTGCACGGCCTCGAAGATCGCCGCCTTGGTGCCGATGTTGGCACCCGGCGCGAGGCCCAACCCGCCCACCAGACCGGACACCTCGTCGCTGAGGATGTCGCCGAACATGTTGGTCGTCACCATGACGTCGAACTGCTCTGGCCGCATCACCAGCTGCATGGCGCAATTGTCCACGATCATGTCGTTCGCTTCGACCTTGCCCTCGTATTCCTTGGCGATGCCGCGGCCCACCTCGAGAAAGAGTCCGCTAACCATCTTCAGGATGTTCGCCTTGTGGACGATCGTCACCCGCTTGCGCTGGTGCCGCACCGCATAGTCGAACGCGTAGCGCACGATCCGCTCGCAGCCGACCCGGGTCACGATCGCCATCGACTCGCCCACCGCACGGGGGTCGTCGCCGATCTGCACGAAGTGCTCGACTCCAATGTACAGACCCTCGAGGTTCTCGCGGACCAGCACGATGTTCACGCTCTCGAACCGGCCGCCCGGTACGATGGTCCTGGCGGGGCGCACGTTGGCGAACAGCTCGAACTCCTTCCGCAAACCGACGTTCACCGAGCGGAAGCCGGTCCCCACCGGCGTCGTGAGCGGTCCCTTGAGCGCGAGCCCGTTCCGTCGAATGCTCTCGACGGTGGCATCGGGCAACGGGGTGCCCGTGGCCTCCACCGCCGCGACGCCCGCGAGCTCTTCCTCCCAGTTGAAGCGAAGCCCCGTCGCCTCGAGCACCTTGATGGTTTGCGCCGTGATCTCGGGTCCGATGCCGTCGCCGGGAATCAGGGTCACGTCGTACGTCATGGACCGGTTCCGACTCCGGGCAGCACCGCGGTGACGGCGGCAGCAAGGGCTTCGCCCGGACTCGCTCCGGTAGCGTAGGTCATGGACCGCCAGATGACGGTGCCCTGCCGCCCATCGGCGAGCGCCAGCGCCAGATCCACCCGGAGCTGGCCCGTGCTGTCGCGGGAGAATCCGAGGGCCGCCGGCGCCATGGCATAGCGCCCGCCTGTCATTGCGATCACGCTTCGGAGCGAGCCGCGGAGCGGGTCGGGAATCTTGGTGAGCTTGGGTGCGCGAAGAATCGCTTGCCCCATCTGATCCGGATCGGGCATGAAGCCGGGGTTTCGCCGCGCGAGCTGCCGGAGGCGCGGCGCCAGGACCCAATTCACCTCCGGGGCCCTGGCCTTGAACTCTTCGCCGATGACCGAGTCCGCCCAGCGCAGCAAATGCCTCTGGTCGCCCAATGCCACGATCATCGTGTCTTGCCGGAGGTTCGGATTGGCGACCGCCATCGTGAGCGGCAGCAGCGCGACCGATTCGCCCGCGAGCCCGTCGGTCGCGAGTCCGCGCGGCGGTTTGTCGGGTTTCTGCGCGACGGCAGACGCCGAAGCGTGAGCGACGAGCGCGAGCGCGGCAGCAAGGCGGAAACGCACGGAGAATGCCCGTAGAGTGATGAGAGCCGAAGCCAGGAAGCGTTGCGGAAAAGCTAACGACGGGATGGACTTAAGAGAACGCCTTACTCGAGCGACAGTCCTCCATCGACCGTGATGGTTTGACCGGTGATATGGCGCGCGTTCTCCGAGCACAGGAAGGAGACCACGTGCGCCACGTCGTCCGGCTCGGCTACCCGGCCAAGTATCGAGCTCTTCTGGGCGCGCTCGATCACTTCTTTCGGCAGCATCATCATCCGCTCGGTTCGCACGAATCCGGGCGCGACCGCGTTCACGTTCACGTTCGAGGGGCCCAGCTCGACCGCGGCAGCGCGCGTGAGGCCCAGAAGGCCGGCCTTGCTCGCGGCGTAGTTCGATACCCCGAACCCCGGCCGATCGGCCTGATGCGCGCTCACGTTGACGATCTTGCCATAGCGCTGCTGGCGGAAGGTGGGCGCCACCGCACGGATGCAATGAAAGGCGCCGGTGATGTTGGTTTCCAGCACCTCGCGCCAGGCCTCTTCGCTGAGCCGCCAGAGCGCGCCGTCGCTGGCGATGCCAGCGTTGTTCACCAGGTAATGGACCCCGCCGAGCCGGGCCTTGCTATCCCGAATGAAAGTGTCGACCGCGTCCCGATCCCGGACGTCGCAGCGGCACGCGTGCACACCCACCCCCATCGACATGAGGGCGGTCTCGGTCAGCAGCGCCTGCTCGGTGACGTCCCGGCCAGGGAGGTTGACATAGCAGAACCCGACGTGGCACCCGACGCGGGCGAACTCCAGCGCAATGGCGCGACCCAGCCCGGTCGCCCCGCCGGTGACGATGGCGACCTTGCCCTGGAATCCTTCGGCGACAGGCTGCGGCTGCTCCTTTTCGGCCACGGCACCCGCGCTTTCCGCTTCTTCCTCCCAGGACGATCGGTGCCCGTACCCGAAGAATGGCAAAGGCATGGGAGGTCGAAGGTACGGCGGCTTGGAAGGGCCTGCAAGGGAAAGGCGTGAACGGCGGTAAACGGTAAACGGTGAACGGTGAACGGGGGTCCCGCTGACCGCCGGCGCCCCCCGTTTACCGTTTACCGTTCACCGTTCACGCT
>OEKS01000215.1_pt2 | contig 10768 bp, 10 predicted proteins | sample 1503251 | NCBI WGS metagenome assembly OEKS01 (sample SAMEA104379576, study PRJEB20068) | metagenome | isolation source: 1998 | reverse complement strand
GCATCGGGCTGGCGACCGTCCGCCGCATCATCCACCGCCACGGCGGAACGGTCTGGGCCGAGTCGGCGCCCGGCCAGGGGGCCTGCTTCTACTGGACCCTGGGTGAGAATGTCTCGGCAGAGGCGCGATCGGAGGCGGGTGGGGAGCTGCTGCAGCGTGGCCCGGGCCCGGTCGGTGCAGGCGTGGCCCAGCCGCGCGCGTCGGTCTGACGTTTAGCATTTGTATTCACCGCAGAGGCGCGGAGATCGCAGATGTCGTTCGCTGAGGGACCCCCCTCTGTGCGCTCTGCGCCCCTCCGGTGAAAAGAGGTGAAACGAGAGCCCGCTATAGTGAGTCGCCCGGCTGCTGCCCCGCGCAGTGGGTCACGAGCTCCCACGCGTCTGATGGTACATAGGTCGAATCGCTGTCGTCCACGCCGTCCCACCTCCAGGTGAAGATGCACACCGTCTCGCGGCTCCGCATACCGGCGACCGAGCCGTCCGGGCCGTCGGCCATATAGCGCGGGATGGCCACCCAACCAGCAGCCGTGAGCGCGTCCGCGAGATCACCGTCGGAGCTACTACTGCCGGTCGCAGTGTCGCCGTGCTCCCGGACGAACGTCCCGCTCGCCTTGAGCTCGCAACCGGTTCGACGGGCCCGCACGAACTCGTTCTCGAACCCGACCGAGTCGGCGCGGGTAACGGGCTCCTGAAGCCGAGCCGTCATGACCTGCTGCACCAGATCACAGGCTGCGGCGAGGCTGGGGTAGGCCGCCGTGGGGGCCGGCAGGCTCTCGAGCAGCTCCGGTGGCCGCTGTGCCGACGGCGGTTGCCCAGCGCTCGGCGCATAGACCAGGAGACGAGGCGTTCCCCGGCCCTGCGAAGGACCCGACGTCGGCGGCTGCCGATGGCAGCCCGCCAGGGCGAGCACCGTGAGAAGCTCGTATACAACTCGAGACCCGCTCTCCAGCCTGATCGCTCCTCGCGGCATAGCTGCCACCCACCCAAGCTCTGAAGTCGACACTGAAGGGATGAGGCAACAAGGAGGCCACGCGCAGCTGACCACCTAACCGGCCGTGCATGCGCTGCTTGACGACGGGCTCACAACGAAGACGAGGTGTCGCCGTTGCAAGAGGCAAGAGTTGGAATCCTCGGCACTCGAGACCCCCCTTGTCCACCCAGAAGAAACTTGTTTTGGTCGAAAGAACGGAGCTCCGCTGCTTGAGGAACCCTCTGCGTCCTCTGCGCCTCTGCGGTGAACCCGCAGGAATACTCAGCTCTGCACCGCACTCGGCTCCAGCCGCTCGAATGCCCGGCCCAGCCAGCGCACCAGCTCGGCTACTTCGGTCGCGAGGGCGGCGAGGCCGGCCACGACCGCGGCGACCAGCGCCGCGGGTCGATTGGAGCTCGCCAGCGTGAAGAAGGTCACTGTCGCGAGCGCGGCGGGCGTGGCGAGCGTGACCGCGAGCATGAGCCACGCGGCCGTGGTGCTGAGCACCTGCTGTCCTAAGGCCTCGATTCCCGTCGGAGGTCCTCCGATGCGGACCCAGCCCGGGAACAACACCGCGGCACCGTTCTGCAGCAGCATCATCAGCAAGTTGAGCGGTGGGAGGATGACGAGCGCAGCCGCGAGCATGAGGGTGCGATCCAGTCGGCTCACCTCGAGCGTGGTGTCATTGAGGAACGCCAGGTATCCGACCGCAGCCAACACCAGCTCGACCAGCGTGAGCGTGATCGCCGAGGCGGACGCCTCCATCGCGACCACCGCCCAGCCGCGCAGGGGGTAGCTCCGTAGAAGGTCGGCGTGGACCAGGTCGCGCCGGAGGTCGTTGCGCACCCACTGCGGTCCGAGCAGAACCACGAGGCCGAGCCAGGTCAGCGCGAGGGTACCGGTGATCTGGGAGAGCGTGCTCTCGGGATTGGACGACGCGATTGCGACCACTGCGCCGCCGGCTCCCACGCCGAGCCCAATGCCCACCGCGCGGCGGCGACGGGCGACGGCGGCGAGGTTTTTCCACAGGAGCGCAATGGGCGGCCAGCCGGTCGGCGCCAGCGGGAACAGGGGTGGGGACAACGGCCGGCCGCTTCGCGGGACCGCGACACCGTCCGCCGCCCGGGCCGCCTGGCGCCGCGCCCGCGCCAGCGACGCTTCGGCCGCGGCCTCCTCGAACGCAGTGTCCGATCGGAGGACCCAGAGATAGTGGAGTGCCAGGAGCCCGATGGCGGGCAGGATCGCGGCGCGCCATTCCTGTTCGCTCGCAGCGCCGAGCGGCCGCGCCAGCAGACGCAGCGGCCACAGCACGATGGCGATGCCCGGATGCGCCGCCGCTCGACCCACGGCCTCACGTAGTGCGACCCCACCGGCGTGAGCTGCTGCCACCAGGTCGGGCCACGACGCCCACAGGCCGGAGGCCAGGGCGCCAAGCGCAGTGCTGACCAGCACGACCGAGACGATTCGATGGCGCAGCCCGAACCGGCCGTGCTCGGCGAGACTGGCTCTGACCAGTGCCGCACCGAGCCGGTGGAGGGCGAGCGTCGTGATGAGGACCCAGAAACCTGCCGCGCGGAGCCATGGGGAGAGACCCGACCCCTGCCGGCCCACCAGCACTGTCCAGATCGCCACATTGACCAGGACGATGAGCTGCGTACGGAGCAGTTTGTAACGGATCAGCCCACGCCGGGTGATCGGCGCCGGGAAGAGAAAGGTGACCTCGGCAGGGGAGAAGGCCAGCACCCGCGCATCGCCTGATCCCAGCCATGACCAAACCGCGAGCAGGAGCACACCGAGGGCGCCGCCGAGCTCGAGCCAGGCCGCACTGGCGGGTGCCTGCACGGAAGCGGGCGACCGCTGCCACACGACGACCGCAAGCCATGCGCACCCTAGCACCAGGGCGAGCGCGTAGCGGGGGCTCTGCACCCTGGCCGCCTGACGCTTGATCCGGTTCACCACCGTACGACGGGTGAGGTAGATCAACGCGCCGGTCACGATGACGCTCCGTCCCGACCGATCAGGCGCAGGAACACCTCCTCGAGCGGCTGGCCGGCGAGCTCGGGTCGCCCAGCCACGATTTCTTCCAGAGTTCCGAATGCGGCCGCCCGACCGGCGACGAGCACCAGCACTCGGGTGCAGACCTCCTCGACCAGGTGTAGCAGATGTGAGCTGAGCAGCACGGCGGACCCGGCCTCGGCCCGCCGCACGATGGTGGACCGCATATTCCTGATGCCCACCGGATCGAGGCCGGTGAGCGGCTCGTCCAGCAGGAGCGCCCGCGGCTCGTGCAGGAGTCCGCACGCGATCGCCAGCTTCTGTCGCATGCCCCGCGAGAGCTCGCCGGGCAAAACGTCTCGCTTCTCGCTGAGCTCGAGCTCCTCGAGCACTGCGGGGATGCGGCTCGCGGCCCCCGTCACCCCATAGAGCCGACCTACGAACTGGAGATGCTCCTTTACGGTCAAATACTCGAACAGCTGGGGCTCGTCGGGGATGAAGGCCAGCTCCCGCTTGGCGGCCACGGGGTCGCGGGCCAGATCGTGGCCTGCCACGCGGATGGTGCCTTCAGTCGGGCGCACGATGCCGGCAATGCTGCGAAGCGTGGTGGTCTTGCCCGCGCCGTTCGGGCCGACCAGCCCCACGACCTCGCCGCTCCGGACCTCGAACGACAGACTCTGGACTGCCTGAAGCTCCCCGTACAGCTTTGAGAGAGACTCGACCTGGATCACGCGGTCCTCGATGCGGACGTACTGGCTCAAAATCGCACTCGGCGCTCTCGCCGTATTTGCCTTCGGAATGGCGTTCCGTGCCGTTTTCCTGGCCGTCAAGGCCAGGGTCAGGGCGGTCGCCCAGTCCAGCGACCCCATCTCCATCCCCCTGGCGTTCGTGCCCTTCCGGCTCGAGGGCGAGCGGTTGGGGACGTTCGATCGGGCGGTCCTGATTCGCAAGTCGCCCAAAAAGGTCACCTCGGTCCGCCTGGGGGTGAAGCTCACCGACTCGGCGGCATCTGCCCGGCTCAGCGGCTGCGACCTGCTGGCCCATCTTACGCCCGACCGGCATGGTGCCGGAGCGGAGTTCACTGACGCCGAGTTCACCTGCGTCAAGGGCGACTCGGTCGAGGTCCACGGGGCGGAGCGGTTCGGCGAGGTGGACTTCGAGCCCGGCGACCTCAGCCTCGCGCTCTATGTCCCCTCCGACGTGGCCCGGGACCTCCGCCGCGAATGGAGCAGCGGCTCCCATTCCGATCGGGCAGAGGCGGCTCGCGCCGAAGCGATAGGCGACTCCATTGCGGCGGCGGCCGAACGGATGGGGGATTCGATCAGCGAAGCCGCTGCCCGCTTCGGCGACTCCATGAGCCGCGTGGGGGCGCTCCGCGGGGACTCGATCGCGAAGGCCGCGCGCCGGCACGCCGATTCGGTGCGGAAGAGTGCCCACCATCTTCGCGACTCGCTCCGCGCCCTCCACGGCCCACGCTGATCAGCGCGCATGCTCCTCGTCCTCGACAACTACGACAGCTTTACCTACAACCTGGTCCAGTACGCCGGCGAGCTCGGCGCTGACCCGGTGGTGTATCGGAACGATGTGCTCACGCCGGAAGCCGCGCTCGCGCTCGCGCCGTGGGCGATCATCGTCTCGCCCGGCCCCTGCACTCCGCGTGAGGCAGGGATCTCCGTACCGCTGATCAGGGCCGCGGCCGGACGGGTCCCGGTCCTGGGTGTGTGCCTCGGGCACCAGGCGATCGGCGAAGCGTTCGGCGGCGAGGTTGTCCGCGCCGATCGCATCATGCACGGCAAGACGACCGACGTGGTGCACGACGGGCGGGGCGTCTTCGCCGGCTTGCCCTCGCCACTGCGGGCCATGCGCTACCACTCGCTCGTGGTCTCTCCCCGAGGCCTCCCGGCCGAGCTCGAGGTGATTGGCTGGTCTGCTGATCGCGAGCCCCGCGAGGAAATCATGGCACTGCGGCACCGGCGCTACCCGGTCTTCGGCGTCCAATTTCACCCCGAATCCATCGCCACCGAACAGGGGAAAACGATCCTCAAGAACTTCCTGGCGCTCGCCGGCGCGGCGATGGCGCCACGTCCGGTGGCTGCCACCTAAGTCGTTCCACTCCAAGCCAGTAGCGACCCACCCCCGGGGAAACTACTGTCCGGCACACATTTTGACTCGGACGGCCCCGCCTATTACCTTCGTTGATGCGCGTCCGAAGCGCCTTCTCGGCTGGACCCGTTTCCCCCTTAAGCCTTGGGTGTCCCCCCGATTCCGGGCGGGTCCGTGTCCCGAGGCCCTTCTCGTAAGAGGGAGCTCTCATGCCCAGCGGCACCAACGCGACCAAGTACATCTTCGTCACCGGCGGCGTCGTCTCTTCTCTCGGGAAAGGGATCGCCGCCGCTTCGTTGGGTCGCTTGCTGGTCGAGCGTGGCCTGAGCGTCACGATGCAGAAGTTCGATCCCTACATCAACGTCGATCCGGGGACCATGTCGCCGTTCCAGCACGGCGAGGTCTTCGTGACCGACGACGGCGCGGAGACCGATCTCGACCTGGGCCACTACGAGCGCTTCATCGATCGCTCCCTCTCACAGCAGAACAACGTCACCACCGGCCGGATCTATCAGAGCGTCATCAACAAAGAGCGGCGCGGCGAATACCTCGGCTCCACCGTCCAGGTCATCCCCCACATCACCGACGAGATCAAGAACGCAATCCGGCGCACCGCGCCGGGCCACGACGTCGTGATCACCGAGATCGGCGGTACGGTCGGCGACATCGAGTCGCTGCCCTTCCTCGAGGCCATCCGCCAGTTTCGGCAGGAAGTCGGTCGTGATAACGCGCTGTTCATTCACCTGACGTTGGTCCCGTTCATCGCCGCGGCCGGCGAGCTGAAGACCAAGCCGACCCAGCATTCGGTGCGGGAGCTCATGCAGATCGGGATCATGCCGGACATCCTGGTTTGCCGCAGCGAGCAGCCCATCTCGCCCGACATCAAGCGGAAGATCGCGCTCTTCTGCAACGTCGATTTCGATTGCGTGGTGGAGAGCCCCGACGTCCGGTCGATCTACGAAATCCCATTGCGCTTTCACGAGCAGGGACTCGATCGGGTCGTGTGCGAGCGGCTTCGCCTCACCACGTCGGATCCCGACCTTCGGCCGTGGAAGGAGATCACTCAGCGCATCCTGAGCCCCGCCAATCGGGTCCGGATCGCCGTGGTGGGCAAGTACACCGACTTGCACGACGCCTACAAGTCGGTCCACGAGGCGCTGGTCCACGGCGGCATCGCGCACGACGCGGGCGTCGAGATCCACTGGCTCTCGAGTGACCAGTTTACGGACCAGGAGTCCGCCGGCCGGGCGCTGGGGGAGTTCGACGGGCTGCTCATCCCCGGCGGATTTGGCATTCGTGGCGTCGACGGGATGATCGAGGCGATTCGCTGGGCCCGGGAGCGCGACCTCCCATTCTTGGGGATCTGCCTCGGCCTTCAGGTCGCCATCATCGAGTTCGCCCGCGACGTGTGCCGGCTGCCCGATTCCAACAGCACCGAGTTCGCGCCCGAGTGCGAGTCGCCGGTGATCTCGCTCATGCCCTCACAGCGCGAGATCTCCAATCTGGGCGGCTCGATGCGGCTCGGCGCCTACACCGCCAAGTTGCGGCCCGGGTCCAAGGTCGCGCAGGCGTACGGCACGACCGAGATCAGCGAGCGGCACCGCCACCGTTGGGAAGTGAGCAACGCGTACCGGGATGTGCTGGCCGAGTATGGGCTGCGGCTCTCGGGCCAGTCTCCGGACGGCGGTCTGGTCGAGACCATCGAGCTGCCGGACCACCCCTGGTTCATCGGCTGCCAGTTTCATCCCGAGCTCAAGTCCCGGCCGACCCGGCCGCACCCATTGTTCGTGGGGTTCGTCGGGGCCGCGCTGCAGCGGCGCCGGGGCGGGCCCGCAGTCGAAGCCAAGGAGCTGGCCGGTATCGGGCGCTGATGCGGTGGCCGGGCGCGCTCGTCGCGGCGGCCGTCCTGGGCGCGGCCGGCGCGGCGTGCGAGGGCGGGGGCGCCCGGCCGACCGCGACGGTACAGGCCGCGGACACCGCCGACCAGGTGCTGGAGGGGTTCTCGCACTACGTCACGGCAGAAGGCATCCGGAAGAGCCGAATCGAAGCCGACACAGCGTACTTCTACGAGGCGAGTCAGCTCGCCTTGCTTCGCGGGCTGCGTGCGACCTTCTACGACTCGAAAGGTGCCGAGTCGTCGCATCTCACGGCGCTGCACGGGACCTATCGCTGGCAGGACGGCTCGATGCAGGCCGACGGGAAGGTGATCGTCATCAGCACTGACGGGCGGCGGCTGGAGAGCGAGACGCTCAAGTTCGATCCGAAGAAGAACGAGATCTCGACCGACCAGACATTCCGGTTCGAGCACGACAACGAGTTCATTCGGGGCACCGGCTTCTCGTCGGATCCGGACTTCAAGAACGTCGTGACGAACCAGCCGCACGGGGTAGCGGGCAAAGGCGTGCTCCTGCCCGGTCAGAAGTGAAGCCGGCTGCACTGGGGCTCCTGCTCGCGGCGGCTCCGCTCGCGGCCCAGAGCTCCGACCGCTGCACCCTGCAGATCGACAACGTGGATCGCCAGGGCATCGCGGTGGAGACCACGGGAGGGGTCAACTACTTCGCGGGCGGCAATGTCCGGCTGAGTTGCCGGGGGACCAAGATCACGATGTTCAGCGATAGCGTGGCCTCATATGCCGGCAGTACGGTGAACTTCACCGGACACGTGCGCTATCGCGACACCACGCTCACGATGGACACCGATTTCGGGACCTATTTCCGCTCGGCTGAGCGGTGGGAGGCCCGCAAGAACGTGAAGACGCGGAATCTCGTCACCGGCTCCACGCTGACCGGTCCGTCGCTCGACTACTATCGGGCCGTGAAAGGCGTGCGAGACACGACCGAGATGTACGCCGTCGGCCGGCCGCGCATCGAGTACTTCCCCAAGGATTCGACGCGCGCCGACCCGACTCGGGCGGACTCCGCGGCGACGGACTCGGCTGGCAAGCCCCGTGAGCCGTACGTTATCGTGGCCGACCGGGTGCGGATCAAGGGCGACGACCGGATCTGGGGTGGCGGCACCGTCACCGTCGATCGGAGCGACTTTGCCGCCCGCGGCGACTCGCTCCGTCTCGACACCGGGCCCGCCAACGACGGCACGCTCCTGGGCAAGCGGCCCGAGCTGCACGGGCTTGGCACCGACAGCTTCGACCTGAGCGGCAGGCGGCTCGATTTCAGGCTCAAGGACCGCGAGCTCGAGCGCGTGGTTGCCAAGGGCGACGGCAAGGCGGTGAACACGGACTGGACCCTGGTTGCCGATACTATTGCGCACGACCTGGTGCAGCGAAAGCTGGCGCATACCGAAGCCTGGGGCGACAGCATCCGGCCCCACGCCACGTCGCCGAAATACGAGATCAAGGCCGATTCCCTCGCGCTGGACTCGCCCAAGCAGCAGCTGCGGGAGGCTCGGGCCTACGGCAAGGCATGGCTTGGGGGCCAGGTGGACTCGGCCAGCAAGGAGCGCGACTGGCTCAGCGGCGACACCGTGATCGCGAGCTTCGAGGCGCGAGATTCGGCCGGCACCAGCAAGAACGTGCTCACTCGCCTGGTCGCCCGGGGGTCGGCGCGATCGTATCACCTCGAGTCGAACGAAAAGAAGAAGCCGGGCGAGCGGCCGAACATCAATTACGCCCGCGGCAACGAGATCGTGATTACGATGAGGCCCGACGGATCCGAGACGGTCGATAGGGTCGAGATCCGGGGCAAGGCGGACGGCATTCAGCTCGAGCCCGCGGCCGAAAAGGCCCAGGCCAAGGACACCACCCAGGCGCCGCCATGACGCCGCCGCCCTGGCTCGCCCGGCTCGACGCCGGCGACCCGTCGCTGGCACTCGCGCTGGCCGCCCTGGTCCAGGCAGCCGACTCCCAGGGTCGCGCCACGCTGGCGGGGCTGCTGCTGGGCTATCGCGAAAGCTACCTCCGGCTCTACCAGCCGGCGGATGGCCTCGGCGAATCGGTTCGGGCCCACGTGACCACGTCAGTTCTGCCGCGGCTCGCCCTCGAGGGGTGGATCGCCGACACGGCACCGGAATGGACTGAGATCAAAGCGGCGGCGCCGTGGTGGTCCGATGCGGTGGCCGAGCCGGGGCGGGTGGTGGAGGAGCTGCTCGCGGCAGCGCAGCGCGCCAGCGGGATCCCCGTGCCGGAGCCGGCACCAGCCCCGGTCGGGAGCCTGCTCGAAGGGCGAGAGCTCACCAAGAGCTATCGTGGCCGTCGGGTGGTGGACCAGGTGACGCTTCGGCTCAAGCAAGGCGAGATCGTCGGGCTGCTGGGTCCCAATGGGGCAGGGAAGACGACGACCTTCTACCTGCTGACCGGGCTCATCCGCCCGGAAGCGGGGCGGGTCCTGCTCGATGGCAAGGACCTGACCAGGGCGCCCATGTTCCGTCGCGCCCGAACCGGGATCGGCTATCTCGCGCAGGAGCCGTCGGTGTTTCGCCGGATGACGGTCGAGGAGAACATTCTGGCGATTCTGGAGACCCGGAAGCTGAGCCGCGCCGAGCGCCAGGGCGCGCTCGAACGAATGCTGGACGAGCTCGGGATCCGGCACTTGCGCAAGGTGAAGGCGTACGCCCTGAGCGGCGGCGAGCGCCGCCGGCTCGAGATCACGCGGGCGCTGGTGACCGAGCCCAAGTTCATGCTGCTGGACGAGCCGTTCGCGGGAGTCGACCCGATCGCCGTGCATGACATTCAGACCATCGTCGCCGGCCTCCGCCACCGCGGCATCGGCGTCCTGATAACGGATCACAACGTGGAGCAGACCCTGGATATCGTGGATCGCGCGTACATCATGTTCGAGGGCAAGGTCCAGGCGGCCGGCACGGTCCGCGAGCTGGTCTATGACGAGGCCGTCGCGGAGCGGTATCTCGGCCCGACTCTCACGACCCGCCTGCGGGCGCGGCTGGAGCACGCCGCGTGAACCTCCGGACCGGCCTCTCCCAGCAGACCAGCATGCGCCAGGAGCTGCGGGTCAACCCGCGGCTGTACCAGGCCATGGACATGCTGTACATGCCCATGATGGACCTCCAGCAGCACTTGAAACAGGAGCTGCTGGCGAATCCGTTCTTGGAGCTGCTCGAGCCCGAGGACGAGGAGAGCGCCGAGCAGGACAAGCAGCAGGACCAGGACAAGGAGAAGGAGCAGCAGCAGAAGGACGAAGAGATGGACTGGGAGGAGATCCTGCTCAACGGCTTCGACGTGGGCGGCACCCGCGAGCAGTTCGAGGTCCAGGAGTACACCGAGCCGGTCACGGTCGAAACCCGGAACCTCACCGACCATCTCCGCGAGCAGCTCCAGTTGATGGAGCTCAATCCTCGCCAGCGCCTCCTGGCCGAGGAGTTCCTCGGCAACATGACCGAAGACGGCTATCTCGCGGCCTCGCTCGAGGAGATCGTCGGCTCCGTGAATCAGATGGTCGCCAGCCATTTCGACCGGGGCGGCGAGTCGGAGCCGGAAGCCGACATCGACGAGGCGGCGGACGAGGCGGCAGCGGCGGCGCCCGCGGCTGCCGAGCTGTATACCATCGCGGAAGCCGAGGAGATGCTGACCATCATCCAGAGGCTGGACCCGCCGGGCGTGGGCGCCCGCGACCTCCGGGAGTGCCTGCTCATCCAGTTGCGGGAGGCCGCGGATACCACCTCGCTCACCTACCGGCTGGTGGCCGAGGCCTTCCCCGACCTGATCGCGCACCGGTGGAACGATCTGGCC
>OEKS01000407.1_pt1 | contig 10910 bp, 12 predicted proteins | sample 1503251 | NCBI WGS metagenome assembly OEKS01 (sample SAMEA104379576, study PRJEB20068) | metagenome | isolation source: 1998 | reverse complement strand
CACGTGGACGGTGCGCGGCTCCGCTGCGAGCGCGCCAAGGTGGACCGCCGCATCAACGAGTGCCGCGCCACGCTCACCGATCCGGATTTCGGCGGCCCGGTGGAGCTCTGGCTCTCCGCGATCGACAGCGTGGCGAGCGTGGTCACTCTGTCGGGTGAAGTCGCGCCCGATCAGCTGGATCAGTGGCGCAGCAGCCTCGAGGCGCGCTACGGCCGCGTCGGCGCGAAGGTGCAGGGCCCGCAGTGGATGATGCAGTGGATCCGGCAGGACCGAATGCTCCGCCTCACCTGGCGGATCGACCACGCGACCAAAGTCGCCTCGGTCGCCCTGATCGATGGTCGGGTGCTGGATGCGTGGGGCCGCGAGCGTGCGCGCCGAAGCGCCGGCTCACGGTCGTAGGCGAACCAAGAAGCTTCCCTCGCCGTCTTCCAGCACGTAGTCGCGGACGACCGTACCCTCCTCCTTGAGGCGCCTGAGCAGGGTGCGGGTGCGGCTGCGTATCGGAGCGTCGCCGCCGCCCTTCCCCCGGCCGGTCACCATGCGCACGATCGCCCCGGGCCGCGCATGCGCCTGGCTCCGCAGGAAACTCTCGGCGTTCTTGACCGCTTCCAGCACGCTCTGGCCGTGCAGGTCGTAGGTCGCGGCAGCAGGACGATCACTCCAGTCCATCACCTTGCCTTCTCCCCAGCGGGCACCTAACCTTCGCCGACTCTTGCGCCTTCATCATCGGGCCTTGCCTCAGCGCATCCAACGACTCGCGCGCCGGTTGCGGTGCGCTTGCGCGGTCGCACTGCCGCTCCTGGCCGCGTCTGCTTGCCGTTCGTCGGACGGCCCGGTTCTCATCGGCCTCGCTGGTCCCTTCACCGACCCGGTCGGCGCGCCCATGAAGCGGGCGGCCGAGCTTGCCGTCGAGCAGCTCAATGGCCAGGGCGGGATTCACGGCCGCCGCATTCAGCTGGTCGAGCGGAACGACTTCGCCAATCCGGATTCGGCGGTGTTCGTCGCCACCGATCTCTACAATGCCGGCGTCGTCGCGGTCGTGGGACACCTGTACTCCGGGCAAACCGTCGCCGCCGCCCCGGTTTACAACAATGGCGAAGATCCGGTCGTGGCGATCTCGCCCTCCTCCTCCGCGCCCGACGTCAGCAACCTGGGCCCGTACACGTTCCGAATGTGCCCCAGCGATCTCGCCCACGGTGCGGCGCTCGCCCGCTGGGTCCGCGAGCGGCTGGGCCTCGAGCGGGGAACGGTATTGTATCTGAATGACGAGTACGGCCGCGGGGTACGAGAGACCTTTGCCGATGAGTTCGGTCGGCTCCATGGTGAGCTTCTCTCGGTCGATCCCTATCTTGGCGACACGCCCGACGTGGCGGTCTACCTCGACCGGCTCGCCAAGGTCGGCCGGTCGCAGTTCATTCTGGTCGCCGGCAACCGGAGCGAGGCCGAACAGGTCCTGCGCGAGGCCCGTAAGCGCAACGTGACCATCCCGCTGCTGGGCGCGGATGGACTCGAGGGCATCGAGCAGGGCGGTCCCCTCGCCGAGGGCGTGTACGTCTCCCAGGCATACCTGCCCACGCTCGAGCGGCCCGCCAACCAGAAGTTCGTCGAAGCGTACCGGCGCAAGTACCCCGATGCCGGGTTTCCGAACCAGCCGGCGGCTGCAACCTACGACGCGATCTATCTGCTCCGCGACGTCATCGCCCGCGCGGGCACCACTCGCACCGCCGTGCGGAGCGCGCTGGCCGCCGTCGGATCGACCAGCCCGGCGTTCGAGGGCGCAACCGGACGGGTGGTCTTCGACTCGCTGGGCGACGTCCCCGCCAGTGAGGTGCACATCGGTGTGGTGCGCGCGGGCGCTATCCGGCTGGCGGAAGGCGGATAGCAGTGCTCGCGAGCCTCCGGAACCGCCTGCGGGCGGGAATGGCCATCCTGATCGGACTGGTCATTCTCCTGTTCTGGCTCGCGATCAAGACCATCCGCTCGCTGGACCACTCCGTCGACGAGCAGGTTGGGCTGCTGCTGCAGACTACCGAGATCGGCAACAGCCTGGTTGGAGCGGTCAGCTCCGAGATCCGCGCCGCCGAGCAGTATCTCGACCAGCCGGTCGCGAGCGTGAAGACGGACTTTCTCCGCAATGGGGATTCGGCGTATGCGCTGCAGCGTCGGTACCGGGAGCTGGGATCGCTCACCACATCCGATCGCTACATCATCAACCGGATCGGCGCCACCCAGGCCCGACTCGAGGTCGCCTACGCCCACGCCCATGCCCTGACGGATATCGGACGTCGCGACGACGCCCGCAAGATCAGCAGTGAGACCCGCCCCGCCGCCGACACGCTGATCGGCGACGTGCAAGCGCTCACCCTGGCTCAGAGCAACCGGTCGCTGGCGCGGGCCCGAGAGCTCAAGACCGAAGCCGAGCGGCGGCGCGGGCTGCTGTGGCTGATCTTCTTTCTCTCTCTGGGGGCAGCGGTCGCGATCGCCTTCGTCACTGACCGGTGGATCAGCCTGCCGCTTCGGCGGCTGATCGGTGCCGCCGACCGCTTCGGCTCGGGGGATCTTCGTCCGGTCAAGCTGGGCTCGATGCCGACGGAGCTCGATCGGCTGGGACGCGCCATGGGCGACATGGGAGCCCGCCTCCGCCAGGTGGTCGGGGCGGTGACGGCGGAAGCCAATCAGATCAGCGGAAGCGCGAGCGATTTCTCGGCGATGAGCGAGGAGCTGGCTTCCTCGAGCGGTGAGATCTCGACCGCGATGGTGCGCATGGCCACCAGCGCCGAGCAACAGGTCACCGGGATGCGGGATGCCGATGCCCTCCTGCTCTCCCTCCGGCAGGCAGCCGAGAGCAACGCCCAAGCGGCGGCTCGGGTGGTCGCCATGGGCGAGCGGATCAGGGATCTCGCCGCCCATCACCAGACCGACGTCCGGAACGCGGGCGAGACGCTGCTCGGCATCCGCGAAGTGGTTCAGACGTCGGCGACACAGGTCCAGCAGCTCAGCCGCCTCTCGGAGTCCATCACCGACTTCATCGACCTGATCAAGCAGATCTCTTCCCAGACCAACCTGCTCGCCTTGAATGCGGCGATCGAGGCCGCGCGGGCGGGCGAGCACGGTCGCGGCTTTGCCGTGGTTGCGGAGGAGGTGCGCCGTCTGGCCGACTCCAGCTCGGCTGCGGCGGAGGACGTCACCAAAACCGTCGAGTACATCCGGGGCCAGGTTCGCGAAGTCTCGGGCACGATGGAGCTGGGCTCGACCAAGGTGAGCGGCGTCGAGGGCGTGGCTGCTGCCGCCGCCGGCGGGCTCGAGCAAATTGCGGCCGCCGTCGCAGAGGTGGCGGCCGCGGCGGCCGAGCTGGCTCGCCAGGCGGCAGAGAATCGACGGGTCGTGGACGAGGTGGGGCGAAGGACGTCAGCGGTGAGCCAGACCGCTACCGAGCACGCCTCGATGAGCGAAGAAGTGACTGCCGCCGCCGAGGAACAGACGGCATCGACCGAGCAAATGGCTTCGTCAGCGGGAGAGTTGCTGCAGGGCGCTCATCGTCTGACGACGCTGATGAGCGAGTTCAAGACCTGATCCGCTAGCGCCGCTTGCCGCTCTTGGCGGCTCGCTTGACAGTCTTGACCGACTTGACCGTCTTGGCCTTGCTCTTGGCTTTGTGGCTGCGAGCCCGATCAGCGGCCCGATCCGCCCGGCGGCGATAGGCGTCGTGGACGTCGGCGAGCAGGCGCTCCCCTTCGTCGCCTCCCATCAACCCCCGGCGCACCGCATAGCGAACCAACTCCTCGGCATCGGCCAATTGGAAATCGGCGATGCGGGCAGCTGCGCGGATGGTGTTCACCAAGGCATCGGCGACCGGGCTACGAAGCACGTTCGCGATGCCCGGCAACGCCTCGAGCAAGGTGGAGATTTGAGAACCGCCGAGCTCGGACACTGCGTCCCTCCGTAGCAATAACCGGTACCGGCACCCGGATCTCGTTGGCGGCAACGTACCACGGGGTAGGGGTCACGTCAAGCGATAAGTGCTGCGGATTTGACAGCCACGATATAATCCGTACTGTCAGCTACTACCAAACGTAAACCGAAGCAAGGCAAGTCACTGCACCACAATGAGTTCACCGCGCATATCGTACGCCCGATGCGGCGTGCAGAAGAACCCATAGTGCCCCGCCGGAAGGGCTGGGACGACGAACCGGTATTCGGCCCCGGTTCGGTCGAGGATGGGGCCGCTCAAGTCGCCGGTGCGATTCGGCATCGCGGAATTGAGCGCCTCTCGGGCGGGCCCGGAAAGCCGGTCGCCGTCGAACGCGATATTGTGGGGGGCCCCGCTCGATACCTTGAAGCGGATGACGTCTCCGGGGCGGGCGGTCACCCGGGCTGGCACGAACCGATAGATCTCCTGCTGAACCTCTACCTCGAGCCGGACGATGTGGACCTTCTGGGCTGTTGCCGGAGCGGCCCCGCCCAGGCAGGCAAGCCCGACAAGCAGCCACTTTGCGCGCCATCTGGCCGGGTCATAATTTGTCATACGGTGGGATGTTCCCACGAGGGTCACCCCTCCCACCGGAAGGACCGACCGTGGGTCGTCGGGGGATCAAGGAGTACCGCGCGCCTGAGGCGTTGATCTTGATCGCGGCAGATCGGGACCAGAAGGCGTTGGTGTGCCCCTCCTGCGGCTCCGCGGCGGTCGAGCGTAACCCACCCCGTTCCAAAGCAGACCAGCATCCGAGCGGACGGATTACCCTCCACTGCACCACCTGCGGCCGCAGCGCCGTCTACATCGACCGCGGCGCCGGTTCTTACCAGATTCCCGAAGCTCCCCGGACCCGCTGACCCCCTCAGCCGGCGGCGACGACCGATGCGCCGTTGGGCCCGTCCAGAAGCCGCCGGACCGCGCTGAGCAGCTCACCCGCACGAAACGGCTTGTTGAGCAGGGTCGCCGTGGCAGCGGCCTTGGCCAGGGCGGGATCGGTTTCGCTGTAACCCGAGACAAAGAGCACGCGAACGCCTTCCCGAAGTGCGGGCAGCCGACCCGCCAACTCGATCCCGCTCACCTCGGGCATCACGATGTCCGTAACCAGCAGATCGAGCGGCCCGTCGTAGCGCTCGAGCAGGGCCAGCGCTTCGCCGCCGGTGCCGGCCTCGAGAACTGTGTATCCACGCTGCCGCAGGATCCGGGCGGCCATGGCCCGGACTGCGTCTTCGTCCTCCACCAGAAGCAGCGTCTCCCGGGCCGCCGCATCGAGCGAGGGTGCGGCCGCAGCGGCAGCCTCGCGGGGCCCGGCGAGCTTGGCCACAGGCAGGTAGACGCTGACTGTCGTACCCCGACCCAACTCGCTGTCGATCCAGATGAAGCCCCCGCTTTGCTTGACGATGCCATAGGCGGTGGCGAGGCCGAGCCCGACGCCTTCTCCGGCGCGTTTGGTGGTGAAGAACGGCTCGAACGCCCGGACCCGAGTGGCGGCGTCCATTCCCCGTCCGGAGTCATGTACCCGGAGAACCACGTAGTCGCCCGGCGGAATCTCCACGCCGGCGAACGTCCGGTTCGTCGCGTCGAGCTGAAGGGCCGCCGTCTCCAGCTTGAGCTCGCCGCGTTCCATGCCCGCCAGGGCGTCCCGCGCGTTGAGCACGAGATTGAGCAGCACCTGCTCTAATTGGCTTCGATCGGCGACCACCGGACCGAGCGCGCCATCCAGCGCGAGCACGACGTCGATCCGGTCCCCCAGAAGGCCCCGGAACGTGCGCTCCATCGCGGCGACCACGTCGTTGAGGCGAAGCTCGCTTGGCTGAAGCACCTGCTGCCGGCTGAATGCCAGCAGCTGCCGGGTGAGCTCGGCCGACCGCAGCGCCGCCTGCCGAATCTCCTCGATCTCCTGGCGCCGCGGGTCGCCCATCGGCAGGTCGGTCATCAGCAGATCGGAGTAGCCCAGGATGGTGCTGAGCATGTTGTTGAAGTTGTGCGCGATGCCTCCCGCCAGGTTTCCGATTGCCTCCAGTCGCTCCACCATGTACAGCCGGCGCTCGAGTCGCCGGCGCTCGGAAACGTCCACGAGATAGCCCTGGATCTCGACCAGACGACCGTCTTCCAGCCGAGGCACGGCGTGCTGCAACACGTGGATGCGGGTTCCGTCCGTGCGGGTGAGCTCCATCTCGTATCCGTCCAGCGGGGCGCCTCGCCCGAGCAGGGCGCCGAAGTCAGCGGCCGCGACCGGATCCGCGATCACATCGCCCCAGGTGTGCCGGCAGGTCTCTTCGACCGAAGCAAAACCGAGGTGGACGGCGAGAGCCGGGTTGCAGAGGAGAATGCGGCCATCGGGAGCGGCAACCCACTTGCCCGCCGGATCGGTCTCGAAAGACTGGCGGAACCGCTCTTCGGCGTGATCCCGCAGGCGAACCGAAGCCTCGCGAACCCGCAGCAGCACATCCACCCGGGCCAGTAGCTCCGGGGTCTGTACCGGGGTCTGGATCAGCTCGTCCACCGCGGTCCACAGAAACCGGGCGAACAGCCCTACGTCTTGCGGTGTGGTAACCAGCAGGAAGGGAAGCAGTGCGGGCGCCTCGGAGCGCTTTCGCTCGGCGATCCGCCGCCATAGCCGCTGGAGCATCGGACCATCGACCACCCCGAGGTCGAAGCGACCCCCGACGGCGGCCTCGGACTCACCGATGGTGATCCGGCGGCTCCGGCCCAGCATTTCGGCGAGCAGGCCGGCACTCTCCGAGTCGGACAGGAGAATCAGGACATCCCCTGTGCCGGCCTCGGCCGAATGCACCATCTCGAGATTACTCCGGGGTGGTGAAGATCCGGCTCCAGCGAATCGCCGTGATGAACGGCAGCGACCGCCAGCTGCTCGAATCGTAGCTGTAGTACACCAGGAGCGGCCGTCCGCGCACGTTTTCGCGCGGCAGGAAGCCCCAATAGCGCCCGTCGTAGGAGCTGTCGCGGTTATCGCCCATCATGAAGAAGGAATCGGCGGGCACCACGATGGGGCCCCAATCCTGGAGGTCGGGCTTGTAGGTCGTCGGGTCGCGCTTGACGAGGTGGGGCAGCTGCCACTCCCGCATCTTGACTCGCTGGGCCGGATCCTCCGAGCGGGTGGGGTCGGTGTGGATCGCGTAGGGCTCGTTGACCTTCTCGCCGTTCCGCCACAGCTCGCCGTTTTCCATCCAGAGCGTGTCGCCTGGCATGCCGATCAGGCGCTTCACCACCTTGAGTCCCTCTTCCTCGACCGAGTCGAAGACGAGAATGTCGTTTCGCCTGGGCTCCCGGAAGGCAGGGAAGCGCGCATGTACCAGCGGCACTTCAGCCCCATAGAGGGCCTTGTTCACGAACAGGAAGTCGCCAATCAGCAGCGTGTTCTCCATGCTGCCCGACGGAATGCGAAACGCCTCCACCAGGAAGGTCCGGAGCACGAACCAGACGAGCAGAGCGACAACGATGGACTTGGTCCATTCCCAGAGCCAGACCCCGAAGGATCGAACGGGCTGCACGGGTGGCAGGGGCCGCGGTGCGGCAGGGGTCTCGGTCTTGGGTGACGCGGTCATGTCAAGCACCTGATGGGCAAGGAGGCCGGACAACACCATTCGGCCGGAACTGAATGGTTCCGGGCAACATAATCGGGTGGGGGGCTCCTCGGCGGGCGCACGGCCCGCCGGCCAAACATACGCTACTCCCTGAGCGCCGCCACCACCTCGGCAGCATGCCCTTCGGGTTTCACATTCTCGAAGACCCGCGCGATCCGCCCAGTCCGATCGATCAGGTACGTCGTGCGCAAGATGCCCTGATACTTCTTCCCGTACATCGATTTTTCACCCCAGGCTCCGTACGCCGAGGCGACCTGGTGGTCCACGTCGGCCAGGAGCGGGAACGGCAGGCTGTACTTCTGTTTGAACTTCTGGTGAGAGGTCACCGAATCCGGCGAGACGCCGAGGACGACCGCGCCAGTCTGTTGGACGTCCTTCCAGCTATCGCGGAACTGGCACGCCTCTTTGGTACACCCGGGCGTGTCGTCCTTGGGGTAGAAGTAGAGCACGACGGGCTTCCCGCGGAGGTCCTTCAGGGCAACCGCCTTGCCGTCGTCGGCCGCCAGCGAGAAGTCGGGAGCCACGGCGCCTGGCTTCAGCATGATCTCCTCAGTTTTCAGCTGTCCCGCCGAACCGCGGTAGTCCGCTCGACCACTTTGGGCGCCACGGGCGCGCCTTCGGACAGGCGCTCCTGTCCGCCGACGACGACCAGGTCGCCGCCATCGACACCCTTTCGGGCCTCGACCCAGCCGGGGGTGCGCACGCCCAGCTCCACCTGGCGGCGGGTGGCCTTCCCGTCCTTGGCCACCCAGACAAAGTTGAGCCCCTGAAGGGGTAGCACCGCGTCTTCCGGGATCACGATGGCACCCTGCCTCACATTGGTGGCCAGCCGGACCTCGATGAACATGCCGGCCTGAAGCTCGCGCTTGCCGTTGGGCACTTCGGCCTTCACCATGATGGTTCGACCGGGCATCTGCACGACGGGGTCCACGAAGTCTACCACCCCGGCGAACTCCCTCCCCGGCAGCGCGGCAACCCGGAACACCACGTCTTGCCTCAGCTTGAGCCGGTCCGCGTAGCGCTCCGGCACCTGAAACACGGCCCGCTGCGGGGTGACGGTCTGGAGCGCTGCGAGGCGGCTCGACGTCGTGACGTAGTCGCCCAGGCTCACGAAGCGCCGTCCGACGACGCCGGCGAACGGCGCCCGAACTGTGGTGCGCGCGAGCCGGAGCGAGAGCAGCTCGTATTGCGCCTGGGTGCTTCGTGCCATCGCTTCCGCGCGCTCGAGGTCGGCTTGGGAGGAAGCGCGCTGCCCCATCAATCCGCGGGTTCGCTCCAGTGCCTGTCGCGCGAGATCCCGATCGGCTTCGGCCCGGGCAACTTCGGCCTTGAGCTCGGCGTCGTCCACCTTGAACAGCGGGGCGCCCTTGGCAACCTCGGTCCCCTCGCGAACCAGAATCTTGGCTAGCCGCCCTTCGATGTCAGGGCGGATCTCGATGGATTGAATCGCCTCGACTTGCCCGGAGGCCAGAATCGCGTCCACGACCGTGTCGGTCCGGGCCGACGCGACCTCGACCGGCATGGCCGGCGCGGGACCGGCGGCAGCGGCGGCGGCCGCTTTCGATTCGGGTGACGCCTTGTTGCACGCGGCCAGCGCGGCGGCCGCCAGCACGATGACGAGTATTCTCACGGTGCATCCTTGCTCGGAAACAACCGGCGGCCGAGGATCACTTCCAATCCCGCGAGCGCGAGACGGGTCGAATAGTCGGCTTGGACCACGTCGGCCTCGGCCTGGGTCAGGGTGATCTGGGAGTCGAGCAGCTCGACGATCGTTGTCGCGCCCGAACGATACCGCGCCTCCTGCACCCGATAGTTCTCGGCCGCCGCGGCGAGCGCAGTGCGGGACAGATCTACCGTCGCGCGGGCGGTCCGGTACGCTTCATACGCCTCGGTGACATCGCGCTGGGCACCCCGCTCCAGGTCCTGGCGAATGGCCCGGGAAACATCGCGGTTTACCCGCGCTTGAGTGACCGCGATCTCCCGCTGGCCCAGGTCCCAGAGCGGCCAGCTCAACGTGAGCGTAACGGACGAGATGTTGCGCGCCGTCGGAAAGAACCTCGAGTCAAACGTCTGATTTGCGCCATTGAGGTTGAGCGTCGGGAGGTACTGGCCGCGGGCCCCTCGAAGCAGGGCGTTGGCGCGGCGCTCACCCGCGCGGGCGGCCCGGTACTGGGGGCCGCGGTCGAGCGCTTCGGTGACGGCTTCCGGCAACCCCACCGGCAGCTCGATCGGGGGCACGCTGTCCGGTGCGGCGGCGGCGAGTGGGCCCGGCTCTCCGACCCGCCGCCCGAGCTCGAGCTGCGCTACCTGAAGTGCGGTAGCCGCGCGCGCGAGATCGATGCGGCCCCGGGTCGCCTCTACGGTGAGCTGGAGTGAGTCGCTTTGGACGGCGGCTCCGGAGACTACCCGGGCCCTCCCGACGGCCAGCTGCTCGTCGGCCCGTCGCAGCCGCTCGGCGGCAACCCGATGGAGCGCCTGGCTCGCCAGCACCCCGTAATAATCCGACTCGATCAGAAAGGCGGTGCGAAAGCGCTGCTGGAGCTCCGAGGCTTGCGAGCCTTCCAGCTCGGCCCGGGTCGCGCTCAGATCGGTGAATTTCGCGAACCGGAAGAGCTCGTAGTTGGCAACCAGAGTCGCCGTCACCGACGTCGACTGCGGTTGCAGCGTGCCAAGGTTGAAGAACTCGGCCGAGTACTTGGTCGCGTCCAGCTGCGCGGTCAGCGAGGGCACCACGAACGCAAGCCGTGCGGCGCGCCGACCCCACTCGGCATTGTCGACCTGTCCCACCGCTTGCACGTAATTGGGGTCCAGCTGAGTCCCCCGCCGAAGCGCTTCGGCCAGCGTGACCGTCGCGATCGGCTCCTGCGCCCGACTACCGTTCGCTCCCGAGATCGACGCCGCCATGATTACCGCCAGTGCCCGGCCCCAGCTCACTCGGCCTCCGCAACCGCAGGCTCGCGGGGGGCGAGGGCCGCGCGGCGGGTGCGATTGCGCAGGCGGAGCTGGTCGAAGGCCAGGTAGACGACCGGGACGAGAAACAGGGTCAGCAGGGTCGACAGCAGCACACCGCCGACGATCGCGTATCCCAGCGGGCGACGGCTGGCGGACCCGGCGCCGAGCCCGAGCGCAATGGGCACGGCGCCCATCACGGTCGCGACCGACGTCATGAGAATGGGTCGCAGCCGAATGCGGCCCGCCTCGCGCACCGCGTCGACGGTCGCGAGGCCTCGCGCCTTGAGCTGGTTCGCGTACTCCACCAGGAGGATCGAGTTCTTGGTCACGAGACCGATCAGCAGGATCATCCCGATCTGGCTGTACAGGTTGATGGTGGA
>OEKS01000444.1_pt1 | contig 10924 bp, 9 predicted proteins | sample 1503251 | NCBI WGS metagenome assembly OEKS01 (sample SAMEA104379576, study PRJEB20068) | metagenome | isolation source: 1998 | reverse complement strand
CCTCTGCGCACTGGGTGCCGATCTCCCAACTTCAGCTTCCTGAGGCTCACGGACCGACCGCGGTCGAAGTCCGAGGCGAGTCCCTGGTGGTGCCCGCCTATGTGGTCGGGGACCTTGTCGTTTGGGGAATGACTGAGCGGATCCTCTCCGGCTTTTTCCAAGCGACAGCCAGCTAACGGCTTACAGCTAGTGGCGCTGATGCTGCCGCGATGGTGTCACCTAGCGGCCAGCGGGGGAGCAGTTCGCTTTGAAAAACCTTGACATTAGAGTTGTCGCAGTCGAGAATTAGGCGACACTAATGACCGGGTTCGTATGAATGCAGCCGTTGCTCGCGAGCCATTGACGCGATCCGTCGAGGATTATCTCAAGGCGATCTACACCCTCTCGCCCGAGGGCCGGCCTGCGTCCACCAGCGACATTGCACATCGTCTCGAGCTCTCCGCCCCCTCCGTGAGCGGGATGGTGAAGCGCCTCTCGGAGCAGGGCCTGTTGGAGCATGTGCCTTATAAGGGCGTGCAGCTCACCGAAGAGGGCCGGCGGGCCGCACTCCGGATGATTCGGCGGCACCGGATTCTCGAGACCTATCTGGTCGCGCGGCTAGGGTACGGCTGGGACACGGTTCACAACGAGGCCGAGCGGCTGGAGCATGCCGTATCGGACACGCTCGTCGAACGGATGGCGGAGGCACTGGGGAACCCAGGTGCTGACCCGCATGGCGAGCCCATTCCGACCGCGGACGGCCTGATCGAGGAGATCAGCGCCACTCCACTCTCCGATGTCGCTGCGGGCGAGACCGTGGAGGTCCGCCGCGTGACCGTGGGCGACCCCGACCGGCTTCGCTATCTCGCGTCCGTTGGGCTCACTCCGGGTGCCGTGGTGACGGTTCTGGAACACCAGCCATTCCGGGGTCCGACCACCTTTCGAATCAACGACCGCGTGCGCGTGCTCGGGCACGAGCTGGCGCTCGGTCTGCTTTGCAGCCGGAGCGTGACCGCATGAGTGCTGTCACGCTTCCCCCTGCGGAAGAGCTGGCTGGTTGGCGGTACCCCCGCACCCGGCCGAGCCTCCCCGAGTCGCACGGCAGCGTCGTCATTCCCCATAAGGTCCATTGGTGGCGGAAGGCGCTCGCGTTTGCCGGGCCCGGCTACCTCGTGGCCGTGGGATACATGGATCCCGGCAACTGGGCCACCGACCTGGCCGGCGGTGCGCGGTTCGGCTACGCGCTGCTCAGCGTCATCCTGCTTTCGAACCTGATGGCCATCCTGCTGCAGGCCTTGGCTCTCAAACTCGGCATCGTCACCGGACGCGACCTCGCCCAGGCCTGCCGGGACCATTACTCCCGCCGCGTAAGCTTTGCCCTCTGGGTGCTGTGTGAGATCGCGATCGCTGCCTGCGACCTGGCCGAGGTGATCGGGTCCGCGATCGCGCTCAACCTGTTGTTCGGAATCCCCCTGCTGTGGGGCGTCTGCCTGACGGCCCTCGACGTGCTGCTGATTCTGCTCCTGCAGAACCGGGGATTCCGCTATCTCGAGGCGCTGGTCCTCGCACTGGTGCTCACCATAGGCGTGTGCTTCGCGACGGAGCTGGTGCTGTCTCGGCCGGATGTCGCCGCGGTAGCGCGTGGGCTGGTTCCAACAACCCGGATCGTGACCGACCCGACGATGCTGTACATCGCGATCGGCATTCTGGGCGCCACCGTAATGCCGCACAACCTCTACCTGCACTCGTCCATCGTGCAGACCCGGCGGATCGGCGCGGATGTCGGCTCCAAGCGCGAGGCCATCCGCTTCGCCACGTTCGACTCGACCGTGGCGCTGCTGTTCGCATTCTTCATCAACGCCGCCATTCTCATCATGTCGGCGGCGACGTTTCACTGGACGGGGCACAGTGAGGTGGCGGACATCGGCGATGCTCACCATCTGCTCACCCCCCTCCTGGGGACCACGTTCGCCAGCGGTCTGTTCGCGGTGGCCCTGCTCGCGTCGGGTCAGAACTCCACCATTACCGGAACGCTGGCCGGCCAGGTCGTGATGGAGGGGTTCCTCGACATCCGCCTGCCGGCCTGGCTCCGGCGGCTCATTACCCGGCTCATCGCCATTGTCCCCGCGATCATCGTGACGGCGTTGTACGGCGAGAAGGGGACCGGCGCGCTGCTCATCCTCAGCCAGGTGATCCTGAGCCTTCAGCTGTCGTTTGCGGTTGTCCCGCTGGTGCAGTTCACCAGCGAGCGGTCCAAGATGGGACTCTTTACCAATGGCAGAGCGCTCAAGGCGGCTGCGTGGGCCGTTGCGGTCGTGATCATGGCGCTCAACACCTGGTTGCTCGTAGGCACGTTCCGACACTGGCTGGCGTAATCGAGAAGCTCACGACTATGAGCAAGGAACCACTTCCGTCTGAGGGAGCCCGCAAGCTTTCGCGGCGGGACCTCCTCAAGGTCGGTGCGATAAGCACGGTGGGGCTGGCGACCGCGGGCGGGGCTTTCGCGCTTCAGACCGACCCCTCCCGAGCCTCCCCGGAAGTCCAAGGCAAGGCCGGACACATCTCCAGTCATCATGACATGGTGGCCATCGGCGAACTGCGCGCCGGCGGCTTCGATCCCACAGCGTACCTCACCCATTTTGATCCGGGCCGAGTCTCACGGCTCCCCACAGGGCAGGTCCTCCGAGAGTACGAGCTCGTCGCCGTGGAGCGCGAGATCGAGGTGGTCCCAGGCGTGTTTTACCCCGCCTGGACGTACAACGGGCAGGTCCCTGGTCCCACCATCCGCTGCACCGAGGGCGACCGGATTCGGGTCCGGCTCACCAATGCGACCGAGCATGCGCACTCGGTTCATTTCCACGGCATCCACCCTGCTGAGATGGACGGGGCCTTCGAGCCCGTGCCGCCGGGCGGCCAGTTCACCTACGAGTTCGACGCCGAGCCGTTCGGGCTGCACCTCTATCATTGCCACACCGTTCCCATCAAGCGACACCTCCATAAGGGCCTCTACGGGGTGTTTCTGGTCGACCCGCCGAAACCGCGGCCGCCGGCGCACGAGCTCGTCATGATGATGAACGGCTTCGACACCAACTTCGACGGTGAAAACGAGGTGTACGCGGTCAACACGGTCGGCTTTCATTACCAGAAGCACCCGATTGGGCTTCGTGTCGGCGAGCTAACCCGTGTGTACCTGGTCAACATCACCGAGTTCGACCCGGTCAACTCGTTTCATCTGCACGGCAATCTCTATCGCCTCTACCGCACCGGCACTGACCTCGATCGCTTCGAGCGGACCGATCTCGTGACCCTGGGCCAGGGCGAGCGCGCGATACTCGAGTTCACCTACAAGTACCCCGGGTCGTACATGTTTCACGCGCATCAGAGCGAATTCGCCGAGCTCGGTTGGGCCGGCGTGTTCCAGGTCCGGAGCGACAATGTCTGAGGGCGCACCGCCGGCCTCGACCGACGACGTTGTCGCGCTCCCGACGCGGGTCCCGACCTGGGCCAAGGGCATTGCCCCGTTGGTTGTCCTGGCGCTTCTGGTCGCGGCCTTCGTCCGCGTAGGACCCATCGGCGTCTTCCAGCAGGCGTTCCCCCCGGTCGAGGAGCTCACCGTCGAGCGCATCACCCTGCCGCGGGCGGGCGAGATGCGGGTCCGGGTGGTGAATGGCGGGCCGGCTGAGGTGACGATCGCACAGGTTCTGGTGGACGACGCGGCGTGGACCTACACCATCGACGGTGATGCGACGCTCGGGCGCCTGGCCCGACGCAACATCACGATTCCGTACCCCTGGGTGCGGGGAGAGCCGCATGAAGTGAAGCTGGTGAGCAGCACCGGGCTCACTTTCTCGGGCGATGTTGCGGTGGCTACTGAAACGCCGGCCGTAAGCCCTCGGTACGTCTCCACTTTCGCATTGCTGGGCTTCTACGCCGGCGTCATCCCGGTCTTCCTCGGCCTTCTCTGGCTGCCATTCCTGCGAGCGCTCGAGCCGCACTGGGTGGACTTCTTCCTCAGCCTCACCGTCGGCCTGCTCGCGTTTCTCGGCGTCGAAGCGTTGGCCGAAGCCTTGGAAACCGCGGGCCGGGTGCCGGGCGCGTTTCAGGGGCTGGGGCTGGTCCTGCTCGGACTGCTTGGCGCACCGCTCGCGATCGCAGCGCTCGCCCGCCGCTCGGCGGGCCGCGCGGGCTCGACGCATCCGGCCTGGCGTGTCGCGACCCTCATCGCGCTCGGGATCGGCCTTCACAACCTGGGGGAAGGTCTCGCCATCGGGGCGTCGTATGCGAGCGGCGAGATTGCGCTCGGGACGTTCCTGGTGATCGGCTTCCTGATTCACAACACCACGGAGGGGCTCGGCATCGTGGCCCCCCTCGCTACCGAGCCGACACGGCTGGCGCAGCTGGCGGCGCTGGGCGCGCTCGCGGGCGGGCCCACGGTGATCGGCGCCTGGATCGGCGGGTTCACGGTATCGCCGACCTGGAGTACACTGTTCTTCGCTGTCGGAGCTGGAGCGATCGTGCAGGTCGTCCTGGAGCTGCTGCGGCTCTTTCTTCGGAGGCCAGGTGGCCGGGTTCTGACCCCGCTCAATTCGGCGGGCCTCATGGCCGGGCTGCTGCTCATGTACGGCACCGGGCTGCTCTCAGGCGTCTGATTGCGTGCGCAGCATGTCAGTCGCCGGCGCGCCCCTCCCGCTTGCTGCATCCTTGAACCACTGAGCCACGGAGACACCGAGGTTGCCTCACCTACAGTGGAACCCTCTGCGTCTTTGTGCCTCTGTGGTTTTCAGTTGTTGTTTAGCCGTCGTACCGGCCGCAGGCCAGGAGCCCGAGCCCCTCGAAGACAACAGCTTTCTCATCGAAGAGGCCTACAACCAGGCCCCCGGTGTGGTCCAGGAGATCAGCAACTTCGTTCGGGCGTCGGGAGGGAGTGACTGGATCTACACGATGACCCAGGAGTGGCCGCTGGGCGGCGTGCGGCACCAGCTGAGTTACACGATCCCGCTGGAGCATCACGGCGACCTGGAGACGACCGGCCTCGGGGATGTACTAGCCAACTACCGCTTTCAGGCTGCTGGTGCCGATGGCGGTCGGATCTACGTGGCGCCGCGATTGAGCGCAGTGCTCCCTACCGGGCGAGCTCGAAGCGGCCGGGGCAACGGGACCCTCGGTGCCCAGGTCAACCTGCCGTTGACGCTGGCGTTGAGTCCGCGCTTCTCCACTCACTGGAATGCCGGTGCCACCATCCTCCCCTCGGCCGAGAACCTGCTCGGGGATCGCGCCACCACCGCGTCGTTCAATGCCGGGGCGAGCGCCATCTGGCTGATCCGTCCCCTTTTCAACCTGATGCTCGAAGCGGTGTGGCTCCGGGAATCCGAAGTGGTGGGCCCCGGCGCGACCGTGCGTGCCAGCTCCGCGTTTCTCAATCCGGGTTTTAGGTGGGGGTTCAACTGCCGTGGCGGGCTACAGATCGTCACCGGCCTTGCTTACACCGTGAGCCTTACCGACCGGGATCCTGACGCCGTCTTTCTCTACCTCAGCTTCGAGCATCCCTTCCGCCGGTTAGCGCCGCAGTAACGGGCCTGCCGCCCGTCACTCCGGACCGGCGTCGCCCCTGGGCGCTCCCGGATCCTCCTCCAACGTCAGCTCGATGTCGGTGTGCGGCTCGATCACGCGGAGGAGCCGCGCCAGGAACCGGTCTCGCTCGGCGCGCAGCTCGCTCGGCTCCTCGTCGTACACCCGCTCGATCAGCCGGATGAGGCGCTGACGATCCTCCGCCGACAGTGTGTCCCAGCGGGCCAGCCGACCCCAGATCCGTTCGTACTCCTGGAGCGCCTCGCTGAGAAAGACTCCGGTGCCCCGGGCTCCCGCGCCCATCACCTGCGTCAGGTGCGGGCCTGCGGTCGCCCACTCGATTGCCGGCCCGAGTGATACCAGCCGGTCCACGTCGACCAACTCCACCACTCCTTCCAACACCAGGTCGATGCACTCGCGCCAGACGGCGGCCAGGATGCGGCCGGTGGCGTTGCCGGTTACCTCGCGCTTGAGCACCACCACCTTCCGGTCCAGCTCCTCGAACCACGCGCGAACCTGCTCGGTGCAGGCGGGGTCCGTGAGCGAGCTCGGTATGATCTCGACCAGCGGAGTCATCTCGACGGGATCGAGGGCATAGGCGACCAGGTGCCGCTCGGGGCGGCGGAGGCGCGCACACAGCGCGCTCGAGTGCATCGTGCCGGTAATGCTGACCGTAATCGCCGCGACCCGGGCCACCTGCTCGATTTGCTCGACCAGCCGCTGCTTCCCGGCCAGGTCGAGCGGCATGACGTCGAGCACCAGCTCGGCGTCGCCCACGGCGTGCAGGAGACTGCGGCCGATGCGGAGGGAGTCGAGTGCGCCGGCCGCGGCCAACGGATCCGCGCGGCCAATGTCCGTCAACCGCCGCACCCGCTCGCCGACGTCGTCACTTGCCCGTTGGAGGAGGGCCGAGTCCAGGTCGTAGAGGGACACCGACCAACCGCGGCTCAGCGCCAGCGCGGTCCAGCCGCGCCCGCGATGACCCGCACCAATCACGGCTATTCGCGGTCGGTTTCGATCGGCCATGCCGTCCGGTTGACGAGGAATAGTCAGGATGCGTGTAGGATAATACGGAATGGCCACCCGCGCCGCCGCCCGATGCCTCGGCATGACCGGTCGTACCACCATGGTCTGGAGGGTCGTCGCCGTGATCGCGGTGCTGTCCGCGGGTCAGCCGGTGCGCGCCCCGCTCTCCGCCCAGATCGCTGGAATCGCCGTCGAGCGGCGCCTCGCCCGCGAGCTGGGGGTGGGCGTCGGCGACACGCTGGGCATCGGATCGGCGGTGGACTCCGTGCGAGCCCGGGTCGTCGTGGATGCGATCTACGAGCCGCGGCCCGACCCGTCGGGTGTGATCCGTCCTGAGCGTACGGTTCGGCTTCACCTGCCCGACCTGGCCGGGCTGCTCCGGGCGCCGGACCGGGTGGACCGCTTTGGGGTCGGGCTCGTGCCCGGTAGTGACCCCGGCCGCGCCGCGGCAGCTCTGAATCGAGCCGCATTCGGCTTCCGGGCGTTTCCCTCGGCCACCGTCGCGGCCGGCTCCTCACAAACGTTTCTGGTGGTGAGCCGCTTTCATCGAGCCATCGCGGTCATCACCATTGTCGCGGGGGCGATCTTCCTTCTCTGTATCATGCTGCTCAAGGTGGAAGAGCGCCGGTTGGACGCCGCGGTCATGCGGTTCGTTGGAGTGCGGCGCCGAGTGGTGTTTCTGGCGCTGCTGTTGGAAGCTTCGCTAGTCGCTTTGGCCGGCTCGGTCATCGGTGTGGCGATTGCTCTCGCAGGCGGGACCATCACCAACGCCTATTACCAGCACCTGTTCGACACCGCCCTGGTGTTCTCGCTGGTCACTCCCCGGATCGTTCTGTTCAGCGTCGCGTTGTCGCTCGCACTCGGGCTCGGTGCCGGCGCGCTCGCCGCATGGCGCCTGGTGCGCATCCCGCCGTCGGCGCTGTGGGGCCGAGCGTGACGGCCCTGCGGCTCGCGCTCCGCAATCTCGGGCGTCGCCGCCTTCGAACCGCCCTGTCGGTCGCGGGAATCGCTATCGCCTCGGCGATGCTGCTCGACATGGTCATGCTGAGCGGCGGCATCGAGCGGTCCTTCGAGCGGATGCTGTTGACCCGCGGCTACCAGGTGCGCCTGAGCCCGAAGGGCACGTTGCCGTTCGACACCGAGGCCACCCTGAGCAACGTGACCGGTTTGCTCCATGCGCTTGGGGGCGACCCCGACATCGCGTCGGCCGCGCCCGTGCTTGGCGGCTCGGTGTACGCCCGAATACCCGACTCGCTGGTGACCCTGTTCGGGTACGGAATCGACCCCGCCGCGCAGGCGCTGTACGACGTCACCCAGGGGCGGGATCTGGCTCGCGGCGATACCCTCGGGATCTTGTTGAGCAGCACGGCCGGCAAGGCGCTCGAGGCAGCTCCGGGAGACACTATCAGGCTCGTCGGCCGGCTGAATCCCCAGGTCGCCACGCCGGCGGTCGAGCGCCGCCTGGTCGTCCGCGGCCTGGTGCGTTGGCTCTACGACTATCCGGGGCAACGATCCGTTGGGCTGACGCTACCGCTGATGCAGCGTCTAATCGGCGGGGCGGACGATGACCGCGCCTCGCTAGTGATGCTAAGGGTTCGAAGCGACGCAGCTGTCCCGAATGTGGCGGCTCGGCTTCGAGCCGAGCTGCCCACGATCGAAGTGAACAGTGTAGCACAGCTGGTCGGCCACTTTCGGCAGCGGGTGCTCTACTTCCGGCAGCTTTCGTACATCCTGGGCACCATCAGCCTCATCGTCACGGTGCTACTGGTCACGACCCTGCTCACCATCACCGTCAACGAGCGGCTGGGCGAGATTGCCACCCTTCGAGCCATCGGGACCGTACGGTCACGAATCGTACGACAGGTCCTGGCTGAGGGCGTGGTATTGACCGTAATCGGCGGCGTGCTGGGTGGAGCGCTGGGGCTCGCGACGGCGCGCTACCTGGACGCCATCCTGACCAGCTTCCCGGGGCTGCCGGCGGCGCTCTCGTTCTTCGTGGCCGAGCCACGGTCGATCAGCATCGCAGCAGGGGTGCTCGGCCTCACGGGCGCCCTGGCCGGGTTGTATCCGGCGTGGCTCGCGGGGCGGGCACCGATCGCCGCGACGCTGCGGGCAGAGGCGCCGTGAGCCTCCTTCAGGCGCACGACATCCGGAAGGACTATCCGATGGCCGCCGAGCGAGTTCACGCCCTCCGCGGCGCGAGCCTCACCGTCGAGCACGGCGAATACGTCGCTATCGCTGGGCCGTCCGGTTGCGGCAAGTCCACGCTGCTGCACCTGCTTGGCGGAATCGACACTCCGTCGGCGGGCTGGGTCGAGCTCGAGGGGGTGCGGCTCGGTACGTTGCGCGACCGCGACCTGACCCGCCTTCGGCTCGAGCGCATCGGATTCGTGTTTCAGCGATTTCACCTGTTGCCGGTGCTCACCGCCCGGGAAAACGTGGAGCTTCCCATGGCCGAAGCGGGGGTGGGCCGCCAGGACCGCCAGGCTCGTGCGCGGAAGCTGCTCGAGTACGTAGGGCTGGCCACCCGCGCCGATCACCGCGCGACCCAGCTGTCCGGAGGCGAGATGCAACGGGTGGCCATCGCGCGCGCCTTGGCCAATCGGCCGGCGCTGATCTTGGCTGACGAGCCGACGGGCGAGCTGGATGCGGCCACAGGCCAAGAGATCCTCCAGCTCTTCCGCCGGCTCAATCGGGATGGAACGACGCTGGTAGTCGTCACCCACGACGACCAGCTGGCAGCGGAAGCGGGGAGGGTAGTCCGGATGTTGGACGGACGGATCGTTGATTCACAAAAGCGTGAAAAGTGAAAAGTGAAAAGCGAAAAGGGACTCCGGTGAGCGGTGAGCTAAGGCTACCGAGACGGCACGAGTGCGCGCCCCCAGGCGCACGGTGCCTGGCGCGACGCCGCCCGTGTTTCACCGGGAGCCCCCTTTTCACTTTTCACTTTTCACGCTGTACCTGACATGATTTTTACCCTCGCCTTCCGGCATCTCTGGGTAAAGAAACGCCGCTCCGCGTTCCTCCTCTTCGGATTCGCGCTCGGCGTCGGGGTCATGATCGTGCTGCTCTCCGTCGGTGAGGCGATGGTGGATCAGTCGCGCGACGTGGCGCTGGTGGGTGGCGGCGAGGTGACGGTGCTACCGCAAGGCATCGATATGGAGGCGATGCGGACTGGCGGTGTGAGCGGGATGTTCTTCGGGATCGATCACGCGCGCTTCCTGGCCCGACAACTCCTCGGCGGACCTCGCCAGGCAGGATTGATCCGCGCAGTCGCTCCCGCCGTCGAGGGAAAGATCGTCTATCTCACACGCCGTGATCGAACCATCGCGGTCCGCGCCGGCGGCGAGATCCCCAGTCGGGCCGCGGCCGTCGGGGCCGGTCTCGACGTCCGTGCCGGTCGATGGCAGGACAGCCCCGCCGACTCCGCCTGGATTGCGCCCGATCAGGGCCAACTCTATGACGAGCTCGATCGATTTCACGTCCCGCCGAAGCCTGATTCGACCTGGGCCGAATGGGACTACTTCAACGTCGTCGTGAGCCCTCGCGAATGGTGGTATGTCACGCTGATGGTCACCGGCGAGGTGCCTCACGGAAAATGGGGCGGGCAGGTGCTCCTGACTCGGCGCCGTCCCGACGGTCGCTACGAGAGATTCGTTACGCGGGTCGCTCGAGAGCGTATCACATTCGACACCGCCGCGGCCGACCTGGCCCTGGGAGAGAGCACGGTGCGACAACGGGGCGGGGTGTATCGGATTGCCGCCCGAGCCGCCGGTGATGCCGGCGAAGCCCGGATCGATCTCGAGCTCAGACCCCGGGCCAATCGCTACTTCCCTCCGGTGGAGCTGCGAGAAGAGCGGCTGATGTCGGGCTATGCGGTGCCCGCGCTGGTCGCCGAAGCCGATGGAGCGGCGTGCGTGGCTGGGACCTGCCGCCGCATCGACAACGCTCCGGCCTACCACGATCACAACTGGGGTGTGTGGCGCGGCGTGACCTGGGAGTGGGGAATGGCTCGCGGGGGCTCGTTCGCGCTGCTCTACGGCGGGGTCTATGCGCCGGAGGACGCCGGCAGTAGCCCGTTCTTTCTCGCCCTCCTGGATTCACTGGGGGTCCGCCAGATCCTTCGCTTCAAGACCATTCGATACAGCGGCGCCCGCCCTGTGGCGCAGGCGGCCGGTGTCACCGCGCCTGAGCGGCTCGAGCTGGTTGCCGCTCGGGCGGCGGATACGCTTCGGCTCGCGGTCGATGTAGCCGACGCGCTGGCCGGCCGGGGGGTTCAGGCCGGGGGGCTCGACCGACATTTCCTTCAGATGCGGGGCCGGTTCGTGCTGATGGGTCGGATCGCCGGCGA
>OEKS01000859.1_pt3 | contig 11124 bp, 11 predicted proteins | sample 1503251 | NCBI WGS metagenome assembly OEKS01 (sample SAMEA104379576, study PRJEB20068) | metagenome | isolation source: 1998 | reverse complement strand
GCGTGGGGGCTCGCGACCATCCTGCTCCTGCCTCACCTGACGCTGCTGGTGGTGTCGCTCGTGCCGGTCGGCACCTGGACCACCGAGGCGATTCCTCCGGCGTGGACCCTCCACAATTACGTGACGCTGGTGCGGGACCCGGTCAGGCTCCGCCCGCTGCTCAACAGCCTCTGGCTCGCGACTGCGGCCACGCTCGCATCGGTGGGAATCTCCCTGCTCGCGGCCGCACTCGTGGTGCGCCGGCGCGTCGCCGGCCGCTCGCTCCTGGAGGCGCTCCTCGCGCTTCCGTGGGCGGTGCCCGGAACGGTCTTCGCGATTGCAATCGCGACCGCGTTCAGCGTGCACGCCCCCTGGGCCGGCCGAGTCGTCCTGGTGGGCACCGTTTGGATCCTTCCGCTCGCCTATCTCGTACGGAACCTGCCCGTGACCAGCCGGGCCACGCTGGCCGGATTCCGCGCGCTCGATCCGTCGCTGGATGAAGCCGCGGCGTCGCTCGGCGCGGGCCGGTGGCGTACTCTGTGGACGGTGACGGTCCCGCTGCTCAGGCCCTCGTTGCTGGCCGGCGCGACCCTCGCCTTCGCGACTGCATTGGGAGACTTCGTGACGTCGATCGTCCTGTACACCTACGACACCCGTCCCATCTCGCTCGAGATCCTCTCCAGCCTCCGCCAGGCCGACGTCGGCGTGGCTGCCGCTTACGGTGTCGTGCTGATGGCCGTGAGCGCGGTCGTCTTCGCCGTCGGCGGAGCCCGCAGCGGGAGTGGGGTCGGATGACCGCAACCGGATCCAATCACCACCTCCGCCGGATCGCGGTGCTCATCGCGATCAGCCTGGTGGACATGATCGGCTTTGCGATCGTGCTGCCGCTGCTCCCGTTTTACGCGCTCAAGCTTCACGCGAAGCCTTCCGAAGTCGGCTTCATCATTGCCGCCTTCTCCATTGCGCAGATCCTCTCGGCCCCGATCTGGGGCCGGTTGTCCGATCGCTACGGGCGCCGGCCCGCGCTTCTCATCGGTCTGCTCGCGTCGGCGGTGGCCTACGTGGTGTTTGGGGTCGCCGATGCTCTCTGGCTCCTGTTCCTGTCCCGGATCGTGCAGGGGGCGGGCGGCGGGACCACGGGTGTGGCGCAGGCCTATGTCGCCGACACGATCGAGCCCTCCCAGCGCGCCAAAGCGCTCGGCTGGCTGTCGGCCGCAACTGGCGCGGGATTCATGGTTGGTCCGCTTATCGGCTCGCTTGCGTCGCACTTCGGGCAGACCGCTCCCGGCTTCATCGCGGCGGCGCTGTGCATCACGAACGCCGCGTGCGCCTGGAAGTGGCTCCCCGAATCGAAGCGGAAGGACGGCTCCGGTGCGCACCCGGCTGTCCGGAAGCCGGTATGGCACACGGCTGGGCAGGTCGTCATCCACCCCGCGCGCCCAGCATCGCGGCTCATCTGGATCTACGGCGTGGGCATGCTTGCCTACTCGGTCCTGACCTCGGTCCTGGCGCTCTACCTGGGTGCTGAGTTCGGGACGACCGAGCGCACCATCGGGAAATGGTTCTTCTATGTCGGCGGCATTCAGGTCGTGATGCGGACCCTGCTGCTCGGGCCGATCGTGGACCGGATCGGAGAAATCTGGGCCATGCGGGCAGGCACGCTGACGCTCGTGCTGGGGCTCTTCCTGTTCCCGCTGCCGACCTCGGCGTGGGCGCTCGCCGCCATCATCCCTTGCGTTCCGATCGGAACCGCGCTCCTGTTTCCATCCACCACCGCGCTTGTATCACGGCACGTCCTGCGCTCGGAGTACGGCACCGTCATGGGTGTCATGCAGACGTTCGCCGGGCTGGCCCGGATCATCGGTCCGATCCTCGCCACCGGTGCGTTCGAGCGGCTAGGGCACGGCTCACCGTTCTACCTCGCGGCCGCAATCGTAGCCCTGGTGGGACTGCTGGCCTTTCAGGTCGAGACCGAACCGCCATCGGTGCAGCCGGTGGCGGCGTCGGCCCCGGAGTCTTCCGCATAGAGTCTTCATGAGCGCCGGAGGCGGCTATGAGCGTCGAGGAGCGACTCGACCGGCTCGAGCAGCGGCTGGAGGTGCTGGAGACGTTGATGAGGGACGTGCTGAGCGCCCGCGGGCCGGTCGCGGCGAGCGCGCAACCGCCTCGCGCCGCTCCGCCGCCGCACCCCCCGCCGCGACCGCTGGACCCGTCGACCGCGGCAGCTCCCGCACCGACGCCGGCCCCCGCGCGACCCAGAGGCTCGCTCGCGTCCGAAGAATGGATCGGCCAGCGCGGGCTGCTGGCTATCGGCGTGCTCGCTCTCATCCTCGCCGCCGGCTATCTGCTCAAGCTGTCGTTCGAGCGCGGCTGGATCTCGCCCTTCCTGCGGTGCGTTGGCGGTGTGGTGGCCGGTGGCGTGGTCGGCGCGATCGGGTGGCGGCTGCTCGACCGCTACCGCACCTATGGCGCGTCGCTCATCGGCTGCGGCGCGGCGATCATCTATCTCGCCGTCTGGGCGGCCTCGAAGCTGTACGGTCTGGTACCTCCCGCCAGCGGCATCGGGGGGCTGGCACTCGTATCTCTCTCGCTGGCCGCCATCGCGTACGGCATCGGCGTCCAGGCCCTCGGCACCACGGCGGCCCTGGGCGCTTTCATCGCTCCGATTCTGTTGGGGCGTCGAGGCAATCCCGACGCCCTGCTGATTTATCTCGCCGCGGTCGGCCTGGCGCTCGGGTTCGTCGCGGGACGCAAGCGCTGGCGGGCAACAGCCGCCGTGGTCGCACTGAGCTTCTTCGGTCTGGGCTGGGCTGGGGCGGCTGATTCCCATCACCCGCTCGGTGCGCTGGTCTACGCCATAGCCGGCGGCACGGCCGGCATTTACCTGGGGCTCCGCGAGCGCTGGTGGGAAACGCGGTTCCTCGCCTTCTGGGGTGGCTGGGCCCTGCTCGCGACGGTCCACGACCGGCTGACCCCGACCTGGCCGATCCTGATTGGGGGCCTGCTCCTGGCGGCGCCGGTCTGGCGGCACGGGCTCGTCTCGCCTGGCTGGCGCCCTCTTCGCCTTGGCGGTCCCACGGGCGAAGGATGGTCCCTCGACGAAGCCCTCCTTTTTTTCGCAACGCCATTTCTGCTGGCCTGGGCGGTGACGAGTGTTTCTCCCGGACTGTTCGACGCGGAGCAAGGGCTGGCTGCACTGGTTGTCGCGGTACTCTATCTGGCGGCCGGCTACGCCCGGCCGCGGCCGCCGTTCGCGCTGGCCGGTGCCGGTGCCCTCGTCATCGCGGTGCTCCAGCGCTGGTCCGGCGTCGAGGGTCCCGCCATCCTGCTCGGCGTGACCGTGCTGTGGGCGGCGCTCGACCACCCGCTGGGGCGGTCGGACGGCCGCTGGTACGCGGCCGCCAGCCTCGCGATCGCCCTGACACGGCTGCTCGGCGCCCTCGCCCGCGATCGAGGCTTCGACGACGGGGCGTTCGTCGGGCCGTGGGCACTGACTCTCTGGCTCGGGATCGGCGTGACCTGCGGGCTCGCGATCGGTCTCTGGCGACGCGACCCCGACACCCCCGCGGCAGGGCTCGCTCGACCGGCGCTGTGGGTCACGGCGGGCCTGCTCGCGCTCTTTGGGGTGACCGGAGAAATCCGCCGTTTCTTCCGCCTGCGCGAGACCTCGGTGGAGACCGCCCAGCTCGCCGGCGGACTAGCCGTGAGCGCGTGGTGGCTCGTCTTCGCGGCCGTGCTGGTCATGCTGGGACTGCGTCGTCGGCTGCGTCCAGTCCGCCTGGGAGGTCTGGCTGTCGCGGGCCTGGCGGTGCTCAAAGTGATGGTGTTCGATCTCGCCTCGCTCGACGCTCTCTATCGCGTCGGCTCGGTGTTCATTCTCGGGCTGGTGTCACTGCTGCTCGCGTATCTGTATCACCGCCAGGCGCGCGCCGCGCGGGTAGGATGAGGCCCGCCTTGAATTGTTGACCGAACGAGGTATCATGCGCGCTTGCCCGATGCGAGACTACGTGTGATTGTTTCGGCGCTTCCTTCATCCCCAGAGGCCTTTGCCAAGGCTGGTTGGGACGACATCGCTCCGTACTACGATGAGCTGGCCGAACGGCCGCTCGAGGCCGGCACGATCGAGGCCTGGCTGAACGCGTGGTCCACGCTCGAGGAGCTGCTGACCGAGGCGGCGGCGCTGGCGATGATCGCCTACACGATCGACACCGGCGACGCCGAAAAGGAAGCCGATCACCTCCGCTTCTCCAGCGACATCCTTCCCAAGGCCGAAGAACGCAGCGTCGCGCTCGCCAAGCGGCTGGTCGAGTCGGGCTACAGCCGGTCCGACCTCGATACAACCATCCAGCGATTCCGCACGTCGATCGAGATCTTCCGCGAGGCCAACGTCGCCCTCTTCGCCGAGGTCGAGCAGCATTGCGCAACCTACCAGCGAGTGACCGGCTCGATGACGGCGGAATGGGAGGGGGAGCAGCGCCCGCTGCCGCAGCTGCTGCCGTTCCTCAAGAGCCCGGACCGCAGGGTGCGGGAGCGGGCCTGGCGGGCCAGCACCGCGCCCTACGTCGCGCAGCGCGATACGCTGGCTCCGCTGTTCGATCGGATGTATGCCCTGCGCCAGAAGGCTGCTCGCAACGCCGAGTTTGCGAATTTCCGGGACTATGTTTTCCCGGCCAAGTTCCGCTTCGACTACACGCCGGCCGATTGCGAGCGATTCCAGCAGGCAGTCGAGCTCACCGTGGTGCCGGCCGTCGAGCGGCTCCTCGGCCACCGGCGGGCCCGGCTTGGCCTGGGCGATCTCCGACCTTGGGACCTACAGGTCGACCCGTACCGCGACCAGCCGATTCGCCCGTTCCGCACGGCTGACGAGCTGGTGACCAAAGCGCGCCGTGTGTTCGAGCGGGTCGCGCCCGAGCTCGGCGCTGAGTTCCAGATAATGATCGACAACCGGCTGCTCGACCTCGAGAGCCGGAAAGGGAAGGCGCCGGGCGGGTATTGCGAGACGCTCCAGTTCCAGGGCCGGCCGTTCATCTTCATGAACGCCGTGGGTCTGGTGGACGACGTCAACACGCTGCTCCACGAGGCGGGCCATGGTTTCCACGCCTTCGCGTCGCACCGCCAGCCGTTCATCTGGCAGCGGCATCCCGGCTCGGAAGCGGCGGAGCTGGCCTCGATGTCCATGGAGCTGCTGGCCGCGCCCCATCTGCTCGCCCCCACCGGCTACTTCAGCCCGGACGAAGCCCGCTCGGCGACCCTCGAGCACCTCGAGGACATCCTGATCGCCTTGGCGCACATCGCCTCGGTAGATGCGTTTCAGCACTGGATCTACACCAGCGGCGAGGGCAGCGATGCAGAGGCCCGGGACCGCGCCTGGCTGCGCATCCGCTCGCGGTTCGAGCGCGGCATCGACTGGAGCGGCCTGGAAGAGCAGCGCGTTGCCCGCTGGTATCGCCAGCTCCACGTCTTTCTCTACCCGTTCTACTACATCGAGTACGGCATTGCCCAGCTGGGGGCTTTGCAGGTCTGGCGCAACAGCCTGACTGACCCGGTCCCCGCGGTGAAGCGCTATCGCGAAGCGCTGGCCCTGGGCGCCACTCGGCCGCTTCCCGAGATCTATCGGGCCGCAGGGGCGGAGCTCTCCTTCGATACCGGGCTCATGAGCGAGCTGGTGGGACTGGTCGAGTCTCGCATCGAGGTGTTGCGGGCCGACCTGCCGCCGCGCGAACGGCACTAGCCCGGGAGTTGCTTCCCGGGCGTGGGGCGGCAAGATTCCCCCGTCCTCAGGGGAGCATTGGATGGCCAAAGAAGAAGGCATCGAGATGGAAGGCGTCGTGACCGAGGTCCTGCCGGACCGCAACTATCGGGTCCTGCTCGAGAACGGTCACGAGGTTCTGGCATACGCTGCGGGCAAGATGAGCAAGTTCAAGATCCGGGTGCTGGAGGGCGACCGTGTGAGCGTGGTGCTCTCTCCCTACGACCTCACCCGCGGCCGGGTCATCTACCGGCACAAGTGACGTACCGGTCCCCTGAAATACCGGCGGGCCGCTCTCGCGAGCGGCCCGTCAGTTTTCTGCGACCAGGTCTGCTTACTTCGCCTTGGTGACGTTCTCGGCGGCGGGCCCCTTCGCACCCTGCACGATGTCGAACTCGACCTTCTCCCCCTCCGCGAGGCTGCGGAACCCGTCCATCTTGATCGCGGTGTGATGGACGAAGCAATCCTTGTCCCCGTTCTCCGGAGTGATGAATCCGAAGCCCTTCGCGTCGTTGAACCACTTGACCGTGCCCTTCGGCATTGCAACAACCTCGTGAAGATGGAGCCCGACGGCTCCGGGAAACCCCCGGCCCTCGTGGCCGGAGCAGGAACAAAAAGAGCCGACCGGCATTTCGCAGCGGGCGGCACGGTGTAGCCGAGTTTTAGGAGGGCTGGACCGGGTGACGCATAGGGATAAGGTTCGGCCCCGGGGAGAGGTTGTCAAGTCGGCCCCGGGCGGGTCCCTGGGCTAGCGGAGGACCACCCCCGCCTTGCGTAGTTCGTGGTTCAGCAGCCACCGCTTGGCCGCGAGCCCCCCGCCGTAGCCGACGAGTCCGCCGTCCTTGCCGATCACCCGATGACACGGGATCAGGATCGCGAGATGATTCCCTGCGACCAGCCAGCCGATCTGGCGCGGGTGCAGCCCAGTTGCTCGGGCGATGTCGTCGTAGGAGCGGGTCTCCCCGAATCTGATCTTGCGAAGGCACCGATATACTGCGACCTGCGCCGGGGGAAGCTCAAACCAATGGCGCAAGTGGTTAGGGAAGGCGAACGTCGGAGGGGAGCCGGCAAAGTAGGCGTCCAACCAGCCGGTAGTCCGGCTGCAGGGCCCCTGGATAATGTGGAGCTCCGGCACCGCGGCCCGCAGACGCACGGTCCACCGCATGCGATCGGCCCGATGGGGGAACTCCACAGCGAGCGGACCCTGCGCGCACTCGATTACAGTGAGAGCGCCGATGGGTGACGCGTAGCTTGTCCACTCCACGCGCACGGCAGACTCCGCGGCTTCCAGGGATACTGTGAAACGTAGCGGCAGCTTACCTTCCACGCATGTCGGCCCCGCAGACACTGGTAGTCCGCACCTTCTCCGACCGGGCAGAGGGTCTGTCTCATTTTGTGCTCCGCGCCGGCGAAGCCCCGCGGCTGCTCGCGTTCGACGACGCCCTTGGCTGTCCGCTCGAAACGGCGCTCGCAGCGTTGGAATGGACTGGCGCCGTCGGGATCCTGATGGATGACGATCTGCTGCACGCCGCGCGGCTGACGAGCGAAACCGCGGCTGCCGTCATCGAACGGAAGACCCAGAGCGGCCGCCGATTCGTCTACCTCGGCCCCCGGCTGGATGCGCCTCCAATGGACCTGTTCGAGGGGGCCGTCCTCTTCGACGAGCCCGGCGTGAAAGCGGTCGAATTCACCCAGCGCGCTCACGGCCTCGCCCACTTCCTCCGCGCGACCGCCGGCGCCGGCGCGTTGCTGTCGCTGCTGGCGCGCCGGGCTCCCGAAGTTCGCCACCTGCGCCGCTGGCTCGGACCGGTGATCAAGGAGCTCGATGTCCCCCGCCCGCTGGTGGCCGGCTGGTTCGCCGCCACGGCGGCGGGTTGTCTGTTCGGGCCGGTGGATGGTGAGCCTACCTATCGCTATGTCGAGGCCGGCTTCGAATCCTGAACCGTCCAGGTCGTCATGTCGAGAACTCGGAATACACATCTCCACAAGCTGTGGACAGGAGCGGTTAGGTGACGGCAGGCTCGACGCTTAATTGTCCACATTCTCCCTCGGTCCAAGTAGCGTAACCCGAAGAAATACGGGCACTTGCGAGAGCGCGACGCGCAGGCGATCTTCGACTGCGCTCTCTCGGGATGCGTTCGGAACTCCACGTCCGGGCGACGAACGGGAAGCGAGGATGGGCGGGTTATCGGGGGAGGTCGCCAACGGGCCTGCGGCCCAAGGGTGACCGATGATCCCGGTGGTCACCCCGGCTATCCGGTGAGGCCAGTCGCGTGCTTCACCCTCCCCGATCCGGCGCCTCGGGGAGCAGTGCGAAGGGTCGGTCCGCGACCCGATCCGACTCGCAGCGCTCACATAGACGAACCAGGTGGGATGGCCATCCGGCCTGGGGATCGAAGCGAGGCTCTGTCTCGTCTTCCCGGGCGGTAACGCTCGGAGGCAGATGGAAGAAGAACGGCGGCCACGTGCCCCGACCTCGACCAGTCCGTGTGTGGGACGGCCGCCTAGCCACGACTAGGCGGCCGTTCCGCGTTTAGGCCCTTCCGACTCTCCTGACCGCCGCTTTCCGTCTCGGTTGTTGCAGGTCCGTGACCCCCCCGTTTCCTTGGCGTGTGACACCGTCGTGAGACTTCGGCCGTGCGCATCGCATTCGTGACCGATACGTATCTCCCGGAGGTCAACGGGGTCACGACGGTGCTTCGGATGATCCGGCAGTCCCTCGCGGCGCGCGGGCACGATCTGCTCTTTCTGGCTCCGGCCTATCCCGACGGCATGGAGGCCGACGAGCTCGTGCTCCGGCGACCGTCGGTCCCCTGCCCGAAATACCCCGCGGTCCGCCTCTCGTCCCCCTTCGGCTCCGATGTGTTTGCGGCTCTCGATCGGTTCGACCCCGAGCTGGTCCATGTCGTGACCGAGGGGCCGCTCGGCTCGATCGGCCGCCGCTACGCCATTCGCCGCTGGTGTCCGCTCGTCACCTCGTTTCACACCGATTTTCCCCGGTACGCCGCGCGTTATCTGGGGTCATGGGCCGGGAAGTTGGCGCAGCGTTATCTCCGCCGGTTTCATGCGCCCGCCGTGCTGACCCAGACTCCCAGCGCGCAGACCCGCGACGAGTTGGTGGCGCTGGGGCTGCCACAGACCGTGGTCTGGGGCCGCGGCGTCGAAACCGAGCGGTTCACGCCGGCCCGCCGCAGCGCCGCGCGACGCACGGCCCTGGGCGCTGCCGAACGCGTGATCGTGTTGCATGTCGGGCGACTGGCGGTGGAGAAGGACCCGGACGTGCTGGTGGACGCGTTCCGGCGAGCGCACGACGAGGTGAGTGGGGCGGCGCTCTTTTTCGTCGCGGGCGACGGTCCGCGCGCGCCGGCGCTTCGGCGCGCGCTTCCCTTTGCGCGACACTTCGGATTCCTTGCCCGGGACGTGCTGGCGGATCTCTACGCCGACGCCGATCTCTTCGTGTTTCCCTCGGCCACCGAGACCTGCGGGCTGGTCACCCTTGAAGCGATGGCGTCGGGCCTGCCGGTGGTGAGCGCGGACCAGGGCGGGGTCCTCGAGAACATGCGGGACGGCATCAACGGAATGGTGGTGCCCGCCGGTGCGGGCGACCGGTTCGCCGAGGCGATCGTGACGCTGATCGGGGACGTTGGCCAGCGGGACGCAATGGGGCAGGCGGCTCGCGCGTTTGCGGTAGGCCGCGACTGGAACCGGGAGATCGCCGAGCTCGAGCGGATGTATGCAGAGGCGATCGCCAGGACGTCGGTGAGTCTGGGCCGGGCCAGAATCCCGGCGCAAACGGTCACCCGAGAGGAACCTCTGTAGGGGCCGCGCCGTGCCGCTCGGCGAGCGGCCGACAGGCAACTTTCCGCCCCGCTGATAGCCCCCCGGTAGTTCGCGCACTACCTTGCCCCGATGCCGTTGCACGTGCTCCTGCTCGAGCCGGATCCCGAGCGCCGGCAGGCGCTGGCCAACAGCCTGCGCGCCGCCGGCGTGCGAGTGTTCGAGACCGGTGATCGAGCGGCGGCGGTGGAGTCGCTGGAGAGCGGGGGGTTCGACGGTGCGCTGGTTTCCCTTCGGGTGCCCCAACTCGACGCTGGCGCACTGCGAGCGGCCATCTGTCCAACGGCTCCGGGCTTGCCCGTCTCCCTTGACGCGGCGGAGCGACTTCACATCGCGCGCACCCTGGAGCACACCGGCGGCAATCGCCGGCAGGCGGCTTTGATCCTGGGGATTTCGCGTTCGACCTTGCTCCACAAGATCCGCAAATACGGACTGGACGACGGACGCGCGCGGCGTCGGCGTCGCGCGAAGGGAGGAGAGCCTTGAGGCGCAGGCGAGCGAGTGGATTGAGCCTGGCGCTGCTGGCCGCCTGGGTGGCGGTGGCGGCGGCTCAGACCGCGACGAGCCGGCCGATTCCCCCGGGCACAGCGGCTGAGGGCACGCTGAGCTTCGACGGCCGGGCCAACGTGGGCGACTTTACCGGGACGACAAGCACGCTGTCCGGTGCCATGACGGGCGGCGCGGATCTGGGAGCCGTCCGAGGCTGGGTCGAAGCTCCGGTGGCGACGTTGAAGACCGGCAAGGACCGGCGGGATCGCGACCTGCTCAAGTCGATGGAGGCCGACAAGTATCCGACGATGCGGTTCGACCTGGATAGCGTCGGCGCTGGTGCGCCGGCCGACAGCCTGCCCGTCACGTTGAAGGGGCGGCTCACCATTCACGGGGTGGCACGCGAGGTCGAGCTACCGGGGTCGCTGGTGTTGACGACAGACCGGGCGCGAGTGCGTTCGGACTTTCCCCTCAATCTCAAGGATTACAAAATCGGTGGGCTCAGCAAGATGATGGGCATGCTCCGGATGTACGAAGACATCAAGGTGCACGTGGACGTGACCTTCCAGCTGCAGGGCCAGAAGTAGTCGGCTCGGAGCGCGTGACGGCCCCCGAGCCTGGCCGACGAAGGTGCCGTCTTCCTCCGTGCGACCGTTGTTTCATCCTCGAACCAGGCGCAGACGACCGAGTCGCGAGATCACGACCGAGCAGCGAGCCCTGCCGCGACTGAATGTGTACGTCCCATTGCCCAGCCCCCGTGGCAAACCGACAGGCGTGAAGACGAGCGGATAGGCCGGGCCCGTGAGCTCGACGCCGTCGGCCGCGGGGCCCGGGGCCCGCCACACCACCGCGGGGTCCGGGCCGCTCGCCAATCGGACGACCAGCGAGTCCGGCGTAATTTCGAGCCGCGTGAGCCGGCCGCGCATGATCGCCGTGAACCGGGCGACCCGGTGGGCCGCCATCAGCTGGTGCGCCGCCCGGTCGGTGAGGATGCCGGCCAGGAGTGTGGCGCTCGAGGGCACCGCAATTGCCGCCAAGATGCCGATAATAGAGAGGACGACGAGCAACTC
>OEKS01000815.1_pt1 | contig 11995 bp, 8 predicted proteins | sample 1503251 | NCBI WGS metagenome assembly OEKS01 (sample SAMEA104379576, study PRJEB20068) | metagenome | isolation source: 1998 | reverse complement strand
GCGTCGCCATTGGCGCCGCGATCGGCGAATGGCTCGGGGAACTCGTCGGCGGCCTGTTCGGTGGCCGCAACGACTGGATCGAGAAGCGCGTCGAGGCGGCGAAACAGGCCAACGAGGCCATGGGCCAGCTCTCTGCGAGCTACAGCGCCGCCGCGAAGAGCGGCGACATCACGCAGGTCCAGGCCGCACTCAGCGGCACCTTCGGCGCCCGCGGCGCCGTGCGGAGCGAGTTGACGCTCCCGCCGGAGCTCGCGGCCCAGCTCAAGATCACGGGCGACCAGATCAACGGCCAGATCCGCGTGGCGTGGGCCGATCTGACGCAGGAGCAGTTCAAGGCCGTCCTCGACACGCTCAAGGCCCAGCCCGACCTCATGAAGGGGATCATTGGCTCGGGCGACGTCGCCTATCTCTCCCAGGCCGACGCCCAAGCGGTCGCCGACCAGGCCGCCAACGGCGCGCGGGCCCTCATCACCGCGTTTCAGGCGATCGAGGATGCGCGCCACGCGATCGAGGACAAGTTCTCCGGCGTCCAGGCGGCCGTGAGTGAGTTCCTGCCCGCTGACGCTGCTGCGGCGTTCGCCGAGAACTTCCTGAAGCCCCTCGAGGAGCGCCTGCTCCAGTCGCTGCTGACCGGGGGCCTGTCTAAAGAGGACATGGACAAGCTCGCCGCCGATTTCGACAACGAGATGAAGCTGGTCCAGTCCATCGTGGCGATCGGCGACGACATCGCCAAGATCGGCGGGGACATGGCGAGCCAAGCCCGGGTGGCCGGCGTCACCTGGAAGCTCACGCTCGCGGCGCTCTCCGCCGCCGTCGACGACACGATGGCCGCCGTTCAGGCGATCCCGACCACGCTGCCCGCCTTCATTCAGGCCGCGGCCGATGCCCGGGCCGCGATTCTCGCGCGCTACCAGGCCGAGGTGGAGGCGGTGAAGACGGTGGAGACGGCGATCTCCGATCTGCTGAAGAACATCGGCGTGCCGCTCGCGGAGCTGAGACGCCAAATCGCGGCGATCGACACGGCGACCACCGGGAGCCTCGTTGGGTTCGCGGACCTTGCGGCCACGCTCCAGGGGCTCGCCGAGACGAGTCTGAGCGCCAGCATTCGCCTCTTCGCGATCCAGCAGGGTATCGCCACCATCATCGCGGCGCTCCAGTCGGCCGTGAGCTACGCCGTCGCCCATCCAACCCTCGCCGGGCCGCTCTCGCCAGCAAACCTCCAGGCACCGGGTGCCATCGCGGGGTTCATCGTCGACGCCAGCCGCCCCTTCCTGACGCAGCTCGAAGGGCTGATCAAGCAGGCCGCCGACGCCGGCGACATCCAGGGCGCGATCGGCCTCCTCCAGCAGGAACAGACGGCCGTCAAGCAGCTCGGGCAGGCGGCGATCCAGGCGGTGAATGACTGGGCCACTGCGGCGGCGAAGCTGGTGAATGACACGGCCGATGCCGCCATCAAGACCGTGAACGACACGGCAGACACGCTCGTCACGATGGTCGAGCAGGCGCGGGATAGCCAGATCGCGGCGATCGAGGCGACGCGTGATGCCCAGCTCGCGGCGATCGACGAGCAGACGAAGGCCCTCAACGCGCAGATCGCGGGGAATCAGCAGCTCGCGGGCGTGATCCAGTCCTGGCTTGGCGCGGTGCAGTCGGCGCAGGGCTTCGTGATGAGCCTGAAGCTCGGCGCCGGTTCGCCGCTGACGCCGGCCCAGCAGCTCGCCCTCGTGCGGGGCCAGTTCCAGGCCGCCGCCGGAGCCAGCGCCACGCCGGAGCATCTCCAGGCGCTCCAAGCGGCCTCGCAGCAATATCTCCAGGTCGCGGGGCAGCAGATGGGCACGGGCTCGGCCGGATTCAAGGCGCTCGTCGCCAGCGTGATCGCCACGATGGAGCGCGCGCTCGCGGCGGCGCCGGGTGGCGGCGCCGTGGACGCGCTCAGGGCCTCGCTCACCGCGCTCCAGCAGCAGGTGCAGAACCTCCAGGACCAGAAGACCGCCCTCCAGGACCAGGCGGCGGCGATCCGGAAAAGCGCCGACGATCAGATCACGGCCATCCGGGAGACGGCAGCCGATCTCATCGCCAATGTCAACGCCGGGCGGAAGCTCTTGATCGACAACATCAACATCGGGCGCCAGCACCAGCTCGACGGCATCGAAAAAACCCGCCTGGACACGGTCACCGTCATTCAGACGGCCGTGGCCGCGAAGCTCCAGAGGATCGCGGACGAGCAGACGAAGTACATGTTCCAGCTGGTCGGCGAGCGGACCACGCTGTTGGAGACCATCACGGGCGGCCTGAGCACGACAACGTTCCTCGCCCAGGAGGCGAAGGCGACGGTCACGTTGCTGGGCGACATCAAGCAGGCCCTGCTCGATAACCTGACGGCTGGCGTCATGAATCGGTCCACCCTCGCCACCGTGGCGACCGAGGGACTCCCCCCTGGCATGCCCCCCGGCTCCCCGCCCCTGCTCCCGGGCGGCATGTCACCCTGGGGCGAGTCGTCGCTCCAGCCGCTCGGCTCCTTCGCCTCCGGGACGGATTACGTGCCGCGCACCGGACCCTACCTCCTGCACGAGGGCGAGCGCGTCAGGCGTGCGGGTGCACCCGCTAGCGACACCGGCCCGGTCACGGTCACGCTCGAGCTACACGCGCCCGTCACGCTCGACGGCCAGGTGCTGACCGAAGCGGTGCTCCGGCAGTTCAAGGTGCGCGCCCGGGCCGGGGCCAAAGACATCCCGGCCGAGCTCGTGTTCACGCGGAACCGGTCATGAGCGCCTCAGCCTGGAAATTTCTCTATCGCAACTGGGCGCTCGCGAGCCAGGGGGCCGTCTGGTCCGCCAGCTCGGCCGTGCCCACGCTGCCGGTCTCGCATCTCGGTCTCCCGCAGCGGCAGCGCGTCTGGCGCTCCACGGGCACTACGGCGCAATCCCTCCCCGTGGACCTCGGTCAATCGCGGCCGGTGGGCGGCCTGGCGCTCGTGGATGGCAATCTGACGCCCGCTGCCACCGTCCTGCTCGAAGGCAACGCGATCGACGTCTGGCCGGGGGCGGTGTCGCACGTCGTCGTCCCGTGGGATCCGGGCGCCTCCGGCGTGATCCCCGTCTGGTTCACCGCCACCGAGACGTACCGCTGGTGGCGGCTCTCGCTCAGCGATCCGTCGAACCCGAGCGGGTTCCTCCAGCTCGGCCAGGTGTACCTCGGCCCTGCGCTGGAGATGCGCGACGTGGAGGAGCAGAGTCGCGGGCCGGGCCTCGGGGCCTCCCGGCGGCGCGTCGATCCGTCGCTTGTCGGCCGCTCACCGAGCGGGACGCCATATGCGTTTGCGTTTCCGCGGCGCGAGCAGTGGTCACTGCCCACGGGCTTGCTGACCAAGGATCAAGTCTTCGACACGCTGCTGACCACGCTCGAAGAGTCCGGCCTCACAGAGGACGTCGTGATGAGCTTGTACGCGGCCGATCCAGCGGGCGATGCGCCGGCGCGACAGACGAACCTCTACGGGCGCTTCACCGATCTGCCCGAGCTCTCTGGCGCGGAATCGCCGTACTACCGCGGGACGCTCGCGTTCCAGGAGTCGCGGTGAGCACGCTCAGCCGCGTGCTGGCATTGCTCCTGCTCATGCCATCGCTGGCATGGGCGCAGGCCGACGTGACTCAGGCCCTCGTGCCGAACCGATCGGCCGCCGCGTTTGAGCCCCAGGCGCGCTTGTTCAGCCAAGACCTGCAGATCATCGTCTCCGCCCTCGCTGGCTATGGCGTGGCCTCCGGCTGCGCGGTGACGCCGCAGGGGACGCCGAACATGACGGTGGCGGTCGCGGCGGGCAGCCTTCGCACGCCGACCGGGACTGTCTCGGTCACCGGAGGCAATCTGACCGTTGCGACTGCGAATGGGACGAGCCCGCGCATCGACCTGGTAACGGCCTCCCCGTCGGGCGGCTCGATCTCCATCACGGCCGGCACCGCCGCGGCGAATCCGATTCCACCGGCGATTCCACGGGCGGGCGGGATCGCGGAAGTGGTCCTGGCCGCCGTCTACGTGCCGGCTGGGGCCGCGACGATCACCGGCGCGGATCTCGTCGACAAGCGTGTGGCCTCTGCCGCTGGCGGGCTCGGGCCGGGAACGATCAACACGCTGGCGAAATTCACCGACACGCATGCCGTCGGCGACTCGCTGCTCACGGATGACGGCGCGCTCCTGACCTACTCCGGGGACAACGGTCTCGTGCTCAACTCCCTCGGCGACGCGCAAGTCGGCGCGTTGGCGGCGAGCGGCGCGAATCAGGCCGGGATCGATTTCGCGGTCCGGGCTGGGCCCGGCACCGGCAGTGGCACCGGCGGGACCCTGCGCTTGCAGACCGCGCCAGCCGGTGGCGCGGGCTCCACGCCCAACGCGCCCGTGGATCGCTTGACCATCTCCGAGGCAGGCGTCACGACGCTCCCGGGACTCGGCGGCGGCGGCACGCAGATGGTCACGGCGGATAACACGGGCGTGCTGGGTGTCGCGCCGAGCCCCGCCGTCACCTCGCCGGCAGGCACGCTCACTATGAGCGATGGCGCGGGGCACCTCGTCGCCTCGTCCTGCGTCGAGGACGCGACCTTTCTCGTCTGCGCCAAGCCGATCGCGACCAGCGGGCCGAGTCCGAGCGCGCTCTCGCTGACCGAGGGCGCCGCGGCCGATTGCCCGACGCCAACGGCCGGACTCGACATTGTCTGCGCGGTCGGCGAGTCGACGCACGCCTTGCAGTGCAGCTACGACGGCGCGAGCTATATCTCGTGCGCGGCGACTGGCACCGTCACGTCGATCGCGACCACCGCCCCGATCACGGGCGGCACCATCACCACGACGGGGACCATCGGCGTCAGCGATTTCGTGGCATCAGGCTCAAGCCACGCCCGTGGCACCGTCCCTGATCCTGGCGCGAGCTCCGGCACGACGAAGTTCCTGCGCGAGGACGCCTCCTGGCAGGTGCCGCCTAATAGCGGCGGAACTGTGACGTCGGTGGCGACTGGCGCGGGGCTTACGGGCGGCACCATCACCACGACGGGGACGTTAGATCTCGCCGCGGCATACAAGGTCCGCACCTGTACGGTGATCATCGGCGATCCTGGATCAGCTTCCGCTGCTCTCGCTAACGACAACGATTCGCCGGTCTCCTGCGTCAACGAATACGGCGTCGACTGGACGATCCAGACGGTCTCCTGTTGGGCCGATGCGGGCTCGCCGACGGTGACGCCGATTCTCACCGGTGGATCGGCGACGTCGATCCTGACGGGTGCTCTCACCTGCGGAACGGCCGCATGGGCGTCAGGCACCGTGCAATCTAGTCCGCCTGTGGTTCATAGCTTCAGCGGAACGGGCAGCACCTGTACCTCGACGCCGTGTAGCGCGGACGTGAACATCACGACGGCTGGTGGGACGGCTAAATACGTCGTTGTCCGAATAAGCGGGAGCCTTCCATGATCTCTCTCCGACTCGTCGCGATCCTCGGCCTGCTGATCGTGGGCGTGGCGGCCGGGGCGAGCCTCGCGCAACTGACGATGCCTCCCGGCACGATTCAGATGGTGGATAGCTCCGGCAAGCTGGTCGCCTCCTCGTGCGTCGAAGGGCCCACCGTGATTACCTGCTCGAAGCCAATCGAGATGGTGGGGCCTGGCCCGAGTTCATTTTCCTTCGCGGAAGGCAAGCTGGCGGAGTGTCCGAAGCCGACGGCGGGTCTCCAGATCATGTGTGCTGATGCCGCAAGGCACGCGATCCGATGCAGCAAGAACGGAGGAGCGTATGGCGCGTGCTAGGTGGGGCCTGCTGCTGCTCCTCGTCTGGGCGTCGGCCGCCGCCGCGCAGACCTGGCCGAACGAGCCCGGCGGGGCGACGGTGATCTCCGACCATGCCTTCAACACGGCGCTCGGTGACGGCTTCAATGTGGAGACCGGCGTGCCGATCGTCTCGGATGCGACCGCGCCGCTGTCGCCGCCGAACGTCCTGCGCTTCACGTATCCGATCGGGTTTCCGAGCGGCTCCGGTCCCGGCACCGTCTCCTACGAAGGGCTGAACCTCAAGGATCTGTACCTCGGGTTCTGGTGGAAGCCCTCGGATCCCTGGCAGGGCCAATCGTCCGGTGTCAACAAGATCCTGTTCATCTCGACCTATGCGGGTGGCTCGCTGATCCCCATCCTGTGCGGGCCGAACGGCGGTCCCTACCATCTCTGCATGGCTCCGGAGTGGAAGGACACCTGGACGTGGCTCTCGCGCAACGTCAGCGACCCGGAAGTGACGCTGGGGGCGTGGCATCGGATCGAGGTGCTCGCCATTCGGAGCACGACCACCACGTCAGCGGACGGGGTCGTCAAGTGGTGGCTCGACGGGACACTGGTGGGCAATCACACCGATGTCAATTTCGACAACTACGCAACCCAGAACTGGTACATGGTCAAGTTCAACCCGACGTGGGGCGGCGGGGTCGGCGAGTTCAAGACGGAGACGGACTACTTCAGCTTCGATCACGTTCGGATCTCCTCGCCCAACGCGGCCCCAAGCCCGACCGTGGCGATCACCGGCCCCACCACGGCGGCCACATATTCGACCAACGCGACGCCGCTGACCCTCAGTGGGACGGCCTCGTCCGGCACCACGTCGGTCACCTGGGCCAACTCGGCCGGAGGCAGCGGCACGGCCACCGGCACCACGGCCTGGTCGATTCCGAGCATCGCCCTCACGGCGGGCACCAATGTCGTTACGGTCACGGCGCACACGGCGAGCACGACTGGCACGGCAACGCTGACCGTGAGCTATGGGAGTGGGGGCGGTGACACGACGCCTCCCACCGCGGCGATCACCGCCCCATCGTCGAGCGCGACCTATGCGACCACCGCCACCACGATCACCGTCAGCGGCACGGCCGCGGACGACGTGGGCGTGGCCTCCGTGACCTGGGCGTCCGATCGCGGAGGCTCAGGGACGGCGTCGGGGACGACAAGTTGGTCAGTGACGGGCGTGCCGCTCCTAATCGGGCCGAACATCGTCACCGTGACGGCGCACGATGCCGCGGGCAATACGGGGACCGCCGTCATCACGATCACGCGCACGCAGGCGTCGGGGCACTCGACCATCATCCGATGATGCGCTGCCTCCTCCTCGCCTGCGTCTGGGTCCTCGCGAGCGCCGGGCCTGTCCATGCTGGCGTGCTGTTCTTCGGTGGGGCGGAGTCAGGGGCCTTTGAAAATCTGGCGCTGAATGGGACGGGCCAGGCTGCAGATCAAACGCACGTCCACACAGGGGCCTATGCCTGGAAAGTGACCAACGCTGGGAACCTGATCGCCCTGTTCGATGCCACGACGCTCTACACGCGCTTTTACCTGTACCCCCTCGCCAACCCTGCCGCGAGGGTGGTTGGGTTCTACTGCCAGGCCAACAGCGCCTTGACTCAATTCGGGATCTGTCTGGGGCTGACGACGGCGGGCAAGCTGACCTTCACGTATAACCTCGGCTCAGACATCGCCACTGGCACCACCGCCCTGACCCTCAACGCCTGGAACCTGATTGAGGTGAAGGCGGTGCGGCACGCCTCGGCAGGGGGACTCGAAGCGAAACTCAATGGCACGGTCGAGTTCACGTCGTTCTCGACCAATACCACCACCGTCAGTGTCGGGCGTCAGGAGTGGGGCGGCTGGAGCGCAGGCGGGTTCTGGTTCGATGACGTGCTGCTGCGTGACGACGCCTACCCTGGCGGGGGGCAGTCGATCATGCGCCGGGGGATCAACCAAACACCGACCTACGATGCGTGGAGCAAAACGGGTGGCGTGCGAATCGACCAAGCCTGGAATGACACGCCCGTGGGAGGCGCGACCGCGACCTCCTCCACGGCCAATGCGGCCCAGACGATGGCGATTCATCCGTTCTCAACGGTGGAGTCTGGACACGGGACGGAGGTGATCCTCGCCGGGGCGACCATCAATGCCTGCGTGACGTTTGTCTATGGCAATCCCCAAAACGGAGGGGGGAGCCACGGCTGGACCGTCCGCCGCCGGATTGGTGGCGTCGATACTGATTTCACGACGGCGGCCGGCGATAACGCATTCTACTACGGTCAGTTCTTTACGGATTCTCCCTCGAACCTCGGCAGTTATGAAGCGGGCGTGGTCCACGATTCAGGCTCCACGGCGGCGGTGGCGGTTGATGCCGGGATGGCGTGTGATTACATTCCCGGCCCCTCCGCCGTCCGCCACCGCGTCAACATGAGCCGCCTCTCCATCTTCGGTCCCATCCAGGCGCGCTGATGACCGTCGGCTACCTCGTCGAGCTCGACACCCTCGCCCGACCGCAGGAATGGACAGCGGCGGGTGGCATTGACTTCTCCCGCGCCGATATCTTTTGGGATGACTCCTCCGTCACCTTCGAGTCCGGCGCGTCCTACTCCGCCCGACTCGGGGACGACGTGATCCTGGTTGCGGCCGTCACGCAAGACGGGGCGGTCCTCGCCGAGGTCCTCTCCCTCGACGCGCTCAACGCCACGCTCGGTGCCTGGTTCTACGACGGCGCCACCCACGTGCTCGCGATCCGGCCCGCCGACGGCGGCAATCCCGCGCCGAGCCTGGTCCTCGTCACCGTGATCGAATGCCTCGGCCTCGGCGTGGTGCCGGCCGTGATCCGGCGTCCCGGGACTGCGGTCGGTAGCGGGGCCGGAGGCATCGAGCCCTTTGTCGTCGGCGAGTCCCAAGTCGGCGGTGATGCCACCCTCGGCGGCAGTGGCGACGGCAGCAGCGGGAGCGTCGACACGCCGGGGCAGGACGTCGTCTACGAGACGCGGATCAAGGCCCTCCCGCAGATCGCCACCGAGCTCGGCGTCGGCGATCTCGGCGCGCAATCCTCCGTCCAGCTCGGCGAGCTCGCCTGCCACAACGAGGACGCCTGGTGGGATCGCCTGCTCGCCACGCGCCAGCTTGAGGGCCAGGTGATCCGCATCTACCGCGGCGAGCTCGCGCCCGGCGAGCGGGCGCTCCTGACCGAATGGGCCGAGGCGACGATGGATCTGCCGTCCCTCACGCCCGAGACCTGCCGGATCCCGCTCGTCTCGATCGCGAAAACGCTCGACAAGCCGGTCTGCCCGCGTCTGTACACGCTCGACGACTATCCGGACCTCGATCCGCAGGCGGCCGGGCAGCCGATCGCCAAGGTCTGGGGGCCGGTGCGCGGCGCTCCGTGCGTGCGCATTGCGAGTGGCCGCTGGAAGCTTTCCGCCCTCCGTGTGGAGGAGATCACGAACGCGGCCACCAAGGACGGCACGGCGGTCGTGATCGACGCGGTGGATCTCACGCTCGCCGAGTTCACCGTGGACGCGGGCTACGACACCGAGGCGACGCTCTACGTGGACGCGATCGGTGTCACCATCGCGGGCCCCGGCAGCCTGCTCGAGCAGATCGCGCTCGATGCGGGGATCGACGCCGAGCGGATCGACCACGCCTCCGCGCTCCAAGCGGACGCGGACCGGCCCGTGTCAGTCGGTCTCCATGTGGCAAGTGGCGCCATCAAGGCCGCGCTCGACCAGGTCGCGCAGTCGGCGCTCGTCGACTGGTACATCTCGCGCCAGAACCGGCTCGCGATGCTCGCGCGCCGCGTGGACATGGGCAACCTCCTCGGCAACCCGGCTTTTGCCCTCGACACCGCGGGCTGGTTCGGCGTCGGCCTGACCCTGACGCGCGTGGTCGACGGCGCGGGCGTGCCCTACGCGCAACTGAGCAAGCCCGCGGATGCCGAGGTCCACGCCTACGTCACGGCGGCGGCGGAGCTCCGCGCGGGCCATCGCTACACGCTAACGGCGATGGTCGCAGCGGACGGCCCGACCGATCTGACCGAGTGCCGGATCGCGCTCGCCGATTTCACGGGTGTCGTCGCGCTCAGCGATCCCTTCGTGATCCCGAGCCGTCGCTGGGCACGCATCCGGGCCGATTTCCTGCCCGCCGACGTGCAGGCGCAGCAAATCACCTTCGCGCGCGCAGACATCTTCTGGGATGACGCGTCAATATTCTTCACGTTGGGCGTGCCGGAGCTGCGCCTCTACCCGATGTACGGGCGCGCGGACGCCTTGACGGTCGGCCTGCGCGCCGTCGAGCTCGTCGAGGTCATTCCCCTCGACGACCGCAACGCCCGGACCACGGCCGCGAGCATCGAGCCGACGATGCTCTCGCGCGTGTCTTGCCGCTATGCGCACCGGCTCCGGGATGACGCTGGTCCCTTCGCGGCGGTGGAGGCACCGCGCGTCCGGCTGCTGCATCCCCTGGCCGAGACGCGCCAGGTCCAGAGCGAGCTCGACGCCGAAGCCGATGCGCTCGCGGTCGCGCGCGCGGCGATGGAGTTCTACGGTGTCCAGCGCTGGCGCCTCGCCGTCGAGGATCTGGAATGGGATCAGCCGATCGAGCTCGGCGCGGTGCTGGACCTCGGGGCGCTCTCGCGCGTGCCGCCGATCGTGGACGGCTCGAGGCTCGCCCGCGTCGTGAAAGTGAGCGAGGCGCCGCCCGGCGGCAGCGGCGGGGCGCCGGTGATCGCGCTTGAGGCGCTTTTGGTCGGCGAGCCACTGATCGGCCAGGCGCCGCTCGTGTAGGAAGAAAGGACCCCTTCAATGGCCCCGAGCCTCAATAGCAGCAGCGCGATCGTCTATTCCGGCGGCTCGCCCGACAACCTCTCCCAGGGTGCCGCCAAGATCGACGCGCACTGGCACGAGTACGACGCGATCTTGGCGACGAATCGGACGGGCGCGCAGCGGGTCGCGGGCGACGTCGTCGCCTGGGACACGGCCAACGACACCGCCTTCGTCGCGGCGGACGCCGTCGCGAGCCTGCGCGGCTTCGGCGTGGTCGCGGCCACCATCGCCAACGTGGCCGCCGGCGAAGTCGTGCGTGCCGGGCTTTGCGTCGCGAAAGCCACGGGCAGCATCGCGCGCGGGGAGTACGTGCGGAAATCCGCGACGGCCTGGTCGGTCGAAGGGACCGGCGTCATCGAGGGCGCGGCGATGCCGGAGGGGACGCTCGGCGCGGCGCGGACGGCGGCGGCCGGGGGCGTGGTGACGATCCTCCTCTTCACGGGGCCCCGCGCGCTCGCCTCCCAGCTCCTCGTGGCGGCGCCCGCCACCGTCGACAACGCGGTCGCCAACTCAACCGTCACGGCCACACTGCTCTCCACGACGCTGCGCGCGAATCGCCTGAGCGCCGGGCGCGCGCTGGTGATCCGATGCGCCGCCCGGGTGACGCATACGCCCAACGTCGCGGCGGGCAGCCTGGTGCGCTTTCACGTGACGCTCGGCGGGAGCGCCGACCTGCTCGCGGGCCTGTCCTGGCCGTTCTCGGTGTTGCTCGGCGAAGGGAACGGCGCGGCGCGCTGGGATAGCCTGCTCGCGGCCACGGCGGCCAACGCGCAGGCCGTGCACACCATCGCCCGTCTGGATCGCACGGGCTTGGCCGCGGAGCCGCTCGCGGCGACGGTGACGGCGGCCGAGGATCTCACGGCCGATCTCGCCCTCGCCGTGACGATGGACGTCGTCCTGCAGGCGGGGAGCACGGGGGCGCTGCACGTGGCGGTCGACCACGTGAGCGTGGAGATCCTGCGATAAAGGAGGCGCCTCATGATCGGCTTGCTCATCAACCTGCTCGTCTTGCTCGTGATCCTCGCCATCGTCTACGCCATTGCCCAGATCATCATCAGCCTGCTCGGCGTGCCGGGGCCATGGCTCAGGATCGTCCAGGCGGTCCTGCTCCTGGTGGTGCTCATCTGGCTCCTGGAATGGTTCTCGGGCGGCGGGGCGAGCGTCAGGTTCTACCGGTACTGAAGAGGTGGGCTGGGCCCCACACGAAAACAGGCCGATCGGCGCGCCTCCGGAGTGACGCGGAACGGCACAATGTGAACCGAGGACGATGAGTGAGCCCAGGCGCGGACACCGGCGACGGGGAAACCCGCTGGATCGCGCACTGGCTCATCCAGACGCTGTTCGGAATCCTGATCCTCGCCCTCGGCG
>OEKS01000064.1_pt1 | contig 12091 bp, 12 predicted proteins | sample 1503251 | NCBI WGS metagenome assembly OEKS01 (sample SAMEA104379576, study PRJEB20068) | metagenome | isolation source: 1998 | reverse complement strand
CTCGCTGGCTAGGCACCGCGGTCGGACCAGACGGCGAGCTCGTTGCCGCTGGGATCGGAGAAGTGAAACCGCCTGCCGCCCGGGAACGAGAACGTCGGCTTGACGATCTTTCCTCCCGCCTCTCTGACCCGCTTCGCGGTGGCCTCGAGGTCCATGGCAAAGACCACGATGAGCGGACCGCCGGGGCGCACCGCGTCCGCCTTGGCAAGCCCCCCGCTCAGACGGCCATCCGCGAAGCTCGCGTAGTCGGGCCCGTAGTCCTCGAATCGCCACCCGAACGCCGCTCCGTAGAATCGCTTGGCCGTGGGAAGGTCGGTCACGGAGAGCTCGATGTAGTCGATCCGCTGGTCGTGTTCGGTGCTCTGAAGTGATTGTGTCATCGCTGCGCCTCGTCCGCGGAAGGTTCACACGCCCAGTGCAACCTATTCCGGGACATCGGTCTTGTATTGGACAAATCCGACCTGGCGCAGCTCGGCGACCAGCGCGGTGGGGGTCACTCCGGAGAGGGCCCGCACGTCGCGGATGAGATGAGCCTGATCGTAGTAGCCGGCCTCGGTCGCGAGCCGGGACCATGCCACCGGAGTTGACCGAAGCGCCGCCAAAGCGCGACGGAACCGGATCACCCGGGCGAACGCCTTGGGCGAGATGCCTACGGCCTCACGGAACCGCCGCTCCAGGTGGCGGCCTCCGACGCCGACGGCTCGCTCGAGGTCCCGGGTGCGCCTAGCCCCGCCGGTCCGGGCGATGAAGCGAACCGCGTGTCTCACTACCGGCGCGGGCTCCGCGATCCGGCGAAGCCGCTCGCGCAGGAACTCCTCGAGGCGCGCCACTCGATCGGAGAGAGAGGTCGCCTCGTCGAGGCGGGCGACCAGGTCGGCGGCATCATTCCACAGGCCCCACAATGGGACGGTGCGGTCCGTGAGCTCGTGCATCGGCACGCCGAGGAACAACCCTGCCGCGCTCGGACGAAACCGCACGCCCAAAAGGTGAATGCGCCCGGCCAGCGGGACCTGGGCCGCGCGTCGCATCGTGCCTACGGCATAACTATGACCGACATCGCCCGGCGCGCTCGGGGACAGGCTCGCGCTCAGGTCAACGACGATGTCGGCGCACCCATCGGGGCACACCCGGTTCAGGATCGCTGGGGCGGACGCCGCGCTGATGCACCAATAGCACTGAACGAACGGAGCGAGGGGCGGGCTCGGCCGGACTTCCCGATAGCGCGGCCGCTCATCGGTCATGGCATGGGGATCCGGCTCAATGCGTAGTCCATCGCCTCGACGGCGAAGTCGGCGTCCTCCGGGCTGAGACAGAGCGGGGGCTTGATGCGGAGCACGTTTCCGTCGAGCCCGCCCTTGCCCGCCAGCACGCCGAGCTCGCGTAGCTGCTCCAGCATCTCGAGCGTTTCGGCCGTCGCCGGCTCCTTGGTCCTCCGGTCCCGCACCAGCTCGACGCCAAGCATCAGGCCCTTGCCGCGCACATCGCCGATCAGGCGGTGTCGGGCCATGAGCCCCACCAGGCCGCCCTTTAGTCGGGTTCCGACGGCCAGCGCATTCTCCTGGAGGCCCTCGTGTTCGATCACATCCAGCACGGCCAGGCCGGCCGCGGTCGCGACAGGGTTGCCTCCGAACGTGTTGAAGTGGAGCCGCGAGGTGAGCGCCTCCGCGATCTCGCGGCGCGTCGTCACCGCGGCGAGCGGCATCCCGTTGCCGATGCCCTTGGCCATCGTCACCACATCAGGCACGACTCCAAAATGCTCGAATCCCCAGAAGTGCTCTCCGGTTCGGGCAAATCCGGTCTGCACCTCATCCGCTATGCACAGGCCGCCGTGCTCCCGCACGATGGTGTAGGCCTCGCGGAGATAATTCGACGCGCCGTGGGTGACCCCGCCGACCCCCTGAATGGGTTCCGCGATAAATGCGGCAATCCGGCCGGGCGTGGCTCGGCGGATCAGGTCGCGAATGTCCTCCGCGCTCTGGCTCGCGATCGCCTCCGGCGTTCCTCTGAACGGGCTCCGGTACGGGTCGGGACACGCCGCGTGGTGGACCGGCGTGCCCTGGGGAAGCGGGAACTTCCAGGTCGAGATGCCGTTCAGGGCCATCGCGCTGGGCGACCCGCCGTGGTATCCGTTCCGAAGCGCGATCACGTCCGCGTTCCCGGTACAGAGCCGCGCCATCATGACGGCGAGGTCGTTGGCCTCGCTGCCGCTGTTCACGAAGTAGGTGACGTCGAGGCCGGGAGGAAGCTTCGCCGCCAGCCGGGCCGCGAGCGTCGGGAGATTCGGATGCAGATAGATCGACGAGGAGTGCTGAAGCGTCGCCAGCTGATCTCGAACTCGGCCCACGACTGTGGGGTGGGAATGCCCGCAGCTAACCGTCGCAATGCCGGCGAACAGGTCGAGATAGCGGCGGCCGGCCTCGTCGAAGACGTACTGCATGTGGCCTTCGACGACCAGCAGCGGCTCCCGGTAAAACGCGAATAACGACGGATGGGCATAGCGCCGCCGCAGGGCGAGCACCTCGTCACGCGAGGGGCCGGCGTAGGGGCGCGGGCGATAGTCACACGCTGGCAGGGCCGGCGGTGACGCGCGGAGTGCTGCTGTCATGGACTGGCTTCAGCCGCTCTCAGAGCAGCCCGGGCATTGGAGCGGCGAGACTCTCGGTGCGCGGCTCCGGCGGGCCGTAGCGACCGAGATGCGCGTGAATGCGGTTCCATTCTTCGCGCAGACAGAAGGGATCGAGGCCGTCGGGTCGGTCCACTGCCAGGACGCCGTCGAGGTGGTCGATCTCGTGCTGGAGCAGCTCTGCGCGGTCGCCCTCCAGCTCCTCCTCATGCCAGCTGGCCTTCACGTCCTGATAGCGAACCCGGATCCGGTAGGCGCGGGCCACCCGGACGAGCAGGTTGGGGAAGGAGAAGCAATCGTCCCAGACCCAGAAGTCCTCGGTGCCAATGTCGAGGATCTCGGGGTTGATGAGGGCCCAAGGCTTCTCCATCTCGACGTACACCATTCGCACCGGCGCCCCGATCTGCGGCGCGGCGATCGCCCTGCCGCTGCCAAAGCGAGATTGCCAGTCGCGAAGGGTCTCGCGGAGGTCGTCCAGGACGACTCGAACGGCAGTCGATCCCGGCCGGGCGATCGGCTGGCAGCAGGTCCGGAGGATCGGATCGCCAAGGAGGCGGATGCGGTGAATAGTCATGGGGTTCGACCCTACCGTTCCCAAGCCTTACGGCCGGGCTGTTCGAGGTGCGCCCAATATACGAGAGACACCGGGCTTGGCCAGACGGTCGCCGGGTTCGGCAGAGCAGAACATGCAGACGTTGCAATCACAACTACTCATTTGTAAGTGCTTGGTAATCAGTGCTAAAGTAGTGTTCGGACCACCTTTTTGGCGCAAATTGACAATTCCTACTATTTCACTTACCATTTGCCCCATGGGTGCGTCGCTTTCAGAAACCGGGACAGCCAACGGCTCCTGCCCCCCGGGGCAGCGAGGCCCGCGGGGTGAGATTCTGCTCGAGTTGAAGCGTGCTCCGCAGGCCACGGCCCGTGAGCTCGCCGCCAGATTGCGGGTCTCGCTCAACGCCGTGCGGCACCACCTGAGGGAGCTCGAAGCGGAGGGCCTGGTTCGGCATGATCGGCAGCACCGAGGGGTCGGGGCCCCGGTCTTTGCCTATCGGCTCACGATGTCGGGTGAAGGTCTGTTCCCTCGTCGCTACGAGGCCACCCTGCTCCAGTGTCTCGACCACATGGTGGAGCGGGAGGGTCGCGAGGGAGCGGTCCGCTTGCTGGAGGCTCACTTTGCCGAGCTCAGCCAGAAGGTCGGCGAGGAGACCTCTGGGAAGGCCCCCGCTCGCCGGCTCGAGCTGGTGGCGAAAGCCATGGCCGATGAGGGCTATATGGCCGAAGCGGCACTGGTTGACGACAGCTATGGAACATTAACCGAGCACAATTGCGCCATTCAGGCGGTTGCTGAGCGGTTTCCAGAACTTTGCGCCGCCGAAGCAAGGTTCTTGGAGGAGGTACTGGGTGCTTCCGTTGAGCGCCGGTCCCATATCCTCTCCGGGTGCGGCGCTTGTGAATACCTCGTCCGGTTCGACCATTTCCGCCGGCAAGTAGAGGAAAGCCTATGAGTTCGTCCGTCGAAACCCTGGTCAACCGAGAGTACCGCTACGGCTTCGTCACCGACATCGAGTCCGACGTGGTGCCGGCAGGCCTGAATGAGGACGTGATCCGCCTGATCTCCGCCAAGAAGAAGGAACCGGCCTTCATGCTCGAGTGGCGGCTCAAGGCGTACCGTGGCTGGCTCAAGATGTCAGAGCCGCATTGGCCCAACGTCACCTACCCGCCGATCGACTATCAGGCGATCCGCTACTATGCCGCCCCGAAGAACACGAAGCCGCTCGGCAGCCTGGACGACGTGGATCCCAAGCTTCGCGAGACCTACGAGAAGCTCGGCATCCCGCTCTCGGAGCAGAAAGTGCTGGCCGGGGTAGCGGTGGACGCGATCTTCGACAGCATCTCGGTCGGCACGACATACAAGAAGAGGCTGGCCGAGGCCGGCATCATCTTCTGCTCCTTCGGCGAGGCGCTGCAGGAGCACCCGGACCTGGTGGAGCGCTACCTGGGGTCCGTGGTGCCGCCCAGCGACAACTTCTTTGCCGCCCTCAACTCCGCGGTGTTCAGCGACGGGTCGTTCGTCTACGTCCCGAAGGGCTTGAAGTGTCCGATGGAGCTATCCACCTACTTCCGGATCAACGCGGCCGATACCGGGCAGTTCGAGCGTACGCTGATCATCGCGGACGAAGGGGCATCCGTGAGCTACCTCGAGGGCTGCACCGCTCCGAAGCGCGACACCAATCAGCTGCACGCGGCCGTGGTCGAGCTGATCGCGCTCGATGGGGCCACGATCAAGTACTCGACCGTGCAGAACTGGTATGCGGGGGATTCGGAAGGGCGGGGCGGCATCTTCAACTTCGTGACCAAGCGGGGCAAGGCGTTCCGCAAGTCGAAGATCTCCTGGACTCAGGTCGAGACTGGTTCCGCAATCACTTGGAAGTATCCCAGCGTGATTCTTCAGGGCGACGACTCCGTGGGCGAGTTCTACTCGGTGGCGGTAGTCAACGGGCGTCAGCAAGCCGACACCGGGACCAAGATGATCCACATGGGGAAGAACACCCGGAGCACGATCGTCTCGAAGGGGATCTCGGCCGGCCGCGGAAACAACAGCTATCGCGGGCTGGTGAAGGTGCTGCCCCGGGCCGAGGGAGCACGGAACTACACCCAATGCGATTCGATGCTCATCGGCAACGGCTGCGGGGCGAACACGTTTCCCTATATCGACGTGCAGAACCCCACCGCATCGGTGGAGCACGAGGCCTCCACTTCGAAGATCGGCGAGGATCAGATCTTCTACTGCAAGCAGCGGGGCCTCAACACCGAAAATGCGATCTCGATGATCGTGAACGGCTTCTGTAAGGAGGTCTTCAAGGAGCTGCCGATGGAGTTTGCGGTGGAAGCGCAGAAACTACTGGGAGTCAGTCTCGAGGGGAGTGTTGGATAACCGCGTAAACGGTGAACGGTAAACGGTAAACGGGAACTCCTCGTTCACCGGAATTCCCCGTTCACTGTTTACCGTTCACCGTTTACGCTGTTTCAGGAGAGGGTAAGTGCTTGAGATTACCGGCCTCCGGGCCTCCGCCGGCGACAATGAAATCCTGCGTGGCATTTCGCTCACGATTCGCAAGGGCGAGGTGCATGCTATCATGGGGCCGAACGGCTCTGGAAAGAGCACGCTCGCGCAGGTGCTGGCGGGACATCCGGCCTACGAGGTGACGGCAGGGCAAGTCCTCTTCGAGGGCCAGGACCTGTTGGATCTCGAGCCGGAGGAACGCGCCCAGGCCGGCCTGTTTCTCGCCTTCCAGTATCCAGTGGAGATCCCTGGAGTCACGAATGCCTATTTCCTTCGGGCCGCCTACAACGCGATCCGGAAGGCCCGGGGGCTCGAGGAAGTCGACCCGATGGACTTCCTCGACATTCTGGAGACCAAACTCAAGACGGTCGATTGGGAGCCTGAGATCATGAGCCGGGCCGTGAATGCCGGCTTTTCCGGCGGCGAGAAGAAGCGCAACGAGATCCTCCAGCTGGCAGTGCTCGAGCCCAAACTCGGCATTCTCGACGAGACTGACTCGGGGCTCGACATCGACGCGCTCCGGATCGTGGCCGCCGGGGTCAACCAGCTGCGGAGCCCGGAGCGCGCGTTCCTGGTGGTGACCCACTATCAGCGGCTGCTCAACTATATCGTGCCGGATGTGGTACACGTTCTGGTCAACGGCCGGATCGCCAAGTCAGGGGGTAAGGAGCTCGCCCTGGAGCTCGAAGCACGCGGCTACGACTGGGTGGAAGAGGAGGCAGGGGTCGCGTGACGGACGTATACGTTCGGCAGTTCGAGGCGCTGTCCGGCAACGGCGGGAGGGCGCCGGCCTGGCTTCCAAGTTTGCGGCGAGCGGCCATCGATCGTTTCGCCACTACGGGATTTCCCACGTCGCGCGACGAGGAATGGCGGTTCACGCCGGTCTCCCCGATCGCGCAGGCCAAGTTTCGTCCGGCCGGCCCGGCGTCGCTGACTCGGGCGGCCTTGCAGCCCTTCCTGTTCGGCCATCCGGAATGGCCGCAACTGGTGTTCGTGAACGGCACTTTCGCGCCGGAGCTGTCGCTGATTCCGTCGCTGCCGGCGGGCGTGCGACTGGGCAACCTGGCCGCGGCCCTGGCCGACGACGGTGCGCTGCTGGAGCGGCATCTCACTCGTCACGCCCCCGCCGAGGCTACGCCGTTCGCCGCGCTCAACACCGCGTTCATTCGGGACGGCGCCCTGGTATATGTCCCAGCGGACACCGTGCTCGAGCTGCCGGTCCATCTCCTCTTCGTGACCAGCCCCGACTCCGGCGGCACGGTTGCCCACCCCCGCAACCTCGTGGTAGTGGAGCGAGGGGCCAAAGCGTCCGTAGTGGAGAGCTACGTCACCCTTGCGGAAGGTGCGACCTACTTCACGAATGCGGTGACCGAGGTGTTCTCGGGCGAGAACGCGTGGACCGAGCACACCCGGATCCAGCGAGAGAGCGAGCGGGCCTATCACGTGGGCCTGACCCACGTCGATCAGGCTCGCGGCAGCCACTATCGGTCGTTCAGTCTCGCCATGGGTGGGGCGATCGCCCGTCACAACCTGCACGTGCGGCTCAACGCGCCCGCCATCGAGACCCTGATGTACGGACTCTATCTCGCCCACGGCGAGCAGGTGGTGGACAACCATACCGCGATCTATCACGACCATCCCCAGTGCAATAGCTGGGAGGTCTACAAGGGCGTTCTCGACGACCGCGCCCGCGCGGTCTTCAACGGCAAGGTCTTCGTCAAGCCCGAAGCGCAGCAGACGGACGCCAAGCAGACCAACCGGAATCTGCTGCTGTCCGAGGGTGCGAAAGTCAACACCAAGCCGCAGCTCGAGATCTTTGCCGACGACGTGAAGTGCACTCACGGTGCCACGGTCGGCTTCCTCGACCCGCAGGCGCTGTTCTACCTCCGGAGCCGGGGGATTCCGCCGGCGACCGCCCGAAAGCTGCTGACCTACGCTTTCGCCGGCGAAGTCGTGAACGAGGTGGCGCTGGAGCCGGTGCGTCGTGAGCTGGATCGCCTCGTGCTCGAGCGGCTGGGCTACCCGGTCTAGATCCCCACATGGCTTTGACGTCCCTGGCACCCGGTGCCACCGCAGCGAAGCCCACGATCCCTTTTGATCCGGGCCGGATCCGGGACGAGTTTCCGATCCTCGCCACCCGGGTCAACGGCAAGCCGCTGGTCTACCTCGATAACGCAGCGACGACCCAGAAGCCCCGGGCCGTCATCGATGCCGTCGCCCGCTACTACGCCGCCGAAAACGCCAACATCCATCGCGGTGTGCACTACCTGAGTCAGCGCGCGACCGAGGCCTACGAGGGGAGTCGGGAGAAGGTCGCGCGCTTCCTGAACGCGGAGTCGTCGCGGGAGATCGTGTTCGTGCGGGGCGCGACCGAGGGGATCAATCTCGTGGCCCAGAGCTTTGGCCGGGCGTTTCTCCGGTCCGGCGACGAGATCCTGATCACCGGGATGGAGCACCACTCGAACATCGTTCCCTGGCAGCTTCTTGCCGCGCAGACCGGCGCCGTGTTGCGGGCGGTGCCCTTCGATGACACCGGCGAGCTCGACCTCGGCGCATTCGATCGGCTGCTGACCGACCGTACCAAGCTGGTCTCGGTTGTCCATCTGTCCAACGCGCTTGGCACCATCAACCCCATTCGCCGGATCAGCGAGGCGGCCCGAGCCCGCGGGATCCCCGTTTTAGTTGACGGCGCGCAATCGGCCCCGCACCTGGACGTCGATGTCCGGGAACTCGGATGCGACTTCTTCGTGTTTTCCGGTCATAAGCTGTTCGGGCCGACCGGAATCGGCGTGCTGTACGGGCGAGAGGCCCTGCTGGAGCGCATGCCGCCGTGGCAGGGCGGCGGCGACATGATCGCGTCGGTGACCTTGGAACAGTCCACCTGGGCCGGGATTCCGGCAAAATTCGAAGCGGGCACGCCACACATTGCGGGGGCGGTAGGGTTGGGTGCAGCAATCGATTGGATCTCACAGGTCGGCCTGGACGTAGTCGCGGCACACGAGGGCGCATTGCTGGAGCACGCGAGCGCGGAGGTTTCACGACTGCCGGGCGTGCGCCTGGTGGGAACCGCGAGCGAGCGAGCCAGCATCCTGAGCTTCGTGGTGGACGGCGTGCACGCGCATGACGTGGGTCAGGTGCTCGATGCCGAAGGCGTGGCGATTCGCGCCGGGCACCACTGCGCACAACCGGTCATGGCGCGCTACGGAGTGGCGGCAACCGCGCGAGCGTCGTTCGCGGTGTACAACACTGCTGAAGAGGTCGGCGCCCTCGTGCGCGGGATTCAACGGGTCAAGCAGGTGTTCGGAACATGACGGAGCTGAGCTCCCTGTATCAGGACGTTATCCTCGAGCACAACCGCTCTCCGCGGAACTTCCGGCGAATGGACCACGCCGATCGCCACGCCGAGGGACGCAATCCACTTTGCGGAGACCAGCTCACGGTTTGGCTCAAGCTCGAGGGCGACGTGGTCGCCGACGTGAGCTTCGAGGGCTCGGGCTGCGCGATCTCCAAGGCATCGGCCTCCCTCATGACCACCGCGGTCAAGGGAAAGAAGCGAAGCGAGATCGAGCAGCTCTTCCAGCGGTTCCACCAGGTGGTGACGGGACGGGCGGGCCGCCACGCCGACGATCGGGCGGAGCTGGGGAAGCTCGCGGTGTTCTCAGGGATTTCCGCGTTTCCTGTGCGGGTGAAGTGTGCCACGCTGTCGTGGCACGCGCTCAAGGCCGCGCTGGACCAGGCGGCGGAGCAGGTCTCGACCGAGTAGCAGAACCAATCACGCAAGGAGTCTGGTACGCATGCCTTACGATCCCCGACTGGTCGCCCCGATGCGCGACGAAATGGTTCGCATGGGCGCCAAGGAACTGAAGACGGTCGCCGAAGTTGACGAGGTGCTGGGCGATCCCAAGGGGACTTTGCTCGTCTTTGTGAACTCCGTCTGCGGGTGTGCGGCCGGGAATGCCCGGCCCGGGCTGGCGCTGGCGCTCCGGCACGGCTTGCGGCCACAGCAGATCGTCACCGTTTTCGCCGGCCAGGATCTCGACGCGACCGCCCGGGCGCGACAGTACTTCAGCGAGTACCAGCCGAGCTCTCCCTCTATTGCACTGCTGCGGGACGGTGAAGTCGTTCACTTCATCCACCGGCACCAGATCGAGGGCCAGGCGCCGCAAACGGTCGCGGCGAATCTCACCTCGGCGTTCGACAAGTTCTGCGGCGCGCCGGTCTGACATGAGCGGTCACGTCTTTCACCCCGGCCACCACGAGCTGCACGGCGTCACCGTGCTGCTCGCGACCACCGTGGGCCGCAGCTACATCGGTCGGCTCGACACCGAGGACGAATCCGGAGTGCACCTGCTCGACGTCGCGGTGCACGAGCGCCAGGACGGCGGGTTGTCCACGGAGGAATTCGTCCACCGGACTCTGAAGTTTGGCGTGCGGGTTGAGCGAAAGCATCTGATCGTACCCAGCGCGGAGATCGCGAGCATCAAGCCGCTCGGCGAGGTTACTGGTTAGCAATCAGGTCCCGCCCGCGAGTACCTTTCCTCCCATGCAGACGTTCGACGTGATCGTCATCGGCGGCGGGCACGCCGGCAGCGAGGCCGCGGTTCTCGCGGCGCGCGCCGGAGCTCGCACGCTCCTGCTCACGCAGAATCTCGAAACCATCGGTCAAATGTCGTGCAATCCCGCGATTGGTGGGATCGCGAAGGGCACTGTGGTTCGGGAGGTGGACGCGCTGGGCGGAGTGATGGGCCGCGCAACCGACCGCGCGCGCATTCAGTTCAGGATGCTCAATCGCTCCAAGGGACCGGCGGTATGGTCGCCGCGAGCGCAGTGCGATCGCGGATTGTATCGGCGAGCCGTTCGCGCGCTCCTGGAGGAGCAGCCACAACTGCGGGCGGTTCAGGGGACCGCGACTCAGTTCCTGCTGGAGGGGCCGCGCGTTGCGGGCATCGTGACGTCGGACGGCCGCCGCTACGCCGCACGCGCCATCGTTCTTACCGCCGGGACCTTCTTGCGAGGCCAGATTCACATTGGCCGCAGCACCCGGATCTCAGCGGGCAGGGCGGGGGATCCGCCATCGGTTGAGATCACGCAAGCAATTGCTACGCTTGGACTTAGCGTTGCGCGCTTCAAGACGGGGACGCCACCGCGGGTGGACGGGCGTACCGTTGCGCTCGACGGGCTTCACCGGCAGGACAGCGACCCCGAGCCTTACTGGTTCTCGGCGTACGAACGGGCCGAGCACCCCCGCCAGCTTCCCTGCTTCCTGACCTGGACTGACGAGCGCCTTCGGGATCTGGTGGCTCGGCGGCTCGGCGACTCCGCACTGTACGGAGGCGAGATCAGCGGCCGGGGGCCGCGGTATTGCCCTTCGATCGAGGACAAGATCGTGAAGTTTCCCGATGCGCCTCGACATCAGGTGTTTCTGGAGCCGGAGGGGCTGGATACCTGCGAGATGTACGTGAACGGTCTCTCGACATCGCTGCCGCCTGACGTTCAGCTGGAGATGCTTCGCAGCGTCCCGGGACTCGAGCGGGCGGAAATGACTCGCCCGGGATACGCGATCGAGTACGACTACTTCCCGCCAACTCAGCTTCGCCCGACGCTGGAGACCCGCGGCGTGGAGGGGCTCTTCTTCGCTGGGCAGGTCAACGGGACGACCGGCTACGAGGAGGCGGCGGCTCAGGGCGCGGTCGCGGGGCTCAACGCGGCGGCGCGGGCGCTCGACCGGGAGCCGGTGGTGCTTCGGCGCGACGAGGCGTTCATCGGCCTGCTGGTCGACGACCTCGTCACCAAAGGGGTAGATGAGCCGTATCGGCTGTTCACCTCGCGGGCGGAATACCGACTCCTCCTTCGGCAGGACAATGCGCTGCGGCGGCTGCTGCCGGTCGCCGAGGGTCTCGGGCTGCTGGGACCGGCGGAAGTGGAGCGTGCGCGGGATCGCCTGGCGGCGGAGGACCGCGTCCTCGATATCGCGCGGGAGCGATCGATTCGACCAGAGCTCGCGAACCCGGTCCTGGCGGCGGCCGGGGCGGGTACGATCGACGAGCCGGAGCGGCTGGCCTCGCTCGTGAGGCGGCCCGGCGTTTCTCTCCACGCACTGCTCTCGGCTCTCGACGGAGGAGAGGTTGACCAGGAAAACTGCTGGTCGCCGGAGGTCGAGCTTAAGTACGCCGGCTATCTCGCGCGGGAGCGAGAGACGGCAGCGCGCCTGGCTGAGCTCGAGGAGTTCAGCCTGCCCCCGGACATCGAGTATCGCGGCCTCGGCGCCCTTTCCTTCGAAGCGCGGGAGAAACTCTCGAAAGCTCGACCGGCGACAATCGGCCAGGCCGGCAGAATCCCTGGCGTGTCACCGAGTGACCTCCAGAGCCTCGTGCTGGCCGTCATCCGGCGCCGGTCCGGGG
>OEKS01000082.1_pt1 | contig 12563 bp, 8 predicted proteins | sample 1503251 | NCBI WGS metagenome assembly OEKS01 (sample SAMEA104379576, study PRJEB20068) | metagenome | isolation source: 1998 | reverse complement strand
CCTCCGTGGGGCGTCTTGCGCACCCGGGAAGGTGAAAGGAGCGTTACTGGCGACCAGCAAAGCGCGCTAGTCCCCCGGCGCATACGGTTCCCGCCGCTTGAGCAGCGCCATGCCGGACATCCGCCGACCCTCCTCCCGGCGCTTGGCCGAGCTGAGCCGTCCCAGCAAGCGCCAGAGCCAGGCGAACCGGATGTCGGCCCGGTGGAGCCGGTTGGCCTCCTCCCACGTCGAGCGGAACTCGGCTTCTGTCCAGCCGTGGTCGTCGAAAAAGCGGGTCCCCTCCGCCGGAGCGAACTGGAACGGCGCGTTGCCTGCCGCGACAGCGCGTCCCCAGGTCTTCTCCATCATCTTGAGAATTCTCGGCGTGGCGATGTCGATCAGCCACCAGCGGAAGGTCGGCGGCGCCGCGAGATCCTCCGCCAGGGCCGCGACCTGCTCTCGGCTCAGGTAGATCAGCAAACCCTCGGTGACGACCAGCACCTGCTTCGATGCGCTGCCGATCCCCGCGAACAGGCCCTGCCGCCGCGGGATCTCCGTAAGATCGAGTCCCACACGCTCGAGCACGCAGACCGGATGAGCACTCGCCATCTGCTCTTGCTTGTAGGCGATCACGTCGGGAAAGTCGACCTCGATCCAGCGCAGGTCGGGCGGCAGCTGCAGCCGGTACGGCCGTGCATCGAGCCCGGCAGCCAGGTTGAGCACCGTGTCCACGCCCTTGCGCTCGACCGCCTGGAGGATCAGCTCGTCGAGCACGGCGGTGCGCACGATCATGGGCCAAGCCCAGGTCTTGGCCTTGGGCAGCGTGGCGAGGATCGTCTCCGCCTGCTCGCCGGCCAGCAGTCGCGCGTAGGGATCGTGGAACAGCGCATCCGGCCGCTCCGACTCCATGGCGCGATAGAGCGCCACCCAGCGGGCGGTATCGGAGACGTGCTGAATGGGGCCGGACGGGTTGCTCACGGGAGCGAATCTAACCCCGACTCTCTCAGGTGCGAACCGCGTAGCCCAGCTGGTAGATCCGGAGGTCGTCACCCACCTTGACCCCGATCTGCCCATTCGCGATCGGCGCATCCAGCTCGTTGGACAGAAACCCGCTGCCCACCCACGCGCCGCAGTCCATCAGGACAAACAGAGTGCCGTCCGGCCGCTTGCCGCGCACGATGCGGGCGTAGTGAGTGTGCCCGATCACGGCGAGCCGCACGTCCTGGCCTCCGTCCGTCGAGGCCTGCTGGGCCCACCACGCGATGTCGGTGAAGAACGTCTGCCGAGGCCCGTCGACCGTCGGCTTTCGTCCGCCGCCCCCGAACGAATCGATGAACGCCTTTGCCGGGTCATCCACCGGCACGTAGGGGACGACGTTGACCTGGACCTGGCCGAGGGGAAGCGGGTCATTGCGCTTGAGGGCGTAGTGGAGAAACCGGTTGCGATCGCCCGGCCGCTTGGGCGGGGGATCGTCGGGGGCCGGCGGCTGCCAATGGGGATTTGCTGCCTCGAGCATGCTGCGCGGCGTCGGCGGCACCCGCTCGGTCGCGCCCCGCGCAAAGAACTCCTTGAAGTGGCGCGGGAGCGTCTCGATGGGATCGAATTGGTGGCCGTGCGCGAGCATCGCGTCGGCCGCGTCAGCGCCCCGGTCGAGCGCGGTCGTGTTCAGCGCCTGCGGGCCGCCGGGCCAGCGGAAGGTGAGCAGCTCCTGATCGTGATTGCCGGCGAGCAGTTGCGCGCTGGCCTGCGCGAAGAGCGCGTCGATCAGATCGCGTCGGTCGGCCAGGGTCGCCCCGACGTCGTCGGCAACGCTGCCCCCGGGCGCGCCCGTGCGCCAGAGGTCGAAGCAATCGCCCAGCTGCCACACCCGGAGCGTCGCGTCCTGTTGCCGCAAACGGACCAGGAGACGTGCCAGTCGCACCAGCGCCGCGAGCTGCTGCTGCCTGGCCGTGACCCATGGGAAGCGGTCGGTATCGACAGCGGGTGCCAGGTGGATGTCGGGAATGAACACATATGGAGTCGGGTCGCTCATGCCGAGCCCCGGCTCCTGCAACCGGGCGACGAGAAAGACGCCGTCGGGGGCGTTAGCAGCACCACCGGGAAACTCCTGCTCGAGCGCTGCGAGAATGTCGTCGTGGGTGAGCATGCTGGATTCCTAGCCGAGCCGGTGTGCGATCTCGTCTGCGGCGAGACTGGCGAGCGCCATGACGGTCAGCTGCGGATTCACGCCGCAGCCGGCCGGGAACACGCTCGCGTCGGTGACGAAGAGGTTCTCCACTCCATGGACCCGGAACGTGGGATCCACCACGCTCGACCCGGGGCGCTTGCCGATTCGATTGCCGCCCTGCGGATGCGAGGTCCCCAGATTCAGCTGGTAGGCGCCCTGCACCTGTGCCTCAAAGCGTGCCACGTCGGCGTCCTGCTGCGTGCGACGAATGGGAAGCGGATCCATCGTTGAAGGGAGGACCGTGTCGGCGCCGCCGGCGATGAAGAGCGCCGCCAGCTCGCGCACGCCGCGCTTGAGCCGCTCCACCTCGTCGTTGTCCAGCCCCAGCACCAGGTCGGTGAGGAGGCCCAGCCGGCCGCTCGGCTTCGAGGGAACCACAACGCCTGCCGCCGCCATGCGGCCGTACGCGCTAAGCGTGGCGGCATGCTCGTCGAGCCAGCCCGGCACACCGATCGCGAGCGACGCCGGATAATGGAACCAGCTCTCGAGCAGCAGTCCGCCTCCCGAATCGACGAAGTAGCACATCTGGATGCCGGGATCGGGGGTGCCGTCCACTGCATTGGGGAACAGTCCGAACACTGGCATGACCACGTTGGCGGCGATCCCGGTGCCCGGGGGACACTCCGCGCCCGGGAGCGTGCGCGTGAGAATCTGGCTGCTCGCGACCGGTCCCGCGGCCAGCGCGAACGCTCGGGCCCGCACCTGCACCTCGGCCCCGCCGGCCGTCGCGTCGCGGGCAACCAGCGCACCGACCTTGTTCGAGAGGAAGCCGGATCGGGAAAAGCGAATCGCTTCGAGCTGCGGTCGGACCGCGGCGCCGGCCGCGAGCGCCCGCTCGAGATAGCTGCGCGGCGCACCGGTCGGCCGTGCGCCATGGAGCCCACCGGTCTTGCGCCCGAATCGGCAGCCCACATTACAGCCGCCGCAGCCGAGACAATTGTAGATGGCGAGTGGCAGCTCGGCGACGGCGCGACCGAGCTGCGCCGCGCCCTGGCGAAACAGCTGGCTCCGCGAACCCGCCGCCGGTCCTGGCGGGGTTCGTCCGAGATCGTGCGCGACCAGGTCCATCCGGTCTTTGATCGGCTGCCAGCCGATGGGAAAGCCGTAGTCCTGTTGCCAGAGCTGCCAGGTACTCTCCGCCATCTCGAGCAGGATCGCGTTGTTGACGTAGGGTCCGCCACCAACCACGCTCGCCTGCAGCAGGTTGATCGTCGCGATCTGGTTTCGGCAGACATCGATGATGGCCTGGACCTCGCCCGGCAGCGCCGGACTGACGCCGCCGTGCCGGAAGAGCTGCTGGAGCGCGCGATCGTCCCGAGTCGGGAGATCGCGGGGACTGACCCAGCGTCCCTGCTCGACGACGAGCACGCGCTTGCCCGCCTCGGCCAATCGCGCCGCCACTACGGCACCGCCCGCGCCCGAGCCCACTACGCAGACGTCGTATTCCTGATCGATCCGCGGCAGCGGTGGCTCGGGCACATCCACCGTGGGATCACCGGGAGCGAAGCTCTTCGGGTCGCGGAAGCCGACCAGCTGGCGCGCCGGCGGGCGCGAGTAGATGATGAGCCAGCCGAGGCGGGTCAGCAGCGAGAGCCGGCCGTGCCACGCCGCGTCGGCCGACAGGTGGGCGAGAAAGCGCTCGCGGTCGGCGACGCTCATCCCGGGCAGGCTCGAGTGCTCCAGCTCATCCAGCATGCCGTAGAGCACCTCGGCCAGCACCTTGGGCACCGCGGTCAGGAAGTCGAGCATCTCGGCCGCGATCGCCGCGTGGTCATCGATCGGCGGCTGGCCAGCCGGCGTGAGCCGGTGGACCTGCACTTCGACCAGGGCGCCGGCCGTCGTCAATCGGGTCATAATCAGGCGACCTCAGAGCAACGCATCGACCATGGAGTTCGAGAAGGCCCGCGCCAGCTCGGCGTCCGCCAGAATTCGGGCGCGGGCCGCGTGCCAGCGGGCGAGCCGGTCGCCGTACACCGTTTCCACATGCTCGCGCGTGAGATACCCGATCCACTTTCCCCAATGCATGGTGAATGGCACCCCCTCGGCATCCAGTCGGCGGCACGCCTCCGCCACGAGATCGGCCATCGCGGGCACGTTGGCGCCGTCCATGTCGATCATGCAGGTTCGCTCGAAGATGTTCATGGCGAGGAGGGAGCGCGACCCGGGTACGAACCGCGTCGCGACCACGCACGGCACGCTCGCGCGGTTACGAACGGTTTCGAGAATCGCGGGCAGGGCAACCGCCAGGTGCTCGCTGTCCACACCCAGCGAGGCGCCCAGCGCGCCGCCGGGCAAGTCCTGCTGGGCGAACCACGCTCCCCAGACCCGCGGACTGTTCGTTACCGGCTTGGCGTATTCCGATTGGAGGCCGATCCGGGTCACCAGCGACGGCGCGCCCGGCACCACCCCGATGACCCGGCTCACGAACTGGAGCAGGTCCGGATTGTACTCGTCACCCCGGTGCTCCCCGGTCACGTCAGCGGGGGTACCGCGAGCAGGCTGATCCGCCAGCACGTAGGCGCTCACGTAGCTCTGGGCGTCGGGCGTGAACGGATTGAACACCGCGTCCAGGTGCCAGATCTTCTCGAGCGGCTTGCCTACCAGGGTGTCGAACGTCCACGCCGCCAAGTGATCGATGAGCTCGGTCGTGGATAGCTTACCGGCGGGAAGTCCGTTGCCGGCGACGGGGTAGCGCTCGAGGTCGAGCCAGAAGTTCGGGACGCAACGGAAGACGACGCCTGCCACGATACCGAGCGATCCCAGCGAGGTCTGGAGCGAAGCGAACAGCTCGTCGTCGCGGACGAGCTTGGCTCCGAGCCGTGGCGCGAAGTCGTCGGCGGTGAGCGGCGCGCCCGCGGGCTCTACCCACCAATGCTCGGTCGGGGCGACTACTACGTGAATGGCCGCCACCGTGTCGTGGAAGGCGCCAACGTGGAAGGATGAGCCATGCGTACCGGTCGCGATCGCGCCCGCCACCGCCTGACCGTTGCTCGCACCGCTGGTCTGGATCGACCATCCCGCCCGATGCAGCTCCCAGTTGAGCCAGCGGATCGACGATCCGGCGCCGACGAGGATGTGGGCCCAATCGCGTCGGGCCGCAACCTCGGGACGAACCTCCGCCGTGGCGAGCCACTTGGCGGTGCTCACGTCCGACAGGTCGAGCAGCCACCCGTCGGTGGTGGCGACCGGCGAGATGGACCACCGGCGCCCCAGGCACCGAAGCCGTTTCCCCGCGGCGACGGCCTCGCCGACGATCCGGCACAGTTCACCCACCGTCTGCTGGTAGCGCGCGCCGCCACCCGACTCGGGTTGGAGCGAGATCACCTGCTCGGGCGTGAACGTCACGGTGCCGTGCACGTTGCGAAACGCGGGCTGCCCGATGCGTTGCAGGTACTGCCTGAGGGGAACCCGCGCGATCATTGCGGTGGCGGGGGCGGGGGAGGTTCTCCTTCGATCGTCCCGGCTTCGGCGGCGCAGACGTAGTCGACATGGGTCGGGACCACGAACCCGAGCGTCACCAGGCCGAGGAGGAATCCGGGGAACGTGGTGTGCACGGTCGCTTTGTAGACGTGCGTGTTGGCGCACTCCGCAGTCACCTTCGGGGTCGTGCCCAGCCCCCACGCGATCACCCACACCGTGGTGGAGCCCATGCGCGTCGGAGACGGCTCCGGCGCCCGCGATTCGACCGACACCCGGACGCAGGCTGTCAGCATCAACCCACCGACCAGCCCCACCCAGCGCAGCCGGCTCATGCGTCGTCGATCCTGTTGTTCACCGCCTCTGCGGTGAATCCTTTGTCCTTACTGCGTGATCTCGGGTTGCAAATCCTGGCGGCGCACCGTTTCCGAGAGAATGTGTGCGATCGGCAGGACGCCGTCGTCGCAGGCGACCGCGATCTCGGTCAACTGCACTCGCACGATCGTACCCCCGGAGATAGTGGGCGACCTACGTCCCCCAGATGGTGGCGAAGTAAGCGCGGGTGACTAGGTCTGGCCGGCTTCGGCGGAACCGTCTCGAGACACGCTTCCCAGCGCCGCGGCGACGACAGCCAGAAGCTCGCCCCGCGAGAACGGCTTGCGGAGCAGGCTCACGGCTCCCAACACCTTGGCCTCGCCCAGCAGGGCAAAGTCGCGCGACCGCTCGCCGGCCGACATCGCGACGACCGGCAGGCCGGGGGCGGAGCGCTGCAGCTCGAGGATGACCTCGATTCCGTTGGTATCGGGCATCAGGATGTCGGTCAGCACGAGATCGGCACCCGCCTCGCGCCACAGGCGAAGCCCATCCGCCCCGTTCGCCGTCTCGCTGACTTCGTACCCCGCGTTCGCGAGCACGCGCACCAAACCGTGCCGCACGCTGGCTTCATCTTCGATTACCAGAATCCGGATCATCAGCTAGATAGTGCCCTGGGGGAGCCCTGGCCGGAAGGGGGGTTTTCCGCCGCGGTCACGGGTTCGCGGTGAGGCCTGACCCCGCGGGGAGGTGAGCGAACGGCCTAGACTCAAATCACCTGTGACCGCATGGGTCCACATGAGTCTTCGGCCCCTCGCAGCCGGCTGTTGGGTTCTCGGGTTCCTCTTCGCCGCCCCTATCCGCGCGGAGGGTCAGGGCCAGCCGGTGCGGGTCGAGATCGCGGGAGTGAGCGGCGACGAAGCGCGCAACGTGAGAACGGTGCTCGCGATTGCCCGGGCGGCGAAGAGCGGGAAACTTGCCCCGGATCGCTTGCGCCAGCTCCATCGTCAAGCCGATGCGGACATCGAACTGGCGCTCGAGCCGTTCGGCTTCTACCGGCCCGTCGTCCACAAGTCGCTTCAGGAGGTGGGTCAGACCTGGGTGGCGCGGTACCAGATCGAGCCGGGACCCGCGGTGCTGGTACGAACGGTGGATCTGCGATTGGCGGGCGAGGGTGCGGAGACCGAAGCGTTTCGCAAGAAGGCTGCAGATTTTCCGCTCCACCCCGGCGATACCTTGCGCTCGCTGCCCTACGAGACCGCCAAGCTGGATCTGCTCACGCTCGCGACCGACAGCGGCTATCTCGATGCCAAGTTCGACAGCAGCGCCGTACTGGTGGACCGGCGGGCATCCACCGCGGACCTCGTGATCCGCTTCGACACCGGGCCGCGCTTCCGCTTCGGACCGGTGACGTTCGAGCAGGACGCGCTCGACCCCAAGCTCCTCGAGCGACGGGTGCCCTTCAAGCCCGGTGATCCCTATCGGGGCGACAAGCTGCTCGCGATGCAGGCCGCGCTCGGAGAGGATCAGTACTTCCGCCAGATCGAGGTCATCCCCCGGCGCGACCAGGCCTCGGGGCTCGAGGTGCCGATCGAGGTCAAGCTGTCGGCGCGCAAGCCACGGGAATACCAGTTAGGCGGCGGGTATGGAACCGACACCGGCCCGCGCGGGAAGGTGGCGGTCCAGTGGCGCCGGCTCAATCGCCGAGGCCATACGGCTGAGGCCGAGATCACCGTCGCGCCGGTCGAGCAGAGCATCTCGACCCAGTACCGGATCCCTGGCGTCGGCACGCCGACCGGCATGCTGACGTTGCTCGCGGGTTACGCCCTGCTCAACCCGTCGGTCAGCAACACCAAGGCGATCCTCACCGGCGCTCGGCTCACCCGTGATCGGTTCGGTTGGCGGGAGACGCTCTCGCTCATGTACGCCCACGAGGCCTTCGGTGTGGGGGTGGACAGCGGCACCAGCAACCTGCTCATCCCAGGCGCCAGCTGGGAGCGGACCCGGACCAACGACCCGCTCTTTCCTTCCCGCGGCTGGCGGGTCCGCTTGAGCCTCCAGGGCAGCCCCATCGGCTCCACGACGTTTGCTCAAGTCGAGGTCACCGCGAAGCTGATCCAGAGCATCGCACCCAAGACCCGGATTCTGCTTCGCGGAGACGTGGGGCGAACCTTTACCAACGCGTTCCGGAGCCTCCCGCCCACCATTCGCTTCTTCGCCGGCGGATCGGAGAGTGTCCGGGGTTACGGCTACTTGTCGCTGGGCCCGCTGGACTCGCAGGGCAACGTGATCGGCGGCCGCACGTTGGAGGTGGGAAGTCTCGAGCTCGACCACCGGATCTTCAATCGCTGGGCCATCGCGGCGTTCACCGACGTCGGCGCCGCCCTCGATGACTTCTCGCTTTCGGTGCGGCAGGATGCGCTGGAGCAGGGCGTCGGCGCCGGGATCCGTTGGCTTTCGCCGATCGGGCTGATCCGGATCGACGGCGCGTTCGCCGTCACCCAACCGGGCACGCCGTTCCATCTGCACTTCTCGATGGGACCCGACCTGTGAAAGCGAGGCGAGTCCTGGTCCGGGTGCTGATCGGGCTCTTGGTCCCGATCTTCGTGGGCGCCGTTCTCGTCTGGATCGGACTCTCGAGCGGGGGCGTGGCCCGAAGGCTCATCGCGTTCGGGCTCGAGCGGAGCGGGAACCAGGTGACCATCGGCGAGGTGCAAGGCCGGCTCCGTGGCCCCCTCGTGCTTCGCCGGATCGCGGTACATACCGAAGCACTTCGCGCCACGGTCGACAGTGTGCGGCTCGAGTGGACCCCCCGAGCGCTGATTCGGCGTGAGCTCCGGATCGACCGGCTGCACGTGACTGGAGTGCACGTCGTCTTGCCCGATTCGAGTGCGGCCAAGCGAGACACCGTCCCCCCCAGCCGACCCGCGCTGCCGCTGGTTGTCGTGTTCGGCGACGTCGCTGCGCGCGATATCGCCGTCGACGCGCCGGGCGGCATCACGTTGCGTGACGGCGCCCTTCGGCTTGGCGGGCGATCGACCGACTACCAGATCGACGCGCGGGGGGACGCGTCGACGCCAACGGTCAAAGTGATCCATCTCGCTGTCACCGGTCGGGGCAACCTGGAGCGGCTCACCGCGCTTCGGGCCAACGCGGATCTCCTCGACGGCCGAGTGAGCATCGCAGGGCCGGTCAGGTGGTGGCCCAAAGTCGGGTGGGATCTATCGCTGGCTGCGGATCGAATCCGCCCGGGGGAGATGCTCGCGGAGCCGAAAGCATGGCCGGGGACATTGATGCTGCGCGGGGCGACAGCCGGCACGCTGGACAGTGGCGGGCCCGCTGGTCGGCTCGCGATCGATACGCTGGGCGGGTCCCTTAAGGGCCAACCCGTTCGCGGTCGAGCGCGACTTGGATTCGCCGACAGCGTGTACCACGTCGACACGCTCTCGCTCTCCTGGGGATCGGCAGCGCTGAGTGCGGCAGGCAGCGCCGGTGACAGCCTCGACCTTCGCTATCGGATGTCGGTGCGTAACCTGGGCACCATAATGCCGGGGGCCGCAGGCCGACTCAAGGCGGCAGGAACGGCGACCGGGCCCCGCGCGGCACCGCGACTTCTCGTGCATGCCGACGGACAGGCGCTCGCATCGGGCTCGAACCGGTTGGCCCGTGTCACTGGGCGCGCCGACGTCGATCTCGCCCCCGACGGCCGCAACGATGTGGATCTCCGCGCCGATGGCGTCCGGGTTGGCGCGCAGCCAATACAGCACATCGTGCTCGCGGTTCGCGGCACCCGCCGTGACCACCGCGCGACGGCGCGAGTGCTCGCCCCGACCGTCCACGCAGAGCTCGCTCTCGCCGGGGCACTCGATGGCAAGGCATGGAAAGGTGAGGTGGTCAACGCGGCGATAGGCGGCACCAGCACGGGCGGTGATTGGCGGCTCGAGCGCCCTGCAGCCTTCGCGGCATCCGACTCGGCGGCATCATTGCAACAACTCTGTCTCCACAATCAGAGCCAGAGCTCGGGCCGAATCTGTGCCGAAGGCGACTGGCGCGGCGCGAATGGCTGGCGGGCATCCGCAACGATCGAGCACCTCCCGCTTGCGCTGGCCGACTCGCTGCTTCCCACCGGAGACTCGCTTTCGGGCACGCTCGAGGGTCGCCTCGACGCTTCTGCTGTCGGCCGAGCACTCACCGCTCAAATCGTGCTGACGACCAGCGCTGCCGCGTTCCATTATCCGGACGTCTCGGCCCACGAGGCGCGGCGGGTGGCGCTCGACACCGCCGCCATCGAAGTCCGCGCCGGTCGGAACGGCGTCCATGGCACGGCTACGGCTCGCGCGTCGGACGGCGGGCACGCAGTCGCCAGTCTCGCCGCGCAGCTCGCCCTCCCCGGCTATCGGCGCCTCGGTGCGCCCCTCGGGGCTCAGCCGATCGAGGCCCGGATCGATGGCGGCGTGGATGATCTCGCCATCCTGCGCACGTTCACCCGCCAGCTCGACAGCGTAGCGGGCGGGGTCAAGCTCGGGCTCACCGCCGCCGGCACCGTCGGGGCGCCGCGAGTGGACGCATCGCTCGGCCTGAACGACCTCAGGCTCTGGTTGCCGGAGAGCCGCTCGGTCACGGGATCGGTGGCAGCGACGCTCAAGGCGGCGGTGGAGCGCAATCGGCAACTCACCGCCGATCTCCGGGTCGCGCCCCACGATTTACGGGTGGCGTACCTCCAGGACTCGACCCCGCAGCACCTCGGCGTGGGCGGAGCCGGTCTCGAGGCGCATGCCGGTGCTGAGGGTGTCCACGGCAAAGTGGACCTTGCCCTGGGCGATTCGGCCGGAAAGCGGCTCGCGTCGCTCGGCGGCGAGCTCGAGCTGCCGCGCTACACCTCGCTGGACACGCCGCTTCGCACGCAGCCGATCACGCTACGGCTGAGCGGGCAGGTGCCCGACCTCGGCCTCGCACGCGGCCTGGTCACCCAGGTCGATTCGCTGGCAGGCAACGCCACCTTCCAGCTGAGCGTGGACGGGACCCCCGGTGCACCGCGGCTGGCGGGGAAGCTCAGGATGGAGAAGCTGATGGCGCGCCTCCCACAGGGGGCGCGCATCACCGGCGCGGTCGCGGGCGACGTTCGCGCCGCCGTGGCCCGCGACAGCTCGCTCGACGCCGAGCTCTCGCTCGTTCCCCGCGGCATCGCGGTGGAGTACGCTCCGGACAGCGTTCCCCGCCGAATGACGCTCGACACTACCGGCCTGGTCGTGCGGGCCGGGCGGGAGGGGGTCCACGGCTCGATCGATCTCCAGGTGAGAGACTCGACCAATCGGCCGCTCGCGGCGCTCACCGGGCAGATCGCGCTTCCGCGCTATACCAAGCTCGGAGCGCCGATCCCGCCGCAGCCGGTCTCAGCCAAACTGAACGGGCAGGTCGATGACCTCGCTATCGTACGGGCGTTCAGCGCGGAGGTGGACAGCCTGGCTGGCCGGATCAGACTGAGCGCCAGCCTGACCGGCACGGCCGGCGAGCCGCAGCTGGTCGGTGGGCTCCGGCTCGACAGCGCCGCCGCGAACATCCCCCGGCTGGGCCTCCGAATCCGGGAGCTCGGCCTCACCGCCAACGGAGATCAGGCAGGTCGAGTGAGCGTCGATGGCCGGCTCCGCTCGGGCAAGGGTGTGCTCACACTTCGGGGCACCTCGCCGGTGCGGCCCACGCCGAAGGATCCCGGACGGCTTCACATCCAGGGCGACAGTGTGGAGGCGGCGAACACGGGAGAGATCCACGTCCTCGTGTCGCCCAACCTGGATGTGGCGCTGGCGGGAGACAGCATCGATGCAGAGGGCGAGGTCGGCGTGCCCTACGCCCACATCGAGCTCTCGGAGATCCCGCAGACCGCGGTGCCGCCGAGCGACGACGTGGTGTTCACCGACACGGCTGCCACGAGAGCCGCACGCCAGCGGGTCACGGCCCGGATCCGCGTCGTCCTGGGCGACAGCATTTCGTTCAAGGGATTCAACTTTACGGCGGATCTTGGGGGCAACCTGCTCGCGGTCGCCGTCCCCAAGCGGCCGACGACGGGAAGCGGCGCCATTGTGATCAAGAAGGGGCAATACCAGGCGTACGGGCAGGACCTCACGATCTCGGACGGGCGGATCCGGTTTGCGGGTGGGCCGGTGGACAACCCCGGGCTCGATATCCGCGCGACCCGCACGGCTCAAGACAGCGTGGTTGCGGGGGTGCAGATCCGCGGCACGCTCAAGGCGCCCCAGGTGACGATCTTCTCCGAGCCGGCGATGGAGCAGGGACGGGCGCTTCAATATCTCGTGCTGGGTCACCCGCTCGGTGAAGCGAGTGGGACACAGGGCAGCCTGGCCTCCAAGGCGGCCTCGAGCGTGGGACTTCGGGGCGGAAACCTGCTGGCACGATCGGTCGGAAAGGGAGTCGGCCTGGACGAGGCGCAGATCGAGACCAAGGGCGATCTCAAGGAGGCCTCGTTCGTCGCCGGGAAGTATCTCTCGCCCAACCTCTACGTGAGCTACGGGATCGGTCTGTTCGATCCGGTCAGCACGCTGCGGCTTCGGTACGTGCTCTCGAGCAAATGGACACTCCAGGCGGAGAAGGGGACCGGGACCGGCGCGGACCT
>OEKS01000709.1_pt3 | contig 12816 bp, 17 predicted proteins | sample 1503251 | NCBI WGS metagenome assembly OEKS01 (sample SAMEA104379576, study PRJEB20068) | metagenome | isolation source: 1998 | reverse complement strand
GGTGCGCGAGGAGAATGGGGACCGGCATTCGCTCGCGGGTTTCGTTGGTCGCGTAGCCGAACATCATGCCCTGGTCGCCGGCGCCCTGTTGATGGTGGTAGCCCTCGTCCACTCCCCGCGCGATATCGGGCGACTGCCGGTCGATGGAGGCGAGCACGGCGCAGGTCCGGCAGTCGAAACCGTAGGACGCGTCGGTGTAGCCGATGGCCTCGACGGTCCGCCGGACGATGTCCGGAATGTGCACGTAGGTCTTGGTGCTGATCTCGCCCGCTACCACCGCCATGCCCGTAGTCACCAGCGTCTCACATGCCACCCGGCCATTGGAATCCTTGCTCAGGATCGCATCCAGGACGGCATCGGAGATCTGGTCGGCGACCTTGTCGGGGTGCCCTTCGGTAACCGACTCGGACGTGAAAACGTGGCGCTTGGAGGTGGCCATGGTGTACGCGGAGAACGTGGAAAAACGAAGACGCGCGCTGTCTCAGGACAGCGCTGAGCCGGGACGCAAGCTAGCCACCCGCGCGCGGCCCGGCAACGTCGCCTGCGGGTCGACGAGGCGCAGATCCAGGTACTGCGACACGCTGGCGCGGACCGCGTCGAGCACGGCATCGGCCGTCGGCGCGCGCAGCGCAGCGTCGGCAGCTTCCCGGGCGGCGGATTCGGGAACCGTGCGGATGACCCATTTCACCAGCGGAAGCGCCGGCGGCCCGACGCTCAACGACCGATACCCGAGGCCGATCAGCAGCACGACCGACAGGGGCTCGGACGCCATCTCGCCGCAGACGCTCACCGGTAGACTCGCGGCCCGGGCCACTTCGACGACCTGCTTGAGCTGTCGCAACACCGCAGGATGATGGGGCGTGAAGCGGTCCGCGAGCCTCGCGTTCCCCCGGTCGACGGCGAGGGTGTATTGCGTGAGGTCGTTGGTTCCGACGCTGAAGAACGAGCTCACTTCGGCCAGCCGGTCGGCGATGACCACCGCGGCCGGCGTCTCGATCATCACGCCCACCGGAACCGTCGCGGCCGCCCGCACGCCGGCGCGCTTGAGCGCGGCGGCCTCTTCCGCCAGCAGTTCCTTCGACCGGACCACCTCTTCCACCCGGGTGACGAGCGGCAGCATGAGCTGCACGTCCCGGTCGGCCGCGGCGCGCAGCACCGCGCGCAGCTGGGTCCGGAAGACGTCGGGCTGATCCAGGCAGACCCGGATCGAGCGCCAGCCGAGAAACGGGTTCGCCTCGGGCGGAGCCTGGAACGACGCCGGGAACTTGTCGCCACCGAGGTCGAAGGACCGCAGGATGATGGTGTGGTCGGGGAACGCGAGGGCGACGCGCCGGAAATACTCGGCCTGCTCGTCCTCGGTGGGCAGACTGGTGCGCCCGGTGAGCAGAAACTCGGTCCGGAGGAGTCCCACGCCCTGCGCACCGAAGCGCACCGCTGCCTCGATCTCCTCCGGAAGATCGACGTTGCCCATCAGCACCACCGGCGACCCGTCGGGGGTCGTGGCCGGCTCGCCGGTCACGGTCTCCAGCTCGAGCTCGAGCCGATGGCGCCGGCTCACTTGCACTTTCGCGTCTTCCAGCTCGTCCCGGGTCGGCTCCAGCACGATGGTGCCAGCCTGGCCATCGAGGAGCAGCATCCGCCCGTCCGGAATCCAGGTCATGGCGCCGACCGCGCCCATGACCGCGGGAATCCCCAGCGAATGCGCCAGGATCGCGGCGTGAGAGGTGCGGGTGCCCTCTTCGCTCACCAGCCCCACCACGTGCTCGCGGTCGAGCTGGACGGTGAGCCCGGGCGACAGCTCCCGCGCGACCACGATCAGCTGCTCCTCCGACGACAGGTCCTTGAGCTCGTCCAGCTTCCGCCCCATGAGGCGGTGCAGCATCCGCATCTGAATCGCATGCAGATCGGCCAGCCGGTCGCGGAGCCGGGCGCTGGGTGAATTGGACCAGAGATTCCGCAGCTCGAGCGCCTTGAACTCGTACGCGCTCTCGGCGCTCAGTCGGTTGTTGCGGATCAGCTGCTCGACCGACTGGAGGAAGTAGGCGTCCTTCGTCATCTCGATCTGCGCATCGAAGATGCGGGACTCCTCCGGGCCGGCGCGGTGGAGCACCCGCTGGCCCAGCTCGTACAGCGAGGCCGCGACCGAATCGACCGCTTCGCGCAGCCGCCGGATCTCGTCCTCGACCTGCGAGGGCGGCACGGTCCGGTCGGGCACGTCGGGGAAGTCGAGCCGGATCACCAGCGCCGGCGCCCAGGCCACACCTGGTGACACGCCGACACCGCGGATCACGTGGGGAGCGGTCATCGTCACATCTCTCCAAAGCCGGTCGAGATGAGCTCGACGATGGCCTGCACCGCGGCATCCGCATCCATGCCGGCCGCCCGAATGATGATGCTGCTGCCGCACTCGGCGGCCAGCATCATCACGCCCATGATGCTCTTGCCATTGACCTCCATGCCGTCCTTGGAGAAGAAGATGTCGCACTGGAACGTGCTGGCGAGCCGCACCAGCTGCGCGGCCGGCCGCGCATGGAGACCCAGCGGGTTCACGATCGTCGCCTCGCGCTCCGTCGCATCCCCGGTCATCATCGGAGCGCCAGCCGGCACAGCAGGGTGAGGAGCACAGCGGCCAGCGCGAAGCGGCCCCCGGTCATGCGCGCCCCGAACAGGCGGCCGCTCACGATACCAAGGCCGGCCACCAACACCACGGCGACGACGCTCAGGGGGCCGAACGGCCTGAGGTACCAGTCGGCGACCAAGGGCGCGGCGAGCCCGACCAGAAATCCAGCCGCGAGCCCGACGCGCGGGATGACGCGCGGCACCCACGAGCTCCCGATGACCGTGCCGACCGCCATGCCGGCCGCGAGGCCGGTGCGGAGCGCCCATCGCGCCGTCCAGATCCGCACCGCGTTGTAGACCAGCAGGAAGCCGATGATCGCCCACCAACCCGCTCCGAGGACCACCGCGACGAGGGCCGCGGCTACCAGCGCCGGCAGCAGGCCGGCCCAGAACAGCTGGTCGCCCAACGCTCCCAGCGGACTGCACAGCGCCGTGCGAAGGCGGGCGATCTGCGCGCCCGGGACTTCGTCGTACTCCGCGCGCACCGTGGCGCCGAGGGCGAGGCCGGCCAGGTTGGGGTTGCAGTTGAAGAACTCGGCGGAGCGCACGACCGCTTCGGTGTGCCGCGTCGGGTTGGCCACCTTGAGGTCCTCGAGCAGCGGCTCCGCGGCATACCCGATGCCGACACCGAGCATCCGCTCGTAATTCCAGGTGCCCTGGACCGCGAAGAGGCGGAGCAGCGCACGGCCGACGCCGTTCATAGGAACACCGCCGCAGCCGCGCCGACGGCGAGCCCCGCCGCGAGCCAGGTACGCCGGCGGCCGCGGCCGGCGCTCCGAAGCGCGCCGCCGATCGAGGCGGCCAGCGCGGCGCCGATCACCACCAACGTGAGGGCCACCGCGGTACGGCGGTCGAGCGTCAGCCACCGCGCGGCGGCCCAGGCGCCAGCCAGCCCGATCATCGTGACCAGCCCGCTCCGCAGCGCGTCGCGCGCGATGCTGGTGTACTGGAGCCGGCGAATGGCCGAGCTCTCGCCGGCCGCCAGCGCGGCCGCATGACGCTGCACCGCCTCCGCGTTCAGTCGGCGCAGCTGCTGGAGACTCCAACCGCCCAGGACCGAGACCAGGAGCCCCACCGTGCCCGCGAGACCCAGGCTCAGCTCCCAGGGCGATCCGGCGAGCAGCGCAGCCGACGCGAGAGTGGCGGGACCGTAGTCGGGATAGCGGGCGGCACCCACCGGCAGCACGTCCAGCGCGAACAGCTCGAGCAGCACCCCGGCCCGGAGGCCGGCCATCGGATCACCCAGCAGGAGCCCCGCGACCCCGCCGGCAACGAAGGGGCGCGCGATCATCGACTGCGCGACGCTCACCAGGTCGAGCCCTACCAGGGTTCCCCAGGCCACCATGGCCAGCAGCACGAGAGGCGCCGTGGTCATTCCACGCTCCGGAGCGGCACCGCCGCGGAGGTGGGAAGGTCCTGGGCCGTGATCCGGGCGCCCCTCGCCTCCAGCTGGCGGAGGCAGGTGAGCTCGTCATCGGTGAGATAGAGATAGGGCAACCGCTGCCTCCGACCCGGCCGATGGTGGATCCCACCGAGATTGATGCTGTGCAGTACGTCGCGGTCGGCCGCATGCAGGGCGGCCATGGTCCCGATGTCGCCGGTGAGCAGCAGGCTTCGGCGGGGTGCCGCCTGCCAGGCGGCCAGCGACCCCGCGGCACCGGCTACGTTGGCGAAACGGAGCTCGATCTCCGATGGGACGGCCATCCGATAGAGATCCTGCTCCCACGCGCTCTCCGCCACCTGGTCGTCGACCAGAATGATGAGGTCGATACCCAGCGGACGGCCCCAGCCGACGACCACCTGGCCGTGAATCAGGCGATCGTCTACCCGGTTCAGGAGAATCGGCATCAGGGGACCTTGATCGCCCGCTCTCCCGCGGCCGCCGCGCGGGCAGCCGCCGCCTCGGGCGTCTGGGACAGGTGGAAGACGAAGTCGACCAGCATGGCGAGGTTCACGCCGGTCACCACCCTCACGTCGGGCCGGGCGCGGAGTCGCGCGAGGGCCGCGATGAGGCAGGACCCGCTCGGCATATCCACGAACACCACGGTGGCCCGGTCGCCGACCGCGCCGACGATGCGTTCCTCCAGCGCCCCCCGGTCGCAGCCGGTGTTCGAGACCGGGATCAGCGCTCCCTTCACCCCGCTCACCCGCTCGACCGCGTCGACCAACGCTCCCGCCAGCGCACCGTGACACACTACTACTCCCTGGAGGTCACTCATAGTCGTCCTGGAGATATTCCTTCACGCCACTCCGCTCTTTCATGCGCCGGATGAGCCGCTCGTTGAAGGCGGCGGCGACATCCACGCCGGAATAGCGGAGGAGGTGCATCATCGCGACGACCTCGGAGATCACCGTGATGTTCTTCCCCGGATTGAGGGGCACGACCACCCTGGGCACCGGCACCTCCAGGATGATGGTCTCCTGACGGGCGAGACCGCTGCGATCGCTGTCCTTGGCGGTCTCCCAATCCTCCAGCTGTACGATCACCTCGATCCGCTTCTGCTGGCGCACCGCGCGCACCCCGAACAGCGCCGGGATGTCGATCAACCCGATGCCGCGGATCTCCATGTGGTGCGCCGCGAGCTCGTGGCCCCGCCCGATCAGCACATCCTGTCCCCGGCGCGTCACCTGGACGATGTCGTCCGCCACCAGCCGGTGGCCCCGCTCGACGAGATCGAGCACGCACTCGCTCTTGCCGATGCCCGAGCGGCCCACGAACAGGAGCCCCACACCATAGACGTCCGCCAGCGACCCGTGCAACGTGGTCCGCGGCGCGAACGCGTCCTCCACGATCGGCTTCACCCGCCGATAGAACTCGGCCGTCTTGAGCCGGCTCCGGAGGACCGGGACGCTGTGGGCGTTGGCCAGATCCAGCAGCTCCTGGGGGACCTCCTGCCCCTTGGTTACGAAAACGCAGGGCAGATCGAAGGTGAAGAAGTGCTCGAGTCGCTGCTGCCGCTCCCGCGCCGGCAGCGAACGGAGGTAGGTGATCTCGGTCTCACCCAGCACGTGCAGGCGGTTGGGCGCGAACCGGCCGGTGTAGCCGGCGAGCGCGAGCCCCGGGCTGGCGACTTCGGCATCGGGCAGCTGACGGTCGAGGCCCAGCTCGCCGGTGAGCGCCTCGAGTTGGAGCGGGTCGCCACGACGGGTCAGGAAATCGCGGAGGCGGAGCATCAAGTCGGTCGGGGGCGCGGCGTACGGGCGCGGCGCGGCCGGCCGTTCGCCTTGTCGAGCTGGCGGCGCATCTTGTCTTCGGCGCGGTCCAGAGCGGTGCGGTGATCCCCGCCTTCCCCCTTGGCGATGAGGATCACGCCCCGCGCGACTCGCAGACGGAGCTCGACCACGCGCTGGAGGCCGTCTTCGTCGAACACGATGGCGGCCTCCAGCGGCCGCCGCGAGAAGGTCGCCAGCCGGTCGCTGACAGTGAGCGCGCGCTCCCGCAGCGCGTCGGTGATCTCGCAGTGCCGGACCGTGATCGTGGTCTGCATCGCTGTCCTCCGTGTCGCGCGGTCTAGGCCGAGGCCGCGATGATATCGTGCAGATGGCACTCGGTGGCTTCGGCCGACCGCTCCCAGCTGTGCGCCTCGGCGAACCGGCGCGCTGCCGCTCCAAGCCGATCGACCAGCGCGGGCTCGGCGGCCAATTGCAGCATCCGATCCGCCAAGGCCTGCGCATCACCATGGGGGACGAGAAAGCCGGTCTCGCCGTGCCGGACCGAGTCGCGCAAGCCGGGACTGTCGGACGCCAGCGAGGGCGTGCCGCAAGCGCCGGCTTCTACCACCGTGATGCCCCACCCTTCTTTGGGCGAGGGAAATACGTTCCCCCAGGCTTGCCTGAGCAGCCGAATCTTTTGGTCCTCACTCACAAAGCCGTGAAACGTGACGGCCGAACCGACCCCGAGTCGAGTGGTCAGCGACTCCAGGTAAGAGCGATAGTCACCCGAGCCAGCGATGTCGAGTCGCAGGTCCGGACGGGCCCGCCGCGCGATGGCGAGCGCGCGGATCGCCACGTCTACCCCTTTATAACGCTTCAACCTACCAACATACAAGAAGCTGGGGGGCGTCACCCGGCGGGCCGCGGGCCCCGGTGTCAGGTGCACGCTGTCCACGCCCGGGTGAATTACCCGAATCCGATCGGGGGAAACCCCCCTCGCGATCAAGTCATCGCGGGTACTCTCGCTGATGGCATGGAAGCCGGCCCGGGCGTAGGCCCGAGCCAGAGGCCGCTCGGCCAGCCAGACCAGCGTGGCCGCGGGCCAGGATGCCTCCTGAAAGGCAGTGCTTCCAAACAGGTGTGGAACGATCGCGCAAAACGGGAGCGGCGTGAGGCCCGCGAGGAAGAGCGGCAGCTTGTTGATGTCCTCGACGACGATGTCGGGCGGCTCCTCGGCGAGAGCCCGGCGCACGGCGCCGCGCCCCTGGAGCGCGAATCCGTTGCGGGTGGAGACCCGCCGCACTGCGATGCCCTCGAGAGTCACCTCCGGGGTGGCCCCGACCCACCCGGAGCAGACCAGCCGGACCCGGTGCCCGCGCGTCGCGAGCCGCTTGAAGATCTCGAACAGGTGCAGTTCGGCCCCCCCGGCGAGGGGATTGTCCAGGTCGAGCCAGTTCATGACGAGGATGTTCACAGCCGGCCGAGGGAGCGGGCGATCCGGTCCAGCACCCCGTTCACGAACGCCGGAGCGCGCGCCCCCGCGAACCAGTGGGCCAGTCTCACGGCTTCGTCGATGGCGACCTTGGGGGGGACCTGGCCCTGCTCCAGCTCGTGAATGCCGAGGCGGAGGATGTTGCGTTCGACGGTCGCGATCCGGTTGAGGCGCCAGTTGTCGGCCGCGGCAGCCGCCTGTCGGTCGAGCGCGCTCAGCCTCGCCACCACTTGCCCCGCCAGCGTCTCGGCCCGCTCCAGGACGCCAGTCTGCCGCGGACCCGTGAGCCGCGCCAGCCCGAGGGCCACGGAGGGCACCGACGGCTCGCCCTGTAGCTCCCAGGCGTAAAGCAGCTGGAGCGCGCGGGCCCGCGCCTTGGTCTCAGTCCGCAGCATGCAGGGCGCGGAGCTGGGCGATGACGTCGGCCGCCTCGATGGCCGCGGCTGCGGCTTCGTACCCCTTGTTCCCCGCACTGCCTCCGGCCCGGTCGACCGCCTGGTCCATGGTGTCGACCGTGAGCAGCCCGAACCCGACCGGGAGGCCGGCCTCGACCGCAACCAGACCGAGCCCGCGGGTCGTTCCGCTCGCGACGTACTCGAAATGCGGCGTCTCCCCTCGGATCACGGCGCCCAGGGCGACGACGCAGGCGTAACGGCCGGAGCGCGCGGCCGCCGCGGCCGCGACGGGCAGCTCGAACGCGCCGGCCACCCAGATCACGTCCGCCTGGTCGCGCGGAATGCCCGCGGCGTCGCAGCAGGCCAGCGCACCGTCCAGGAGGCGGGCGGTGATCGCTTCGTTGTACCGAGTCACGAGGATAGCCACCCTGCCGACGGGTCGGAGACGGCCGGAGAGCTCGGGCATGGAGGAGAATCTAGTGTGCGAACAGGTGCCCGAGCTTGTCGCGCTTGGTGCGGAGATAATCCAGATTGTCCTGCGTGGGGCTTGCCACGAGAGGCACCCGCTCGACGATCTCGAGTCCGTAACCTTCGAGACCCACCAGTTTCCGCGGGTTGTTGGTCATCACCCGGATGGAGGACAGCCCGAGATCGCGGAGGATCTGGGCGCCGATACCGTAGTTCCGAAGGTCGGGCGCGAACCCGAGGCGCTGGTTGGCCTGCACCGTGTCGGCTCCAGAGTCCTGGAGAGCGTAGGCGCGGATCTTGTTGAGGAGGCCGATGCCCCGTCCTTCCTGGTCCAGGTAAACGATCACCCCTCGGCCCGCCTGAGCCACCAGGTCCATCGCCGCGTGCAGCTGGAAGCCGCAATCACAGCGCTGCGAGCCGAACACATCACCGGTCAGGCACTTCGAGTGCATTCGCACCAGGACGTTGGCGTGACCCGCGACCTCGCCCATGACGAGGGCCACGTGCTCCGCGCGGTCCACGTCGTTGCGATAGGCGATGACGGTGAACTCGCCCTGGTCGGTCGGAAGCCGGGCCTCGGCAACCCGGTGCACCAGCCGCTCGGTCCGGAGCCGGTAGGCGACGAGCTGAGCCACGGTGATGAAGGTGAGCCCGTGCTCCCGCGCGACCACTTCGAGCTGCGGGCGCCGGGCCATCGACCCGTCCGGATTCAGGATCTCACAGATGACGCCGGCCGGAACCAGCCCGGCGAGCCGAGCGAGATCCACGCTCGCCTCCGTCTGGCCGACCCGCTGGAGCACGCCGCCGGGCCGGGCGCGGAGAGGAAATATGTGTCCGGGGCGCCGGAGATCGGTCGGGACCGTGGCGGGGTTGATGGCCACGTGAATGGTCGTCGCCCGATCTCCGGCGGAAATTCCGGTGGTAACGCCGAATCGCCGTTCCGCGTCCACGCTGACGGTGAACGCGGTGGCCTGGTCTTCGGTGTTCCGGTCCGTCATCTGGGGAAGACCGAGCTGGTCGCAGCGCTCACCCGTGAGCGCGAGACAGATCAGTCCCCGCCCGTGGAGAGTCATGAAGTTGATCGTCTCGGGCGTGACCAGCTCCGCGGCACACACGAGATCGCCCTCGTTCTCGCGGTCCTCGTCGTCCGCCACGATGACGATCTTGCCGTTCTTCAGGTCTTCGATGGCTTGTTCGATGGTGCCAAACGTCATGCGAAGAACTGCGTAAACGGTGAACGGTGAGCGGTGAACGGGAGCCGCGGTGGCCGGAGCACCCCCGTTTACCGTTTACCGTTTACCGTTCACGCTCCTTGATAAGGGCGGCCACATACTTCCCAATCGTATCCCCTTCGAGGTGCACTTCATCGCCCGGCACCCGTTCCCCAAGGGTCGTGTGCTGTAAGGTAAACGGGATCAACGACACCTGGATCACCGCTGGCCCCGGAACTGCGTTCACGGTGAGGCTCACGCCGTCCACCGTGATCGAACCGAGGGGGACCGAGACCGCTGCCACATCGGGCGGGACCCGGATGTCGACGAGCCGTGCGTCCGCGCTGTCGGCGACCCGCTCCACGACACCCACGCCATCGACATGGCCCTGCACCAGGTGACCCCCCAGGCGATCGCCGACCCGGAGGGCGCGCTCCAGATTCACCCGGCGGCCCGTGGTGTAGCGGCCGATGTGGGTGCGGTCGAGCGAGGTGATGATCACGTGGACCGCGAATTGACCGGCGCCCATGCCTTGCACCGTGAGGCAGGCGCCGTCCACCGCCACGCTCTCGCCCAGCTCGAGACCATCGTAGGGAGCTTCGATCGCGAGCTCGACCCCGCCGGCATCACGGCGGACGTCCACCACTCGACCCACGGCGGTCACGATGCCGGTGAACATCAGACCCGGTCCAGCACCATCAGCGTGTCGTCCCCCAATATGCGGCGTTCCACGACGCGCCAGCGGGACGCATCGCCGATTGCGGGCGAGCTCAGGCCGCGGACTGCGGGCACACCGCTGTCGCCGAGCCAGAGCGGTGCTTGAATCCAGTAGAAGCGGTCCACCAGCCCGGCATCGAGCAGCGCGCCGGCCAACCGCCCACCGCCTTCGACTAACAGCGCCGTAACGTCAGCTCCGCGGAGCTGCCGCAGCGCGTCGGCCAAGTCGGCTGCATAGAGTACGCGAACTCCTGACGCGGCCAACACCGCCGCGCGATCGGCCGCAGCGCCGGGCTCGGCGATCACGAGCGTGGGGATCTCCGCTGCCGTCCGCACCAGACCGAGCTCGTTCGGCAGCTCGAGCCGTCGGTCGAACACGATGCGCGCGGCAGGGACTCGAACCCGACCAGCGCCGCGCGCGCTGAGGCGAGGGTCGTCGGCGCGGGCGGTGCCGACGCCCACGGCAATCCCGTCGAACCCCGCTCGCAGCCAATGGACATACTCTCGCGCCTCAGGCCCCGAGACCCAGCGGGAGCGACCGTCCTGGTCGGCAATGCGAAAATCCACACTGGTAGCAAGCTTCAGCGCCACATAAGGCCGGGACGGGTCGCGATGTCGATGAAGGAACGCCGCATTCTGCCGCCCTGCGTCCTCTGCCATCAACCCGAGCTCGACCTCGACGCCCGCGGCACGGAGACGGCCCGCTCCGCCGGAGGCGATGGGGTTCGGATCTCCCAATGCCGCGACCACCCGGCGAATCCCGGCACGGAGAATCGCCTCCGTGCAGGGCGGCTGTTTCCCCTGATGATTGCAAGGTTCAAGGGTCGAAATCAGGGTAGCTCCGCGCGCCCGAACGCCGGCCTTCGCCAGTGCCAGCGGCTCCGCGTGGGGACCGCCGAAGTCGGCGTGGAATCCCTCGCCGACCGGCTCGCCGCCGGCCAGCACCACGGCGCCGACCAGGGGATTGGGATGGACCCGTCCCCAGCCTTGCCAGGCAAGATCGAGTGCGTGCCTCATTGCCGCCAGCTCGTTCACGCTACAGCCCTACGGTGAGCCCCGCGGCCGCGAAGAACCGGCCGCCGGACGGATCGAAATCGGTGAACGTGGTGACGAGGTGCTGGTCCTTCCCGAACTGGTAGCCCGCCTCGGCCGTGAGCTTGACGTGCCGAAAATCGAGTCCCGCGTTCACGAAGCCCAGGAACCGGGAGTTGGCGAGGTCGAGCTCGAGCGCGGGCTCCGGAATCGAGGTAGCCGGATTACGAAATTGGACCTGCGCGTGGCCGGTGTACCGGTCCCAGCCGAGCCCGCCGGCTACGCGGGCAATTCCAAATCCCTTGGTGGCGGCCGCACGTACATTGGTCGCCTTGAGATTGGTGGCAAAGGAGAGATTGGCTCCGGCACCGAGGTCCCCATAACGCAGCTCCGGGATGTCTCGGCGCATGACGCTCACCGTCACGCCGGGGGCGGCCGCGGTCTCCCGCAGCACTCCGAGGCGGCCCCCGAATACGAGACCCAGTGCGACGCTGCCGATGTGACGGGCGGTGGATGCCACGCTGAAATTGTCGATTTGGTTGGTGGGGATGAGCTGGGCGGAGCCGAGAAAGTCGAGCGCCAGCAATCCGGTCCGGGTCCCGCCGAACAGCCCCACCGCAGTCTCGACAACGGGCGAGGGAAAGAAGAGCTTGTCGCCGGCGCCGACAGTCGTCGTCGAACCGTCATAGTTCAGGTCCGGCAGGACCACTCGAGTCGCGTTCACCCTCACCGTCACGTACACATGCCCGAAACCGCCAAGCGCGTCGCTGGCGCCGAGCACGGCGGCACCGCCGCTGGTCAACAACCCCAGAATAGGATGAAAGCCCCGGGCCCCATCGAGGACCGCGTTACAGAGATTGAGAGCGTTGGTCTGGTCGACATACGGTTGACACTGAGAGTACTGCGCAGCGAGCGGGGCGGCCCGGCCCGGCAGCGCGATCGCGGCAACCACGAGCAGTCGGCGCACCGCGCCGTCACTACCGGCCAAACCGCACCGCACGGGGGCCGCGGCGGACTTCACCCATGATCCAGGTGTCAATGCCGGCGCCCGCCGCCGCGCTTTGCGCCGCGACAACCGCTGCCGGCGGCAGCACGGCAATCAGGCCGACGCCCAGATTGAACACGTCCCGCATTTCTTCGATGTCGATCGCGCCGGCCTGCTGCAGCACATTGAAGATCGGGGGGACCACCCAGGACGTCGGGTCGATCGTCGCCTCACAGCCCTCCGGCAGCATGCGGATCAGATTGCCCGCAATTCCACCGCCGGTGATATGAGAAAGTGCGTGGACCTGCCGGAGCACCGGCCTGACGGCGGCGGCGTAGCTCCGATGCACCGCGAGCAGTGCACCGGCCACGGTCTGACCGGTCTCGCCAAGGCGATCGTGAATGCCGAGCCTCAGTCGATCGAAAACAACTCGGCGTGCCAACGAATAGCCGTTGGTGTGGAGCCCGGTCGAGGGATACCCCAGCAGCAGGTCGCCCGGGGCGACCCGGTCACCGTGGAGCGCTTCGTCTTCTTCCACCACGCCCACGATGGTGCCGGCGAGATCGAACGTCCCCGCGCGGTAGAGGCCCGGCATCTGCGCCGTCTCGCCACCGGCCAGCGCCATCTCGTGAGCCCGACAGCCACGCGCAATTCCTTCGACAATGCCCGCGATCTGCTCCACCGAGAGCGCGGCGCCGGCTATGTAGTCCATGAAGGCTAGCGGCCGCGCGCCGTGGACCAGAA
>OEKS01000458.1_pt2 | contig 12900 bp, 9 predicted proteins | sample 1503251 | NCBI WGS metagenome assembly OEKS01 (sample SAMEA104379576, study PRJEB20068) | metagenome | isolation source: 1998 | reverse complement strand
GCGCCCTCGGTACGGCGCGCGCGGTCGAGTGTCCCACCCGAGATCGAGGCCGCGATCGCACGCGCCCTCGCGCGGGTGCCCGCCGATCGCTTCGCGACGGCGGCGGAATTCCGCGAGGCGCTGGGGGTCCGAACCACGCCAGTTCCCTCGCCGACGACCCCGTCGCTTGCTGCGTCGCCCTCGACTCCCGTGCGGGGAGCTGACTCTGCGGTGGTAACGGGCGCCTCGCCTGCAGCAGGGGAACCCCCCGCCTCGCCGCATCACCGGTTCCACGTGCCGGCCTGGCTGGCGTTCGTGCTCGGCCTCTTGGTCACGGCGAGCATGGGCATGCTCATCTGGCAACGGAGTCACCGAGGTGGCGAGAATGGCGAAGCCGGGGCCAAGCGGCTTGCCGTGCTTCCGTTCGAGAACCTCGGGTCGTCGGGCGACGAGTACTTCGCGGATGGGATGACGGACGAGGTCCGCGGCAAGCTGGCGTCGGTGTCCGGCCTGCAGGTGATCGCCAATCGCAGCGTGGCCGAATACAAGCGGAGTACCAAGAGCTATCAGCAAATCGGACAAGAGCTCGGGGTCCAGTTCCTGCTGATCGGCAAGGTGCGGTGGGAGAAGCAGGCCGGGGCGCAGAGCCGGGTGCGGGTAAGCCCGGAGCTGATCGACGTCTCGAGCTCGAGCACCAAGTGGCAGCAGCCATTCGATGCGGCGCTCACCGACGTGTTCCAGGTACAAGGCGAGATCGCCGGCAAGGTCGCTCGCGCGCTGGACGTGGCCCTGGGGGAGCGCGAACGGGAGCGCATCGAGGTGCGGCCGACGCAAAATCTCGCCGCCTACGATGCGTTTCTCCGAGGGGAAGAAGCGTCGGACCGCATGAGCACCACGGATCCCCCGGCCCTCTCCCGAGCGGCATCGGCGTATGAGCAGGCAGTCGCGCTCGATTCCACATTTGCCTTGGCCTGGGCGCGCCTCTCGCAGGCTCGCTCTAACATTTACGGGAACGGGATCCCAACGCCGGTCGGTGCCGAGCAGGCTCGGCGCGCAGCGGAGCGAGCACTCGCACTGGCCCCGCAGCGTCCAGAAGGCCGGCTTGCCCTGGGTGATTATTCCACCCAGGTGCTCGGCGATTATCCGAAGGCGCTCGAGCAGTACACTCTGGGGCAGCGGGCCGATCCCACCAATGCCGAGCTCCTGACCAGTGCCGCACTTGCGGAGCAGGCCGTAGGCCGGTGGGAGGCTGCCCTCGAGCATCTTCAGCGGGCGCAGTCGATCGATCCCCGATCTCCCAGCACCGCGCGCCGCTTGGCGGTGACCCTTCTCTGGCTGCGTCGCTATCCCGAGGGCCTCGCCGCGAGCGATCGCGCCCTCGCGCTGGCTCCGACCAATTTGTCGATTCTCGAGGGAAAGGCGCTCAACTATCTCGCGCGGGGGGACCTCGTCGGAGCCCGCGAGGTCCTCCACTCGGCCCCCCGCGAGATCGATCCCACAGCACTCGTGGCCTTCGTCGCGACGTACTGGGATCTGTTCTGGGTTTTGGACGACGACCAGCAACAGCTGCTCCTGCGGCTCACGCCGAGCGCGTTCAGTGACGACCGGTTCAACTGGGCTCACTGTCTCGCCCAGACTTATGCGCTTCGTGGCAATGTCACGCGTGCGCAAGCCTATGCCGACTCGGCCCGCGCGGCCGCCGAGTCGACCCTTCAGACCGCACCGCAAGATCCTCAGCGCCGCATGCTGATGGGTCTTGCACTCGCGTATATGGGTCATAAGGCCGAGGCAGTGCGAGAGGGGGAGCGTGCTGGGGCCATGCTCCCGATGACGAAAGACGCCTATACCGGCCCCTACCTGCAGCATCAACTAGCGCGGATCTACGTGCGAGTAGGCCAACCAGAGAAAGCCCTCGACATACTGGAGCAGCTGTTGAAGATCCCGTACAATCTCTCACCCAGACTCCTCCAAATCGATCCCGAGTGGAAGCCTTTGCGCGACAACCCCCGCTTCCAGCGGCTGGTGCAGGGTGGCTGAGCCAGCCAGGAATCCGCGCACGCAGCTGCAGGCCGAGCTGACCGGCCGCTACACCATCGAGCGCGAGCTGGGCCGCGGCGGAATGGCTACTGTGCATCTCGCCCGGGACCTTCGCCACGATCGCCCCGTCGCGCTCAAGGTGCTCCATCCCGAGCTCGCCGCCACCCTCGGGCCGGATCGGTTCCTCCGGGAAATCCGGCTGGCCGCCCGGCTGCAGCACCCCCACGTGCTGAGCGTGTACGACTCGGGCGACGCCGGTGGCCAGCTCTGGTTCACCATGCCGTATGTCGAGGGTGAGACGCTCCGGCAGCGGCTCCAGCGCGAGGGCCAGCTCCCGATCGACGACGCACTCCGCATCGCGCGCGAGACGGCTGACGCACTCGATTATGCGCACCAGCAGGGCATCGTCCACCGCGATATCAAGCCCGAGAACATCCTGCTCGCGAGCCGGCACGCGCTGGTCGCCGACTTTGGCATTGCGCGGGCGCTCGGGCACGCGACCGCGGAGGACGGAGTGTCGCGCGAGCAGCGGCTCACCGAGACCGGCATGAGCATCGGCACGCCGGCCTACATGAGTCCCGAGCAGGCGAGCGCCGATCGCGAGGTCGGGCCCCGGAGCGACATCTATTCGCTCGGCTGCGTGCTCTATGAGATGCTGGGCGGCGAGCCGCCGTTCACCGGGCCCAACGCGCAGGCCATCCTGCTGCGCAAGTTCACCGAGACGCCACGGCCGCTCCGCTCGTTGCGCGACACTGTGCCGCTCGCGGTAGAAGAGGCGGTCAGTAAGGCGCTGGCCCGATCCCCGGCGGATCGGTTCAGCACCGCCGGCGATTTCGTCAAAGTTCTCGAGACTGCAGGAGCGCGGCAGACCAGCGGAGTCACGAACCCTCCCACCGCCGTGGTGGATTCGCCTCCGACCACGGTGCTCCGCCGCCCTGCGCTCCTGCTCCGATATCCGCTCGTGGCGACGCTGCTCGTCGGCATCGCGATCGGGCTCGGGGTCCTGTTTGCCTGGCGACGAGGCCATCAGGCCGAGGACGCGGTAGGGGGAGCGGCGAAGCGGGTCGCCGTGCTCCCGTTCGAGAATCTCGGCAGCGCGGAAGACGAGTACTTCAGCGACGGGATCACGGACGAGGTGCGCGGCAAGCTGTCGAGCCTTCGCGGGCTTCAGGTAACCGCCCGGAGCAGCTCCGCCGAGTACAAGAAAACGCGCAAGCGGCCCCAGGAGGTCGGGCGCGAGTTGGGTGTGGACTATCTCCTGACGGGCACGGTCCGCTGGGAGAAGGGGAAGGGAGGCGCGAGCCGGGTGCGCGTGAGCCCCGAGCTCATCCAGGTCTCGACCGGGGCCACTACGTGGCAGCAACCGTTCGACGCGGCGCTCACCGACGTCTTCCAGGTGCAGGCCGACATCGCCGGCCGGGTTGCCGAGGCACTCAATGTGGCGCTGGGCACTGATGCGCGTGAGAAGCTGGCCGAACGGCCGACCCAAAACCTCGCGGCCTATGACGCCTTCCTGAAGGGCGAGGCGGCCTACGCCCAGGGGAACACTCCCGCAACGCTGCGCGAAGCGGTGGGCTACTTCGAGCAAGCCGTCGCCCTCGACTCCACCTTCGCGGTCGCGTGGGCCGGGCTTTCACAGGCGCAGTCGTTCCTGTACACCAACGCGTCATCGCCGGCCCGCGCCGACCAGTCACGTTCGGCTGCTGAGCGGGCGATCGCACTCACGCCCACGCGCCCGGAGGGCTACATAGCGCTAGGCGATTACTACCGGAGGGTGCCGGTTGACCTGCAGCGGGCGACCGAGCAGTACAACAAGGCACTGCGGCTCGCGCCGACTAACTGGGATGCGCTCCGCGGCTTGGGGCTTGCCGAGCAGAGCCTGGGCCGCTGGGAGCAGGCGATAGAGCACCTTCGGCGCGGGCAGAGCGTCGATCCGCGGTCTGGGACGATTGCTGCCGTTCTCGGGCAGGCATTGCTCTGGCTCCGGCGCTATCCCGAGGCGCTGCCAGCGTACGAGCGCGCCATCGAGCTTCGTCCCGCCAATCTGCAGTCGCTCGAGGGCAAGGCGATGGTCTACCTTGCGCAGGGTGACTTGGCTGGCGCGCGCAACGCGCTGGCGGGCGCGCCCAAGGACCTCGATCCCACCGTCTTCGTCGCCTACATCGCGACCTTTTGGGATCTCTTCTGGGTGCTGGAGCCGGAGCAACAGAGCCTGCTGCTCCGGCTCACGCCTCGCCCGTTCGATGATGACGTGGGCAACTGGGCCCTTGCCCTGGCCGCGACCCATTACATCCGCGGCGATCTCGCCAAAGCCCGAGCCTACGGCGACTCGGCCCGGGCCGGCCTGGAGCAGCAGCTCAAGGTCGCACCCGAGGATGCGGGGCGGCATGTGCTACTCGGTGTGGCGTTGGCTTACATGGGGCGTAAGGCCGACGCGATCCGGGAGGGAGAGCGCGGTGTTGCGTTGCAGCCGGCCTCCAAGGACGCCTTCTCGGGCGCCTACAATCAGCACCAGCTCGCGCGGATCTATATCCTGGTGGGCGAGCAGGAGAAGGCACTCGATCAGCTCGAGGGTGTGCTGAAGATCCCGTACTACCTGTCCCCCGGATGGTTGAGCATCGACCCGGCGTTTGACAGCCTGCGCAAGAACCCGAGGTTCCAACGGCTGGTTCAACAGCGTGAAGGGTAAACGGTGAACGGTGAACGGGCCTCGCTGATCATCGGAGCGCCCGTTTACCGTTTACCGTTCACCTTTCACGCTTCTTCACTTCCTCCCACATCCCATCCATCACCTCCAAACCGGCGTCGTGCAGGTCAATGCCGCGCTCCTTCGCAAGCCTCTCGATGCTTTCGAACCGCTCCCGGAACTTCCGATTGGCCCGATCCAGCGCCGGACCCGGCTGCACCCCGGCCTTGCGCGCGAGATTGACCACCGCGAACAGGAGATCTCCGACCTCGTCGGCCAGCGCCTCATGGGCGGCACCGCCGGGCGGACGGTTTCCGGTCTTCGCGAGCTCCGCTGCTACTTCGGCCAACTCCTCCTTCACCTTGTCGATGGGTCCTTGCGCGTCGGGCCAGTCGAATCCCACCGAAGCCGCGCGCTCCTGCAGCCGATAGGCTCGAAGCAGATCGGGCATCGCCGCAGGCAGTCGTCCCAGGACGCCGTCGTTGCGCTCGCGCCGCTTGAGCCGCTCCCAGGGCTCCGGCGGCCCAATGTCGAACAGGTGCGGATGGCGGCGCTTCATCTTCCGCTCCATCGTCTCCGCCACGTCGTCCGCGCTGAACTCGCCGCGCTCGTCAGCCAGCACCACCTGCCAGGCCAGATGGAGCAAAAAGTCGCCCAGCTCGTCGCGGATCGCGGCCGCATCATCATCGGCCAGCGCCTGGTCGAGCTCGAGCATCTCCTCGACCAGATAGGGGCGCAGCGTTTCCCGGGTCTGTACCCGATCCCAGGCGCACCGCACCCGGAGATCGCGCACCATCGCCACGGCGCGTCCCAGCGCCGAGTTGTCTTGCATGTAAGCCTCGCCACGAATTAGGATTCGCGCGCCGTGACCACGACCTCCCCCTGCGAAACCGACCGGGCCTGGGTCGATGTGGACCTGAGCGCCTTGGTGGCGAACGCAAAGACGGTGGCCGCGATCTCCGGCGGTCGCCTGCTTCCGATGGTCAAAGCTAACGGCTACGGCCTGGGTGCAGTCGCCGTGACGCGTGCGCTGGAAGGACTCGCGCCCTGGGGCTACGGCGTCGCCACGGTCCAGGAAGGCGTCGAGCTGCGGCAATCCGGGATCACCCGGCCGATCCTGCTCTGCACGCCGCTGCTCGCCGACTGGATCGATCGCTGCCTCGAGTTCGAGCTGCGTCCCTCCATCGGCGACCTGCCGGCGCTCGAGGCGTGGACCGGTCGCGGCTCCCATCCCTTCCACATCGAGATCGACACCGGCATGAGCCGCTCCGGATTCCGCTATGACGACCCGGGGCTTCGCGGCGCCGTCGCCGATCGTCTGCGAAACGCCCAAGGCTGGGAGGGGGCCTTTACCCATTTTCATTCACCCGAGATCGACTGGGTTGCGACCGAGCTGCAATGGGCTCGCTTTCAGGAAGTGTTGAACACGCTTCCCCGCCGTCCTCCGATCGTCCACGCGGCCAACAGCGCAGCCGCGCTGAGCGGCCCCCGATACACGGCCGACCTGGTACGTCCGGGCATCTTCCTCTATGGCGGCAACGTCGGGGTTCCCGCGCCGGCACCGGTGGCGGCGCTCCGGGCTCGAGTCGTCGGAATTCGGCGGATCAGGGAAGGGGACACGGTGAGCTACGGCGCCAACTGGCGCGCCGACGCGACGACCCGGATCGCGACCATTGCGGTCGGCTACGCCGACGGGTTCCATCGCGCCCTCGGGCAGGCGCGAGGGGTCGAGCTCGGCGGCCGGATTGTCGCCGTGGTCGGCCGAGTCGCCATGGACATGGTCATGGTAGCGGTGGACCAGGACCACGTGGTCGACCTGGGCGAGGTGGCGACGATCTGGGGTGGCGCCGTGTCGCTGGATCAACAGGCCGAGTGGGCCGGCACGATCGCCTACGAGCTGCTCACGGCGCTGAGCCCGCGGCTGCCACGCTGCTACCGGACCTGATGCGCCGCGCCGCCCTCATCGTCATCGACGGACTGGGCATCGGTGCGGCGGCGGATGCCGACCGCTACGGCGATGCCGGCAGCGATACGCTGGGAAACGTCGCCCGCGCCGTTCGTGGGCTGGCCTTGCCGAACCTCGAGCGCCTCGGCCTTGGATGCTGTGCCGAGCTCGCCGGGGTCCGCGCTGTCGAGCAGCCGCAGGCGGCATTTGGCATCGCCGAGCCCGTGAGCGCGGGCAAGGACAGCACCACCGGTCATTGGGAGCTGTGCGGACTGGTCCTCGACCAGCCGTTTCCTACTTATCCAAACGGCTTCCCCCCGGACGTGATCGATGAGTTTGCCCGGCTGACCGGACGTGGGGTGCTGGGAAACAAGGCCGCCTCGGGCACGGCCATCTTGGACGAGCTGGGGGAAGAGCACCGTCGCACCGGCGACTGGATCGTCTATACCTCGGCCGACAGCGTCTTTCAGATTGCGGCGCACGAGGAAACCGTGCCGGTCGCGGAGCTCTATCGGGCGTGTAAAGCCGCGCGAGCCATGCTCCAGCCGCCCCACGCGGTGTCCCGTGTGATCGCGCGCCCGTTCGCCGGGTCTCCTGGTGCCTGGAAGCGGACGGGCGGCCGCAAGGATTACAGTCTCCCGCCCCCGGGGCCAACCCTTCTCGACCGCCTGGCGGAGGCCCACGTGCCGCGCGTCGGGGTCGGGAAGGTGGATGACCTGTTTGCCGGGCGGAACATCAGCAGCATCCACACGCCCACCAACGCTGATGCGTATGCATTAATCGAGGGGGCGCTGCTCTCGATGCAACGTGGGCTTCTATTCGCCAACGTGATCGAGTTCGACCAAAGCTGGGGTCATCGGAACGACATTCGAGGGTTCCATCATGGACTGCTCGAGCTCGATCGGGTCATCCCCCGGCTGCTCGCTCCGGTGCGGGAGGAGGATCTCGTTATCTTTACCGCCGATCACGGCAATGACCCGACCACGCCGTCCACCGATCACTCGCGCGAGGTCGTGCCACTTCTGGCCGTGGGGCCTCGGGTGCGGCCCGCGCCGCTGGGACGGCGGCGCTCCTACGCCGACGTCGGCCAGACGATCGCCGACTTCCTCGGTGTGGCTCCGCTCGCCACCGGCGTTTCGTTCCTCAACGAGGTTTGGCGTGACTGACTCTCTCGAGGCGGCCGCCCGGGTCGCCCAGGGGCGCGCGTATGCGCCCTACTCCCATTTCCATGTCGGTGCCGCCCTCGAGGCGGACGACGGCGCCATTTACGCCGGCTGCAACGTGGAAAATGCCTCCTACGGACTGACGATCTGCGCCGAGCGCGCAGCGGTCTGTGCCGCGATCGCGGGCGGCGCCCGGCGGTTCCGGCGTGCGGTCGTGGTCTCCGATTCGGATCCGCCCGCGGCACCCTGCGGGGCCTGCCGGCAGGTGCTGGCCGAGTTCGGCGACTTCGAGCTCGCGGCGGTTGGGCCGCAGCGCACGCTCCGCTGGCGCCTGGCCGACCTCCTGCCGGCCGCGTTCTCGCGGGAGCAGCTGGCGTGAGCGGCGGCGCGACGCGCCGATCGCTCGTCCCTCTGGTCTTCACCGTCCTTCTGGCCGGCTGCTCGGAGGAGCTGACTCAGCCAGGCCAGTGCCCCGAGCTCTGTCCCGGCGGCACACCGCAAGGCCAGGAAGAGATCCTCACCGTGCTGCCCAACCAGGACAGCACGTTCTCCGGGTACACCGCGCGATCGGCCGGGTCCGTCATGCTGGTGGCGAGCGGCATCCCGACCACGGCCGACACCAACTTCGGCGTCATCTGGTTCGGGCAGCGCCCCGACAGCATCATCTTCCGCGACACGTTGCGGGCGTACACCATCGACTCGGTGGCGCTCACGGTGCTCGTGGTGGCGCACGATACCCTCGCGCGCAACGTGCGGGTGGGGATGTATCGGCTGCCGTCCAACCTGGACACGCTGTCCCTTTCTTATCTCGGCGTCAGCCCGTCGATCGTGCCTGCCAACCTGATCGGCTCGGTCCAGGTTTCCGATACGGCGAAGGCCGACACGATCCAGCTCAGGCTTCGTGGTGCCGACCTGAGCAAGGTGGCGCTCCAGCCATCCGACAATAAGCGGCTCGCGATCGGCATAGCCGTCACGGGCAACACCCCGACAGGAGCGCGGATCGGGAACTCGCTGAGCGTCGGCCCGCCGGCATTCACCACCTTCATCACGCCGATCTCGACGCCGACCCAGCCAGACACCACCACGGTCGGACCCCAGTTCACGGGCTATGTAAGTCGGCAGACGCCCACCCTCGATCCGACGCTGCTCACCGTGGGCGACGTGCCGGCGTCCCGGGTTCTGCTCCGGTTCCCCTGGCCGGCCAAGCTTCGCGATTCGGCCACGATCGTCCGGGCGACGCTGGAGCTGGTCCCGAGCCAGCCGGTGGCCGGGCTTCCCAACGATCCGGGGACACTCAACGTCCGCGGGCTCGCGACCGACTTCGGAGCCAAGTCGCCGGTCGAGCCGGCCTCGCTCGGATTCGTCCCGCTGGCGGCCAATTTCAATGACACGGTGCGGGTCGAGATTGCCACCGTGGTGCAGCTGTGGCAGGGTGGGCTCCGCCCGCCGGCCATATTTCTCTCGATCACCCCGGAGGTCGAGACGTTCACTCGGGCGGTCTTCGGCTCGTCTCGCTCCGGCGCACCGCCGCGCATCCGCGTGAACTTTCTGCCCCGCTTCCCATTCTCGAGGCCGTAAGTGCGACGCTTCGTGCTCATCGTCCTGCTGGGCGCAATTCCGGCCGGGGTTGCCGCCCAGTCCTCCCAATTCGGGACGCGCGGCCTCGGGCTTCCGGGGCGAGAGGAATCCGCGCGCGCCTTGGGGAGCGCGGGGGCTTTCGCGCTGTTCGACCCCCAGTCGAGCGTCAGTCCTGCCGCCATCGCGTATCTCCCGGCCATGACCGCGACGTTCACGGTGCTGGGCGACTATCGCTCCGCGACCGACCCGGGCGGCACCACCTCGCTCCGCGATTTCCATTTTCCGCAGTTTGCGATCGGCGGCCCGATTCCCAAAGTCCCGCTCTCGGTGGGCCTCAGCTACTCCAACTACGCCACCCGCGACTACAGCCTGGTCTTCCCCGCGACGGTCACGCTGCGTGGCGTGCCGGTGAACGTGAGCGACACCATCGAGTCGAGGGGAGGCATCAATGACTTCCGGCTCGCCGTGGCATACCGGCTGGGGACGAAGTGGGCGGTCGGGGCCGCCGCCCACATCATCACGGGGAGCACTCGGCAGAACGTGAGCCGGGTGTTCAGCGACACGACATACCGCCCCAGCCGTCAGCGAGCTGAGGTGTCCTACGCCGGGTTCGGCGCGTCGATCGGCATCGTGGGGCAGCTGGCGCGCACGCTCTCGGTCAGCCTGCTGGCTCGCAGCGATGGCCACGTGAACGTGGAGGAAGACTCGCTTCCGAACCAACAGCGGGTGGATCTGCCGATCACGGTCGGGGGCGGGCTGATCTGGCGGCCGACGCCCAAGCTTCAGTTCGGCGGCCAGGTGCTGGCACGGAACTGGTCTACCGCGAACGACGACCTGATAGCGAATGGCGGGGTCGGCGCGGTGAACACGATCGAGGCCGCCGGAGGGCTCGAGTTCATCCCCAATCCGCGCCGGCCGGGCCGCAACCCGCTCCGGCTGGGGTTCCGCTATGCCAAGCTGCCGTTCCCGCTCTCTCCGGGGGTGGAATCCAAGGAATACGGTCTGAGCGTCGGCACCGGGCACACCTTCGCGGCCGACCGGGCGGGCATCGACCTCGCGGTCGAGCGCACCTGGCGGCGCCAGGACGACTCGTTCAACGAGCGGGCCTGGCTGGTCACGTTCGGCATCACCGTTCGGCCGTAACTGCAACTGCACTGCGCACCGCAGAGGCGCAGAGGGATCCCGAGGGAAGCAGGTCTCCGATTCCACAAACACCAAATTTTTGTGGGCGCGCGAGCGGAGCTCCGCCTGATCGAGGGCACCCTCTGCGCCTCCGCGGTGCGCTGTTTGATCGGGAATGCCCCGAACCCCCGCCCGACGCTATCTTTGTCGCAATGCCCAAGCGCCTCTATATCGAGACCTACGGCTGCCAGATGAACGTGGCCGATTCCGAGCTCATATTCGGGATTCTCGGCCGGGCCGGCTATCTGCGCACCGATGAGCCGGACGCTGCAGATGTGGTGCTGGTGAATACCTGTGCGGTCCGCGACAACGCCGAGCAGCGGGTGATCGGGCGGGTGGGCGAGCTGCAACGCTACCGGCGCCCCGGCGGACTGCTCGGAGTAGTAGGCTGCATGGCCCAGCGGCTCGGCCCGCGACTCCTGCAGCAGCCCGGCCGGGTGGACCTGGTGGTCGGCCCGGACGGCTATCGAAACCTGCCGGATCTGCTCGGGCTGGCGGCGAGCGGGCGAGCGGTCAGCGATACCGAGTTCCGCTCCTGGGAGCACTACGAGGACGTGCCGCCGGTGCGCGAGGCCGGGCCGGCCGCCTTCGTGACGGTTCAGCGCGGTTGCGATTACAAGTGCACCTTCTGCATCGTTCCGTACACGCGCGGACCGGAGCGCAGTCGCAGGTTGGACGACGTGGTCCGGGAGGTCCGTGGGCTGGCCGAGCAGGGCGTGAGCGAAGTCACCCTGCTGGGGCAGACGGTCAACAGCTATGACGACGGCAGTCACGATTTCGCCGACCTGCTCCGGGCTGTCGGCGCGGTCGACGGGATCACCCGGCTCCGCTTCACCAGCCCGTATCCCACCGACTTTACCGGGCGGGTCATCGACGCCATGGCGACGACCGCCGCCGTGTGCGAGCACGTGCACCTGCCGGTCCAGAGCGGCTCGAACGCCGTGCTGCGGCGGATGCTCCGACGCTACACGCGCGAGAGCTACCTCGACGTCATGGCTCGCCTCCGCGAAGCGGTACCGGGCATGACGTTCACGACCGATATCATCGTCGGCTTCCCCGGCGAGACCGACGCGGATTTCGAGGCAACGCTGAGCCTCGTGGTCGAAGCCGACTTCGATGACGCCTACACGTTCCGCTACTCGTTGCGAGAGGGCACACCCGCGGTGCGTCTCAAGGACCAGGTCTCGGAGCCCGTTGCTGCCAACCGCCTGGCGCGGCTCATTGATGCGGTGCGAACCAACGCGCGGCGAAAGAACCTCGCCCGGGTCGGGGAGACTCACGAGGCGCTGGTCGAACGTCTCTCGCGGCGCGGCGGGCTGATGCTCGGCCGCACCCGGGGCAACTTGCTGGTTCTCCTCGACCTGCCCGAATCGGCGGTGGGCGAGCATCACCTGGTGCAGCTCACCGGGACGACGGGCTCCACCTTTACCGGCCGCGTTCTCGCGCGGGAGCTGGCGGTCCTATGATCCGGAATCTCGCCGAAGACCACGTGGTCCAGGCGTACGATGCGTTGCGGCAGCACTTTCCCGAGTTCTGCGGCTGCGATGCCTGCCGGGAAGACGTGCTCGTGTTCACATTGAACCGGGTTGCGCCGCGCTACGTGGCTCACCTCGAGGGCTCGGTGCTCACCGAGGTGAATCTCGAAAAGGAGCAGAGCCGCGCCCCGATCGATGTCGCCATGATGGAAGGCTTCCGGAAGGTCTCGCTGGCGCCCCGATGCGCCGCCCGGGGAACGCCCCGGCGGCGGTGACCGCCCGACCACCGATCCTCTTCGTTGCTGCATTCGGGGCCGGTCTCGCGACCGGCCTCGCGCGTTTTTCGGTCCCTATCGACGTTGCGCTGATCCTTGGCACTGTTGCCATCGTCGGCGCGGCCTCGGCCCTCCTCGCCGGGACCCGGGTCGCGGAGCTTTGCGGGGCGACGGCCCTGCTGGGTGCCCTCCATGGAACCGTGGCTCGTATCGCCGACGCGGCGAGCTGTGCCGCGCGCCTTCCGGAGGGTCGGCTCGAGCTCGAGCTACGGCTCCGGGAGCCGGTTGACGACTCAGGCGGCCGAGTGCAGGTCGGTCCGGTCGGGGGTGGCTGCAGCGGCGACGTGACGGCCCGATGGCCGGTCGGCCAACCTGCCGATGCCGGCAGCCGAGTACTCGTGCAGGGGCGCTGGCTCCGGCAGCCGGCCTGGACCGGGCGCGCCGGCGGGACGCTCGTGGTGAGCCGTATCCAACTGCTCCCAGGCCGACCGAGCCTGGGCGATCGGCTCCGTACCGCGACCGCCAATGGCATCAAACGACTGTACGGCCAGCGTGCACCCATCGTCGCGGCGCTCATCGT
>OEKS01000497.1_pt1 | contig 13629 bp, 9 predicted proteins | sample 1503251 | NCBI WGS metagenome assembly OEKS01 (sample SAMEA104379576, study PRJEB20068) | metagenome | isolation source: 1998 | reverse complement strand
GTGATGCCGTCGTGAATGACGCGCAGCCGGGAGGGCAGGGGATCGCGCGCCTTGGTTGCCAGGATGCCGCACTCGACCAACCGCGCCGGGCGTCCGGCCACCGACTCGACGACCCCGAAGCCGAGGACCGCGGTGCCGGGATCGATGCCGAGCACCTTCATGCGGCCGCTCGGCTCAGGCTTCGGCCTCTGCCAGCTGAGCCGCGTCGATATCGAAGTTCGAGAAGACCTTCGACACGTCCTCCAGGTCCTCCAGGCTCTCGACCAGCTTCAGGATCCGTTCCGCGTCGGCGCCTTCCACCTTCACCGTGTTCTTGGGCACCATCGCAAGCTCGGCCGAGTCGATCGTCATGCCGTGGTGTCGGAGGGCCTCCTGGACCGCGTGAAACGCGGCCGGCGAGGTGGTGACCACGTACTGCTCGCCCTCGCGAGCCAGATCCTCGGCCCCGGCATCGAGCGCCGCCTCGAGGGTGGCGTCGTCGTCCTGGCGGCCAGCGTCGAGATAGATCTGGCCTTTGCGGTCGAACATCCAGGCTACCGAATTGGACGCGCCGAGATTGCCGCCGTTCCGGCTGAACGCATGGCGGATCTCCGCCACCGTGCGATTGGCGTTGTCGGTGGTTACCTCGATGAAGATCGCAGCACCGCCGGGGCCATATCCCTCGTAGGTGAGCTCCTCGAACGACGCACCATCCAACTCGCCGGTGCCCTTCTTGATCGCGCGCTCGATGTTCTCCTTGGGCATGTTGACCGCGCGGGCCGAGTCGACGGCGAGTCGGAGGCGGGGATTCCCGTTAGGGTCGCCGCCGCCGGCCTTGGCCGCGACGGTGATCTCGCGGATGATTTTGGTCCAGGCCGAGGCGCGCCGGGCGTCCGTGACCGCTTTCTTGCGCTTGATCTGCTTCCATTTGCTATGGCCAGCCATCACCGAACTCCTTGCGGCTCCCAAATTTGCCCAAACATAGGGTGCCGGTCAGCCGGCGTCCAGCATTTTGCACCGCATTGCGCCGCAGAGACGCAGGGGCACAGAGAACAACAATTGTGGTGGGTGCTTGGGCCGGCACCGCGATGCCGTGGCGCGGACCCACACAAACAGTGCTCTTCTCTGTGCTCTCTGCGTCTCTGCGGTGAATCAGTCTGTCAAGCGCGGCGAAGTGCGGTCTTTGCCGCTCGCGCCGCCTGCGCCAGCGCGTCGCCCGCATCCGGCCCCGCCCCCTCCCGCGCGGGCGCCACCAGCTGACTCAGCGCCTGCGCGGCCGACTGCTGGTCGCCGCTCTCGAGGTCCGTCATCGCGGCCGCGAGCGCCCGCCGGAGGGGTGGAGGCAGCATGAGGCTCGAGAGCCGGTGGCTCAACGCCACGACCCGCCGGCGATGGGCTCGCTCCGCTGGAGGCGCCTCGACAAACAGGTCCTGCGCGACCCGGACCGTCATCCACAGCGCGAAGATCCCGTCGCGCCGAGGGCCGCGCGCTGTATGGGGAAGCAGCGCGAGCAGCGGGGACGCCCAGCTCACGTGAGCGCTCGGCAGAGGGCCGTGTACACGGCGTCCGGCTGGATCTCCTGCATGCAGAGGTGATGTCCCAGCGGGCATTCGGGCCCGCCGCTGGCGCTGCAGGGCCGGCAGGAGAGATTGCGTTCGAGCACGAAGGCGCGAGCGGCGTTGTACGGGTGGTAGCCGAATGCTCGGACCGTAGGCCCGAACAACGCGACCAGCGGGGTGCCGAGAGCCGCCGCCATGTACATGGCCCCGGTGTGGCCGGTCACGAGTGCCGCCGCGCGCTTGAGCGCGGCGCCGGTGCCCTGCAACGAGAGGACGCCGGCTGCGTTCACCGCCCGGGCCGTGCTCCGCGCAGCCACCTCGGCGGCGATCATGGTGTCGTCGGGCCCGCCCACCATCAGTGCGTCGGCCCCGGTCGAGGCAACCCGTCGCACCAACTTGATCCAATACTCCAGGGGCCACCTCTTGGTCGCCTGTGAGCCGCCAGGCGCAAAGGCGACGAACGGGCGCTCCTTGCCCAGGTTCGACTGGGCCAGCCACGCCTCGGTCTGCTGCTCGGTGTCGGGGTTCAGGAAGAACTCGGCGGGGCCGCCGTCAGGCACGATCTCCAGATCCCCAGCCGCATCGAAGTAGCGCTCTGCCACGGTCGCGTCTTCAGGATATCGGTTCTGCTTGGTTCGGATCAGCAGCGCGCGAGCCACGCGGTACTGCGGCGCGGTCCGCCAGTGGCCGGGCACCAGCAGCCGAAGCAGCCGGCTTCGCGGCGTGTTCTCCAGATCCAGAAAATAGTTGAAGCGGGTCGCCCGGAGCCGTGCGGCGAGGGTCAGGAGCGAGTCGCCCGGCGCGAGACCGATGACCTCGTCGACCCGCGGGTTGTCGGCCAGCAGCGGGGCGTACCGGCGCCGGGTCAGAATACTGAGCCGCACCTCCGGATGCCGTTGGCGGATCGCGCGGAACAGCGGCGTCGTCAACAGCACGTCGCCGAGCGACCCAAACCGAACGGCGAGGATGTGAGGTGAGAGAACGACGAGGTTCACAGGGGGAATGTACGGAACGCCTGGGGGCCGTGCCAGCGGCCAAGTCCTTGGCCTGACGCGTTGTGTGCCCCTTCGTGGGAGCCTACCTTTCCCCCATGACCCGCCCCAGGAGCATCCTCTGGGTGGACGATGAGGTCGAAAGCCTCACGTCCCACATCCTGTTTTTGCAGGAGCAGGGCTTCACGGTCGAGACCGCCACCCACGGCGACGACGCGATCGTGCTGCTCCAGCGGCAGAACTACGGCGTCGTGCTGCTGGACGAGCAGATGCCCGGCCGCCGCGGCCTCGAGCTGTTCCAGTCGATCCGCTCCATGGACCACGCGCTCCCGGTCGTCATGGTGACCAAGAGCGAGGAGCCCGATACGCTCCGCGACGCGATCGGCGCCGAGGTGTCCGACTATCTCATCAAGCCGGTCAACCCTCGCCAGATCCTGTCGGTCGTCACCCGGTTGCTCGAGGGCGATCGGATCCGGCAGCAGCGGCTCTCGCGCGACTTCACGACCCGGTTTCGTGATCTCGAATCGCGCCGCGGGGCCCCAATGGCCTGGCGCGAATGGGTCGAGCTGGTGGTGGAGCTCGCCGAGTGGGAGGTGCGCCTGGGCGAGGCCGACGAGCCCGGCCTCCAGGATGCGCTGCGGACGCTGCAGGACAGCATCCGCGGCGACTTCGCCGGGTACCTCCGCCGCAACTACGCGAGCTGGCTCCACGATTCGCGCACCGATCGACCACCGTTGTCGGTGGACATCGGGGCCGAGTTCCTCCGACCTCTGCTCGACAGCCACCGCCGGGCGATGCTGGTGGTGGTCGACTGTCTCCGTCTCGATCAATGGGCGATGCTCCGGCCGATCATCGCCCGGCTGTTCGATGTGGAGAGCGCCCACTACTTCTCGATTCTCCCCACCGCGACGCCGTTTGCCCGGAACTCGATCTTCAGCGGTCTGTTTCCCGCCGAGATCGCGCAGCGGTATCCCAGGTGGTGGATGGAGCAGGACGAGGCCAGCCTGAACGGGCACGAGGCCGAGCTTCTGGTGGAGCAGCTGCGCGAGGTGTGTGGACGCAACGTTCCCGTTCGGTACGAGAAGGTCTTTACCTCGACCGATGGCGAGAGTCTGCTCAAGCGCCTGCCCGGGCACCTGGCCCAGGATGGCGTCACCGCCCTGGTCTTCAATTTCATCGATCAGCTCACGCACGGCCGCACCGAGAATCTCACGCTCTACGAAGTCGCCCGCGATGCCTCCTCGCTTCGCAGCCTGACCCGGACCTGGTTCGAGCGCTCCCCGTTGTGGGACGCGCTGCGCGAGGCGGAGCGCCGGGGCGTCCCGGTCCTGCTCACCACCGACCACGGCTCGATCCACTGCCACACACCGGCCACGGTCTACGCCAAGCGGGACACTACCTCGAACCTGCGCTACAAGTTTGGTGAGGACCTGCGAGCGCAGGAGTCCGAAGCGGCGCTGAGCGTGGATGATCTTCCCAGCTTCGGGCTCCCGCCTCGCACCCCAGGCACGCGGCTGTTGCTGGCCACCGGCGACCGCTTCTTCGTCTATCCCACGAAGCTCCGGGAGTACCAGGCCCGCTACCGGGGGGCGTTTCTGCACGGCGGGGTCTCGCCCGAGGAGGTCGTGCTCCCGATTGCACTCCTGACGCCGAGGCGAGGATAGTGCCCCCGCGATTCGACGCCCGCGTGCTCGTGGTGGCTGCCGCCGGCGCCGATTCCTTCACTCATCCTCAGCTGCATCGCCGGGCGCTCGAGCGGCTGGGTTGCCAGGTGGACCTGGTCGACCTCGACTACGGCCACGGGTGGGGTCGCCTGCTCGGCGTCCCGACGCTGGCGCCTCGCGTGCGGCGCGCGGTGGCTCGGCAGGAGCCGCAGCTGGTGCTGGTGATCGACGACCTGCCGCTCGAGGCGGACACGATCACGGCGCTCCGGCGCGCTTCCTCCGCGCGCTGGGTGGTGTGGGCGACGGGGGAAATCCCGCCGAGTCGCCGCGTCCGCCTTGCCCAGGTGGGGGGCTTGTACGACGCGCTCTTCGTCGCCTCCACCTCCGCCCGCGCCGCCCTCGGAACCGGCCCCGGTCCACTGGTGGCCTATCTCCCCGATGGTTGCGATCCGTCGGTTTGTCGTCCCTTGCGCTCGCGCGATCAGTTCCGCGCTAACGTCGTCTTCGCGGGTCGGGCGACTCCGCACCGCGAGCGGCTGCTGGCGTCGCTCGCGGAGTTCGGGCTGGCCGTCTGGGGCCCTGGATGGCGGCGGACACTGCTGCGCGATTACTGCCGGGGAGAGCGCCTGAGCCTCGGCGACTACGTGCGGGCCTACGCGGGCGCGACCGTCGCGATGAACCTGCACCGGGAGGACGCGGCGCTGGCCGGCGAAGGCTGCAACCGCCGCCTGTTCGAGCTCGCGGCGATCGGCGTGCCGCAGGTGACCGACGAGAGTGCCGATCTGACGCTCCATTTCACACCGGGTCGCGAAGTCCTGGTGGGCCGGGATGAGCGGGAGCTGAAGGAGCTGGTCCGGGCCGCGCTGCACGACGTGCCCGCCGCCGAAGCCGTCGCCGCGGCAGGCCGCCGGCGGGCCCTGTCGGAGCACACCCTCATGCATCGCATGGCGGTGCTCCTCCAGGTGGTGCAAGGTGCCCAATGGGCAGAGGGGGCGTCGGAGCCAGCGACCCCGCCTCCGTCGCCGTACACCCTCCACCGCTGATCGCTCCCCTTCGCGCGCCGGTGCCCTCCGACCTGCTCCTGACACTGGCCTTCCCACCGATGGGGGGCGGTGTCGCCCGCTGGATGTACGAGATCGCGCGGCGGTATCCCTCGGGCATCGTGGTCTCCACTGCCTCGCACGCGGATGCGGCCGATGTCGACGGCACGCTCCCCGCACCGGTCGACCGGCTCCCCCTCCCGGCCAAGCGGCTCAAGACCCTCCAGGGACTCATGCTGTGGTCCCGCCGGGCAGCAGTGCTCGCGCGCTCTCATCACGCGAGGTTCATCTGGTGCGGCGACATCCATCCGGCGGGATACCCGGCGAAGTGGACGCTCGAGCGGGTGGGAACGCCGTTCGGGTTGCTCCTTCACGGCGCCGACCTTCTCGTGCTGCAGCATCAGGTGCACCGCTCGCCGATGAAACGGCGAACTGCCCGCGCCTTGCTGGGAGCGGCCGCCGCGCTGGTCGCCAATAGTGAATGGACCCGTGGCCTGGCGCAGGCCCTGCTGCGCGAGCTCGAGCTCGACGCCGGGGGTGATCGCGTTCGGCTCGTGCCGCTGGGGACCGATCCCACCTTCTTTCGGCCGGGGATGCCGACCGAGGGCGTGCGGGAGCGGTACGGGCTCCATGGCGGTCGCTGGGTCCTCTCGGTATCGCGGCTCGCGCCGCATCGGGGCCTCGACACGGTGTTGCGCGCGCTGAGCCTCCTCGACGGCAAGGAGACCGACGTACGCTACGCAGTGGCGGGAACCGGCGAGGGGCGCCGCGAGCTCGAGCACTTGGTGGCCGAGTTGGGTCTGGACGACCGGGTCCGCCTGCTGGGCGGGGTTCCCGACGCAGATCTCCCGGGGCTCTACAACCTGGCGGACGTCTATGTCGGGCCGTCTCGACGGAGCCCGCTGGGCGGCGAAGGATTCGGGATTGCGCTGGCGGAGGCGTTGGGTGCGGGACGGCCGGTGATCGCGGGCCGGAGCGGCGGCGTGCCGGAAACCGTGCGCGATGGGGAGACCGGTCTGCTGGTCGAATCCGAGCGACCGGCGCAGGTGGCCGACGCGATCCGCCTCCTCCTGCGTGACCCCAAGCTCGCAAGCAGACTCGGCGCCGCAGGGCGGCGCGAGGTCGAGCGATACTACAACTGGAACCGGGTGGCGGGAGACCTTGCCCGCATTGCGGCGGAAGTCGGACGCTCTTAGGCCGCCGTCTTGGGTTCTGCCGGGAGCACCGCGAACGCAGTGGACGCGCGGATCGGCCGCTCATCCGCGGGCGGCCAGCGCGGATGCGGCGCGTCGGCGATCCGGTCGAGCCGACCGCCGAGCAGCTGCAGGGCATCGCGGGTAGCCCGGTAACCGGCCTCGACCAGCTCCGCGGTGTGATCGAAAGCGAACATCGAGATGTGGGTGACCTGGGGCTGAATCAGCACCAGCGGCGGGCCGTTCCAGTTCCGGAGACTGGCCTCGATCTGGGTCTGCATCACGATCTCGAGGCCCCGGATGTAGGTGGCGGCAAAGCCCTCGACCTCAGCACCCGCGCGCTCGACGCTGGTCGCCGCCACGTTCACCGCCAGAATTGGCCAGGGAGCCGCGGATGTCGCCGCGTGGACCGGAAGGTTCTCCACGATGGCGCCATCGACGTAGCGGCGGCCGTCGATCTCGCGAGGCGGGAAGATACCCGGCAGCGCGCACGAGGCGAACACCACATCGCCCAAGGGCGCTGTCTCGGTTCCGTTGCTGCCCCAGACCACCTGCCGCCCGGAGCCGAGGTCCACCGTGTTCACCAACAGGCGGTGATGGAGATCCCCGAACGTGCAGCTGCCCACGATGCTCCGGATCAGCGTTTCCAGAGGCTCTCGCCGATAGACCGCGGGCGACAGCATTCGGCGGAGCGCCATGTCGGTGTGAGCCACCTTGAAAACGTGACGGCGCTCGACCCGGAGGGCGCGCGCCGTCATATCCTTAGGCGTCATGCCGCAGGCCCAGGCGGCCCCGATGAGCGAGCCCATGCTCGACCCCACCACAAGGTCGGGCACAAGGCCGCACTCCTCGAGGGCGCGGAACACGCCGATATGGGCGAGCCCCTTGAGGCCGCCTCCGCTCAGGACCAGCGAGAATTGGGTCTGCTGTCTCACCTGCTTGCCCCGACCAAGGACCATACCCTAACCTTTGCAATCCAGGTGCCACATTGGAGGGATGGCGTGACCGCGCCAGAATCTGCAGCGACCCTTGCCACCCCCAAGAAGAAACGCCCGTCTCCTGGGCCGCAGTTCCCTGCGGGAGGCGCACTTGCGGTGGTTCGGGGGCGCTGGCGCCGTGACCCGGTTTTTCGGCTTGGCTTCGCCCTTGTGGCACATGTGATCGGGGCTGCGGCCTTGGCGCCGTGGCTGGCGCCGCACGATCCTAGGCTGGGCGACTTCCAGAATCGCGACCTCCTTCCGCCGGACGGACGGTTTCTGCCAGGAACGGACCCCCAGGTCTGCGATGGCCTGAGCTGCGTCCTCTTTGGGGCTCGGCTGTCGCATGAACGGGATAAGCGGTGACGGCAACCTCGCGGCTGTCACCGCTGTCCGTCCGTGCCAGTGAGTTTCCCTGGACCTCGGAGGTGATCTACCTCAACGCCGCCGGGATCGGCCCGCTCCCCGAGCGGACCCGGCGAGTGATCGAGGAGTTCGCCGCGCTCCGTGCCGCTCCGCACCGGCTTTCCGACAAGATGGCGTTCGGCACACTCGCCGAGTCGAGGCGACTAGCGGCCGCGCTGATCAACGCGGAGCCGGACGAGATCGCGCTGGCCCAGAACACGAGCTACGGGCTCAACCTGGCGGCCCGCGCCCTGCCCATCGACCCGGGCGACATCGTGCTGGTGAGCGACCGCGAGTTTCCCGCCAACGTCTATCCCTGGCTGGCGCTCCGTGAGCGCGGGGTGATCGTCGAGCTGGTGCCGTGCACGGCGCAAGGATGGCCGGATGAAGCGTACCTGCTGCAGCGTATGGCCGATCCGCGAGTGCGGGTGCTCGCCGTGTCCCTCACCCAGTTCGCCACCGGCTACACGGTGGACCTCGGCGGGCTGTCACGGGTCGCCCGGATGACCAACACCTTTCTCGTCGTCGACGCAATTCAAGCGGTTGGGCAAATGCCGGTGGACGTGCGCAAGACTCCGGTGGATCTCCTCGCCTGCGGCGGCCAGAAATGGCTGCTGTCCCCCTGGGGGTCGGGATTCGTGTACGTCCGGCGCGAGCTCATCCCTTCGTTGCCACCGGCGGATGTAGGATGGCTGGCGTTCGAGGGGACGGACGATCTGACCCGCCTGACCCGCTACGACACGACACTCCGCAGCAATGCCCGCCGGTACGAGCTGGTCACGCTGCCATATCAGGATTTCGCCGCCTTCAATGCGTCGGTCGGCCTTCTGCTCGAGGTCGGCATCGAGACGATCAGTGCTTACCTTCGCGCAGTGATTCAGCCAGTGCTCGCCTGGGCGGCGAGCGCCGGGGTGGCGGTGACCTCGCCGGTCGGGCTTCACGGATCGGCGATCGTCTGCGTGAGCGTGCCCGATGCCGCCCGGGTGTACCGCGCGCTCAAGGCGGCTGGCATCTTCGGCACGGTCCGCGAGGGTGTGGTGCGCCTCGCCCCGCACCTGTACAACACGCCGGCTGAGCTGGAGCGGGTCGCGGAGGTAATGGATGGGGTGGCCAGGTAAGCCGGGGGCGGGAAGCCTCGGTTGGGCTCGGCATCCCGTCGCGGTTCTCGTCGCCGTGGCTCTCGCACTTCGGCTGGCCACCCTGACGTGGGGCATGAACCTCGGCCCGTTCTCCGGCTGGTACCACCCGGACGAGAGCAAGGTGTGGCTCAGCGTAGTCAAGTTTCCGCGCAACTACCTGACGAACCAGACCTTCATTTACGGCACCGCGCTCCAGTACACCGTCGGTACGCTCCTGTATCCGTTCAAGCGCCTCTGGCTGGCGGGGCACCCCCTCGTCCCGATCACCTACCAGCAATTCGCGGTCCTCGCGATCCGCGTCTTCTATGCGATGCTCGGCGCGGCAACCGTCGTCCTGCTTTACCAGCTGGCGCTGCGTCTCTGGGATCGATCGACCGCGCTGCTTTCCGCGGCGCTGCTCAGCGTGTGCTTCCTGCACGTGCTCAACAGCGCTCTGACAACGCTGGATGTCCCGATGGGGTTTCTGGTCGTGCTGGGTGCCCTGCTGGCCGCGCGAGCGTCGGATTCGCTGCGGACGCGCGATTTCCTCGTCCTGGGCGTGGCGATGGGATACCTCGCCGGAACCAAGGTCACGGGCGCGGCCCTCGCCGTCGTGCCGATCGTGCTCGCCGTGACGGCACCGCGGTCGGAGCGGCGTCGCTGGATCGCAGGTATCGCGATCGTTGGGGCAGTTACCATTGCAGTCTTTGCGCTCTCGACCCCCCATGTCGTCCTTCACCCACGGGCCTATCTCGCGTCCATGCGGCAACTGCGGATGGAATGGGTGAATGCCGTCCCCCACACGCCGCCGGAAATTGCGCGGGTATGGCTCAAGGCCCTGACCATCGCCTTGATGCCGGCGGTCGCGGTGCTCGCGCTGATCGGGCTTGTGATCGGGCGCGCCGCGCCCGCTGCCCGGCGCCTGGAGTGGGCCCTGCTGGCCTACCTTGCCACCCAGGTTCTGATCTGGCGCGCGTACCTGCCGTCGCGGTTTCTGCTGCCGATCGCCCCGATCTTGTGCGCTTATGCGGCTCGATCGCTCGTCCTCATGTCCAGGAACACCCGCCCATGGCTTCGCCGAGCCGCGCCGGCGGTCACGACGCTGGTGCTAACCTCGACGCTGGCCGCGGTGGTGGTCGGCATCTGGGTCAGATGGCACGACCCCAGAACCGCGGCCGCGCAGGTCATCCGGCGGATCGTGCCGGAAGGCTCCACGGTCGGGTTCGCCTCCAGGGTGACCCCAGGCTCGCGCTGGGCTCGCGGTATGCGGGGCACGGGCGTGATCATGCGCGCTGATAGTGGGGTTCAGGACAACCAATGGCTCTTCCCGACCGTCGACACCGCCCGGTATCGGATAACATCGGGGCTCACGCGGCCAGCCTTTCTCGTAATCAACGATTGGACCCCGGGTCTGAATTGGTTCGCCGGCGGCGTTCACCCGCCGACCCCGGAAGAGTTCCGCGCGCACGACGAGCTGCTCCGGAAGGGCTGGGGCTACGTGCAACTGGGGCATTGGGGTCCCAAGACGCGCTTGCCAGTCGAGCAGATGGTCAGCAGCATCGGACTCTACCGGTTGGAGCCGGCTGCGCCCCGCGACTCGGCGTCCGGGAGTCACCTTAACGAGTCCTATGACCTCCATCATTGATACACTCCCCGCCGGATACGGCTTCTCCGACGAATCGGTGGTTCTCGGCGCCGCGCTCAGGTAGCCGGTCCCGCTTCACTCGCTGACCACAGACGCTCTATGCTCCAGTCCCCGGTATGGTCCCGGGTTCGCCATCCGATCGTGGCAATCGGGGCCCTGGCCCTGGTGTTGCGCCTGTCCACGCTGACATGGGGCACCGGGCTCGGGGCGTTCGGCGGATGGTACCATCCGGACGAGCCCAAGGCCTGGCGCAGCGTGGTCGAGTTTCCCGAGAACTACCTTACGAACCGGCGCTTTCTCTACGGCACTGCCCTCCAGTACACCGAGGGAGTCGTCCTGCTCCCGTTCAAGCTCCTCTGGCACTCGGGGCACCGGCCCTTTCGACACGTTACCTACAAGCAGTTCGCCGTGATCCTTGTCCGGGCCTTCCACGCGCTGCTCGGCGCGGCGACCGTCGTTCTGCTCTATCGACTCGCGCTCGATCTCTGGGACCGGAAGACCGCCCTCCTCGCGGCCGCATTGCTGGCCGTCGCCTTTCTGCACGTGCTCGACAGTGCGCTGACCACCTTGGACGTGCCGATGGGGTTTCTGCTGATGTTGGGGATCTTCCTGTCGGCGCGAGCGGCCGAAACCCTCCGGCTGCGCGAGTTCGTCGCGCTCGGCCTGGTCCTCGGCTACCTGACCGGAAGCAAGATCACGGGAGCGGCTTTCGTGGTCGTGCCGCTCACGTTCGCGTTCACCGCCGCGCCGGCGGAACGGCGCCGGTGGATTATGGGACTCGGCGTCGGCGGCGCAGTAGCGATCGCGACCTTTACGCTCTCGACACCGCACGTGATTGTCGACCCCTGGGCGTACGTCGAGTTCATGAAGCGCCAACGCGCGGTCTGGGTTGACGAGGTCAGTCACGCGCCCTGGGCGGTGGTGAAGGCCTGGATCCGAGCGATGGCTATCGTCCTGTCGCCGGCGGTCGCGGCGCTGGCGCTGATCGGGCTCGCCATCGGGCGCGCCGCCCGACCGGTTCGGCGACTCGAGTGGGCGGTGCTGGCGTACCTGGCGGCTCAGGTGATAATCTGGCGCGGCTACCTGCCCTCGCGGTTTGTGCTGCCGCTGGCGCCGATTCTGTGCGGGTACGCAGGCGCGGGCCCTGGTGCTGATCTCGGCCAGTCCCCGGCCGTGGCTCCGTCGAGCCGGCCCCGTGCTCACGGCACTGGTGCTGGGACTCGCGCTGGCGGAGGTGCTGGGCGGCATCTGGACCGAATGGCGCGATCCCCGGACCCAGGCTGCGGCGGGGATCTCTCGCCTCGTGCCGCCCGGTTCTACGGTTGGATTCGCGGCGAGGGGCGCGAGCACCCGGAACCTCCCCGGGACGGTGTTCTTTCCGGGCGAGCACGGCGTCACCATGCGGGTCCATGGCGCGATCGGCGGCGACTACTGGATCTTTCCACATGTGGACAGCACGCGCTACCGTATCGTCGCCGCCTCCGAGCGGCCGTCGTTTCTCGTCGTGAGCGACTGGACGCCAGGCCTCGGAGAAATCTGGAACACCGAGCAGGCGCCGTCTGCCGAGCAGTACCGGTTACACGATCGGCTGCTTCAGGAGAATTGGGGCTACTTGCTGGTGGGATACTGGGCCCCCGCGACGCCGCTCCCGGTCGAGTTCACTTTTCGCAGCATCGGGCTCTACCGGCGGGCGGTGACTCACGCCCCCGACCAAGCCTCAGCAGGAGACTGAATCCCATGGCTTCCTTCGCCGACACGCTTCGCGCTGGCTACGGCTTTTCCGATCCCTCCGTGGTCCTCGGCGCAGCGCTCGAGGGGACGACGGTCCATCCCGATCCCAAGGTTCGGATTCCGCTGGCGATGATGAACCGGCACGGCCTCATCGCCGGGGCGACCGGGACCGGCAAGACCCGAACGCTCCAGCTGATGGCCGAGCAGCTCTCGGCTGCCGGCGTACCGGTGTTCGCGGCCGACATCAAAGGCGACCTGTCGGGGATCGCGCAGCCCGGCGAGGCGAGCGAGCGGGTCGCGGCCAGAGCCAAGGACATCGGGTACCAGTGGCAGGCCCGCGGGTCACCCACTGAGTTCGTGAGCCTCTCCGGTAAGCTCGGCGTCCCGCTTCGGGCGACGGTGAGCTCGTTCGGCCCGCTGCTCCTGTCCAAGGTGCTCGAGCTCAACGACACCCAGGCCGGGGTGTTGACCATGGTCTTCAAGTACTGCGATGACAAGGGTCTTCCGCTGCTCGACCTGGCCGATCTGCGAGCCGTGCTCCAGTTCCTCACTTCGGACGAGGGGAAGCCGGAGCTGGCGAGCTACGGCGGGATGTCTTCGGCATCGGTAGGCGTGCTGCTCCGAGAGATGCTGGAGCTCGCGGCCCAGGGGGCGGAACCGTTTTTCGGGGAGCCGGAGTTCGATGTGAAGGACCTGCTGCAGACGACGTCCGACGGGCGCGGGGTCGTGACCTGCCTCGAGCTCGCGGACGTGCCGGACAAGCCGCGGCTCTTCTCGACTTTTTTGATGTGGCTCCTGGCCGAGCTCTACCACAACCTGCCGGAAGCCGGCGACCTCCCCAAGCCCAAGCTGGTGTTCTTCTTCGACGAGGCGCACCTGCTGTTTGCCGATGCCTCGAAGGCGTTTCTGGAGCAGGTGCAGCAGGTGGTCAGGCTGATCCGGTCGAAGGGTGTGGGGGTGTATTTCGTGACTCAGACGCCCACGGACGTGCCCGACGAGGTGCTGGCACAGCTATCCAACCGGGTTCAACACGCGCTCCGCGCCCACACACCCAACGACGAGGCGGCGCTGCGCGCGACGGTCCGTACTTTTCCCAAGACGACCTTCTACGATCTGGGTGAAACCCTTACTTCACTCGGTATCGGTGAGGCGGTCGTCACCGTGCTGGACGGACGCGGAGCGCCGACGCCCGTAGTCGCGACTCGCCTGGTGCCGCCAGCGTCGCGAATGGCGCCGCTCACGCCCGACGAGCTCCAGGCGGACATTCGCCAATCTCCCTGGCTCGCGGAGTACGGCCAGGCGATCGACCGGCAGAGCGCGCGGGAA
>OEKS01000637.1_pt4 | contig 13759 bp, 12 predicted proteins | sample 1503251 | NCBI WGS metagenome assembly OEKS01 (sample SAMEA104379576, study PRJEB20068) | metagenome | isolation source: 1998 | reverse complement strand
GGGCTGCCTGCTGCATGTTGTGGGTCACGATGATGATGGTGAATTCGCGCTTGAGCTCGAAGAGCAGCTCTTCGATTCGCTGGGTCCCCTGGGGATCGAGCGATGCGGTCGGCTCGTCGAGCAGCACCACATCCGGCGTGGGGGCGATGGTGCGTGCAATGCACAGCCGCTGTTGCTGTCCGCCCGAGAGGCTCATCGCGTTGGCCTTCAGTCGGTCCTTCACTTCGTCCCAAAGGGCCGCCTGCTGGAGCGAGCGCTCGACGATCTCGGTCAGCTGCCCGCCGTGGAGCCGCCCATTGAGCTTGAGGCCTGCCGCCACGTTGTCGTAGATCGACATGGTGGGGAACGGAGTGGGTCGCTGGAACACCATCCCCACCTTGCGCCGAAGCTGCATCGCGTTGACCGACGGATCGTAGATATCCTGCCCATCCAGCAGAACCCGACCGGTGATCCAGCCGCCCTCCACCAGCTCGTGCATCCGGTTCAGCGTGCGGAGGAAGGTCGACTTGCCGCAGCCGGACGGGCCGATGAGCGCATGCACCTGGTTCGACGCGAACGACAGCGTCGCGCCCTTCACCGCGGTCGTCTTGCCGTACATCGCGGTGAGCTTGTCGGTCTCGATCCTCGGCCTCTGCTCAACCACTGGAGAGCTGACTCCTCCCGATCGCGAGCCGGGCGCCGATGCCGAGCACGAAGACGACGAAGATCAGCACCAATGCCGCGGCCCAGGCGTACCGATGCCATTCCTCGTAGGGACCGGTGGCGTAGGTGAAGACGGTGAGCGGCAACGCCGCCATCGGCTGATTGAGCTTGAAGGTGAGATACTGGCTCCCGAGGGCGGTGAAGAGAAGCGGGGCAGTCTCGCCGGCAATGCGGGCGACGGCCAGGAGGGTGCCCGTCACGATGCCGGGAAGGGTGGTCCGCACAATCACCGAGAGGCTGGTCCGCCAGCGCGGGTACCCTAGCGCGAGCGCCGCCTCGCGGAGCGAATTGGGGACCAGCTTGATCATTTCTTCGGTTGTGCGCATCACCATCGGGATCATCAGCATGGCGAGCGCGACACTCCCGGCGAGGGCGGAGAAATGCTTCTGGCGGGCAACGATCCAGGTCCAGGCAAAAACGCCTACCACGATGGAAGGCGTGCCGTTGAGCACGTCCGCGACGAACCGGGTGAGCCATGTGAGCCGGCTCGCCGGGTACTCCGCCGAATAGATGCCCGCCCCGACGCCGAGCGGGATGCCGATGAGGCTGGCGGCGCCGACGATAATGAGCGTCCCGACGATCGCGTTGGCCACACCGCCGCCGCTTTCGCCGGCGGGCACCGGCATCTTGGTAAAAAAGTCCCAGGAGAGGCTGCTGGCGCCCTTGATCACCAGGTCGGCCAGAATGAAAAACAGCGGCAGGATCGCGAGGACCACCGCGACCATCATGAGGCCGACCATGAAGTTGCTCGCCAGCCGGCGGATGACCCGGCGGTTCACAGCGCCTTGCTCCCGACGGCCGAGCCGCGTGCGACCCGCCAGATGAGGATCCGGGCTCCGGCGTTGACGGCAACCGTCAGCAGGAAGAGAACGAACGCAACGTACGCAAGCGCGGAGTAGTGCATGGCGGTCGAGGCTTCGGCGAACTCGTTCGCGATGGCCGCCGCCATGGTGTATCCCGGCGCAAACAGCGACGCCGCGATCTCGTGCCGGTTCCCGATCAGCATGGTGACCGCCATGGTCTCACCCAGCGCGCGACCGAGCCCGAGGATGATGGCGCCGATGATTCCGGAGCGGGCGTATGGCACCACCGCCGAGATGACCGCTTCCCACCGGGTCGCGCCCAGCGCGAGTGCGGCCTCCCGCTGGCTGTTGGGCACGGCCAGCAGGACCTCGCGGGACACGGACATCACGTACGGCATGACCATGATCGCGAGAATGACGCTGGCCGACAACATCGATGGGCCGTAAATCGGGCCTTGGAAAAACGGCAGGAAGCCGAACACCGACCTGAGCAGGGGGAACACGCTCTTTCGGAGGACCGGGATGAGAACGAAGATCCCCCACAAGCCGTACACCACGCTCGGGATGGCCGCCAGCAAACCGATGACGAACGCGACCGGCTGCCGCAGCGTCTTGGGCGCGAACTCGGTCAGGTAGATCGCGACGCCCAGGGACAGCGGCACCGCAATCAACAGGGCCAGGAACGACGACAGGAGCGTCCCGAAGATCAGCGGGAAGGCGCCGAACCGCTCGGCGACCGGGTCCCACACGCTGGTCTGGACAAAGTCGAGACCGAACTTCGACATCGCTAGGCGGGAGCCCTGCCAGAGCTCGAAGACCAGCAATCCCAGCAGGATCGGAATGGCGGCCGCAGCAATTGTGAGGAGCAGCTTGAAGGCTCGGTCTCCGTACGCCACGCCCTGGAGGGACGCGGGAACCCGAGGCCGACTGGGGGCGGTCTCGGGCGGCGTTGCGGAGGTTGCCGTGGTCATGGCGGGATTCTAGAGGCCGGAGGCGGGCGCTCGGTCACGGATTCGTAACGGACTGGTCACAACGGCAGTAAGGAGTGAGAAGTGAGAAGGGGCATCGGAGACCCTTCTCACTTCTCACTTCTTACTTCTCAGCTGTCAGGCGCCCGCCAGGGCCTTCCCGCCCGCCTTGAGCGTCTTGATGCGCTCCTTGATCAGTTCGACGACCTCCTTCGGGAGCGGCGCGTAGACCAGCTGCGAGGCCATGCCCTGCGCTTCCGGGGTCACCATCCAATCGAGGAACCCCTTCATAGCCTTGCCCTTCTCCACCTCTTTCATGTCGGGCCGGACCAGCAACCAGGTGAACGACGAGATCGGATAAGCGCCCTGGCCGGGGGCGTTGGTGATCGAGACCCGGAAATCGGTGTTCTTGTCGAACTTCGCGCTGGCAGCGGCCTGCGTGACGGACTCGAGCGACGGCTTGACGAACGCGCCGGTTGCGTTCTTGACCAGCGCATAGGGGAGCTTGTTGGCTTCCGCGTAGATCAGCTCGACGTATCCCAGCGCGCCCTCCGTTTGCTTGACCTGCTGGGTCACACCCTCGTTGCCCTTGCCGCCGAGCCCGACGGGCCAGTTCACCGCGGTGGCCTTGCCGACCTTCTCCTTCCACTCACCCGAGACCTTGCTCAGGTAGTCGGTGAAGATGTACGACGTCCCCGAGCCGTCGGAGCGATGGACCACGATGATGTCCTCGTCCGGCAGCTTCACGCCCGGATTGAGCGCAACCAGGCGCTTGTCGCTCCACTTGGTGACCTTGCCCAGATAGATGTCGGCGATGGTCGGGCCGTCGAACTTGAGCTGGGTCTCGCCGAGCGCCGGGAGATTCCAGGTGAGGACGACGGCGCCCATGACGGTCGGAATGTGCAGCACATGGCCACCCACGGCCTGGAGCTGTTCCTCGGTCATCGGGCCGTCGGTTGCCCCGAAGTCGACGGTGCCTTCGGTGAACTGCTTGATGCCGCCGCCCGAGCCGATGGACTGGTAGTTGATCTGCACTCCAGTCTTCTTGTTGTACGCGTCGAACCACTTCGAATAGATCGGGTTCGGAAATGTGGCCCCGGCGCCGGTCAGTGCCGTCTGCGCACCGAGCGGGGCGGCGCAGAGAACCGCTGCACCGCCGACTGAGAGCGCCAGGGTCGAGAGCTTACCGGTCATCGTACTGCTCCTTCGATCAGAGTGGGCCAATGTACGGCGTCAGAACACGAACTGGATCTGGAAGAGACCCTGCGTCCGGGTCGATTCTATCGCGTTGGTATACACGCCGGACTGGAGCGACAGGTTGTCCACGTCGGCCAGCGCCCGGAGGTTCGGGTTGATCTGATAGGACATGCCGGCAATGAACCGGGTCTGCCGATTGTTGCCGACATCCACGTCCGGCTTCTGGACGTCCACCCGGCCGATGATTCCAACTTTGGTGTTGGGGACGTTCAGGACCCCGTAGGCGCTGAAGATGTTGCCCTTAACGGTCTTGGTGGTGCCGGTGGCGCCGGGGAGGCTGTCTTCCACGCGGCCGTACTGTCCGGCCAGCGTGAGGAGCTTGGACCGGTACGACACCATGCCGATATAGCGGTTCCGCTTGCCGCCGCCGGTCGGCTTGCCCACCGCGCCATACCCGGTGATCCGGAGCCCGCCGACCCGGCTGTGATCGTCACTCTCCAGGACCCGCACCGAGAGACGACCCTCGAGGTCCTTGTGCTCGTCGCCCTCGGGCTTGTTGTAGGTCTCGCCGTCGTAGACGCCCACCTGAAAGTTCACCAGGTCGAGCTTGAACTTGCCGTCGACCCCGGCCCCCAGGTCGGACGACGACAGATAGCCGCTGCCGGATGGTCCACGGAACCGTTCGAGCGCCATGGTGCCCTGCATGCGATAGTCCCAGAGCGCCTCTTCCCAGTCGAGCCAGGGCGTGTGGATAGCGCCCATCTTCAAGGTGAGGGGGCTATTCTCGGGCGTCCAGGTCGCGTACGCGTACTTCAGGCGGAACGACAGCGAACCGTCCGTGGTGTTGCGGTAGATGTCGGGCGTGATCCGCACGCCCACACCGGCCGGGAATTTTCCAACCACGTTGATGTACGCCCGGGTGACATCGAAGCTGTTGAGGTGGCTGTTGGTGACGGAGTCCTTGTGAAACTGGTAGAGATACTGCGTGTAACCGACGCCGCCGACCGTGATGGTCGGCGTCTGGGCTCCTGCGGCGGTCGTGATGGCCGCGAATCCCGCTGCGACGGCAAGACATCTGTACACTGCAAGGCGCATGGCCCCTTCCGGGTGAGAGGGTAACGGTGGCGCGGGTCGCGCCGAGGGCTACTGGAACGGCCCAAAAAGGCCGTCAGCCAGTCACGCCGGAGTGATGTGACGGTAACGTCGCCGTAACGACGAGGCTGAGCTCGAGAAAGCGGCCTACTTCAGCCTTCGGAAGGCAGGTGGGGGAGCCAGGTGTGCACGGTCGTGCCCTGGCCGCGCTGGCTTTCGGCCCAGACGCGGCCCCCGTGCGCCTCGACCAGGTGTTTTACGATCGCAAGGCCGAGCCCGGTACCGCCCTCATCCCGGGAACGGGACTGATCCGCCCGGTAGAAGCGCTCGAAGATTCGAGGCAGGTGCTCGCTCGAGATCCCCGGGCCGGTGTCGCTGACGCTGAGCAGCATGCCGTCGTTCTCGGGCCGGCTGCGGAAGGTGATGCGACCGCCTTTGGGTGTGTATCGGAGGGAGTTGTCGAGCAGGTTGGTGAGCACCTGCCGGACGGCGTCCGGGTCCGCCTCGACCATCGATGCCTCGGGCGGCACGTCTACCACGAAGTCCACCTCGCGCATCGCGGCCCGCTCGCCCAGGCCCGCCCAGGCCTCCCGGGCGGAGGAGGCGACGTCGATCCCCTCGATCTCCGGCTGCCATCGACCGGACTCGATGCGGGACAGGTCGAGCAGGTCGTCCACCAGACGCTGCATCCGCCGGGCGTTGCTCACGATCGTCGCCAGGAACTTCCGTTCCAGCTCCTCCCCGGGGCGATCGGTGAGGATGGTCTCGGCATAGCCCGAGATGGACGTAAGCGGAGTCTTGAGCTCGTGCGACACGTTCGCCACGAAGTCCCGCCGAACCGCCTCGAGCCGCCGCAGCTCGGTGACGTCGTGCAGTACGAGGACGGCTCCGCCCGCGGGCAACGGCCGTGCGTTCACGATGAGCATGCTCTCGCCCAGCTCGAGCTCGCGATTCTGTACCGGAGTGCCGGAGAGGACGGCGTCAACCACTTCGCGCGCGGCCTTGGCGCGAAACAGCGCCGGGAGGTCGGGGAGGTTCTGGTGCGGATCGTAGCCCAGGAGGCGCCGGGCCCCCGGGTTTGCGGTGGTGATGCGCCCCCGGCCGTCGGCGGCGATCACGCCCTCGGTCATCGACTCCACCAGGGCCGCCGTCTCCGCGCGTTCCCGCCGGAGTTCCTCGAAGCGCTCGGCGAGCTGACGATGCATCTCGCGCAGGGCCTGCACCAACACGTCGATGTCGGGAACGCCGGACCGGGGAAAGCGGGGCAGCGCGCCGGCCGCGATGGCCCGCGACGCCCCGACCAGCGCGCCCAGCGGCCGCGTGATGGAGCGCCCCGCCACGAGCGCGAGCAGGCCGCCGACCGCCAGCGCGATGATTGCGCCCCCGGCCACGGCGCCCTGCGATTGGCGCACCGTCTCGTCCACCTGGGCGAGACTCCCGGAGAGGCGAATGACGCCCGGCCCGCCCGGGAGGGCCACGTACATCCGCGCACCGTCCCGCTCGCGTCGTATCACCGGGGACGTGTCGCCGAAAGCGGCAGCGAGCTCGGAGTCGGTAGCGAACGCCTCGAGGAGGGGCGCTCCCCCTGATGGCTCGTCGCTGTCGGCTCGGATTTGGCCCGATCGATCGACCAGGACGATCCGAATGCCGTTCTGCCGGGCCAGCCGGCGAATGGTGGCGGTCCAGGCGGTCGAATCGGGGGGGAGCGCCTCCCGGACCAGCCGGGCCTCGCGGACCAGCGTTCGGGCGACATCGGTTTCCAGGCTGCGTCGGAGCGAGCGCTCCGCGCTCCAGACCAGCACGAGAATGGTGAACAGCAGAACGAGGATGGTTCCGAGGACCAGCCGCCTGGCAAAGGTCACCGCGTCCGGCTCGCCCTCTCGGTTGCCCTGAACCGGTAGCCGAAGCCGCGCACCGTCTCGATCATCTTGCCGGCATCGCCCAGCTTGCTGCGGAGCCGCTGCACATGCATGTCGACGGTGCGGGTCTGGATGTCAGGCTGGGCCTCCCACACCGTTTCCAGCAACTGCGGCCGGGTCTGGACCCGACCGCGGCGCTCGATCAGCGTCAGGAGCAGCTTGTATTCGGTGGCGGTGAGCGTCAGCTCACGACTGTCGATGGTGACGCGATGCGCCGAGCGATCGATCGCGATCGGTCCGGCGGAGAGGGTCGAACCGGCAGAGACCGCCGGGGAGCCAAGCCGGCGCAGCAGCGCGGTCACCCGCAATGACAGCTCCTGGGGCGAGAACGGCTTGGTGAGATAGTCGTCGGCGCCGAGCGACAAGCCGCGGATGCGGTCCGGTTCTTCCCGCCGCGACGTCAGCAGGATGACGCCGACCTCTCGAGTCTCGTCGCGGCGGCGCAACTCGGCCAGGACGTCGTAGCCGGACACGCCCGGCAGCATCAGGTCGAGGATCACGACATCCGGGCGCTCCTCCCGTGCGGCCTTGAGCGCATCCGGCCCGTTGGCGGCGGTGGAGACCCGGTGGCCCGCCTTGGCGAGATGATACGCCACCAGAGCGGTGATGTCCGGCTCGTCGTCGACCACGAGAATCCGGTGCGTGAGGGCAACGTTGGTCATCGAGTCCTCGGGCGTTCGGCCGGGAGAGCGGGCACTTCGTTCTGTACCCTGGCGCGGGTGTGCGAGCGGCTACGCTCGGCGGCGCGGCCACGCTCGCCGCGGAGCCGCTCGTCTTGGCCGAGGGCGTCCAGGATCGCGCCGAGCAGGCGACCGGACGAGTCCGAGGCGCGGCGAAGCCGGTACAGGACGAATTGCGCCACGGGAGTGTCGGCGACCAGCTCGGCGCGCCGGAGCACCTGGAGATGGCGGGACACGGTCGGCTGGGGTAGATCCAGCACGACCTGGAGATCCGAGACGAAGAGGGGCGCTGCGGCCAGGCAGTTGAGGATCCGGAGCCGGGTCGGCTCCGCGACCGTGAGCAGCAGATCGGCGGCCGAAATCGACGCATGCATATGCGGCGAGACATATATGCCTGGGGGCGAATGAACGCAAGGGGCTATTATCTTCGTCCATGCTCTACGCCCTGCTGCTCTCCGGGGCAGTTGCCGCGGCGAGCGCCGATACTACCCACCTCGTTGTCGTCGCCACCACAGACGTTCACGGTCACGCTACCGACTGGGATTACGTGAACGACCGCCAGTTCCCGGGCGGACTCATTCGGGCGGCAACGGCCATCGATTCCCTGAGGCTCCGCTATCCCGGAAGTGTCATCGTGGTGGACGCGGGTGACCTGATCGAGGGAGAGCCGTTCGCCGACTACTACGCGCGGGTCGCGCCCCGCGATCCGCATCCCGTGGTCGACATCATGAATGCGATCGGCTACGACGTGGCTACGCCGGGCAATCACGAGTTCGACTACGGCCTCCCGGTGCTCGAGCGCGCGATCGCGGCGGCCCGGTTCCGCTACGTGAGCGCGAACATCAGAGGCCTTCCCGGCGATACGCTCACGTACCCGCCCTACGCCGTCGTCGTCCGCAAGGGCGTGCGGGTGGGGATCATCGGCTTGACCACCCCCGGTGTCATGGTCTGGAGCCGAAAGGCCGTGCGGGGGCGAGTGCGGGTCGCTCCGATTCGGGAGAGCGCGGCGGGCGTGCTTCCGGCCGTGCGGCGCGAGTCGGACCTCGTGGTCGCGGTGATCCACAGCGGCATGGGGGAGCCCAGCTCGTACGACACGAGCGGTGTGGGTCCGGAAAACGCGTCAGCCGCGCTGGCGGGACTCATCCCCCGCCCCGATCTGGTGATCGTGGGCCACACTCATCGCGAGATGCTGGATTCGGTGATCGCCGGCGTCCATTTCGTTCAACCGAAGCCGTACGCCCAGACTCTCGCAGTGGTGCATCTCGCCGTGGTCCGGGACAAGACCGCGTGGCGCGTGACCCGGGTGCGGGGGGAATCCGTCAACCTGGCCGGGGTCGCTCCCTCACCCCGGCTCGCCGCGCGGTACGAGCCGCTCAAGGCGGCGGTGCGCGACTGGACCGGCCAGTCGCTCGGCGAGTCGCGCGGCCCCATGCCCGCCGCACTGGCTCGGGCGGAGCCGACTCCGATCGTCGAGCTCATCCAGGCAGTGCAGAAGGCCCACGCCGGCGCCGATCTTTCGGCGGCGACCGCGTTCGACACTCGGGCGGGATTTCCCGATGGCGATGTCAGGCTCCGGGACGTATTCGCGATCTACCCGTATGAGAATACGCTCCGAGCGGTGCGCATCTCCGGCGCGCAGCTCAAGGACTACCTGGAGCAGAGCGCGCGCTACTACACGGTGGATTCGGTCGGCAGGGCCGCGCTGGATCCGACGGTGTTCGGATACAACTACGACATGGTCTCCGGCGCGACCTACGACATCGACCTGCGGCTCCCGCCCGGCAGTCGGATCCGGAATCTCGCGGTCCGCCATCGCCCGGTCGAGCCCGGGGACAGCTTCACCATGGCGGTGAACAGCTATCGCCAGTCGGGCGGCGGCGGATTCGCGATGCTGCGCGGCGCGCCCGTGGTCTACGACCGGGACGAGAACATCCGCGATCTCCTGATCAAGGAGATCCGTGCCCGGGGTCACCTGGACCCGGCGGATTTCGCGGCCGCCAACTGGCGGATCGTTCCCGCGGATCTCGCCGATCAGGTGCGCAGCCTGTTCGGGGGAGCGTCGAGGACGCCGGCGCCAGGCGCCCTGCGGGATACGGTCCTCGTGCGGCTCGTGTCACTGGGGGAGTTCCGCGGCAGCGTGACGCCGCGAGCGGCGGCGCTCAAGGTCACGGCGGATCAGGCCGCGGCTGACTGTCGCTGCCCGACGCTGCGGGTCGCGCCGGGGGACCTGCTCCAGGGCGCCCCGGTCGCGGATCTCGTCGCCGGCCGCTCCGCGGTTGAGGTGTTGAACCGGATCGGGCTCGACGCGACCGCGGTGGGCGCCCGCGATTTCACCTGGTCGCTCGACACCCTCCGGCTTCGCATGGCGCAGTCGCGCTTTCCCTGGCTGGCCGCCAACGTAATCGATTCAGCCAACGGCAGGCGCCCAGACTGGGCGGTGCCATTTCGCGTGGTTACCGCGGGGACCGTGCGGGTGGCGTTGGTCGGGTACCTGAGCCCTGAGGCGGCGTCGTGGCTCGAGGCTGCCGACGTGCCGGGTGTCGTCATCCGGCCGGGTGCGGCCGCGCTCCGGGACGCTCTGGCTGCGGCGCAGTCCGAGCGACCGGACCTCACCGTCGTCCTCGCGGACGGCGGCGCGAACTGCAGCGGGACTCAGTGTGAGGGCGATGCCATCGAGCTCGCCCGGGGGCTCCAGGACAGCAAGGTCGATCTCGTCGTGACCGGGGGCGACGGTGTGGTGACCACCCGCGTGGGTCGAGTGCTCGTGGTACAGGCGCCGCCCTCCGCGGCAGGGCTGGCCATCGTGGACCTGGTGCGGACACCGGTGGGCGGTCGCGAGCTCCGCGCTCGACTCGAGCCGGTGGAGCCCGATCGGATCGCCGGCGACTCGGCCGCCGGAGCGATCGTCGCGCGGGCCGAGGCGGAGGCGGATTCCCTGGGCCGCCGGGTGGTGGCCCGCATGAAGCTGCCGCTGGGCCGGAGCGCAGAAGGGGAGTCACCGCTGGGCGATCTGGTGGCCGACGCGCAGCGCAACGCGCTCCGAAGCGACGTGAGCCTGGTTCGGACCGCTGCGATCGGCGGCGACCTCCCGGCGGGACCGGTGACGTGGCTCGATCTGCTTGCGCTGCACGAGCCACCGCGACCGCTCGCGACCGTCGTGGTCACGGGTGCCATCCTGCGGCAGCTCCTGGAGGGTGCGCTCGCCGGGGGCGTGCCTAACGTGCACGTCTCCGGCATCGTCGTCGAATACGATCCCCGCGCGGCCGCGGGCCGCCGGGTGCGCAAGGTGCGGCTCGATGATGGGCGCGATCTCAAGGACAAGGCGAGCTATCGTCTCGCTGTCCATGAGCCGCTCACTCGAAGCCGGCTGTTTCCGATGCTCGCCGGTCGAGAGGTCATTCCGTCCACGGTGACCGATGTCGACGCGCTGGCATCGTATCTCCGCCGACTGCCCCAGCCGGTCTCGCCGCCGGACCAGATCCGGTTTCGGGAGGTAGGGCGCTGAGCGGGTTGGTGCGGGTCTACGTGAACGAGCGGGCGGTCGAGGTGCCCGCGGGAGCTCCGGCATTGACCGCCGTCGCCACGCTGGACGGGGAGCTCGGCACCGCGGTTGCCGACGGCCGGGCCTATCTCACCGATGGGCGCGGAATCCGGCTCGCCCCCGACGTGCCGCTCTCGGCGGGAGCGATCCTGCGCGTCGTCCGGCCCGCAAGGTCCGGATCCAAACCCAGCGACCATACCGATGCTGACGCGTGATCTGATCGCGCGGCTCCCCAAGCCGGAGCTGCACGTGCACCTCGACGGCTCGCTCCGGCCCGAAACCATGCTCGACCTCGCCGCCGACGCGGGCGTCACCCTGCCGGCGACGGATGCGGGGCGGCTCCACCGGCTCATGGTGGTGGAGGACGCGCGTAACCTCGAGGACTATCTTCGACGCTTCGAGATCACGATCGCCCTGCTCCAGACCGAAACCGCGATCGAACGGGTCGCCTATGAGATGGTGGCGGACGCAGCCCGGCAGAATGTTCGCTATCTCGAGGTGCGCTACTGCCCCGTGCTGAGCCAGGCCGATGGCCTCTCGCTCGATGCGGTGACCGAGGCGGAGCTGCGGGGCCTCGGCCGGGGCGAGAAGGAGTTCGGGGTGATCGCCCGATTGATCCACTGCTCGCTGCGGCAGCTGCCACCCGACGTCTCCGAGCGGATTGCCCTTCACAGTGTTGCCTGGCGCGAGCGAGGCGTGGTCGGCTTCGATATCGCCGGGGGCGAGGCGGGGTGGCCTGCGGCGCCGCACCACCGGGCATTCGAGATCGCGGCGGAGGGCGGGCTCGGGATCACGGTGCACGCCGGCGAGGGCGCCGGCGCCGACTCGGTCCTCGAAGCGGTGCATCGGTGTCGAGCCAACCGCCTGGGGCACGGCACGCGGCTCTATGAAGACCCGGCGCTGCAGGAGTACGTGCGCGACCGGCGCATTCTGGTCGAGATCAACATCACGAGCAACGTTCAGACCCACGCCGTGGCGCGGGCCGAGCAGCATCCGGTCCGGCGCTACGCCGATGCGGGGCTGGCGGTGTCGCTCTCGTCGGACAACTGGCTGATGAGCGGCACGACCGTGACCGACGAATACTGGCTCGCCCATCAAGCCCTGGGATTCACCCGCACGGAGATCGATCGCATGATCCTCGACGGCATGGCGGCCGGGTTTCTCCCCTGGCCCGAGCGCAAAGCCCTTCTCGAGCGGACGCGAGCCGAGCTCGCGGCAATGGCGTGAGCGGCCGCTTCACGGGGGTCATCGGGATCGCTCTCATTATCGGACTCGGCATCGCGCTCTCACGCGATCGGCGGGCCATCCGGTGGAGCGTGATCGCCTGGGGCCTGGGGCTCCAGCTCGTGTTCGCATTGTTCGTGCTCCGGGTGCCCGCGGGGCAGGCGTTGTTCCGAACCCTGGGCCAGGGCGTGACGACCCTGCTCGGATACTCGTACGTCGGCACCCAGTTCGTCTTCGGCGAGCTGGGCAAGGCGCACTCGAGCCTGGGTCTGATCTTCGCCTTTCAGGTGCTGCCGGCCATCATCTTCGTGTCGGCGGTCTTCGCCATTCTGTATCACCTCGGTGTCATGCAGCTCATCGTGCGAGCGTTCGCGGTGGTCATGACCCGGTTCATGGGCGCGAGCGGCGCGGAGAGCCTCAACGTGGCGGCCTCAATTTTCATGGGGCAGACCGAGGCGCCGCTCACCATTCGTCCGTTTCTTCCGCGGCTCACCCGTTCGGAGCTGATGACGGTGATGACGTCCGGGATGGCGCATATCTCGGGTGCGATCATGGCCGCTTATATCGCGTTCGGCGTCGAGGCCCGGCACTTGCTGACCGCGGTCATCATGACGGCGCCGGGCACGATCATGATGTCCAAGCTGCTCGAGCCGGAGACCGACCGGCCCGAGACATGGGGCAACGTGAAGCTGGACATTCCCCGGACGGATCCAAACGTGGTGGGCGCGGCAGCCCGGGGCACGACCGACGGGCTTCACCTCATGCTGAATGTGATCGCCATGCTCGTCGCATTCGTTGCGATCGTCGCGCTGATCAACGGGATGTTCGGCGCCGTGCACGGCTTCGTCGGCTGGTTTCCGCCCGACGTCCAGACCGTGCTGGGTTGGGTCGGGAGCCCGGTGGCCTGGGTCCTTGGGGTGCCCTGGAAGGACTGCCCGACCATCGGCGGGCTCCTGGGGACCCGGGCCGTCCTGAACGAGTTCATCGCCTTCTCCCAGCTGGGTCCGCTCAAGCCGGTGCTCGACCCGCGATCGTTCACGATCGCCTCGTTCGCGCTGGCCGGGTTCGCCAACATCAGCTCGGTCGGGATTCAGATCGGCGGCATCGGCGCCCTTGCCCCTGAACGCAAGGCGGACCTGGCGCGGCTGGGATTTCGGGCGATGCTGGCGGGTACGCTGGCCAACTTCATATCCGCCGCCATCGCCGGCATTCTGTTGTGAGCAGTGTGAAGGAGCGGTTGAAGGCGGCGGTCGCGGCGATTCGACCCCGGCTCGACGGGCGTCAACCCGAGGTGGCAATCGTGCTCGGCTCCGGTCTGGGTGGGTTCACCGAACAGATCGCCGATGCGACCCGTATCGATTACCGCGACGTCCCCGGCTTTCCGCTTCCGACTGTGCCCGGACACGGGGGTGCGTTGGTGATCGGGACCGTCGCCGGACGCACGGTGTTGGCGCAGAGCGGGCGCTTTCATCTATATGAGGGGCACGACGCGGCGACCTGCGCCCTCCCGGCCCGGGCCTTCGCCGAGCTGGGGATCGAGGTGCTTCTCGTCACCAACGCCGCGGGCGGCATTCGGCGCACCTTCACCCGGGGCTCGCTGATGCTCATCGCCGATCACATCAACCTCACGTTC
>OEKS01000281.1_pt2 | contig 13767 bp, 13 predicted proteins | sample 1503251 | NCBI WGS metagenome assembly OEKS01 (sample SAMEA104379576, study PRJEB20068) | metagenome | isolation source: 1998 | reverse complement strand
AAAGGCATCGATCGGCGCGGCCGGCAATTCGAACACGGTCGTCGCGCCGTCCCCGGAGAAGGTCACGTTATCGACGTGCGTGTGCTGCGGTCCGATGGCGGCAGGGGTCATGTACGCGAGTCCGGTGGCCGTGGTCGAGTCAGCGGTGACAACCTGGCCGTCCGAGCCTACCGGCAGACGCGCGTTCGTCGTGGAGTAGCCCCACAGGTCGCCCTTCGTCGTCAGCGGCGACGAGCCGCCGGCCACGGTGCCGCCCCACGTCGTGCCGCCGTCGAGGGTGAACAGGGTTGCCACCTGGAGGGGTCCAGTCGCATTCGGAGCAGGTCCGAGCCACGTCACGGAGCCGGGCCAGATCGACGCGAACGCGCCCCGCAGGATGACGGTGATCGCGCACGCCTTGCCACTCGTCAGGGTGGGCAGCGTGAGGGTGCAGTCGGCCGTCAGGGTGAGGTCGTGCGTATTCGCTGTCGCCGGAAGCGTCTCCGTTGAGCCGGTTGCCGCGACGGTGTTGACGACTTCCTGCCCGCCATAAGTGTCCGTGACGTAGCCGAGTGTGGCGTTGGGTGTCGTTCCTGACAGCGAGTGCGGCGGGACGGTGAGGTCCGTTACGGGGGTGATCGTTGTGGAGCCGTCGGTGATGGAGTTGAGGCCGCCCGTACCTCCCGCAGCCGGGCACCATTCCGTCCCGTCGAAGGTCAGGACATCGCCTATCGTCGGCGCGGTAACGCAGATCGGCGTGCCCTGGAGGCCGGTGACCGATGGACCGGGGAACGATCCGCCGAGGTCGCCGCTTGCCGCGCCCGTGGGTGCGCCGCTGCTGGGCGTCGTGTTCGCGTCGACTGGCCCGAACCGCGTGATCTTCATGTCTGATTGGCCGGGTAGGGGATGTTCGGCAGCGTGACACCGGGCGGCAGGATGCAGGTGGCACCGCACGCCGCGAGCCCTCCGGTGCGGTAGCCCGTGATCGTCGAATCCATGTTCACGGTCAGGACTCCGCCGGACGCAAGCTGGCCGATCCAGACCCAGGGCGCTTCCCAGCCCGTGCCCACGACGGCATCGGTCGGATCGTTGTTGCCCTGCGACGAGTTGACCGTTGTACCGCTGACTTCGGTCACGATCGCGTTCTCATCGCCCGTGTTCGAGAACTCGAAACCGATGATGCCGGCCGCGTTGCCGCTGGTCGAGGGCAGCGAGTAATTCGCTGGCAGATGCGGCGGCACGCCAACAGCTGTGTGGAAGCCAGATCCTGCCGTCGGCGGAACTGTTGTCGGGAGCTCCCACAGCCACGAGGCGGCACCGCCCGGCGTCACCGGGCCGGACACCTGGACGGGACGTGTCGTGACCTCGCCCACTCGAACATAGCGCCAGAGCCACGACGCGCTCAGGGCGAAGCCATGACCGGGGCCGAGAATTGCCTGCCCAAGCACATCGGTGGTATCCGTTGCAAGGGTATTCCAGACGCCGGCGGTTCCCGTCGTGTCGGGATCGTCGGTCAAAGTCGGGATACCCAGCGGCGCGGCTTGGCTGGAGTTGCTGCCGCAGATGGTTCCGAGCAGCAGGACGTAGCCGGGCGTCGTGGGATTGGGAAGCGTCGGGATGCCGGAGCCTGCCGTGCCGGTGACGTACTGGGCAAAGGCGCCCTGCGGTTGCGCGGCCATCGGCGTGCATTCGTACTTGACGTTGTAGAGCGCGTCCGTCTGTTCGTCCTGTGCCACCGTGCGCGAGAGGCAGCGGACATTGGTCAGCGTTTGCAGGCCCGGAAGGTGGGTGAACTTGACCGCCGCGTACTGGCCTTCCTTCCAGTCGTTCACGTGGGCAGCCGACATCTTCAGCGTGAAGGTGACGCGGTAGTCCTCGGTGGAGTTCTCCGACAGGTAGCGGTCCGCGCGCGCCTCCGTCATGGCGACGGTGCGGAGGTTCTGCGAGTTGCCGACACCGTCCCGCCAACCGAAGGCATAGGACGTCGTGGGGTTCGTTCGGTACACCGAGTTCGATCCGTTGGCGAAGTACGCGCCCGAGATGACACGCGAGGGGTCGATCGTCAGCACGGCGTCCTGGAGCGGATACCAGACCGGCCCGTTGCCTCCGGCCGACTGCTCCGCGAGGACGTTGCTGACCTGCGTGGTCGGAACGGCGGCGGGATAGACCAGCGAATCGTTGAAGTCATAGAACAGGGCGTAGTCGCCGGGATTCGGGGCATAGGTACCGGATTCGTCGTAGAAGACGAAGTAGTTCTTGCCCGACTGCTGGGCGCAATCGTTCAGGACATCGCCGGCCGTCTGGCCGGTGTAATCGACGGCGTCCATGTTGACGGGGGAGCCCGTCGAGACAAGGCCGTCGAACAGGGTCGTTGCGATAAAGGGCACGGCTAGAAGTGCCGTCACCCTCTGTACGTCCGTCTCGGCTGGCCGGTTGAACGTCGTGTTGGAGCCGTTCGCGGTGCCGGTGCGCAGGATGCGGAAGTGCAGGAAGGCGTTGATGTCCGAGATGGAGATATCGACGACCCTGGCAGCCGCAGTTCGCAGCGAGGGACTCCCTGTCTGGCCCCTGGAGTAGCGCCGGTCCGCAACGTAGAACTCACCGATCCGCCGGTTGCCGGACGGAGCGTCCAGTTCTGATACCGAGAGCTGCTTGAGGCCCGGTATGCCCTCCGAGGCATGGCCGGCGGTGCCGGTTGGATCGTCGAGTCGGAGGCCGTTGATCGCTACCGCGCCCAGCTCCGCTTCGGTCTGTAGCCCGGTCACGTCACCCGAGCGAAAGCCCTGCTGGATGGAGACATTGGTGAGGTCTTCGGACCATCCGGGGTTTCCGGGCGTCGTGGGGCTGTGCAAAGTGAAGGAGATCCGGCCCATCAGTCCACCAGCAGCGTGGCGGCCCCTGCCCTCGAGGGTGTCGGGCCGTAGCGGGATTGCGTGGCCGAGCCCGAATCATTGGAGCGGACGGACGTGGACGCCTTGACGTACAGGTTCAGGGTCCGGCTGCTATCACGGTTCTTCTCGATGCCGACACGCGGCGTGCGCGCGACCGTGGGCCGGCCACCGGAGCCCGTACCCCTACCCTGGGCCGCGGCCGTGCCGAAGTTCCACGCCATACCCGAGATGGCCGATTCCATGTTGTAGACCGCCGTCACGACGGCCGCGAAACCCGCCTGCTCCGTACCCCGGATCGCACCCTGCATCTGCCGGATCGCACCCGTGATACCCAGCAGGCCCGACGTGAGATCACGCCGCTGGGGAAGGCTGCGGTTGCCCTGCGTGATCGCATTGTGGAGCGCGACCGGCGTCAGCTTGTCGCGCTCGTTGCGGGGCGCGTTCTTCTGCTTGTCGGTGGCGGCCGGCCCGCTAATCTGCTGGCCCTTCAGTGCCGTCTCGTACATCACCCGGAGCTTTTCGAGGAACGCCAACTGGTCTGAGTAGAGCTGCTCCCCGCCGGGAATGGCCTTCAGATCCTTGATGCCCTGGTTGATCCCATCGATGCCGATCTGGAGCTGGCGCTGCGTCGGGTTGCTACCGAGCTGGCGCTGGGCGTTCTTCAGGGCTTCTGCCTGTTGTGCATTGAGGGCCGGGTCCTGCACCAGCAGCTTGAACGCACCCGCCGCGAGGAGCCCGCCGGTAACAGCCGTGATGATGCCGGCCAGCGACAGGCCACCGAGCGCCCCGACGCCTCCGCCTCCTCCGACACCGGGCAGGCCCACCTCCTTCGTCCACATCGGGTTTCCGGGCGAGCCGCGGCCGAAGAAGTCCCCAATGCCCTTCTTGAAGATGTCCGCGATCCCACCGCCGACGATCTTCAAGGGGTCGAACCCAAACACGACCTTCAGCGCCTTGTTGGCGACGACTCCGGTGATGAGCAGCTTGCGGAAGTCAGGCGGAATGGAGTTCCACGCCCCGGCAATTGCCTTGATCCCCGGAATGACGTACGTGGTGATCGCCCCACCGATCTCCTTCGCAGCGCCGACCATGCCGTGGAAGGCGTCCATGATCTTGGCCTTGTTGTCGTCCAAGCCCTTGGACATGCCCTTGAACAGACCCGTCAACTCGGGCAGCAGCTCCAGCCCGGCGCGCGTGATGAGCTCGTCGAGCCCCGACTGGAAGTCGCGCTGGGCGACACGAAACATGGCCGCGCTCTTGGCCTGTGCCTGCGTGAGGTGGATCTGCTCGGCGGTGTACTTTGCGATCCCCTTGCCGCCGAGATCGAACAACGGGATGAGCGTCGTCCAGTTCTTGCTCCAGAGCTTCGACATGACCAGGGCCTTCTCGCCCTGCGTGGCGTTTGATTTCCAGTAGTCCGCCGACCGCTGGAGCAGGCCGTTGGCGTCGAGGATCTTGCCCTTGGAGTCGGTGAGCGAGAAGCCATATGCCTTCTGGAATGCTGCCGCCTTCTTCGTCGTTCCGGCTAGCATCTCGGCGTTCTTGCTGAGCTTGCCGAAGAGGGCAACCTGCCTGTCGGCCGAGATGCCGAAGTCATCCATCGTGTCGACGAGCGCGGACGCCGCGCCAATGGGCAGCTTTAATGCCGATGCCATCTCCGCGCTGGCCTTGGTGAATGTCTCGGCCTTGCGGATCGAGGACGTGAGGAGCGCCCCGACGCCGAGCAGCCCGCCCACACCCAGCAGCGGACCGATGCTGCGGGCGAAGCTGGTGACAGCGCCACCGGCGTTCTTGAACGCCCCGCCGACGCCTGACGTGGCTTTCGACAGGCTGCCCATGCTGCGCGCGGCACTGCCGCTGCTCGCGGCTGCGGTGCCAGCGGTCCGGTTGAACCCCTTGAGCGCGGCCTCATCCTTCGCGAGCCCGCCCGCGAGCTCGCTCCTGTACTTGAGGATCGTCTCGAGGATCTGGGTCTCAGCGATTGGCATTCGCCGCGTCCTGTAATTGGCCTGCCAGCCGGTCCTCCTCGCCCCTTGCGAGGCGAGCGGATTCGCGCATCACGAAACCCACCCGCTCCTCTGCGGCGAGTTGCAGCGTCAGGAGGGCTTCACGCCACGTCACCTCGCCGGGGCCGCGGACCTTCTCCCAGCCCCACCGTTCAGCGAGGATGGCTTGGATGGCTCCGGGAGCGGCGAACCAGACGGTGGGCTCGCTGATGTCGAGTCGTCCGTCGGCCCAGGCTGCGAGAGCGTCGACGTCCGGACCGCTAAAAAACGCCCGATCCTCGGCATGTAGTGCTCGCGGGCGAACTCCACCAACTCGAAGCCGCCCTGCTCGATGGGCAGGAGTTCCTCCATCGCGTCTGCCGTGGGTGCGATGAGATCACCGTCCTTGTCGACGAACGTCCAGCCCGTGATGGCGACCGGGAAGAAGCCCTGGATCAGCCGGCCCTCCATCTCGGGGATGTTGGTCGAACCCCGCAGTGCGCCGAGTGCGCCGCCGACCATCGCCAGCGTGAGTTCGCGCTGGAGGTAGACGTGCTCCTCCTGGTGCGGAGCGCCGGGGCACGGGCAGTTGCCTGCCCGCACCACCAAGTCGAAGGGCTCGCTCACAGGGCAGAGAGCGTGTTGGCGATTGATGCAGTGAAGGGGTACGTCAAAGTCTGGTCGAGAAACCCTTGGCACACCAGCTGGTTGACCGTGTTCGTCGTGCCATAGGTGGCATTCAGGGTGTTGGTGAACCAGTAGCCCGCGAACCGGACCTTGTGCGAATAGGGGATGATCCCGGTCGCGATGACCGGCGAGATCGTGTCGACCGCGAGGAAGCGTTCGACCGGGCTGGCGTTCAGCCAGTTGGCGACTTCCTGGAGCGACGCTGTCGTCTTGGCGAAGCTGAACGTGGTGGTGTTCGTCCGCAGGCCGCGGCCGTAGCCGTCAACGGTGAACTGCGTGTTGGAGCCGTTGGCGAACGACTTCACGTCGATCGCGTTGTTGATGTCGATCGTCAGGCCGTGGACGGTGTTCGTGAGCTTGGTGGCCCCGATCCCGCCTGCCGTGGAGTCGATGTAGACCGACGTGTCGTTGGCGTAGACCCAGTTGGGCTGGAAATCCACCGAAAGCGCCGTCTTGGCGTGCGGATACGTAACCTTGGCGAAGCGCCAGTCGGCCGTCACCTGCACCGGTCCCAAGTCCTCGGGATAGACGAGCTGGAGCCGGTCGAGGACTCCGGACGTGAGGCGGTACTGGTCCGCCGTCTCGTCGCCCCACTCGCCCGTGAAGATCTCGAAGCTGTCCTGCGAAGTCGAGGCAGGCGTGAACGTCCAGATGTTCGAGGCCGGTGTGACACCCGATTTCGTCAGGGCTGCCCACAGGTACGGAGCGTCGTTGTAGGCGAGGGGTCCGGTGGCTGTGCCGGTGAGGTCGATCCGCAGGCGGTACGGATTGATCGCCTCGTCGAGCGTGCCGGTGTCGGCGTCGGGCCACGTCCAGTGCGGATCGACTGCCGGGGCGTAACTCCACGGGAAGCGACGTGTGGCGTTGACCGGGGTCCCGAACGTCGTTTCGAGGCCCAGTTGAAAGGCGCGAAGCCGGGTATTGCCCGGAATGGCTGCTACAGGGCTCATGACTACCCTTTCCGGACGCTACGGGCGCCCTTCCAAAATGGTGAAGGTCCATGTGAGGATGAGGTGCTGGAAGCCGTTGAGCGGCCCCTGGTCAGCCGGCGCTTCCGCGAGGCCGGTCTGCTGAAAGATGCCCGTTGAGTAGATCCGCGAGTTCGCGGTGAAAACTTCTCTCATGTAGTCAGCGAACGAGTTGGCCCGCGTATTGGCCTCCTGGTTGTCGGTCGCCACATCGACGTAGCCGATCGTCCCGGTGAACAGCGTCTGCCGCAGGCCGTAGCCATCGTTGTTGGGCATCCAGGTGGTACCGCCGGAATGGGAGATCGTTTCGACGATGTCCCCGATGTAGACCAGCGGTCCTTCCCCGGTGTAGCTGGCCGGTATCTCCGACCACTGCTTGCGGATGACTCCCGGCACGGCCGCCTGGAAGCCCGCCACGATGGCCTCGATGAAGTCGTTGACGATCTGGCGCGTGGGGTCCCACGTCGTGGGGATGACGGGCGTGAAGGTGAGGGTCATGTCGTCTAGGCTCCGGAGTTCCAGGCGGCCACGATCTCGTCTGCGAGATGCGCGGTCCTGATCGCCTTCTCCGCGGCTGGTCGCATGAACGGATGCGGCCTGGTGCCGGGATGGTGAACGCGCTTGGCAAAGACGACGGCGGCACCTTTGCGCGGCGTGCCGGTCAGCCGTCGTCCTGCGGCAGTGGCGGCGAACCGCAGCGCCTTCTTGGCGCGCGGCGTGATCTCGTGGGGACGGGTGCCGAACTCCACGTAGCCGGCATACCTGGCCGATGCCACGACGTGCGCCTCCGTCTCGGTGATCGTGGTCGCGTGGATGCTGCGGCCGAGATCCGACGTCTTGCGCGGCACGAGGATCTTCGCCTCACGGACGGTTGCCATCGCCAGCCGCGTCAGGACGGCCTTGCCCAGCTTCACGTTGCCGATGGCGTGCAGCCGCCGGTCGAGCGCCGCGGAACCGCGGACAGTCTCAGCCATGATGGTGAGTCATCCGTGCGGCACCAGCAGTGATCGCATGTGGGCGATGAACGCCGCGCCTCGGCAGCGGTCGCAGAGCGACCGGAGTTCACCCGTGATGGGCAGCGGCACGAGGTTGCCCCGACGACGCCGACAGCGGATGCAGGTCATCCGACCGACACCATCTGCTGCCCGATCCGCCACTGGGCGATGAAGTCGCGCACCTCGGCGGGCATCTGGGTGTAGTTGAGAACGCCGCCAGACGGACTTATTGCCACGTCCGCGAGGATCGACGCCGGGCGCATGGTGTAGAAGGCGGCGAGGATCTTCACCGCGTGCAGGACGGCATATGGCACCGAGCCCTGCGTGCCCAGCGGGAGCGTGTCGTCGTAGCCCGCGTCGCCCTCGATGAGCAGGTCGTTGGGCATCGAGGTGAGGAAGATCCCGCCGCCGACGTTGGGCGGGTAGAACGGGCTGTCTGCCGCCTGGTCGAACCAGTTCGGATTGGTGATCCACTGCCCGTACGGCGTGCCCTGGACACCGGGCCGCAATCCCGACGGAACCGCGGCCCGGAAGGCCATCCCGACGTAGACGCCGGTCTGCATCGAATCGGGCGTCAGCCAATAGGTCTCATTGACCGTCAGGACGGAGCTGCTGCGCGTCACGGCCGTGATCGTGCGGAAACCCGGTAGGGCCACCTGCTGCGCGTTGTGCGTGGTGCCGTACCACGGCGCGGCGTTGGTGAACGTCCGCGGCACGAGATAGCGGCCCGTCACCTGCTCGAGCGCCGACTGCGCGGCGAGGATGTTGGAGCCGATCGTGGATGCGCTGTACTTGGACGTGGAGCCGGGAGAGTTCAGTTCCAGGTAGTCCCTGACGGCGGTGTCCGAGACGAGGTAGGTCATGCCGCCACTGCCTCCCGGATTCCCGCCGTCAGCAGCGGCAGCCACTGCTCAACAGCGGTCCGCTGCCAACTGAACTTCTCGACCTGGTATGGCCCCTTGGCGCCGAGCACCATCCGGCGCGCGGTGTCCGTGACGAGCGATTCGACGGCCGCCGTATACGCGGGTTCGACCGGCGTCGCCCAGAGGCAGCCGTAGATGTTGTCCAGCGGCCACCACGGCACCGTGATCCCAGCCGCGCCGATGACCTCCGGGACCGACGAGTAGGCGAGCCCGACGGCCGGAATGCCGCACGCGAGCGCTTCCGCGATCGTCAGGCCGAACCCCTCTGCGGAGGTGGACACGTAGATGTCTGAGGCGTTGTACATGGCCGCCAGCACCTTGCGATCCACCCCGCCCGCGAGGTCATGGGCGCCCGTGGACTGCATTCTCTCCGAGAGCCCGGTGCCCCAGTAGTGCGACCACAGCCGGATCATCGAGCCGCCGTGGTCGTTGGTCCGGCAATGCCAGATGAGGCGCACGTTCTTGTGCTTCGCGAGGACCGGCGCGACGGCCCGGAACATGGCACCCATTGCCTTGCGCGGCATGAAGCGATCCGCGCGGAACAGGATCACGTCATCCTTCGGCCAACCGAGCAACCTGCGGCAGTCCTCCCGCGAGCGCAGGACCGTGAGATCGGATCCCTTGCGCATGACGATCGGGCGCTTCGCGCTGACCGGGTAGAACGTCTCGCGATCAACGCCGTGGTAGATGACCGGCGGGCGATGGCCGGCAATCGTGGCGATCTGGTCCGCGCCGAACTCCGAGCAGGCCACGGGCTGTGTCTTCTGCCAGACACCCGCCCACGTCGGCGGCAGCCAAACCCCTTCGATGGGGACGTAGTGCCAGACCGGGAAGCCGTCCGGGATCAGGTCGAGCACACCGGACATCTCGAGGCTGCCCACGTCTCCCAGGATCAGGCCGGCGTCGGGCGCCCAGCCATCCTCAAAGAGCGAGCCCGTCCACATCCCCCCGATGCGGCCCTGGAGGAGTTCGGGATCGGAGAGATTGAGCCAGCCGTCGGCCTTGTCGAGCGTGGCGACGCGACCCGCCATCCACTCGGCATCGGTGCCAGCGGACCAGCCGACGAGGTTCTCCTTCTCGTTCAGGGACATGAACCGCACGTCGATGCCGGCGGCGATCAGCTCGCGCCCGAGCTCGCGCGTGACGGTACCGAACCCCGTGCCGGCCGTGTCCCCCAAAAACAGGAGCTTCACGCCGTCACCGTGAACGTGGGCGAGTTGTGCTGCACGATCACCCGCAGACGCGAGTCCCAGCGGGCGCGGTCACGGGCGATGCGCTCACCAGCCTCACCGTCGGGAAGCTGGGACGTGGAGCCGTTGGCTGTGTGGTCGATGGGCAGGCCGTCGATGCGGGCGACCAGCAGCCCCTTCGCCCTGACCGCTTCCTCGAAGGCATCGTCGCCGTACCACAACTGGTACCGCTCATCGAAGGGGATGCCGAGGTCGGCGCGGAACATGAAGCAGAAGCCGGTCATGCCGCCCGCGCCCCAGGTGCCGGTGGTTGGGGTCAGGGGCCAGAGATCACCCAATCCTTCGCTTGTCCTTCGGCGTACGTCGGGGTAGATCACACCGATATTGCGACCCTTGTCGTGGACAATCAGTGCCTCCGCCATCAGATCCAGCGTCTCCGGCAGGATCGTGACGTCGTCGTTCAGGACCGCGATGTACTCCGCGCCGCGCTCGATGGCATAACGCACGCCCGCGTTCCAGAGCCGGTACAGCGACCAGTCGTCGGGGTGCGGCCCAGCGTCCGCCATGACCACCGGTTCGATACCATCGGCGCGCAGCGTCTCCAGGAGCGCCTTGCGCTGCGGAGGGTTAAAGCGGGTTGCCATGACGGCGGCGATCTTCACGCCGGTACCCCCGCGTCCCAGCGAATCGGGATGCCGTGCAACGCGGCGCGTTCCTGCGCCTGGTGTCCCGCAAGGTAGTAGCCCGCGTGGGGATCGTCTTCGAATGAGCCGTCCGGCATCCAGCGGCGGGTATTCTGGCCGCCCGTCGTGTAGGCGTCGTGGCCCAGGATCACGAGTTCGGTTACGCCCAACTCCCGGGCCAGTTCGACCGCCACCGGAGCGGACAGCGAGTACCACGGCAACAGGTATTCCCGCTCGATGTCGATGACGTGACGGTCCGGGAAGTCGAGCCCGCAGTACCGGCCTTCCGCCCATGAGGTGACGAAATGCTCACCCGGCTCCGGGTGGGGAAGCGTGCATTCGTGCGGATGCGGGTCGTTGTCGAACTGGCCGTGCGCGAGGCAGCCGTCCTTCCACATCCACCAGATCGGATTGGGCAGGGCAAGCGTCCGCACGTAGTGGATCGCCGCGTTCAGGGCGATGACCGGCCCCGGCCCGAAGTCCTCGGAGGTGAGCGAGAGGAGCGACGGACCGCGGCCGACGATGTAGGCGATCATGCCTTGACCTGCGGCCGGTTCGCCGCGCCCTGCCAGTAGTACTGCTCAATGTCGCGGTTCAGCGCGGCCCACTGGGGATGGGCATCTAGGGTCGCGATCAGATCGTCGACCGTGAACAGGGGGTTGCGCGGGTACAACTCCTCGAGCAGCAGCCGATGGAGCTGGAAGTCCTCCGGCGTGTCGACGGTGAGGCGGTAGTCCGACGAGCGGCCCATGTCAAGATCAACGGTCCGGAACCGCTCGGGGCGCCGGTCCCAATAGGCCCCGGTGTGTTCGATCTCGTCGGCATCGCGGCTCTTATCCGCAGCGCATTCCTCGAGCGCCCAGCGCGCGATTGCCCAGACGTGCAGGCCGTGAGGCAATCCGACGACGCGGACGTAATCGCAGTCGCCCTGGGCCATTCGCTCGAACGCGAGCGTGAAGTGCTCCGCGCTTACGAACGTCTGGTCGCCGCCGCAGAAGCCGAGAACGCTGGCGTTGAACTGCCTTGCGACAGAGAGGTGCCTGGCGGGTGGATCGTCGCCGTGCCCCATCAGCGCACGCGCGCCCGACGCGAGGGCGACGTTGATGATGCGGTCATCCTCGTGGGTGTCAGGCGTGCAGACGACGACCGGTACTCCCGCCCTTCGGAGCCGTTCGATTTGGTAGGCCAGCAACGGCTTGCCCATCACCGGCAGTAGTTCCTTCCCCGGCAACCTGCGGGTCGGAGGACCCATGCGCGCCTGGATGGAGATCACGTTGCGATGGAACATCTGCGAGTAGAGCTGCTCGCCCATCAGGCTCGGGCCTCGATGCGGTTGTAGACGGCGTCGTCGACCCCGATCCGGTCGGCTCCCTTGGAGTGGATGAGACAAGCCGCCAGCGGTGCCTTTGGGAGTAGGGGCGTGCCGCGGGTATCGCTTTCGGGTGCGCCATTGAGAGCCACCAGTTCGTGAACCGGGCGGTACCAGTAGCCCGAGAGCCGCTTGAAGAGGCGCAGGTGCCAGTGCTCCTCCCATTCCTCGCCGCGCACACCGCCGAAGAAGTTGCGGGTGAAGAACAGGTATCCGCAGGGTGCCGGATAGGTGTGGCCCTGCCACTGGACATCGGATTGGGGTGCCGCGTCGACCATGCGGATGAACTCCAGCATGGCCGCAGACGGCAGTTCGTCGGGATCCACGTGCAGGATCCAATCGCCCCGGCAATGGGGCAGAGCGGCATTGCGGCCGGCCGAGAAATCGTCGACCCATGTGAACGGCACGAGGGTCACGTTCTCCCAGCCGGCCATGATGTCGGCTGTCTCCACCGCCGTCCTGTCGTCGACCACGATGACCACGTCGCTGACGACTGGCCGCAGGTAGTCAAGGAGCACCACGAGCCGTTCGATCGGCGGGTCTTTGACAAGGAAGGCAGCGGAGACGGTCACGGGATGACGCCGACGATGAGCTGCGCGGCCCCGACGGCCACGCCGGTATTGGCGTTGAACCCGATCTCCTCTTCCCCGCGGAAGCCGATCAGGTTGTTGTCCCAGCGGTTGCCGGCCACATCGCTCGTGTCGATGCGGAACTCCGCGCCGCGGTACAGCTTGAACACCTTCCAGTCGGCCACGATGGCGCGCTTGGTGGTTGCGGTGTTCGTGTTGAAGTTGGCGTCGAAGTAGATCGGGATGCCGCGGAAGCGCAGGGAGAAGTCCCCGCCCACCTGGAACCCCGCGCCCAGCAGCTCGGACATGAAGAAGCCCGCGCTGTCGGAGCCCTGCGCGAACAGGCTGTAGTAGGTCGCCGCGTCGGTGACGACGGCAGTGGGGGTGCGGGACCGGGTCGCCAGTGCGCCCAGGCCCGCGAGGATCTGTGCGGCAGCCGAACCGGCGATGGTGCCGGCGACGGGTGCGCCGGTCGTGGTGTACGTCGGCGTGGTGTTGATCAACGCCGTGTAGACGCCCACGGTCGGATCGCCGCTGGAGCCGGTGCCCGTGCCTGCGCCGGCGAGCATGTAGAAGTTCTCCGCGAGGATGGCCGCGCGGGTGAGCTCGTCGATGACATCGGCCTCTGCCGCGCCGCCGGAGAAGCGGGCGTACTGCTTGCCGATGTCCATGATCCGGGCGATGGTGCCGAGGGGTGCCGAGTAGGAGCCGTACGTCTCGTTGACGTTCTCCTTGGTCTCGCCCCACTGCTGGAAGGTCATCCGGGTCGGTGCGCCGAGGCGGTACGGCTGATCCACGCCACGCACGTTCACGCCGTTGCGGACGGTGACGAGGTTCTGGTAGACGGCCGCCTGCGTCTCGGGCTTGACGACGGTATCCACGAGGTTGTTCGGCAGGACGTACCCGCCGGCCGCGTTCGTGTTGCCGAGGGTGGCCTTGCCCTCGGGGTTGTGCCACCACATCGTGCCGAGATCGGCGAGCTTGGCCTTGCCGCGCTGGATGGCGTCGAAGTCGATGCCGCCCGTCTCGATGGCGTGGATGTCGAGGAGGGCGGTCAGGAACTCGCCCGCCTGGTAGTCGCTGATGCTGGCCTTGAGCGCCGGGTGCGGATCGGGACCACGGAGGGAGCCCATGCGTCCGGTCGCGCCTGCGGGACCCTGGCCGAGCAGCCCGGCCATGCTGGGCGTGCGCATCGAGGCGAGCGTGGCCTTCACGGCGTCCTCGATGGCCGCCTTCTGGGCGGCTGCCTGCGTGGCCTGCTCTTCCTTCAGGGCGACGATCTGCGCCGCGAGATCGGCGACGCCGTCGTGCGCCGCGGCGGTGCGTCCGCCGTCGGCGTCCTTTGCCTTGCTGAACTGGATGGTTTCGTTGAGGCGGTTGATGCCGGCCAGCAACTGGCCGATGTCATCCCCCGTCACGGGTTCTGTCACTGATGGATCTCCAAAAAGGTCACACGGAGACGGGAACGGCCGCGCCGGGAGCGTCCTCGTCATTGTCGGGAAGCAGGATCTCGGGCAGCCTCGCGAGC
>OEKS01000693.1_pt1 | contig 15790 bp, 15 predicted proteins | sample 1503251 | NCBI WGS metagenome assembly OEKS01 (sample SAMEA104379576, study PRJEB20068) | metagenome | isolation source: 1998 | reverse complement strand
CTACCCCGGGACGACGCCCACCATCGGCGCCGCGCCGATCGGCTGACTCGCACCCTGGCGGATCTGGGTCCGACGTTCATCAAGCTGGCTCAGGTGTTCGGGGCGCGGGCGGACATTCTGCCCGAGCCCTATCTCGGCGCGATCGGGACCCTCACCGACCACGTGCCGCCGCTGCCGCCGGGCATCGCGGAGCAGGTGATCGCAAGCGAGCTGGGGCAGCCGGTGGACGCCCTGTTTACCCGCTTCGATGCCGAGCCGCTGGCGGCGGCGTCATTGGGTCAGGTGCATCGGGCCCGCCACGGCGATCGCGAGGTCGTGGTCAAGGTTCTGCGTCCTGGTGTCGAGGACACGGTGCGCAAGGACCTCGAGATCTCGTTCCGGGTCCTGTTTCTCGTGAACCTGCTGTTCCCCAATCATCATACCCGGGCCATCACGACCATCGTGACCGAGTTCTCCAAGCGGATCTCGAGCGAGCTGGACTTCCGCGAGGAGGCGCGCAACGCCGAGGTCCTGCGGCGGAACTTCGCGGCCGAGCCACGCGTGGTGGTCCCCGAGGTCGTGACCGCGCTGACGCGCCGCCGCGTCCTGGTCCTGGGGTACGTCGAAGGCACTCGGATAGACCGGCTGCACGACCGCCTCGCCACCGGCGAGCTGTCGCTCGACAACCTGATCGCCACCATCGTCGAGGTCTACATCAAGATGATGCTGGAGGACGGGTTCTTCCACGCCGATCCGCACGCCGGCAACCTGCTGGTCGATGCGCATGGGCGGCTGGTGCTGCTCGACTTCGGCATGGTCGTTCAAGTGGAGCGGGAGACCCGCGTGCGGATGGTGCGGACCGTCGCGGCCGCGGTTCGGCAGGACGTGGACGGCGTGATCAACGGGTTCTACGAGCTGGGTATTCTCGATCCCGACGTCGACCGGGGAACGGTGCGCGACGCGGCGCAGCAGCTGATGGGGGTGGCGCTCCGGGACGGGGTCTCGCCGCGCCAGATGCAGCGAATCGTGGAGGACGTGCTCCGCACGTTCTACGACTGGCCGCTGATGCTGCCGTCGGATCTGGCGTACTTCGGACGGGCCGCGGTGCTGGTGGAAGGCATCGGGCTGCGCTACGACCCCAACTTCAATGGCCTTGCGGCCGCGCGGCCGGTCGTATCTCGATTCGCGCCGCGCCTCCTGCAAGGGCTGCTCGGCGGCGACGGCCGCGCCCGGCTCACCGACTGGAGCCTCGAGGCGGCGGCGACGGTGCGCACGGTGCGCGACCTGCTGCGGCGGGTCGAGCGCGACGAGCTTCGGGTCCGCTGGCACCCGCGTGATACGGTCGAGCTGCAGCGGTTTCTAGCGCAGCAGGTCCGCCGCTCCCTGCTCGCGCTGTTCGCGCTCGGCCTCGGCGTCATCGCCGCGGTGGTATATGCGGCAACCCGGCGGCTCGAAGTGCTGGCCGCCGGGCTCCTGCTGTCGATCGGAATGTTCGTGCTGGTGTTTGTGCTGCCGAGTCACCTGTTCCAGAATCCGCTCCGGTTTCGCAGACGATGGCCGGGGAAGTGAGCCCCCGCCTGCGCGCCCGGCGCGGTCATTTCTGCTTTGCGATGATCTTGTCCTTGACCTTCGTGTAGACCGCGTTGGGCAGGACCTTCTTCGAGACCAGCTCGTCCTTCCGGTGGTACGGCCGTCCCTTGATGATCTTGTCCGCGTACGCGCTGCCGATTCCGGGCAGCGCCTCGAGCTGGTCGCGGCTCGCCGAGTTGAGGTCGAGCAGGTCGGCGGCAGCGCCACTTTGGCCGGCCACCTTGCCCGTATCGGCCTTCTTGTCCCCGGTAGCGGCGGCGGTCGGCGCCGGCGTCGCGGGCTTGGTCGGCTTAGCCTGAGCCGCGACCTGCCCGAGAGAAACCATGGCGAGGAGCGACCCGACCACGAAAGCGGTTCGAAGCGACATGGGAGTCTCTGAATGAGGATGGTGGCCCACGCGAGTGCAGGCTCCGTGCCTAGCCGGTGAGATGGCGGCGCGGCGGCAAGCCCCATCGCTGCACCATCCGCGTGAGCGTGCGGCGCGAGATGCCAAGGATCCTCGACGCTTCCTCGCGGCTCCCGCCGGTCGCCTCGAGCACCCGCATCACATGGCGACGCTCGACCTCCTCGAGGGAGAGGAGCGCCCCGGGGCCGGGCTGTGGTGTCGTCGAGGCGGCCTCCGGTGCCGGGCTGGGGATCGGTTCGGCGGGTCCGCCGCCCGGGCGCACCTCCGCAGGCAGGTGCTCCGCACCGATCACGTCCTGCTCGGCGAGCACGAGGGCCCGCTCGAGGACGTTCTGCAGCTCGCGAATGTTGCCCGGCCAGTCGTAGGCCAGCAGGCGCCGCTGGGCTTCCGGGTCCACCGCCACCGGTCCCCGGCCATGGCGCTCCGTGAGCTCCCGGAGAAAATGGTCGAGCAGCAACGGGATGTCCTGCTTGCGATCGCGCAGCGGCGGCAGCTGGAGCATCACCACGTTGAGCCGGTAGTAGAGGTCTTCCCGGAACTTGCCTGCGCGAACCAGGGTGGCGAGGTCCCGATGCGTCGCGGCAATGATGCGCACATCGACCTTGATCGCGGTCTCAGAGCCCACCGGTACGATCTCGTGCTCCTGGAGTGCGCGGAGCAGCCGCGCCTGAAGCGCCGGTGAGATGTCCCCGATTTCGTCGAGGAAAAGCGTACCCCGGTCCGCTTCCCGGAAGAGCCCGGGACGGGAACCGGCCGCGCCGGTGAAGGCACCCCGCACGTGTCCAAACAGCTCACTCTCGAGCAATCCCTCGGCGAGAGCAGAGCAGTTCACTGCGACGAATCGCCGGCCGTTCCGCTCGGAGTAGCCGTGGATCGTGCGGGCGACCAGCTCCTTGCCGGTTCCGGTCTCGCCCAACAACAGCACGCTCGCCTGGGTGGGCGCCACCCTCGCCACGGTTTTCATCACTTCGATCACGGCCGGGCTATGGCCCACCAGAGCGGAGCCTTCGCGGTGGCCGTTACTCGTGCGGGCAGGCGTTCCCCGCCGCTCGCGGCTGGCGGTGGCGAGACGGCGCCGGCCCAGTGCCCGCGCCAGTGTCTCCCGAAGGGCGGCGATATCGTAGGGCTTGCTCACGAAGTCGTACGCGCCGGCGCGGATCGCCTCCCCCGCTGCGGCGGCATCGCCGAACGCGGTCAGCACCAGCACGAGCGCATCGGGCTCGCGTTCGCGGATCGTCTTCAGTAAATCGAGGCCGCTCCGCTCCGGCATCCGCAGGTCCGTGAGCACCGCGTCGAACGGGCCTTCGCGCTCGAGCTTGGCCAGCGCCTCGTCAACCGACAATGCGGCGACGACCCGGTAGCCGTCCCGCTCCAGCACCTCGGCGAGCAGGCGGCAGGCTGCTTCGTCGTCGTCGACCAGCAGGAAACTGGCCGAGGTGGGACCGCGAGCGCCGGCGGTCACGCGGCCCGATCCGCGCTGGGCAGCGAGAGCCGCCAGCGGGTTCCCTCGCTGCTGGGGACGTGCTCGAGATCGCCGCCCAGGCCGCGAGCGAGCCGCCGGCTGACGGCGAGGCCAAGACCGCTACCCCCGACTCCTTTGGTCGTCACGAACGGGCGGAACAGGTTGGCCTGCGCGTCGAGGTCCAGTCCAGGGCCGTCGTCCGCTACTTCGACGTAGGAACGGGCGCCCATGGCGCCGGTCGCCACCGTCACGCGGCCTCCCGGCGGTAGTGCCTCGATTGCGTTCTTCAGCAGGTTCAGCAAGATCTGCTCGACCTGCGCCGGATCGCACACGGCGCGCGGCGGCGGCCCTGGACGGGTCCGGAGCTCGGCGTGAACGCCGGCGTCGCCAAAGGACGGCTCGAGGAAGCGAAGCATGCGCTCGGCCAGCTCGTGCAAGTCGGTTGCTCGGACGTACGGCTGCGGCCAGCGACCCCGGTCGAGTCCCGCTCGAACGATGCCGGCTACCCGGTCGACCTGCGCGAGCAGCAGCCGCACCCGTTCGACGGCGCCCGGCTGACGCGCGGCTTGGAGGTCGTCGCGGAGCAGCTGGAGATGTCCGCTCACCGTGTTGAGTGGCGTGCCGATCTCGTGGGCAAAGGACGCCGCGGTCTCCTGGACCAGGGCCAGGCGGTCGAGCCCCCGGGCTCGCTCCTGGAGCGCGAGCAGCGCCGCACGCGACTGGCTTTCGCGTTCCCGCTGAGCCAGCGCTTCACGCAACTGGTTGTACCGGCACGCGAGCAGTCGGAACTCGAGCGGCCCGATCTCCGGTGCCGGCGGTGCGCCTTCGGCACCTCCGTGGGCCCCCGCCATCGCCTGGGTCAACGAGGTGAGGGGTCGGCCGACCCATTTCCGCGTAAGCAAGGCCACGCCCAGCGCGACCAGCAACGCCGAGATCACGGCGGCCAGATAGGCGCGTTGCCGCTCGACCCGGCTCCACTCCTCGAGGCGCCGGGTCGAGACCGTAATGTCCAGCACGCCGTATGGCCGGCCACTGCCGAGTGGCGTCGCGACCTGCCACCCGACGCGCGGACGGTCGAGCCGACGGACGATCATGGTGCGGCGCGCCATCGCGAGAGCGTCGGCGTCATCGGCGGGATGGTCCAGGATGGTGTCGCTCGAAGCCACCAGGACGAGCTTGTCACCCTTCGCGAGATACACCCATGCTTTGCGGGCGGGGCCGAGGCGCTGGAGCGATTCGTCCTCGAGTCCTTCGGCGAGTGAATCAGGATTGCCGGTCGGGGTGAGGTCGGTGAGCAGCGCCGACAGGGTATTCGCGAGCGACATGGCGTCGTCCCGGAAGTCCTCCAGCCGGGACCGGGCGGACCAGGAGAGGGAAATCTCGGTAGCGCCAACGATGAGCAGGAGCGCCAGGCCCGCAGTGAGGATCGCCAGCCGCTCCGCAAGGCCCATCGAGGGCCGTTCCGGGCCCTCGAGTGCGGTGGACGGCACCGCGGGCGTTACCGCCAGGGCTGGTGGTTCGACCAACGGCTCCAGTTCCAGGCTCATGCTCAGGCCGTCCCAACTGTCTCGGCTCGCTTTGCTCCCAGACTCCGCAGGCCCTGCGCTCCGACCAGCGCCACGCCAAGCGCGACCACCGGGATGACCTGGACCGCTTGGAGCGCGAGGCCTGCTGCGAGCGCCTGGTCCCCCGGAATTCCGAAAAGCAGCATGCCGAGTGCCAGCGATGCCTGGAGCACGCCGACGTTCCCGGGCGTGATCCGGAAGACCCCGCCCAGATTGGCCATGATGAGCGCCCAGAGCGACACGGCCGCCGAGGTGGACACGTGAGTGGCTAGAATCGCGCAATGGAAGGTGAGCCACTGGGCGGCCCAGTTTACGACCGAGAGCGCGAACGGTGCCACGAGGCGACGCGCGGTCAGCAGTTTCCCGTCCTGAACCGGCGGGCGCCATCGGGGGGGCACCAGGGTGAGCAGCCTCGGTCCTGCTCCGAGCAGCCAGGCCAGCGCCAACACTCCGAGGAAGACCCATGCGCCGATTTCGACCGGGCGCATCCATGGCCTCGTTGGGATTACCGCCAGGACCCCGGCCAGGAAGAACATCAGGGCCACACCTTCGATCAGCCGGCACCAGACCAGCGACCAGATCCCCGCGCGAAGGGGCACGCCATCCCGGGTCGCCACGAGCTGCACCCGCGCCGCTTCACCGCTGACCGACACGCTCACCGAGTTGACGGCGGCGCCCACCAGGGTAGCTGCCTGGGCGGTTCGCCATCGGTGCGGAGCGCTGGGCCGGAGCACGAGATGCCAGGCCCAGCCCTTCGCCATCAGAGAGGCGATGTTCACCAGACTTGCCGCGGCGAGGAGGAGCCAATCGGCGTCGGCGATGGCGTCGACGGTGCCCGCCCAGGGAAAGCCGAGGGCGAACCGCACGGCCAGCACCAGACTCACCAGGGCGAGGACGGCAAAGACCCAGCGCAGGCGTTTCATGTCATGCCAGCTCGGCCAGCGACCGAAACTCGTAGCCCGCGGCCCGGACATCCTCGATGATGCCCTGCAGCGCCTCCGCGGTCTGGCGCCGATCGCCCAGCGGGTCGTAGCCGTCGCCATCGTGAAGCAGCAGGATCGCCCCTGGCGCGAGCTTCGCGCGGATGCGGCGACGGATCTCCTCGGCACCCGGGCGCGCCGTATCCCAGACGCCGAAGGTCCACGCCATCACCCGGTATCCGTATGGGCGCACCGCCGAAAAGACGAAGGGATTTCGGTAGCCGTGAGGCGCGCGGAACATCCGCGGCGCCATTCCGGTCGCGTCGCCGATTGCATCGTGCGCCGCCGCGACTTCCCCGGCGATCCGACGGGGTCCCAGACGGTGCAGCTTCACGTGTGACTGGGTGTGGTTCCCGAGGACATGGCCCCCGGCGGCGATCCGACGCGCCAGATCCGGGAAGCGCGCAACGTGACGCCCCACCAGGAAGAAGGCGGCGGGCACCCCGGCGGCAGCCAGGGTATCGAGGATGGCCGGCGTCGCGCCCGGGTTAGGGCCGTCGTCCAGCGTGAGGTAGACGTTTCGGTGCTTCGGCCCCCGACTGGTCACGGGCCCGAACAACTGGTTGGTAGGCTCCAGCGCACCGTAGCTCAGAAGCCCCACGGCGCCTGCCGCGGCGGCCGCGAGCGTGGCGCTGATCATTTCATGGCTCTTTGGTACACGGCAAACACCTGTTCGGCTACACGGGGCCATGCGAACGTTTGAGCCTTGGCGAGGCCGGCGGCCCGCATCTGGGCCCGCCGACTCGGGTCGGCCAGCAGGTCGATCGCCGCCCGCGCCCACGCATCGGCGTCACCCTTGTCGACCAGCACGGCCTCGCTCCCGCTCGCCACCAGCTCGCGGAAGCCGGTGATGTCGGATACGACCAGCGGCGTGCCGCAGGCCATCGCTTCGAGCAGGGTGATCCCGAAGGACGCTTTGGTTGTCGGACACAAGTACAAATCTGCCGAGCCGTAGACCTCGGGCCGATTGCCGTTCACCCGACCCAGAAACTGGACCCGGTCGGCGACCGGGCGTGCCAGGCGCTCATAGAGGCTGCGGAGGGGTCCATCGCCCGCGATGGCGAGGGTGGCTTCGGGAAAGCGCTCGAGCACCGCGGGCATGGCGTTCAGCACCGTCTCGAGACCGTTGCGTGGGTCGAGACGGCCGAGAAACAGGAGCCGCGGAGGCTGGGTGTGCGGGTCGGCCGGCGACCGGCCATTGGGCCGGAAGAAGCTCGTGTCCACTCCGTTCGGGATGATCTCCCACTCAGCATTCACGTATCGCGCATGCGCCTCGACCACCGGCAGGCTCACAGCGATGTTCGCGGCGTGGTAACCCATCAGCCACTGCGCCTGCCGTTGCCAGAAGCGAAGCGCCCGCGACTTGGCGAACCAGGAATGGAACGTCGCGACGACCGGGAGGCCCAGATCGGCCGCGGCGAGCGGCCCCACGATCCCGAACGTCGGGGCCAGGCCGCCGTGGATGTGGACCAGGTCGATCTGCTCGCGCCGAAACAGGTCAGCGAGCGCCCGCCGAAGCCTCCACTTCGCTGTGACCCTGGCAAATGAGCCACTGCTGTAGATGACGCAGCTGGTGCCGATCCGCCGGACAAAATGTTCATCCTGCTCGTATTCGTGCGCGTCCGGCGTGCCGCGGGGCATCCTCATGTTCGAGGTGACCACGATGGTGGGATGACCCGCCGCGTTGTATACCTTCGCCAGGTTGTGGACGTGCTCCGTGACGCCACCCAGGTGGGGATAGTAAAACTCGGTGACGAGCGCGATACGCATCCGGTCGTTCGCCTTCCGCTGAAGGGACTGCCCTCAAGGGGCGTGGCCGCCTTGGGCAAGAAGGCGGCCACTGGGCCCGGCTCACTTTTGTCCGGTAGGGCCGCAATGTCCCCTACCGAAGCGGACCTAATCTAAACACGTTGGGACTTTCTGGCCCACGAGGACCATTCTTTCTGCGCCAACTTGTCCGGGATCCGGATTTGGCTTCGTTGTTCCGGGTCTTCGTCAAGCTCGGCTGTCTGGGGTTCGGTGGACCAGCCGCTCACCTGGCATTGATGGAGCGGGAGATCGTGCGGGACCGGGGCTGGCTCGCGCCGGGCGAGTTTCTCGACCTCATCGGTGCGGCCAATCTGATCCCCGGACCCAATTCCACCGAGGTCGCCCTCTACGTTGGTCTCCGCCGCGGCGGCTGGCGCGGCCTCCTCGTGAGCGGGGCGGGGTTCATTGTCCCGGCCGTGCTGTTGGTTCTCGGCTGCGCCTGGGCGTACGAGCGGTACGGCGCACTGCCATCGGTCGAAGGCGTCCTCCGAGGTGTCGCCCCCATCGTGGTCGCGGTGGTGGTGCACGCGCTTTGGGCCTTCGGCAACGCGGCCATTCGGACTCCGCTGCTTGGCTTGGTCGGCGCAGCCGCCGTGGCTGTCCGGCTCGCCGGGGTGAGCGAGATCCCGGTCCTGCTCGGCGCCGGCCTGGCCGTCATGATCGGGGGTCGGATTCCGGTGCGCCCGGGGCGGCTTGCCAGCATCGAGCTCACCACCGCGGCCGGGCTCTTTCTCTTTTTCCTCAAGGTGGGCGCCTTCGTGTACGGCAGCGGCTACGTGCTGCTGGCGTTTCTACAGGGCGGACTGGTCCAAGGCGGCTGGCTTACCCAACGCCAGCTGCTGGACGCGATCGCCATCGGCCAGGCCACGCCAGGACCGGTGTTCACCACCGCGACCTTCGTCGGGTATCTGCTCGACGGTGTGCCCGGTGCGCTGGCCGCGACCGCCGGCATCTTCCTGCCTGCTTTCGTTCTGGTGCCCGCGAGCGCGGCGCTGCTGCCGCGAGTCCAATCGTCGCCGGCGGCGCGCAACTTTCTCGACGGCGTCAACGTGGGCGCGGTTGCACTGCTGGCCGTGGTCTCGATCGAGCTGGGCCGGACCGCTCTGCGATCGCCGATCGCGATCGCCGCAGCAGGCCTCGCGCTGGTGCTGCTGCTGCGGCGCGTCGGCCCCGCGTGGCTTCTGGTGGCGGGTGCCGTGCTAGGCCTCGGCGGCTTGCTTCGGTGACAGGCGCTCACTTCATAGATTCCTGCCGCGCGCGATTTCTGGAGCTGCTCACTTGGGACTGCAACACCTCATCGTTCGCTACGGCCTCGCGGCTGTGTTTCTCGGTGCGGGGCTCGAGGGCGACCTGTCCATGGTGCTCGGAGGGGTGGTCTCGCATCGCGGGTACTTCTCGGTGCCGGTCGCCATCGCGGCGGCCGCGCTGGGCGCGTTCGCCGCCGATTGCGTCTGGTATGCGGTCGGACGACTCAACACGAGCCGGCTCCAGAACGCGGCCTTCTACCGGAAGGTGGGTCCCCGGGTGGAGGCGATCGTCCGTCGCATCGGGATCTGGCAGATCGTCGCGGCCCGATTCGTTTACGGCACCAAGAACGCGACTATGCTCTTCTGGGGCCTCCACGGCCTCAGATTTCATCGCTTCGTGATGGTCGATGCCATCGGTTGCGTCCTGGGAGCCACCTTTTTTGTCGGACTCGGCTATCTCGTAGGCGACGGCGCCGAGGCGCTGCTCGGGCGGGTCAAGCGATTCGAATTCCTGCTTGTTGGGGGGCTCCTCGTTGGCGTCGTCGTCCTCGCAGTCATTCGCGTGCTGGAACAGCGCCGGGCAACGCCTCACACTCGGCACAAGTAAGCTTGCCTCCGCTCGGAGGCGAGGCGAGGTTTCAGCCATGACCTCCGACCGCCTCCTCGGGGATCTCCTTGCCGGCCGGACAGCGGCTGTCGCACGGGCGATCTCGGAGGTGGAGAATGCCCGGCCAGGGTTCGAACAGCTCCTCGCCGGTGTGCACTCGCATCTCGGGCGGGCCCGCCGCATCGGCCTCACCGGCCCGCCGGGTGCCGGCAAGTCCACCCTGGCCGAGCGCCTCGTCACATCCTATCGGGCGCAGGGCCTCTCTGTCGCGGTCGTGGCGGTAGATCCGACCAGCCCGTTCACCGGCGGGGCGCTGCTGGGCGACCGTATTCGGATGGAGTCGGTCGCGCTCGATCCAGGCGTCTTCATTCGCTCGATGGCGAGCCGGGGTTCGCTTGGCGGCCTCGCGACCACGACCCGCGAGGTATGCGATCTCCTGGACGCCGCGGGATTCGCCCGCATCCTGGTCGAGACGGTTGGAGTGGGTCAGTCGGAGCTCGACGTGGCCCGAATGGCGGACTCGACGGTGCTCATTCTGGTTCCCGAATCGGGGGACGCGATCCAAACGCTCAAATCGGGCGTGATGGAAGCGGCCGACCTGTTCGTGGTCAACAAGGCCGACCGCCCGGGTGCCGAGAAGCTTCGCCAGGAGCTTGAGGTGATGCTCGGAATTCGCCGGGGCAACGTGTACCGTCATGTGCCGGCGCACCACGGGCGGGAGGACGGGAAGACGGGACGGCGGGAAGGCGAGCCTCGTCCCTCCGTCCCGCCTTCCCTCCCTCCCGCCTGGGACCACCCCGTCCTTCTCACCGTTGCATCGAAAGGCGAAGGCATCGACCCCTTGGCCGACGCGCTCGATCGTCACCATAACTGGCTCACCACGTCGGGCGACCTCCTGCATCGCCGCCGCCAGCGGCTGCTGGAACGCACCCGCGAGGTGGTCGACCGAGCGACGCGGCGCTGGCTCTGGCAGGAGACCCAGGCCGAGCGGCTGGTGCGCGATCGGCTCGACGACCTGACTCAGGGTCGTGTGAGCCCCTACGAACTCGCCGCCGAGATTCTCGACGGGCTCCGTCAGGGTGAACGGGTATGACCGCGTCCAATCTGGATTCCGACAGCCGGCTGGCGGAGCAGGAGCGCGAGCTCGAGCAGCTGCGGGCGGAAGTGCGTGCGTGGCGGGAGCGGATCGCGAGGCAGCCGGTGCGCGACGAGGCGGACTTCACGACCGTCTCCGGTCGCGCGCTCGAGCCGGTCTATACCGCCGCAGACCTGCCGCCCGACGAAGCACTGCGGCTCAGCTTGCCCGGCGAGTACCCGTACGTCCGCGGCATTCACGAGACGATGTACCGGGGCCGGCTCTGGACCATGCGTCAGTTCGCCGGCTTCGGCACGGCCGAAGACACCAACGAGCGCTACAAGTTCCTGCTGTCGCGAGGGCAGACGGGGCTGTCCGTGGCGTTCGACTTTCCCACCCTGATGGGCTACGACTCGGATCATCCGCGTTCCGAGGGGGAGGTGGGGAAGTGCGGGGTCGCGATCTCGAGCCTGGCGGATATGGAGACCCTGTTCGACGGGATTCCGCTCGACCAGGTCTCCACCTCCATGACCATCAACGGTCCGGCCGTGATCCTGTTCTGTTTCTACGTCGCCGCGGCCGAAAAGCAGGGGGTGCCGATCACTCAGCTCCGGGGGACGATCCAGAACGACATCCTCAAGGAGTACATGGCGCAGCATGCTTGGATCTTTCCGGCCGAGCCCGCGCTCAAGATCATCGTGGATCTGTTCGATTGGGCCGCGGAGCACACGCCCAAGTGGAACACGATCTCGATCTCCGGCTATCACATCCGTGAGGCCGGAGCGACCGCCGCCCAGGAGCTCGCGTTCACCCTCGCCAACGGTTTTTGCTACGTCGAGCACGGACTCGCGCGCGGCCTCGACCTCGATCGCTTCGCGCCCCAGCTGTCGTTTTTCTGGGACGTGCACAGCGACTTCTTCGAGGAGATTGCCAAGTTGCGGGCGGCCCGGCGGATCTGGGCCCGCGCCATGCGCGAGAAGTACGGGGCCAAGGACACGCGCAGCTGGAAGATGCGGTTCCACTGCCAGACCGCGGGTGTCACGCTCACCGCACAGCAGCCGCACAACAACATCGTGCGGGTGGCGTATCAGGCGCTCGCTGCGGTGCTCGGCGGGACCCAGTCGCTCCACACCAACGCCCTCGACGAGACCTTGGCCCTCCCGACCGAGGAATCGGTGCGGATCGCGCTTCGCACCCAGCAGATCCTCGCGTACGAGACCGGGGTCGCCAACGTGGCCGATCCGCTCGGGGGCTCGTACCTGATCGAGGCGTTGACCGATGGGCTCGAGCGCGAAGCCGAAGGGCTCTTCGCCGAGATCGACGCCCAGGGCGGTGTCGTGCACGCGATCGAGTCCGGCTGGTTCCAGCGGCAGATCGCGCGCGCCTCGGCCCGATTCCAGGCGGAGGTGGAGCAACACCGCCGGCTGGTCGTGGGCCTGAACGAATTTCTCGAGGAGGCGGAAGGGCCGGTTGAGATTCTGCGGGTCGGTGACGAGGCGGAGCGCACCCAGCGCCGCCGGCTCGCCGAGCTGCGGGCCCGCCGGGACCCCTCCCTCGTCAGCGAGCGGTTGGCGGCGCTCAAGGCTGCGGCCGCCGACGATCGCAACATCATCCCGGCCATGCTGGATTGCGCGCGGGCCTACTGCACGCTCTACGAGATTCGGCACGTGCTGGAACAGATCTATGGGAGCTACCGTGAGCCGGTCTTTTTCTGAACTCCGCGGCCGGATGGCGATCCGCCGCCGCTTCGCTCCCCCGCGTGGTGACGCCACGACCGCGTCCGCCGTGGCGCTGCAGCTCGAGCGCCTCACGCGGACCAGTCCGGCGGGACATCCCGTCATCTCCTGCTACCTCAAGCTCGAGCCTCGCGACCGCTCGCGCGGGAAGTACCTCATCAAGCTCAAGAACCGGGTGAAGGGTGTGAAGGCCGCGCTGCCGCGGCTCTCGCTCGATCGCAGCGCGCAGGAGGCGGTCGGCCGTGATCTCGACCGTATCGTAGAGTATCTTCGCACGTCGGTGAACCTGCCGGCTGCGCAGGGACTCGCGATCTTCGCGTGCGAGGGAATCGATCTGTTCGAAGTGCTGCCGCTTCCGGTCATCCATCGCTCCCGCCTCGCGGTGGATGCGACCCCCCTGATTCGAGAGCTGGCGTCGGTCGAGGAGGAATTCGGGCGCATTCTCACGGTCGTCCTCGATCGCACCGGCGCCCGGTTCTTCGAGGTCACCGCCTATCACGCGACGGAGCTTCCCAGCCTGCGGGCGGATGCGACCCGGGGCGGACGCTTTCGGGGTGATCAGGATGGTCCCGGTTGGGGGGAACACAACTACCACAACCGGATCAGGGAGGAGAAGCAGCGTCACTTCGAGGCGATCGCCCGCGAGTTGTTTGCGCTTGACCGCCGGCACCCCGCGCACGGCATCGTCCTGGCCGGCCCCGGCACCGAGGCCGGTGGGGTCCGGCCGTTCCTCCACTCCTATCTGAGTGCGCGGGTACTGGGCACTGCGCGTCTGAATCCCAAGGAAGCGACCACGGCAGCCGTGCACGCGGCCACGCTGGCCGTGCGGGAAGCCTGGGAGCGCGCCTCGGAGCGGGCCTTGGTGGCCGAACTGCGTGAGCGGCTGGGATCGGGGTGGGCGGTGAACGGGCTGACCCCCACCCTCAAGGCGCTCGCCCGGGGACAGGTGCGGGCGCTTCTGGTGAGGGGCGACACCAGCGTTCCGGGCTTCCGTTGTCCGGAGACCGGCCGCCTGACGCTCACGGAGAACGAGTGCCGCACGGAAGGCGGGGCCGTACCGGTCCTCGATGTGGTGGACGACTCGATTGAAGAAGCGCTCCGGCAACGGGTCGATGTGAACGTGGTGTACGACCCCGGCGCCCAGCGGCAGATCGACGGCCTGGCCGGCCTGCTCCGGTTCCGTTGATGGCGGACGCGATCCGGCAGGCTCCTGCACGCCCCATTCGGGTGCTGGTGGCAAAACCCGGCCTCGACGGGCACGACCGCGGCGCCAAAGTCGTGGCGGCCGCGCTCCGTGACGCCGGCATGGAAGTCGTCTACACCGGGCTCCACCAGACCCCCGAGATGATCGCGGCGGCGGCGGTGCAGGAGGATGTGGACGTGGTAGGCCTGTCGATTCTCTCGGGCGCTCACATGACGCTCTTCCCCCGGGTGCGGCAGCTCCTGGTCGACCAGGGACGTCCCGACATTCTGGTCACGGGTGGCGGCATCATCCCCCGCGAGGACGCGGAGTCGCTCCAGGCCCAGGGCATAGGCCGGCTGTTCGGCCCCGGCACGCCGACCTCCGATCTGATCGATTACATCCGGAGCTGGGCCACCGCCCACCTGTCGTGACCACCTCTCCCGCATCCAAGAAACCCAGCCGGCTCCGCACGCTGAGTGACGAGTATCGCGCGCTGGCCGCTCGTCTCCGCCAGGGCGGCGGCTCGGAACGGATCGCCCGCATGCACCAGCAGGGCAAGCTCGCCCCGCGCGAACGGGTGGAGCGCCTGCTGGATCCCGGCGGACCCTGGCTCGAGCTGGGCCTGCTGGTGGCCTACGACCGCTACGACGGGCAGGCCCCCGGCGCCGGGGTGATTACCGGGGTCGGCACCATCGAGGGACGCGAGGTCGTGGTCGTCGCCAACGACGCCACCGTGAAGGCCGGCTCATGGTGGCCCGAAACGATCACGAAGATGCTGCGGGCGCAGGAAGTCGCGATGCGACAGCACATCCCGATCGTGTATCTGGTCGACAGCGCAGGCGTCAATTTGCCCTACCAGGGCGGCGTGTTTCCCGGCCAGTACGGTGCCGCTCGTCTCTTCTATTACAACTCGATCATGCGGCGATACCTCCATGTCCCGCAGATCGCTGCGGTGATGGGGAGCTGTGTGGCCGGCGGTGCGTATCTGCCGGCGCTGTCCGACGTGATCATCATGGTCGATGGGACCAGCTTCATGGGCCTGGGCGGGCCCAACCTGGTGAAAGGGGCTACCGGCCAGACCATCGATGCCGAGACGCTCGGCGGCGCGCGGATGCACACCGAGACCAGCGCGGTGGCCCACTATCGGGTGGCCAACGATACCGAATGTCTGGCCCGAATCCGGAGCTACGTGGCGCGCCTTCCAAAGATCGGCGGGGTGCGGCATCAGGTGCTGCCCGCTCGACCGCCGGCGCGTCCTTCGACCGATCTGTACGACATCGTCCCGCAGGATCACCGGCTCTCGTACGACATGCACCAGTTGCTCGCCTGTCTGCTCGACGGCGGCGTGCTCGACGAGTTCCAGCCGGATATCGCGAAGGAGATGATCTGCGGCCACGCCCACATCGAGGGGCAGCCGGTCGCGGTGATCACGAACCACCGCGGTGTCATCAAGGGAAAGAGCGGCGAACGCCCCCGGTTCGGGGGAATCGTCTACACCGAAAGCGCGGAAAAGGTGGCCTACTTCATCGACACGGCGAGCCGCGAGCGCCTGCCCATCCTGTTCATTCAGGATGTGAGCGGGTTCATGGTCGGGCCGGAGGCCGAGCAGTCCGGGATCATCCGGGCCGGCGCACGATTCGTCGAGGCCATGGCCACCGCGATCGTGCCCAAGATCGTGCTGACCCTGAACCATGCGTCCGGCGCGGGCTACTATGCCATGGCGGGCCAGGGGTTCGACCCCGACTTCATCCTGTCGTGGCCCACCGGCCGAATGGGAGTCATGGAAGGGGAGTCGGCCATCATGGCGGTACACGGGCCCGAGATCCAGAAGGCGCAAACCGCGGGCAAGCCGTTGTCGGCCGAGAAGCAGGCCGCCATCGAAACGATGCGGGCCGACTACGAGCACCAGCTCGACGCCAAGTTCGCCGGCGCCCGTGGATTCGTCGATGCTATCGTCACTCCCGAGGAAACCCGCGACCAGCTCGCGTTTCTGCTGCGGGTGGTCGCCAATTACGCCGGGCCGCATCTGGGGCCCTTCGTGCTTCCGCCACTCGATGCCGCCCCGCCTTCTTGATATGTGCCTCGTGCGTCGTTCATGTCTCGGCCTGTTCCTGCTGGGGACATTTGCCTGCGGCGGACACTCCTCCGCCC
>OEKS01000512.1_pt3 | contig 16681 bp, 15 predicted proteins | sample 1503251 | NCBI WGS metagenome assembly OEKS01 (sample SAMEA104379576, study PRJEB20068) | metagenome | isolation source: 1998 | reverse complement strand
CGTTCACCGTTCACCGTTTACCGTTCACGCTTTTCGCACTGACCGCCTGCGGCGGCCTCTCCCCGATGCGCGGCCACGCCGTCGTCGGCCGCGATGCCTACCTCGTGTTTGTCGCGAATGGGTCGGGCGGACAGTCCGACCTGTTTGCAGTCCGGGGGGACGGCGGGCCGGTCTTTCCGCTCACCTACAGCAGCGTGCCCGAGAGGGCGCCGGCACTGTCGCCGGACGGCGGAACTGTCGCGTTCCTTCGGGGTCACGCGGCCGCGGACCCGCACCCCGGTGTGGTGTGGGTGCTGAACCTCCTGAGCGGTGCGGAGCGCGAGCTCGACCTGCCACGCCAATCCTCGCCGGCCGATCGGGTCGGCTGGTCGCGGGACGGCCGGTCCCTCTATGTGCGAGCCGGCAGGGTGACGTATCGTCTGAGCGTCCCCCCCGCCGCCACGGATCCGCGACCGGTGAGCGGGCCGGAATGGTTTAGCGCGGAGTCCAGCTTCGCCGTTCTGCTGGGCGATCCGCCGTTTGGAAGGGTCGTCCCTTGTGGCGCGGAGCTCTGCGTGCAAGGTCCCAGTGGTGATCCGGCACCGCTCGCGTCCGGTGCCCACGACGCGGCACGCTGGGGGACCGACTCGGTCGCCTACCTGGTAGGCGCCAATCTCGTGGTGCGGCCGGTGGGACCGGGTCGGCTCAGGGAGGTGGAGTGGAGCGAGGTGCCGGGGAGGCCGAGGGAGCCGACGTATTTCCCTGGAGGACGGTAAACGATAAACGCTTTCAGGAACCGTCGCCCGCCGTTCAGGGTTAAACTTCTCGTACTATGCCCCACTTCCGCGTACTCTGGGACCAGGCACTCCCCTACGATGACTTCGTCGCTGCGAGCGACCTCAAGCATCGCGGCCTTTGGCACGGGCTCCATCGTCTGGCGCGAATTCCTGAGTGGGCGCTCGCGGCCATCCCCGCCAACTCCAATATCAAGCTGCTCGTCCTGGCGGAGGATTGGTGCGGCGATGCCTCGAACACCATCCCGGTGTTGGCCAAGCTCACCGACCAGGCATCGGGCGTCGAGCTCCGGATCATCCGGCGCGACGAGCATCCGGAGGTCATGGACCAGTATCTGACGAATGGGACCCGGTCGATTCCGATCGTGATCCTGCTCGATCGCGACTTCCGGGAGCTCGGCCATTGGGGCCCTCGGCCGCGGGTGCTGCAGGAGTGGGTGCTCGAGGAACGCCGCAAAGGCAGGCCGAAAGATCAGTTGTATCCCGAGGTGCGGCGATGGTACGCTCGTGACGCCGGCGAGACGACGCTGCGCGAAGTTCTGGCAGCGGCCGGCCTGCCGACAGCGCGAGTGGCCTAGAACATCCAGCCGAAGCCAAACCCGATTCGGGTCTTGTCCGGCCCGAATGCAACGCTCAGAGTGAACGCGGTGGTTCGCAGGATCCGGAGGGCAATACCCCCACCGCCACCGACTTTGACCTCGTTGGTCGTGAGCGTGAACTTGGTATCCTCGAACACCCGCCCGGCATCCACAAACCCCACCAGAACGATCCCGGCCACTCCCTTGAACGACTTCAAGTTCTGACGTACCTCGAAGTTGCCGAGCAGAACGCCCTTACCAGCCAGGCGCCCGGTTTCGAGCGCGCGGAAGGAGAACGACCCTCCCAGCACCGGAATCGGCCGTTCCCAGGCGGGGATGACGAAGCGCGCGTCGAGCGTTGGCTCCCCGTACAGCTGTGAGCCGGCGAGCCGAGTGGCGAAGACCGTGCCTTCCCGGAGCTGCACCCAACCCCGAAAGACGCCGTACAGTCGCTCGTAATTGCCGCCGCCGCTCGCGACCTGGTACCCGGACTCGAGCAGCAGGCCGCGATGGGGGTCGTATTCCGTATCACGGGTGTCCAGCACCAGCGCGGCGCGGACGCCGGCATCGCCCTGTTTGAGCGACGTCCCGAACATCTGGAGAAATATGGAGGTCCCTTCGTCATGGGCCACGAACTTGGTGGATTGGGCCGAGACCTGAAGCGCGACCTGCAGCGGGCCGACGATGCGTCGAGTCGCCTCCGCGGACCCGTAGTAATTGGTGCGCTGCACTCGATAGTAGAACGGGTTCACATCGGTGACTAGCGCCTTGTCGTACTCGGTCCCGTTGCCCAGCCCGAAGAAACCGTAGCGCGCTTCGCGCGAGGCGATGGTAAACGCCGTGAATCGCCAATTCTTTACCCAGAGTGGCGCCCCGAACTGTGCGACGGCGAATCGGGTCCCGCGGAAGCCGATGCCGGCGTCGAATTGAAGGAAGGCCCGGGCCGTGACTCGCTCCTCGTACGGTGCCGCCTGCGAATGGCGAACTCGGCCCGAGATCAGCGGGCCGTCGTTGGAGAGACCGGATAGATATGGGAAGTAACTCGTCCGCCAGGGCACATCGAGGTTTGTCTGCCCGGGCTCCTGGCCAAAGCTCCGTCCCGCCCCGGCCAGTGAGAGCAAGGCGGTTGCGGCGGCCGCGAGGCCCGGCCGAACCGGGATCACGACGGTCTCTGAAAGAGAAAGGCGGCGTCGCGCAAGGCCGCCTCTCGACCGTCGTGCGCCGCGTATTGCGCCGGGTACATCGAGGCGGCGCCGAACTCGCCGCGCTTGTTGACCGCGTAGAACTTGAGATCGAACCTCGGCCGGCCGTCGGGCAACAGCAGACGCGGCGGTGTCTGGGCCAGCACTCGCTTCAGGGTTCCCAGGCAGGCGTCGGTCGGCTTCTCGCCGCGGCGCATCTGTTCGACGGTCAAGAACCCCCCGCACACCATGATGTTGGACTCGCCTCGCCCGGTCGACCCGGCCGCGCCGACGTCGTTGTCGGTGTACTGGCCGGCGCCCACAATGGGGCTGTCGCCGGCGCGGCCGGGGATTTTCCACGCGAGTCCGCTGGTGGTGGTCACGGACGAGATGTCGCCCGCTGCGTTCACGACGTCCAGGTTGATGGTCCCGGTCGGGCGCGCGACCATCTTGGTCTTGGGCGGGACGTCCAGCCAGTCGTCGTCGGCGCTCCGGTTGGCCCGCCACTCGAGCCATGCCTGTCGCGACTCGGGAGTGAGGAGGTCCTCCTCCTTGAATCCGTACGACAGCGCGAACCGTTTGGCGCCCTCGCCCACCAGCAGAATGTGGTTGGTATAGAGCAGAACCAGCTTCGCGACCTCGCTTGGCGTCTTGATCCCCTCGAGGGCCGCGACCGCGCCGGCGCGCTTGGTGGGGCCGTGCATGCAGGACGCGTCGAGCTGAACCACGCCGTCCTCGTTGGGCAGCCCGCCGTAGCCGACCGATTGATCGGTGGGATCGAGCTCCTGGATCTTCACCCCCTCGACCGCGGCATCCAGCGTATCGGTGCCCTGGAGAATCAGCTGCATGGCCCGACTCACCGCCCGGAGGCCATTGATCGAGCTCACCGCGGCGGGACGCGCCACGCCGCGCCGCAGCACCGCCGGGGCCGCCGCGGTACCGACGGCGGGCAGCCCGAGCGAGGCGGCCGCTGCGCCGGCGGCGCCGAGAAAGGTGCGGCGGGTGACGGTGTGATCCATGAACATCCTCGTGAGACAGTGACCGAGCAGGAATTAGGGCGCCCATCCCGAGAAGTCAACTTGCCGTCGGTTTTGGCCGTTCGTACGTTTGGGCCGTTGACTCTCCCACCCCTCCGGCCACCGGGCGTCCGCGACTCCGCGTCGGTCGAGAACCCGCTCGCGCTCGCCAGGCTGTTCGTGGCGGGTGTGCTCCTGTTCGCGACCGTTGTCGCCATCGTGCTCTGGGCGACCGGTATGGTTCCGCGCGCGCTCGAGCTGGTCGGGATCTTCTGGGCCATCTACGGGTTCGTGATGGGCCTCCTCGGCGGCGTACTCGAGCCTGCGGTCGAGGGCTTCGGCCGGGTGCTGATGGACCTGGGTTTGCGGCGCGCCGGAGCCGGGTATTCCGCGATCGAGTCCCTCGCGGTCCGGGGGCATTATGAAGCGGCGGCCGAAGCATACCGCGAGCGAGCGCAGGAGCCGGCCCATCGGGTAGAGGCCACACTGCGGCGTGCGGCGCTGCTGGCCGGCACGTTGCGTCAACCAGAAACCGCCGCCGCCGAGCTGGAGAATCTACGCGCACGGGTGGCTCCGGACAGCGAGGACGACCTGCGGATCGGCTTGGCACTGGTGGAGCTCTACGAGGATCGGCTGGGCGACCCGGGCGGTGCCATGGCCGAGCTACGCCGGCTGATCGACCGGCACCCGAGCAGTCGCCACCTGCGCCGACTGCGGGCCGAGCTGGCAGAGCTCAAGCGACAGCGTTTCCACGATGATCCGGCGTCCTAGGCTCGATCCGTCGGTGTTCCACCTGCCGGTCGAGAAGATGCGGGCCGGCTACTACTCGGACAAGTACTTCGTCCGGGCGCGCGAGATCCTGCTCGCGGAGCGACATCGGCCGAGGGTGACGATGCAGGTGTTCGGCAAGGCCTATGCATTTCTCGGCGGGGTGGACGAGGCGATCGCCATCCTGAAGCTCTGCGCGATCGAATGGCCCGAGCTCGAAGTTTGCGCGCTCCACGAGGGCGATCCGATCGAGCCGTGGGAGACGGTCATGCTGATCGAGGGTCCGTACGATGCCTTCGCGCACCTCGAAACGCTCTATCTCGGCGTGCTGGCGCGCCGCACTCGGGTTGGCACCAACACCCGGCGGGTGGTCGAGGCCGCGGCACCCAAGGAGGTCATGTTCTTTCCCGCCCGGCATGACCACTGGCTGGTGCAGACCGGCGATGGATACGCCGCGCACATCGCCGGCGCGATCGGGGTCTCCACCGACGCGCAGGCATCCTGGTGGGGCAGCGAGGGCATGGGCACCGTCCCCCACGCGCTCATCGCGGCCTACGGCGGAGACACCGTCCTCGCCACCCGGAAGTTCGCCGATCACATCGGGCCGGACGTGAAGCTCGTCACCCTGGTGGACTTCGAGAACGATTGCGTCCGGACGTCGCTCGAAGTAGCCGACGCTCTCGGCGACCGGCTCTACGGCGTGCGGCTCGATACCAGCGAGATGCTGGTGGATCGTTCGCTGTGGGGGCAGATGGGCCGGGAGAAGCCCACCGGCGTCAATCCGCCGCTGGTCCGCAACGTCCGAGCGGCGCTCGATGGCCATGGCTTCGAACGGGTGAAGATCGTGGTCTCGGGCGGTTTCACAGTCGAGAAGATCCGTGAGTTCGAGCGCCAGCGGGTTCCGGTGGACGCGTATGGGGTGGGCTCCTCCCTGTTCGGGGGCCGGTATGACTTCACGGCGGACATCGTCCTGCTCGAGGGCCGGCCGTGCGCCAAGGTGGGGCGCGAATATCAGCCAAACGCCCGCTTGGAGCGGGTCCAGTGATGCGGGAACCCCCGATGGTTCTTTAGATGAGGTCGGCTCGTGACGGCGGTCTCCGACCGGAACACGACGATTCGAGAGCGTGTTGCATCTTTAAGGACGAGACGTCCGAAGGAAGGAGTCGCGGGGTGTTCCGGCATTCAGCCGGCACTCAATGCGAGACGAAAGAAGGATCTATGCTGTTGCCGTTATTGATGGTGCTAGGGTCAAGCCCGCTGCACGCACCGGTAGCCAATCCCACCGCCGATCCCGATCCCCCCGTACATGTCTGGTTGAACTCGGACGGAAACTATGTGCTGGGAGACAAGGCCAAGGTGTACGTGCGCGCCGCCCAGGATGGGTACCTGATCGTGCTGCGTGCCGCAGCCGACGGGCGGGTTCGGGTGTTGTTCCCCATCGATCCGGGGGCCGACCAGCATGTCCAGGCCCATAAGAAGTACGAGGTGAAGGGCCGCGGCGGGAAGGAAGCGTTCATGGTGGACGACAGTACCGGTCACGGGGCCGTGCTCGCGGCCGTGGCCAAGGCGCCTTTCCGCCTCGATGATTTCGAGCAGAATGGCCGGTGGGACTTTGACGCGCTGTCCGAGAACGCCGCGAAGAAGGATCCGGAAGCCGGGCTCATGAGCATTGTACAACAGATGCAGCCCGCCGACGCCCACTTCGACTACGACGTTGCCACCTACGTCGCGGGGGTGGTACCGCGGTACGCAGCGTACCCCTACCTATATCCTGGTTGGTGGGGCTACGGACCCTGGCTCGGCCTGGGCTTCCGATTCGGGCCTCGCTACTGGGGGGGCTACGGCTTTCGCCGCGGGCGCTGGTGACCCGCGGCTTGGGACGGGAACGGTCGGCCCGTTCACCGTCCCGGCCCTTTGGTGTACCATCCATGCATGCCGGGACTCATCTTCTGGGACGTCGACACGCAGCATGATTTCATGCTGCCCGACGGCAAGCTTTACGTGGCCGGCGCGGAGAGTTTGCGATCCACACTCGGTGAGCTCACCCGGTTCGCTCATGCCCACGCCATCCCGATCGTAGCCTCGGCCGACGATCACGACGTCGCCGATCCGGAGATCAGCGCGACGCCGGATTGGGCCACGACGTTCCCGCCGCATTGTATGCGTGGAACCGTGGGACAGCGGAAGATCGCCGAAACCATGCTCCAGCATCCGCTGGTGCTCCAGCCGGTCGAGGAGGACCGCACCGCTCTCGCGCGCCGGATCGGCGCTCACCAGGGCGACTTCCTGCTGCTCAAGCACCAGCTGGACGTGTTTTCCAACCCGAACACGCAGGTGGTGCTCGAGTCGCTGGCGCCGGAAGCCATCGTGCTGTATGGCGTCGCCACCGATTTCTGCGATCGGATCGCGATCGAGGGGCTCCTGCGCGAGCGGGGGAGGCCGACTTTGTTCTTCGTCACCGACGCGGCGCGGGCCTTCGACGAAGCGCGGGGTGATGCGCTCATCCAGGAGTGGGCCCGGCGTGGGGTTCGCCCCATCACCGCACGCGACGTGCTCAGCGGAGTCGGTCTGGAGCGCTGGCTCTGAGCGGCTTCGGCCGGGTCTTCCTGCCGGGGCCGACGGAGGTCCATCCGGAGGTCCTGGCCGCGCTGAGCCGGCCGATGCTCTCGCCCTGGAGCGATGAGGGCGCGGCGCTGTTCGAGTCGCTTCAAGCCCCGCTTCGTCGGGTCTTCCGAACCTCCCAGCCTGTGTTGTTGGTCGCTTCGTCCGCGACGGGGCTCGCGGAGGCCGCGGTCCGTTGCGCGGTCGAGCATCGGGTACTGGTGGTGGCGGGGGACTTCTTCGGCGAGTGGTTTGCGGCGATTGCCGAGGCCTGCGGCCGCGAGGTGGTCCGATTGGTAGTGCCGACTGGTCGCACGCTGGAGCCGGATCATCTCGCGCGCCTGCTGGACGGCCCTCCCGTGGACGCGGTCGCGCTGGTGCACTCGGAAACATCGACCGGCGCTCTGGCACCGCTTGCCGAAATCGCTCGGGTCGTCCGGACCCGTTCGGACGCGCTGCTTCTGGTGGACGCCGTCACCTCGATCGGCGCGTCCCCGGTTGAGACGGACGCATGGGGGCTCGACTTCGTCTTCGCCGGCTCGCAGAAGGCTTTGGCGCTCCCTCCCGGACTGGCTCTGGGCGTGGCTTCGCCGCGGCTGCTCGAGCGGGCACGCCGCCAGCATGATCGTGGCTGGTATTTCGATCTGCTCAAGTACGACCGTGCGGCGCGCAGGGCCTATCCGACGCAGACGCCCGCCCTCTCGCTCATCTACGCGCTCGAGCGGCAGCTGGAGCGGATCGAGGCCGATGGCGGGATCGAGGCCCGCTGGCATCGCCACCGGGCGATGCTTGCGATGATGGAAGCGTGGGCCGAGTCACAATCGGGTCTCCAGATGCTCGCCGCGCCTGGGCGGCGCTCGTGGGCCGTGACGACACTGGCCCCCTCTGCCGAGGGGGACGCGCCGGACATCCTGCGGGCTATGCGGGCACGAGGGTACACGCTGGCCGACGGTTTAGGCGACCTCGCTGGGAAGGTCGTTCGGATCGGGCACATGGGGGATCTCACACCGGCACATCTCGAATCCATGCTGACGGAGTTGACGGCCGTGACCGGTTCGTGACGCTGTGATGTGGCGCACGGCGGGTGTCTCGAGATGGGATAAGTTGGCGTGTGGTGGTGTTGAGGTTCGGCCGGCACCGGGCCTCGAGTACAAAACGCCGCCATCTTCACCACAATACATCCTCTCGTTTCAATATCCTGCCAGGGACGGGCGCCTTTGGCGCCCGTTCCGCCCTCCTTTCTAGGGGTCGGGCCCACCCTCTGGGTCCCCGCCCCATTGACGGTGTCCGCCGGCTGCATAGACTTACAGCCATGCGCATGAACCCCAGCCTGATCATCGCGATCGCCATTCGACTCCCTCGGGGAGGCGGTGGGCGGGCGCGCGGCTGACGGACTGATCGGCGCAACCGACCCCACGCGGCCTCCCGAGTTTCGGGAGGCCGCGCTGCATTTTGGGGGATCTCACCCGGAGCGGCTATGCAGACGAGGCTCTACGACACCACCTTGCGGGACGGTACCCAGCGGGAAGGGCTCTCGCTGTCGGTCGAGGACAAGCTCAAGATCGCACGTGCCCTCGACGAGCTGGGCGTCCACTACATCGAGGGTGGGTGGCCCGGCTCCAATCCCAAGGACGCGGAGTTCTTCGCCCGGATCGCACATGAACAGCTGGGACAGGCGCGGATCACGGCATTCGGCAGCACCCGGCGGGCCGGCGTGTCGTCCGAAGCCGACCCGAGCCTGCGAGCGCTGGTCGCCGCCGGAACCCCGGTCGTGACCCTGGTCGGCAAGAGCTCCACGCTCCACGTCCAGCGGGTCCTGGAAACGACCCGGGACGAAAATCTGCGCATGATCGACGACAGCATTGCCTTTTTTCGCCGGCTGGGCCGCGAAGTAGTGTTCGACGCGGAGCATTTCTTCGACGGGTGGGCGCTCGACCATGACTATGCGCTCGCAACCATCCGGGCCGCGACCGATGCGGGAGCGAGCTGGATCGTCCTCTGCGATACCAACGGCGGCTCGTTGCCGGACACGATTCGTGACGTGGTCCGGTGCGTCCGCGAGCGGATCGGGGCCCCGCTCGGCATCCACCCCCACAACGATACGGGACTCGCAGTGGCCAATGCGCTGGCTGCCGTTCAGGCGGGCTGCACTCAGGTACAAGGGACGATCAACGGCTATGGCGAGCGCTGCGGCAATGTGGATCTCGTCCCCGTGATTGCCAACCTCCAGCTCAAACTGGGCCGCGAGGTGATTCCGCCGGCGCAGCTTCGACGACTAACCGATGTTTCACACTTCGTCGCGGCCATCGCGAATCTCAACCCCGACGCCCACGCGCCCTTCGTCGGCCGGAGCGCGTTCGCCCACAAGGGCGGCATCCATGTGGCCGCGATTGCCAAGGTGCCCGAGAGCTATCAGCACATCGATCCGGCGCTGGTCGGGAACGAGCTTCGCGTCGTGGTCAGCGAGGTCGCCGGCCGGCGAAATGTGCGACTGCGGGCCGAGGCGCTGGGGCTCGCGTCGGGGGACCAGGAAACGGAGGTGCTCCAGCGGATCAAGGACCTCGAGCACCGGGGATTCCAGTTCGAGGCGGCGGACGGCTCGTTCGAAATGCTGCTTCGGCGCGCGGCTCCCGACTACCAGCCGCCCTTCGAGCTGCTCGACTTCACCGTGATCAGCGAAAAGCGGGGCGGGCAGAAGGTCGCGGCTCAGGCGATCGTGCGGCTGCGGGTGGGGGATCAGGTGATGCACACCGCGGCGGAAGGCGACGGTCCGGTGAACGCCCTGGACCGGGCGCTCCGGAAGGCGCTGGTGCCCCACTACCCGGAGCTGGACCAGGTTCGCCTGGTGGATTACAAGGTCCGCATCGTGGACGAGCACCTGGGCACTGCGGCCCGGCCGCGAGTCATTCTCGAGTCGGCGCGCGGGGCGGAGCGCTGGAGCACCGTCGGCTGCTCCGAGAACATCATCGAAGCCAGTTGGCTTGCGCTGTGGGACAGCCTCGAGCTTCCCCTCCTCAGAAGCGGCGCTCGGCCGCCAGCACCAGCGCAGACTCCGCGGGCATGAACCGGGTCTCGCGCGCGGCCGGCCCGGTTCCGCCGCCGCCGTAGCGCGGGTCCTCCGACGACCAGCGTAGGGACCACACCGCTCCAAGTGGTGGAGTCAGCAGCGGATCCCGCTCGTCGCCGAGCGGGAGCTGGTGTCCCAGGTTGACCAGAACCAGGCGGTCCATCCCGTCGTCCCGCGCGAACCGCAGCGCCAGGGCCAGCGGACCGAGCGCGCATCCGTTCGGTGCGTGCTGGCGAGAGAAGGCGGGGTCCTCGCGCCGAAGCTGGAGCAGGTCGCGGTGCAGCGCCACCGCATCGCCGTGAGCCGCCCGCTCGGCCGGCGACAGCCGGCAACGCTCGAAGGTGTCCGGCGCGCCCGGGTCCGCCAACAGCGCCCGCATGGCGGGATCGGCGATGCTGTCGAACTGCGCGAGATAATCAGCCCGTCCCCGGCGCACGATGGCGGCGAGCTCAGGCTCGTGATCGGCAAAGAAGAGAAACGGGCTCGACGCGGCGAACTCCTGGCCCATGAAGAGCAGGGGCGTGCCCGGACTCAGGAGCAGAAAAGCGGTCAGCGCCCGCCAGCGCCCGGGGCTCGTGAGCGCGTGCAGGCGAAGCCCGCGGGCCGAATGCGCGATCTGGTCGTGATTCTGCAGGAAGGTTATCAAACGAGGCGGGTCGACCGCACCCGCTGCGTCCAGCGTGCCGCGGGTGACCGCCACCAGGTCCTCGGCTGAGCCGGTGAACGCACGGTAGTACCCCTCGCGCTTTCCGACCGCGGCCACCATGGCTACGTGATGAAAGTCATCGTGCCAGATACCATCCAGCCCCATACCGCCGCGCGAGGCGGGCAACACGAGCTCGACCCGTTCGGGCTCGTCTTCCGCAATCACCAGCGTGGCACGCCCACGAGCTCGCTCCCGCACGGTCCGGCCGATGGCAGCCAGGATATGATCGCTCGAGTCGTCGCAGATCGTTTGGGTGGCATCCAGCCGGACGCCGTCGATGTGAAACTCCTCGATCCAGTAGCCCGCATTGGCCAGGACCATTTCCCGCACCGGCGCGGCGTCGGGCCCATCGTAGTTGGGAGCGGGGCCCCAGGGGGTGGCGTGACGCTCGGTCGTGTACGCCCGCGCGAATTGGCCGAGATAGTTGCCGTCCGGGCCGAGGTGGTTGTAGACCACGTCGAGCAGCACGCCCAGCCCCAGCTCGTGGGCGCGGTTCACGAATGCGCGAAAGTCGTCGGGCCGGCCATACAACCGGGTCGGCGCAAACAGATTGACCCCGTCGTAGCCCCAGCCGAATCGTCCGGGGAAATCCGCGACCGGCATGATTTCGACGGCGGTGATCCCGAGCTGGGCGAGCGCCGGCAGCTCGCGGACCGCGGCCGACCAGCTGCCCTCCGGGGTGAAGGTGCCGACGTGAAGCTCGTAGAACACCTGGCCGGCAATCGGCAGACCCGCCCACCGGCTGTCGGTCCAGCGGAAGCTCGCGGGATCGATGACCTCCGACGGACCGTGGGGACCCTCCGGCTGGAATCGGGAGGCCGGGTCGGGAAAGGCGTCGGCGCCATCGAGCCTATAGCGGTAGCGAGCCCCGGGTCGAGCGTCCGAGGCCAGCCCGGCAAAGTAGCCGCCGCGCTCCGCTCGCAGCTGGAGCGGCTGCGCCCCCTCTATGACCGCCTCGACCAGGCCGCGATCAGGGGCCCAGACCCGGAAGTGGACTCCGCCGCGAGACTGCGGCTCCGCCCCGACCGGCAGGCGCCGGACGATCGGAGCGGGCGGAGCAACGGCGGGCTCAGAGGTCATGCACTCAAACCTATGCGATGCGGATGCCGGGGTGCCGCCAGTCTGGCGCGGATCTATCTTCGCTATGCGCCCGCGCTGGAGCACGATCGTGCGATATGCCTTCCTGGTCGAAACCTATGCCACCGAACGCCTCAAGGTGGTGAGCACCTGGGCCTCGTTCCGTGACGAGGATCTCCCCGTACGCCCCCACCCGAGCGACCGGCGCGGACGAAGCGTGCTGGAGCACATGGTCCACCAGTGCGTGAGCGAAAACCTGTGGTTTCGCGACATGCTGGGGGTGGATGTCGGCGCGCCGCCGCTGCCGAGCGCGGAGGCGCGGCTCGAGTTCATCCGCCGCTACGCCGAGGATTCGGGTAAGCGTCTGGCTCGTCTCCGAGAGCAGCCGGAGGCCTGGTGGGAAGCGGAGGCCTCGTTCTTCGACGTGCCGAGAAGCCGCGCGTGGATCATCGTACGGCGAGTCGCCCACACCGCGCATCATCGCGGCCAGCAGGCGGCCCTTCTCCGGATGCTCAATAGGAACTTGTACAGCACCTATGGTCCTACCGCCGATACGGGAGGCCTGCTCCAGCAGCACGCACCGACGATCTATCCGTATCCCGACGAGACTGCGCTGCTCGCCGGCGAAGCCGCTGGAGGGCGCAAGGCCCCGCTGCCGGGCCCGGGTGCGGAGCCGCCGACGGAGCGGGCGGGCGCGTGAACCGGCCTGCGCTGCCGAACCTCGCCCTCCGGGCACTGGCCGCGTACGGGGGGCGCGAACGCTGGGCGGAGGCGCAATCCGTCCGCGCGACCTTGTCGGTCGGTGGAGTGGCGCTGTTGGCCAAAGGTTGCTTGCCGCTGCGGCATGTTCCGGTTGCCGCGGATCTGGCTTTCCCGCGCATTCGGATCGATCGGCTGGCGGGTGAGGACACGGTGGCGTGGCTCGAGGGCGGCTCCACCCGGCTCGCCACCCACCCCGGCCAGACGCTTGCCGCGCGGGGCGACGCGCGGGCGGGGTTTCGGAATCTGCGCCGCCTGCTCTGGTGGGACCGGTTGGACGCCAGCTATTTCGTGGGATACACTCTGTGGAACGAGTTGACATTTCCCCGCCTGCTGCTCCGCCCCGACCTCGACTGGGCCGAGCTGGACGAGACGACGCTGAAAGCCCGTTTCCCATCCGGGCTGCCTACGCATTGTGAGGAGCAGATCTTTCGCTTCGATCCGGGGTCCGGACTGCTCCGCCGACACGAATACACGGCGGATGTGTTCGGATCTTGGGCCCGGGTGGTGACGGTAGTGCTCAAACATCGCGAGTGGGACGGAATCATGTGCGCGTGCCGGTGCATCACGACGCCGGGGCGGGCCGGCGGAAAGCGGCTCCAGTGGCCGGTGCTGTGGTCGTCCGAGATTCATGCCTGGCGGCTCTCCGGAGCGGCGCTCACTTGATCAGCTACGCAGGTATCGAAAGGTCGGATCCTCGATGAAGGCGATTCGCGTGCATCACCACGGCGGCGCCGACGTGCTCCGCTACGAGGACATTCCGACCCCGCGCCCCGGCCCGGGTCAGGTCCTGGTTCGGGTCGAGGCCGCCGGGCTCAATTTCATCGATGTCTACGAGCGGACGGGACTCTACCAGGTAGAGCTTCCGCGCACGCTCGGCGTCGAGGCCGCGGGAACGGTCACTGAAGTCGGTCCTAATGTGACCGACTTCGCCCCGGGTGACCGGGTCGCCTACACCCTCGTGCCCGGCGCCTACGCGGAGTACGCCGTGGTGCCGGCCGACCGCGTGGTGCGGGTGCCTTCGGGTGTCACCACCAAGCAGGCGGCGGCCGCCATCCTCCAGGGAATGACCGCGCACTATCTGGCGTCGTCCACCCACCAGCTTCGGCCCGGGGAGACCTGCCTGGTGCAGGCTGCCGCGGGGGGCCTCGGGTTGCTGCTCTGTCAGGTCGCGAAGCTGCGCGGCGCCCGCGTGATCGGGACTGTCTCGACCGAAGCCAAGGCCGAGCTGGCGCGGGCGGCCGGGGCGGACGAGGTCATCCTCTACACCCAGCAGGACTTCGAGCTGGAGGTAAAGCGCCTCACCGGCGGCGCTGGCGTCCAAGTGGTGTACGATTCCGTCGGCAAGACCACCTTTCTGAAAGGGCTCAACTGCCTCGCGCGCCTCGGCATCATGGTGTTGTGCGGCCAGTCGAGCGGTCCGGTCGAGCCGATCGACCCGCAGGTGCTCCACCGGAAGGGCTCGCTCTTTCTTACTCGACCGAGCCTGGGCCACTATATCGCGATCCGCGACGAGCTGGTCGCGCGCGCGAACGAGGTCTTTGGCTGGATCGCGGATGGACGGCTCGCCGTTCGCATCGACCGGGAGTACCCGTTGTCCGAAGCGGCTGCCGCGCAGCGGGCGCTGGAAGGGAGGCAGACGACAGGGAAGGTGTTGCTAGTACCAGCGTGACCGTTCACGCTGTTACTGTTGTCCCATGCGCCTCCATCCCTTCCGTGCCCTTCGCCCGCGACCCGAGCTCGCGGCCTGTGTCGCCAGTGTCCCGTACGATGTCGTGAGCCGGTCGGAGGCGGTCGCGCTGGCGGCAGGCAACGAGCACAGCTTTCTTCACGTCGTCCGCTCCGACATCGATTTGTCTGCCGATACCGATCCGCACGATGCCCGTGTCTATGGCGCGGCACGGGCCGCACTGGATCGCCTTGTTGCGGAAGACACGCTCGTGAGGGATCCCGAGGCGGCACTGTTCGTCTATCGGCAGGTAATGGATGGGCGGGCGCAAACCGGGGTGGTTGGTTGCGTGCACGTGGACGATTACGAGTCCGATGTCATCCGCAAGCACGAGAAGACCAGGAAGGACAAGGAAGACGACCGGACCAGCCATCTCCTCACGCTGAATGCGCATGCGGAGCCGGTCTTTCTCACCTATCGTCCGGTTCCGGAGCTGAGCAAGCTCGCCGGGGCGGCGACTGCCCGCCCCGCGCTCTACGATTTCACCGCACCCGATGGGGTGCGGCACACGGTTTGGAGGATCCCCGACGCGGACCCGTGGGTGCGAGCCTTCGACGCCGTCCCCGTCGCGTACGTGGCCGACGGCCACCACCGCTCGGCCAGCGCCTGGCGCGCGGGGCGGGAGCGTCGAGCGGCCAACCCGCACCACACCGGGAGAGAGGAATACAACTGGTTCCTCGCGGTGCTGTTCCCGGCGGACCAGCTCCGTATTCTGCCGTACAACCGGCTCGTGAGAGACCTGAACGGGTTCACGGCGGCCGAGTTTCGCGCGCGGCTCTCGACTCTGGGCCGGCTTCAGGAGACCAGCGATCCGGTACCGCCGGCGCCGGGGACCTTCGCGCTCTTTTTCGATCGACGATGGGAACGTCTCGCGCTCGACCCGGCCGGTGTGGATCGCGGAGATCCGATTGGCTCGCTCGACGTGAGTCTCCTTCAAGAGCGGGTACTGTCTCCCATCCTCGATATCGCCGATCCCCGAACCGATCAGCGAATAGACTTCGTCGGGGGCATTCGGGGCACGGACGAGCTCGAGCGGCGGGTGACCTCGGGCGAGATGGCGTTGGGCATTTCGATGTTTCCCACGACCATCGACCAGCTCCTCGCGGTTGCCGACGCGGGCGCGATCATGCCGCCCAAGAGCACCTGGTTCGAGCCCAAGCTGCGAAGCGGACTCTTTGTGCACGAGCTGGACTGAAGTCCTATGAAGATTCTGATCGCGGACAAGTTCGAGAAGGTCGGCATCGACGGGCTCAAGGAGCTCGGCTGTTCCGTCGTGTCGCGTCCGGAGCTGACCGCCGAGGCGCTGCCGGTCGCGCTCCGGGAGCACGATCCGAACGTCCTCATCGTCCGCGGCACCAAGGTCACTGGCGAGGCGCTGCGCAGCGGCACGAGCCTGAGCCTGGTCATCCGGGCAGGCGCGGGCATCGATACCATCGACGTCAACGCCGCGTCAGACCTTGGCGTGTTCGTGTCCAACTGTCCTGGCAAGAACTCGGTCGCGGTCGCGGAGCTGGTCCTCGGCCTCGTACTGGCCTGCGACCGGCGGATTCCGGATCAGGTGGCCGACCTTCGCGCCGGCAAGTGGAACAAGGGTGACTACTCCAAGGCGCGCGGGCTCCACGGTCGCACACTGGGAATCGTCGGTCTGGGACAGATCGGGCGCGAGATCGCGGCCCGCGCCGCGGCCTTCGGGATGCACGTCGCGGCCTGGTCGCGCAACCTGACGCACGCTGAGGCCGAGCGGCTTGACATCCGGTATTGCCAGACCCCACTCGAGGTGGCCCGAGTGAGCGACGTCGTCTCCATCAACGTCGCGGCCAACGCCGAGACCCGCAATCTGGTGAGCGAGGAGTTTCTCGACGCCATGAAGCCCGGGGCGTATCTCATCAACACGTCGCGGGGGACGGTGATCGACGAGGCCGCGCTCCTGCAGGCGATTCGCACGAAGCGCCTCCGGGTAGGGCTGGACGTGTTCCAGAACGAGCCCGCCGGGCCGGCTGGCACGTTCGACAGCGCGATTGCGAAAGAGCCGGGGGTGTACGGCACCCATCACATCGGCGCATCTACCGACCAAGCGCAGATAGCCATTGCCCACGAAGTGATTCACATCGTCGGCGAATACCTCCAGTCGGGCGTCGTGCCCAACTGCGTAAACCGGCTGGCCCGCAGCTCGGCCAGTCACATCCTCGCGGTGCGTCACCGTAACCGGCCCGGCGTCCTGGCCGACGTCTTCCGGATCCTCGCGGACCGGGCGATCAACGTGGAAGAGGTCGAGAATATCATCTATCACGGCGCGCACGCGACGCTCGCCCGCATCCACCTCGACGGCAAGCCGGACGCCGCCGCGCTGGAGGCGATTCGCAAAGGCAACGAGCACGTCATCAGTGTCGAGCTAACCGCGATCGACGGGAGAGGCTGAGCATGTC